>Ga0065711_1034292_pt1 | contig 24018 bp, 8 predicted proteins | sample Hoacrofraction12_FD_59098 | JGI IMG/M metagenome (GOLD analysis project Ga0065711, IMG submission 59098) | Hoatzin crop microbial communities from Cojedes, Venezuela - Epithelial fraction 12 v2 (version 2) | ecosystem: Host-associated > Birds > Digestive system > Esophagus > Crop | place... | reverse complement strand
TACCCAGCCAGTCATGTCATCGTAGAAAGCTATCAGATTGGTCAGGCATGATTTCCCCTTGGTGAATCCATGCTGACTACTCCTGATAACCTTCTTTTCCTCCACTTGCTTGTTGATGAGCTGCAGGATAAGCTGCTCCATCACCTTTCCCGCGATGGAGGTGAGGCTGACCGGCCTGTAGTTCCCTGGGTCCTCCTTCTTGCCCTTTTTGAAGACTGGAGTGACACTTGCCTTTCTCCAGTCCTCGGGCACCTCTCCTGTCCTCCAGGACCTCTCAAACCTATCTTCCCACTGCTTATCATAAAGGGTGATATTACAACTTTTTAATAAATATTTTTAAGCCATGCATATTTCTGTAGCTCTAAAACACATGTACAAGCTATGTCTCATAGAGTCCAGTCCAAAAAACATCAGTTAATCATGACAGCCCTCCTCATGGCATAGATTGTTAACTGTGAAAAATGTGAACTGGGAACAACCTAGAAGTATCACAATGGATGTTTACTCTCCCGCAGAGTAGGATGGAAAATGAAACAACTGATGAAGAAATATAGATATAGAAGAAGAGTAGAAATGGCAACTGCAAACCAAACTCTTGACAATTGCATTAATGGTAATGCATTCCATTCCAGTTCATGGTGAAGTAAAAGGAGTTGGTCTGGTAGATCAAATATGGCTTTCATTGCAAGACTGCGACAATGAAGGTGAGATGATAAAGCTATTCAGACTCCTAACCTGTAAAGAGCAAAGACTGTATTGTTTTTAACTGATGAAGTTACAGATTTATTTCTTCTTAGAACAGATGTCATTATAAAATACTACATTTGTTTTCAGTTCTGCTTCCAGGGTGTATCTATCCTATTATGTATATGTACATGTATACATAACATTTTTGGTTGAAAAAATAGGTATGTAGTCAAAATTATGAATAATTAATAATGCATGTTAGGTTTCCTTATGAATCTGAGAAATTCTTTTTGTGTAAATGTCAGGGCTTTGAACAGGGCTTCAAAAGGGATTTTATTCTATTGAAATATTTTATAAATTTGGATGGACTAAATAACAGTGTGAGGAAGTAACTTGCTGTCTTGTTTTGCTCATTACAAATGTATTTTGAAGCAATTGGTAAGAATCTATTTGGTGTAAGCAAACCCAGCTGTGTATCTAGGCAAAAGTCCCAAATATGTTTAAACGATTGTCTTAGATAAGTGGGTTTTGGTTTCTTAAGTTTGCTAACATGTTTTCAATCATCATCTAATTTTCCATTCCAGACAAGAGTAAAATCACAAGAGCTCTCAAGTACCTGTTAATACATTTTTCAGACAGAATGTATAAAATTGCTTTGTGTTCCATCAATATTGATTCGTGGCATCAAGCCTAAATAATAAGAACTGGCGAAATACCAGGCTTTTATGTCCTACATTAAAAAAATTGGTACAATTATTTTGAAAATTATTTAACCGGTTGCAATACTAGCATGCATTTCACGTAACTGATTCACCTCTTCCATTGTAGCTCAGGTAATCAGAAATAACTCAGTTCTGTATAATCTGTTAAGTGGTCTCCCTGGAGAGCAGGCACAGTGTGTGGTTTGCATGTACTATATAATTTCACTTGGCTCTGGGGCAAAGCACAGCAGTATCTGAGGCTACCAGTGTGATGTCAAAGGGGCTAGGGTACATTCTCTGGCCCTTAGGAAAAGGCATATATCAGGTCCATACATTTAAAACCCTCTTCTCCCTCGTTCGTCAAACAAGGTGGCCTCATACATACAGTGTGTTGCAAATAATTCCTGACCCATGCTCTCCTTCAAACCAGACTGGGACATTGTCTGGGAGAGTGCTATTTATCTTATATAGATTAAATGATTGTGGCAAAAAAGAAGATACACCCTTGCTCAAGTCTTGGCTCTGGCTTTTTTTTTTTTTATTTACTGACACAAATATGCGCTGAGCCTCTTTGTCTTTGGAGTCTTCAGCTTAGTAGATGGGCCTGGAAGCAACTAGTCTTGCACATCCCATTTACACTACAGAGTTTTTGGCTTGTTAACTACTGTTTGTATATTGTTGTGTGTTCCATATATGAATTTGCATGGTTACTTTAGTAGGGTGGAGTCATTGAAGCTCCACTCTGCAGCAGCTGTGCTGCAAGTAAGTCTAAGTGTGTTTTCTGGGATGAAGTTGGGGAGGTGGGGATGAGATGGGAACTCCATCTCCTGAAAGGAAGGCAGGCGTAAGCCCTGTTGCTGAATCCTTCTGCAGTGACTGTAGCACAAGTGGAGAGCACCACTTTGGCCAATGCTAGCAGCATCGTGTTCAAAGCATTGCTGGCTTCTGGGGACTCCTGGCCTGCAGTTGTTGCAGGCTGGGACCTGTTTGGTTTCTGGAGCCCAAAGGTAGGCAGTCATTCTGTTTGCCTGACCAAAGAAGAGCCAGGCTTACTGGTTTGGCTGTTTACTGATTGAAAATGCAAGGGGACTTGATTATGAAGACTGAGGACTCTGGATTTCTTAAACTGTGCCTTTAGAGGGAATTGTCACCAAGTAAAGCATCAACCTCTCTTCTTTCAGAAGAAATACCTCTTATTTCAAATACATTTCAAGCATTTTGTTAACCTTATTACGGCTACATGACCATTCTTTTTGTAGAAAAAGGGAAATTCAGAAGGCACACCTTGGCAATGCTACAGAAATAACTGAGCAATAGCACCATTCCTTTCCTGGTTCTGTTCCTACAAAGTTACATGATGGTAGTATGTTTGGGAGTGGTTTTCTTTCATTGGGTAACAGGACAGGAGTTTGTTCCACATGCAAAGAGAGAGAAAGGATATTTCTATTGCTGTTCACACAGCTTGGAAAGTTATGTTCCTAGTGCATCAGTGGTAGCAGACAAATAGGATTAGAATAGGATATATTGCATGCTGTGTGCCAGATATGGATGAGAAATCCAGCAGCTCCAGTTGCAGGAACAGTTCCAAATAAGAGAACAGTCTTACTCAGTTACTTGCTAATAGCCTCCCTGGCAGTTATGGCAGTGAGCAACTAAACATTGTATCCATTATAGACTCATGTCTAGTTTATTTCATGTTAAGTAGGTTTATAATTACTTGATATCATATAGTAAAATTGCTGAGTCTTCATATGGGGCTTTTTGGCTGTAATTTAGGTGCAACTGGCCCTTTAAATATAGTATGTGTTTTACTCTGTCAAAAAGGTGCTGTAAGAGGTAGCATTCATAAATAGAAAAAGTGGGAGCTCTGCTTTCTCCCAAGATCATTTTCCTTCTCCATTCTTTGCTATATCCTGTGAAAAGTTCTCCTTTGAATGGAGGTCCATTTAGTGCCCGTGTAAAACTGAGAACAGAGTGAAGCAAACCAAAGCCAGGCTGGAGTAAGTGCACATTGTTTTCACTTTGGCTCGAAGCAGCTGTGATTCAGAAGACTCAAACTGCTTCATTTAGTGCTCTGTTGTGCAGTATTTTTCCTTAAAATTGTTCTCCATCTTCTGTGTTTGGGAAGAATCACAGGGACATTGACAGGCAAGCAGTGTCTTTGGTGTGATTCTACCTTACTGCAGTATCTGGGGAGAAAGAAAAGTTCCTGGAGCCTTGGAAGAAGTGCAGGACCTGAATGTATATACTTCAAGGTGCTTGCAAAGTGTGTGCTAGACGTTGAGATGGCTTTTCAGGAGTGTAAATCCAGTTCATGAGGAAACATCCTGTGCCTAATCCTTCTCTTCTCTCAAAGCCCATGTGTTTCTGTGGAGGGTGACTGGTGTAGATAAGGTTCAGCGGAAGGCAACTGTAAAGATTGTCTCTTGCCTGTGCTGTGACATTGGGATTTGTGGTAAGGGATAACTAGCGGGGCTTATGGGGTATTTTAGGTTTTTCCCTAAGGGACCTGAATCTTAATTTTCCTGTCAAGAGAGAATTTGTGGGATGAAGTACCTGAGCCAAGATTGCATCAAAATGGGGCAGTGATCTCTGGTCCTGAGACCTTAAAGTTTGCACAGGGTGGAGGAAGAAAAGATGCACAGGAATTATGTAGTGGCGTTTACAGAGCAAAACAGTAACTGGACTAACTGGGATTTGGATCTTGGTTGCTTGCTGCCAGTCTGTTATCCTGATCATCGACCAAGCACAGATAATTTTTTTTAAGGAAGATCATTAATTGCCACATGGAATTGCTTGAATAGTAGTGACTGTAAAGGAAGGCAGTTGAGATTAATGAAGTAAAAAAAAAAAATTGTTGTACTAGAGGCATTTGGTGATTAGGATATGCATCTTGTAAGAAGTATTCAGACTTCACAGACTCAAGGTAAAATGTCATAGAAAGGATGTTGCAGAATTGCTCAATAACAACTATAAGGCCTGTAATGATCAAAGGAGTTAATATTGTTGTAAGACAACAGTAAGCAAATTAATCCCATTATAAGTGAATAGGTGTGATATTATTCCATAACTCCTACTGTACTGCAATGAGCAATATTATTTGCCTAATCTATGTATAAAAACTGGCTTGCCAGTTGTTGTTACAGGGCCATATTTTGAAGGTGTGGAATATCTGTTGATCCTTGGAATTATGCAAGCTAACGTGATGGTAGAATTGGCTTCAATATTCAGGTAGAGACACAATGATTTCGAAGTTGACAGTGATTCTCTTTTTCAAAGGGATGAAACATAATTATGCTGTGTCCTTCATGCGCTCTAATCTTCTTTCTTGTGGCTGTAAATTGACACTTGTCAAAAGTGTGTCTGTGTAGTGGCATTTCTGTATTTTGCATGCATATCCATGAGTGTATTAAACACAAATGCTAGGGATGTCATAAGGTAAACAGCTTTTTTTCTTAACAGCTTTGACTTTTCAAGTACTTGTAGAAAGCTTTGAGAAGGCATTCCTTGATATACTGATTGATATCTCAGGCATACAGTGTTTCATGCAAACGAAGTGTAAAACAACCTGCAGACTCCATGTTTTAAGATGTGTAAGCAGACAGTAACTGCTATGCCCTTTCCTATGAACTGGGTTTCTATTCATGTATATTTTCTGTGGTTCTGTGGGAAGCTGCTGTTACTGCATAGTTCTGTTTCTGAGTCAATACAGTTGCTTATTCACATTCTCTCTTTTTCACTTCAACCTGTCCCTGAATTAGAAGCTGTGCAAAATATATGCATTGACTAGCTCTGAGCACTGGTGGTTTGAGCTTCAGCTTTTAATGTCCTTGACTCTCACTAATCAATAGCAAGCAAAACAACTACAGCATCAGCAGTAGTACTGTAAGAGGAAAGATCTGCTGGATATTGTGCTGGAAGACTGTCCATGAGACAGATGCAATATTTTCTTAAGAGTGGTGAGTGCAAGTGTTTCGCTTTCTGCTGCCTGCTTGGAAAATGAGTACATCTTCCAGTGTATCATGCCGGGAAATAAAATAAAAACTCCAAATCAGACTAAGGAAAAACAGATAAAGATACTAAATGATCCATGTTAGCAATGTAGAAGACTGTTAGCCCAAGATATTTTTGACCTCTAAAATGCTGAATATACAGATTAAGTTTTACTATCTCTTGGTTCTAACTCATTTCACCCTGAGAACAGCTTTATAGGGGTGTATACTAAAGTACATATAATTCTGTTTGACCGCCTTTCTCATTTTATGAACTTGTAGATCAGTGAAACAAACCGTTAAATAGATTGAATGCTGCCTGCAACACTAATGTTAATGGCTCCAATTTTATTAAGCCCATTTGGAAATCTCACACAGGTGGCAGTATCCATAAAATGACAAACTATGTGTCTTTATCTGTGGAACATAAATTTAAACATTAGAGGAAAAGCTAGTAATAGTGGAAAAGAAATTTTTCGAAGATAATTGCAGTATTTTTAAGAATTGCAAAGGAGAGCAAAAAATATTTTAAGTTTTGGGTTACTATAAATAGTCCTGAGATTAATATGATAATGTATTGTGTACTGCCTTCCTGTTGTAAGCAACTGGAGCATATAAGAGGGTCAAGACTCTTCGTCTTGACATACAACTTTACGAGACATACTGTTTAATCTCTTCTGGTCCTAGTTTTTCCAGTTACTAAATAAATTCGGTTATTGGAAAATCTGATCTGGAAAGAAAGACTAATGTAAAATTCAGATCCAGAATTTTCTAGGAATCCCTGGCCTCTAATAAGTTAAGAGTGTGTCCAAGTCTTTGTGGTTTTAGGTCTTTGGTTTTCATTTGTTTGTCTTCTATTCATGCTTTGATCTTTAGGTGAAGAAAGTAATATTTACATATGTCATTAGAACTCCTAATGACCTGAATAGAAGATACTGTCTTAGTGCGTCATGAGGTAAAAACTATGTTTAGAAATAAAGAAAAAGGTGTATTAAAAGTTTCTGTTACTGTGCTCTGAAACACAGGGCAGTATTGAGCCTGGTGCATGTAAAATCTGCAAAATCCTAAGAAAAAGTATGGATTTCTTTGGACAACTTTATCTTCTGCTGCTGTGTAGGCATTGCTCTAATGAGGCAAGACATAATTCTTCTTTGTGCGATAAACATTCTCTAGAAACCTATCCAGGAGCCTCTCCTTGCTTTCCTATAAAAATGAGGTGACATTTTGTCCTCATTTTGCTACAGCATTAGCCAGCACTGCTCTTTGAAGCAGTGGCTCAGATCCAAGAAGCGAATAAAACTAGGAATGAATTGTTTCATTAAATTCTCTACTTGAAATCAGAAAATGACAAATTTGATAAGAATACCTTTTTAGGTAATGCAGCTACATCTTTTCTTTGCTTTCCTCCCTGCCACTCCAATTTGAGCTTTCTCCATATAAATCACTGTTCATTTAAAAAGACCAGAGGTACATGTCGTGTTATGCTCGGTTTCCTCCAAGCTGGAAAAAGTAAAAATGTAATTGATTTTTGTTTCAAAATACTCTGTTTGGATCAAGGCCCCAAGTAATGTTCTGCTTAGGATAAACAGTATGTACTTGAAGAGAGAATGTGTAACAAGACTTAAGGTCATAGAAACTTTCAGTTACTCAGCACTTCTTTTGCTTGTGCTTTCCCTGGAATGGTTGGGTTTACATACACGATTCCAAATTTATGCAATGCTTATGTAAAGACGTATTTGGAGAGTAGGATGTGAGTATATAAAACTTAGTTTTGAGTTCAGTTAAGTCATTGTTACAGGAAGCTTTTATTTACTCTGGCAGAGTTTAGGCTGGTTTTGTAGTGACCAAGAAAGTTTGCGTGTAGACCTCCAATTTATGTGCACTCATCGGAATGTATTATTTCAGGTCCTGTTGGAGTAAAAAGGATTTCAGACAACTCAAATTTGTCATCTCACTTTGTGAAAAAAGTTCAGAAGGTGACCATGTAATAACATTTTCCTTCCTGAATGACTTAGGCGAAGGCTTGTAGGGAACACAGCCAGTGAGAAGGGGCATGGTCGAGATTGCTTGGGATAGGTAGAAACTGAGCCCTTGAATGTGTGGCTATCCCCATAACAGTGACATTCCCAAATATGGCAGTGTGTTAGATATTATGATGCCATTAACTGCTCAGTTCTGTGTTGTGTGCTGGTTAACGGAGGAAAAAAATTGGCTTCTTTGCATATAAAAAGGTCGCGTTTATGAAACACTCTTCCTTCAGAATGAGTTCAGTATATATAAACGTATAGCTTTTTTGCTATTATACTTTTCTTTTTATGGTTTCTTCTTTAATGGATACAAAAGGTAAAACCAGTTGGTCTTAAAGGCATGTTATCCAGCTCCCAATGAGAGTGAACACCGCGGAAGTTACAGATCATCCAGTATCTGAGATATAGATCTGCAGAGCTCATGAGATATGTGTCAGCTGTGGTACTTCCAGAAAGCCAATTACAGGATTAAAAAATTCCTCACTGTTGGCTCGACTGGATCCATACTAATAACATGATTCAAACTACATTTTCTGTAGCACATTCTGTTTGGGGGAGAACAGTTAGAGTTAAATTTGATGTCCCCAAAACAGGATATGGCAAAATCATTATAGTGTTTGTTTTAGAACTAATAATGAGTACAGTGCATACTTAAAACTCTCTGAATGAAGAGCTGATACTTGGAAATGAAGTATCAGCAGGTTACACTTTAAACTACTTAGTATTTTCTTTATTGTCTCGAACACATTTGCATCTGAGTGAGACATACATAATGTTCCCTTAAAGGATGAATGAAGTTCTGTCACTCCTTGTACAGGGAAGATGAATAGCTTTTTTCCTCTCTTCCACTTTTATTTTGAGTTTTTTATTTTTGTTCTTCAGTGTACCTTCCTCTGCAAGTCTGAATGGCAGCTTACATAACAGCAATGTTTTTTTAAAATTCATATTAAACTCAGAATCCAGTGCCCTATCAGCAACTCAAGCCAAAACCAGGTTTTGCCTCAACCTGCCTAACTGACTCCTTTTGAACTCTGAGAAGCCAGTTGAGAAGTTGGCAGTTAGGATGTGAAAATCATCTTCTAAATACCCACTCCCCGTAATATTTTGCCTCTGTTAGCTCAGTGACTCCAAATAGTCAGAGAGCTAGAGTACAAGTTAAGTCCAGATTGCCTGCTGCTTGATGGGTTTGTAGCTTTTTCTGCTTTCTCTGGAACCATTCTTTTAAAGCACTTCTGTTCAGTTTCTGCATCTTTGTATTTCAGTGCTTTTTCCTTGCTCCATTTTACCTGTGTCCTGTCAGAGCCTCCCTATCCCCCCGACCCCTCACCTACCAGCCCACCACAATTATTCTGTATTTCTGCGTGCTTTTCTTTTCTGCGTACTTTACCTGGTTGCTTTCACTGTTTCAGGGAATAAAGTCAGTAAACTCTTTATTCTAAGTTTTTTTATTTTGAAATATGTATTTATTGTGATTAATTCTGCTGCTTTGAATAGGATTTGCAGGGCTCCCTAGTGGACTTCTTGACTCCTGTAGCCTGCTTAGGTTCTATGTCTGAGTCTCCTTCCGTACCATTTGTTTTAGACATCACTGTTGACTACGAGAGTTACAAATATACATGCAGATTCAACTAAGAATATAAGCAGATCTGTTGACTACCTGTGTTTTGCATAGTACTGTACACTTAGTAGTAGTTCATCAGTTAACTTCTCAAATGAAAATGTAGAGGTGACTTTAAACAGAGCAATGTGATTCACTGTGACTGCAGCAGACGAGGTAAGGAACAAATTAAAAGGCCAGAAAGCTTTCACTTGAAATAATTTGCTTTAGTTTTAAAAGTGTGGTTAGATGTGTGAATTTATGTAAACACATATATCTGTCCTTTGACATAGTGTCCAAGAATGTATGCAATCTCGTAGATTTAAGAAAACAAAATTCCACAGAGGAGGTCTGAATGGCCTAGGAAATTTGGAGGGAGGGTAACAACCATGCGGTAGCTTTCAATTCTGGACTTCCAAACCCCTGATGATGCTTGTCTTTTTCCATCTAACCTGTAACTTCCAAACATCCTTCAGAAAATTACTTAGGAGGTAATAGTTAACTACAGAGACTCAGTGAAAATACAGCAGAAAGGCCTGGAAGAGCCTGCTACCTTTGTACCATGCGCGGAAATGGATCCTCAGTCTTCCTCAACCTCTGTTAGAGTTTGCAACATGCATATACAGTCATGAAGGTCAACATTTTATAACTCTGCATTTTTCTAGACATTACAGTAGGCTTTTTGGGCCGTGATGTTACTAATACACTGTGATGAACTGAATTTTCAGTGATAGGGTTTTGGTTTTGAATTCTCTCATTGAGAGTTTCATGGTATGGCAAAACCATATTAATTCACTTGAATATATTTTATGTATGTGATAAGAGGCAGTAGAAGTAGCAAGGACCTAAGTGATGTAAGCTTCAGTAAGAGCTCAGATTCCAGCGATAATGCAGTGTTCCTTGCAAGTTCTTAAGGTACTCATCACTATGTGAATATGACCATAAGAAACTCATCTCAGTGTCAGTCTAGTCTAGAGCCTTCCTCTCAGGTAACATGGTCCCTGTGCAGAGGCCTAGCTAGTGATGCTCCCTTCAATTGGTACTATATTTTTGTCTGTGAGTTAGCCAGGTCCCTTTGTTTTTTCTTGATGCCTTACACTAAACCTTACCAATTATTTCAGAGAAAAGGAATTTTGCCGCACCCTTTTGGAAATGTGGCTCAAAACTAGTGTGTTCAGCTTCTGAATGTGCCATTACCTACTTTCAGGATAGAAGTACTAAGAGTGCCTCAAGGTTAGAACAAGCAAGAAAGTGCAATGTAAATGAATTAGTCATTGTTACTTTATTACTAACAGTCAGATTCAACTTCTCTTGAAACTGATAGCATAAGTCCCATTCATTTACGGCAAATCAAGATTTGGCTCTGAATTGTTGTTTAAAGTGCTGTGGAATATAGATAAGCTTTCACTCTTTGTAAACGTTGATAACTTACTAAAGCGAGGTGAAAAAACCCCAAAACCAGCTAAACAAAAACTATTACGTATTATTATTATTTACATATGCAGAATGATAGTACAACTCTCATATGTTTTTTTTTCAAATGTCATTAGAACAAGTAATGGTGACTGTCAACAGTGATGTACATAATAACTCAACTGCATCAGATAACAACAGACTGGGTAAAACAATACTGTTTGAGGAAGTATTTATACTGTAGAGTCAGATAGTTGGATTTCACACAGGGCCAAACATAGCCTTCTTTAATGTTTTTAGCCTTAGACAATCAGGTGATGTTTCAGGGATAGGTGCACAGGGTTTTTCCTTCATCTCGGAACAGAACATGACCCAGGGGTTTTTACCTGTGTTTCAAAGTGCCATCGTATTTAATTGCTGATTTTTAAGTTCCTCTTGATACTAGAAACAGTAAACTATAAAATATTTAACCAATACTTCCACCAGTTCCACTTTTTTCTGCCATTACAGATTCATTTATTGATGTTAAGTGCAGGAGCCTGTTTGGAGTGGGCAGAAACGATGATGTGCACAGAGCTAAGGTGTGAAAAAAAGGTTACAGAAGAACCTGGTGTTGTACTTGCAGTAACTGTGGTATAGTGGTGTTCACTTCCCTTGGGACCAGACCAAAGACAGAGAATGTGATTGTGCACTCAGGCTTGATCATCATAGGCCTTTGCGCAAGGCAGGACGCCTGACTGAGGTTTTTCTGACCCATGCGTAGTACAGTCCCTGGTTGGAGAATTCTAGATTTATTGTGTTACTGCTCAATATGAATATTTTGGTACGTTGAAGACAAATGACTAACACACCTTACCCATTTTTAGTTAACAAATAAAATCGTTGACCACAAGATAGAGCTGATGTTATCATTTTCATAAATCCATGTACAGTTTTTATTTAAAATTTTGTGTATACTTTAAATGCATTTTATGTTTATGTGTTTGATTGTCAAGTATTCATTTGTGTTTGGACTTTTGTATTAATTTTTCTTTGACTTTTTTTAAAGGCATGATTTCTCATATTTTATTTTGTTTCTTTTAGGTTTTGTTTTATTTCATAAGATCCCACTGGATGGGTAAATGAAATAAGGAAAAGATGAGAGAGGGGCTGTTGAGCTTGTGGAAGCTGTGTGCTGCACACTAGGGAGTGGACAGTGTTCTTTCCCAGTGAAGTGTCACCTCCCTTGGACTTCTCTTTTAGACTTTGGTTGTATTTGGAGAACTGTAGAAGTACATTCAAATCAGTAGCTGTTTTTGCAAGAGCAGGGCGAAGCCAAGCCCTGAGGCAGCTATAAAACTCAAGAAAGTCCAGTAATAAGCTATCACACTTTTTCCTACTGCCTTGTCCTTACTCTGTCTTCCAAAATGACACTGAGATGAAATTACATTATATTGTTTCCTCTGTCAGTTTTTTTCTGTTTGAACTTAACTGGAAAGATGTTGTTTTTATAAATAATATTTATCAAAGGTGAACTGCAAAGTTGCTTTTATTCTGCTGCATTAGTGGCTCTGCAAAACTACAAATGCTTAATTTGAGTGTGTGTGTAAACTCATTGTTTTCAATGGGAATGCTCACATCCTTAAAGTTAAGTTCTTGTATATTATCAGAATATGGCCTCAAATCCTAAAGCCGTGAGTTGCAGAGCTGGCCTTGCAAATCTTACTTATGTATGTGGTTCCACTGACTTTACCAGGACAATGGAGAGTATGAGCTATATACAGAAAGGTGGCAATACTGTTCATTGTTGCGTTCGGGTATTGAGCCAGTGCCATCACTTACACATTCAGTAGGGTCGTGCTTATTCAGTATAGCCAAAAGTCTGGGTAAGTGTACAAATCTTTAGTAGGCTGGAATGCTGATTCTAAGCCAAGAGCAAGAATAACGGCTCTATACAGTTGGTCCTTCATACTGTATACTTACAGGCCTATTTAACAGTATACTTCAGAGGAGAGCCTACCCTCTTCTGAGAAGAGTTTACTGTGACAAGTAAAGCTAAGCAAGTCACAAGCATTTTGCAGGAGCAGGGGCTGCATTTAGATATACTGCTAGACATTAATTTTCATGCTATTTACCTATCAAATCCTGAGTTTATAATTTGATCCTTTCAGTTTAGGGAATCGTTGTAAGAAAGGTGAAGTTTCTGGGTTTTTAGCTGACAGTTACAAAGACTAGCAGAAAAAGACTGAAATAGATGCTTACACTTCTATGCATTTTTATTACATTTCTGAGCTATGGTTTCATTTTAATTCCTTACAGTTACATTTAGGAAAAAAAGAAGAAATGGCATTGTTTTGTCTCTCCTGTATTTGCTTTTCATTGTTTTTGCTTTTTAATTTCAGCCATCTTAACTCTTCCACTGAAACATTGTTGTCGTCTTTTTCTTCTGCAGTCTTTTGCAGCATACACCATCCCTCTCCTTCTACAATGTTGACTCTTTTGTTCTATCTCTGTATACTTACTCAATTTTTGCCTTTTAAGACTCTTAGTCCTTTGCTTTGACTTTTTTCTTGTGTTCTCTTCAGTGTCTCCCATCCAAGTTCTTTATTCCTGCTGTGCTCAAGTTTTGGAAATATCCTTATTAGTCAAGAAATATGTCTACATTTGCATTCTTCTAGGCCTATGTAGTGAGATACTTTCTTTGTCTTGTCACTGGCTAGGGAAGGAGACTGCCAGTTGCTAAAGTGCTTTCTTCACATCTCCAGAATCTGTCCGAAAGATGTGTTCTTCTCCCCACATGAAAGAAAAGGGCAGAGCTGGAAGTCTACTGATGACCTAGGAATTGTGGTGTCTTTGTCACCCTGCACATATTGTAGTGTTTTGGGGAGAGATGGCAGCAGTTAAGGATATCCATCATAGTTCCTGTTTGAAGTTAGATGTCAACAACTGTTCTGCTGTTCTTCAGAAACAATATTAGGAATGTTTGCCTTTTTTTCCTCGCTAAGTCTATGTGGACATGGTCTTATTTTAGAGAGATACTAACTTTCTCTTCTGCTTACTGATTCTCTTTTAACTTCCTTTTAATTTTCTTCTCAGACTTCTTGCTCACCCATGTATCTCTCTTCCTGTTGAAATAATATCTGATGCCATTGAGCTGATTCTAAATCAACAGAGAATCATTTAGGTCAGCAGTATTTGAACTAAAGTCAGTGGAGTTACATCAGATGTAAATTGGATCATGAGCAGAGCTTGACCCAGTAGCCCAGATTCCAGTCTTAAGTTTTGCTGAGACAAAGTCAACATGTTTCAGTTGTGTATACACAATTCATTGCCAAATAAAATAAATGAGGTGAGAATCTGAACCCTTTTCTTTTGGCAGGGAAAAGGCAAACTTGCAGAGCTAGAATTTGGCAGTTATTTTTCACATATTTAATTTTAAAAGGTAGTTCTTTCTGATTCATAATATTTATATGCATAAATGTGCACAGTTATTGATTGGGGATTTTACATAATTGTTTTGTAATTTATTTTATAGCACTTTGCAGTTCATCTTTATGATATAGTAGTAGGTTTGACCTTCAAATATTTCAGCATGTACTGACACAGTATTTTGGATTTTATGTAATCATGGAGGTAACTTTAATAAACTACAACTGATTTATGCACCAGTGAAATATATATATTTATATATATATATAGTAGAATATCCTTCTTACATATTTTGTACTATATCTTTTGTTATTAGCCACTCAGTGCACTATTACTTGATGCAGATATTCACAGAACCTTATGGATTACAGCACATGATTTTTTACTAATAATGTCTTAACGCAGATGTTTAATGCTTGATAGAAGAAGACTATGTGTTCCTAAAATGGTTTCTTTTCAGTCTGAGGACAGAGCCTGTTAAAGCTAAGGGAGCTAAACTTTCAACGTGGAAATTGTAGTGCCTACTAGCTCCTATCTTTCAGCTTGATTGTAAGTGACATTGCTTGTACCTGTAGAGATTCTGATCTGTCCAAATGATGTCGGTTTACAAAGGGCTCAGTTAATTACAAATTCTTGACCTCCTTAAAATAAAGTGAGACTCAAACTAAGAATCATGTATGAACCATTAACATGGCAAAAGTTGCTGAACATCCAGGATTTGACATTAAAAAGCTTTTATGTTGTTTCACTGAGCAATAAAAAAGGCTATGAAATGTCTAAGGGCTATTTTTGTTCACTGTGCCAGACATGAAACTAAAATAAAAGGGTATTTCTAATGTTCTGCTAGAAGGGGTTTATTTGTAGTAGAATTTACTTGCAACTGACAATTAATATACGCAGGGAAGTACTGAGATAAGCTGTTGAGCAGTTTGATGGGCAGATTAGTTGGGGGACTGGAAAGGAAGCACTGCTGGGGGTGTTTTGATGTGAGGCAAGACATGTCGTCCGGTCTGTTAGATAAACCTGTCCGTGTTGAATTTAATGGAAGTCTGACCAGTGGCCGGGTGTGTGTTGCAAATGAGCGCGTTGCTCCCAGGCAGAGCCTGGGGTCTGTATTGTGCTTGCTGCAGCTGCCCGCCGTGCCAGGTGAGGTGGGTGCCCTCCTGAAGGCTGTTTCTGCAGAAAGGTGTTTGAGGATCGTGTCTTTTTTTGATGGGAGTTGTGGGAGATCATCGCCAGGGCAGATGGAGGCTGCTGTGACACATTTGCATTTGCGTGGTGTCTGAGTACCCTAACCTGTGCAAGGCAGTCCCAGACCTTTCAGCTGCCTTTGGCTACCAGCTGAATCTCTCCCATGCAGCAGTGAAGAAAACCATTCACTTCAGTGGGAGCAAGATCCTTGGGGGCAGCAGACAGTGCCAAGAAAACCTGTGGACAGCTAGTTGGAAACACTTCCACTTTAAACAGTTCTCGCAGGAATTGCTCTTTCTTTTTTTGACTGCCTGCAGAAGCACTGGAAATCTGTTTCTTTCCTAGGGTGCAGCCAATCCCTAAGCACATTTTTTCAAAGATTAACAAATTTGCAGCAGTTTGCCATGTAGAAATAGCCAGTACACTTCCTACAGGCTGTTTACACAACAGCATTCCTACAAAGATTCAGTTTCTCGGTCCCTTCACGTGGTCATCTGTGAGAAGTTGACAGCTGATCATCAGGATGATGACTAGCACTTTGTTTGCAGCTGTTTGAATGCCTTAAAACTTGCAAATGGTTTGTGAAGTTCAAATCCATTATCAGACAGATAAAAAAATGCATTCTATCTGACATCTTTTTAATTCGATCCTCCTTTTCCAGCTGCATATTTAACATTTGAAATAAATTGAAAGTTATTAAGGGATTTCACAGCTAAGTATTTTGTTCATGTCTGTTTCAAAAGAAAATCCCAGAAGTATACCTGAAGGTTTTTAAAATTTCCTTCTTCTGCTGCTTCCTCCTCATCATTCTCTCTGGCTTCTTCTCTACTTCCAATTTTCAGTGATTCTGTCTTTCCTTCTGTTCGTGAGAGAACTCAACATCCTCCTTTGTGAGCTGTGGTAAGCTTTCTTCTCCATAGGGTACAAATGTGCAGTGTCTTTGAATATCCTTTTGAAGGGCTTTGCTGTCGTAATGCAATGGTATGAAGTATTCCAGATTATATCGTAGGCCCATGTTGTGCCAGATTTTGTCATCTGATCACCACAGCAAGAGTTCATGGATGGCTGGCAGTGTTGAGAACTATAAATACAGCATTATAGAGAGCACAGAGAACATTGGTACTGTATATTTCACATATTTCACAGCCCATTTCGTTGTCCCACTTCCATGAGAAAGTGTATACGCAAACTTTTGAAGCTGGCTTCTGTTTCTTCTGTATTTCTTTTGTACGTACAAATTAAATCTGCTGCAGAAATAGAAATGATGCATCAATTGGAAATAAGTATAGCTGTTTAGTTCCACAAGCATGTAGACTGTATGATCAAACTTGTAGAAGATGTTACTGTCTTTTAGTAGAACCTCAAGATTAACTGGTTAACTTATTTTCATCAGAAAAAGCTAGACTGAAAGAGCCCACATTACAATGTGTGTTGTTTTGATATGGACATGCCATATCCTTCTAATTTTAATGGCATCCTTCCATGATTAGCTGTATTTTTGCAGCTGCAAGGGCTGTAGTGGGTAAGCACGTGTCCTGGAGGAGAGTTGCAGGCAGTGTAGAGCCAAACTGCTTTCAGTTTGAAGATGGTAATTCTCCCACAGTCCCTAGAGGCAGCAACTCGCAGCAGTGTTCCTAAGCAGGTTATGTCTTAATATAGGCGGAAACTCCCCTCATCGCATACACATTTTCAATGTAACTTCATTCCTCAGCTGGAATGACAAGAACAACCATATAGGATTTCTGATATTCAGGCAAGTAGAGAGTGAATTCATGGCCTTCTTGTGGTGGCTTTGATTTTTCCTTGATGTAAGCAGTGTAGGGCTCACTCCTCAGGCATGTCCACAAAACAGGAAAAGAAATCCCGAGTTTTTTTCCTGAGATTTTTTTTTAACACAGCTAATTCATTGATATTACTGGGTTTACTAGTGTGAGAGCAGAACTGGGCTGTCATGCCACTGCACAAACCTGAGACCAGAGTATTTGGCAAATGTATTTGAAATGTCTTTCACTGCCATTCAGAGCCCTGTGTTCCTCGATCCTTCTTAGATTTAAGGTTCAACTTGAAAATAGGAAGAGAGTCAGTCTGTTGGTATCAAAGTGTAGAACTTAAGCATTCTTTAGTAAAACCTATTTTTCACATGTTGAAAAAAGCAATATCCTGTATGATAGCACAAAGATGCCTTCTACCATAGCATAACATCGTAAAAGAATAGTTTGCACTAATCCATCATCAAGCTGTCAGGTTTTTTTCTCTCTCTCCCCTCTAATTCTTCATATTGAAACTGTTTTATATTTCTTGTAATGAATAGACAATCATTGTTTTTATTCCCAAGTACTACCGTAACAATTTGGACAATCTATACTTACAGCAAATGTACTCGACAAACTTACTTTTAACACACAAATAAAGTTTGATAATTCATTATCATTGTGTCTTGCACTCTCTGTAAATTGATCACATCTAGTGTTTCATTAGTAATTGTGCAGTGTATTGGAAAATATGTAAATCTTGGAGTTCCTCACATGTTATCTGTTGTGATAAATGTGCTTATTGGTGCTTTTGTTTTCAGATAAACAGTAAGATTCAATTTCTTATTTGTATTTTTATACCATCTTGAACAGTTAACCTGTTTAAAAAACACCCTCTCCCACCCCAAACCTGTTTGCAATAGTTTTATTTCTATTTAATTTAATTTAGATGTATGTGTTTAACATATACATTCAAACAGGTGTGTGCGTATTCAGATTAAATGACTATATATATGGCAGTTGGCCATAAGACAACAAATTTCATGTGTCAGGCCATGCTTCATCTACTCAGAACCTAAAGTAGAAAAAGTTGGTTTGTTGAATATTCCAGTAAGCTGTGCTGATTTTCCAAACTATTTTGAGGAAGCATCAGTGCTGTGATTTGAAGAGTGTGTTTTGCTTTGGGACTTCTGTTTGCTGGCCTGGACCATCTGGCTTTCTTGACAGACCTGATGAAACAGAGCACACAAGAATGTTGAAGTGGTTATGTCACAGTTTAATCCCGTTTTTCTCTTTTTTGCTTTTTACTAGGGCATGTCGTATTTTCCCATGAATTTGATTGATGTTTTTGGACTGTAACAGATGTGGATATTGCATCACATGTTCATTTTCTTGCTTCTGAAATGTTTGGTAGCATTTTTCTCTTCTGGGAGATCAGCACATTTCTGGGCATTGTACCGAATGTGCTTTGTATGCCCATAGGGCATTTCTAATTTTTCAGCTATTGGCACAATTGTGATGTCAGGTAGTGTATTTTACACATATGCTTTTTTATCATCATCCATGTAAAATATGCTTTTGGAACTAGTTTGATGTATCTTCACTATCCAGAAGAAACAGGCTCAACGTAGATGTCAATTCTTTGTCTAAGAGAAGCTTTCAGTAAGAGTTGCTATTATAGGTAAATTGTGATACTGATTAAGCTGCTAGATAAAATTATTTTAAAGAAAGTATTCAAACAATATAAAATATTAGGTTCATGAAAATGCTTTACCAAGTAGAAGAACAAACTTTAATTGTGACGTATTGGATGTTTTTTTGAGTGGTAGCAAGCTTGCCATTGACATACACTAATATAGGGTTTGTAGCCTCAGCAGACCGAGAAGTTATTATCTAGGGAGAACAATAAAAAGTGAAGCCAAGTAAAGGCAAAAATGTAAATAGCCATTTATACAGCCCAGGAATTAGGAAGTCAACAGAATAAGAGGTAACATAAAGTCTTAATGTTCTGGATAATCCAAATGAGTGTAAAAATGCAAACAAGTGTTCATTTTTTAATGAACATGAATTGTAACTTAACAGTATTCTTGTACAAGTAAAGTCTTTATTTTGTTCTTTTAAATAAGAAAAAAAATACGAGCAACATATACTGGATATTTGTATCTTGGGAAACTGTCATTTCCTTCTAATTTCTCCATTAACATACTTCAAGAATAAAAAGTTAATTTCAAAGGTTAGTTTATAATTCCTTTACTATTTTAATAGTCAAATGAATTTAAAAGTCACCTTTCAGATTGAGTAACTGATGTTTCTTCCTATATTATGTTAGTAATCAGGCTCTGAACCAAAAATATATATAATAAGCAGTTCTTTGTATCTTGCAGTTTCATGAGAATGGTTGCAAAAAGTCACAAAATTCTGGTTTCTGATATTTAGATAATTCTATTGAAATACCTTTTTGGCAACGTGTTTTACCTATGAAAAGCAAATACAGAGTGCACATTTGTAAACTATGTCCTCTCTAGCTAATTTGATGAAGGTGACAGATACTTTAAATTTAAATGACAGTGTTTTCTTTGGCTTCTGAGTTTCTATCCAGAGGTCTAGGACTTTCATCATCAGAGTAGAGTTAATAATAAAGGAGCCAGATGTCACTAAAGTCTATAAACAGAGAATGGAGTTTCAACCAAAATAATCCCCTTAAAATGTAAAACTATGGTTCATAGTGCGTGATAAAAGACAAAAGTGGGTAAAGAGAATAGAAAAGTGCATTTGAAATAGAGCTGAAAATTAGTTCGGATTAGAGTTCTTGTTCAGTGCACAAGCTGATACTGCATTTTAAATGAATGGCTTGCTCTGGTTGTTGAGAAACAGCAATTTAAAAACCACTTGCAGGATGCTGAGGTCAGAGCTTGTAAGTTAGCTCACACTTTTCTGCCCTAGCTAGTGCCAGAGTGAAGGTCAATAGGGCTAGCCATGTCAGAGATTCCTGGTGCACTTGTACCTAGTTGATACAAAGTCATAAGAAGTTGGTTTACTTCTGTTAAATGTCTTAAGACTCCTATGAAAAATCCAATGGCTGTATGTACCTGTACAGATTAACTGTGAGAATTGGAACAAAATGTGAAGTCTTCATAAATCTGTGCTTTGTAGAGGAAAACATTTACTTAAGACTCCCATTTTCATTCTGATTCAAAACAGTGTGTTTTGCCTTAAATATGAAAGACAAAAGTTAAAGTATGAAAGAATACCAGTGTTGGCTTCCTCATAGTAATCCCTGCCCGTTGATTTTTCTATTAATGTCAGGTAATTAGATGAAAGACCTAAGAATTCAGTTGCTCTCTTAGTTTTATAAGCCAAAAGTAATTTGTTAGCAGTCTGAGGTACTACCTCTGTGTTGTACTATAGCTGTCTGCCTGTCTTCTGGGTGAAGTCTGTCTTCTGGGTACCAAGTAGCTCAGTGGTAGATATCTCAGTCCCTGATGGGTCTTGTGAAGGTTTCTGACTCACAAGCATAACTCTTGTGGTAGTACCAATTGCTCAGCTGTCTCATTTGTAAAACATGTAATGTTTTTTAAATATGACCCAAATCATCACTCTGCATTTGTTTGCTTATGAGAGTATGAATCAAATTCAGGTAAGTTGACTGTGAATTCCCTGAGCATTTCCTTTCTCCAGTAACCACCAGGCATCTGAGATACGTTTTTTGAAGCAGAATGCACAGAGACCATCGTTCTGCTTGCTGTGTGGTGTAACAGGTTATCTTTTCCCGTACGTCAGTATTAGTTTTCCCTTAGGAGCTGACATAATCTCTTTCCAGGTGAAGAGTCACACTGTATCTCTCTTCATCACTATGTTAAAAAAAGCATGAAGGGCCACATGCCTCTTCAAGAGGAAGACAAAGATTTATCATAACTGCTTTTCCTTTCTAAAGAGGATGCCAAGTTTCCATTCCCTGCTGCTACTTTGCACTTTGTTGGAACCCAGATGTGTTGTATAACCCTGTTGCTGCTGAACTTGGCAGCCCTGGGACCCAGGTGAAGTTGTTACCTGTCATTAGGAGGTGATGGCGTTGCTTCCTAGGGGCAGTTGTTCCTAACTGTGGGGCTCTTAACGTTTTTTGCTTCTGAGTTCTGATCTGAACTTTGCCCATGGTGAGAGCAGCTGTAACCACTAGTGATTTGTAGATGGCCCACACGATAGCAATTTGATCAGTGATTGCCAGGGGACAGATACTCATGTCAGGAAAGGGCAACCTTTGGCATATGAAGCAGAGAGGCTGAGGATTGATGGCAGAAAGACTGAGTTATCCTGTCATCAGTCTAATTACAAAGGATTTGATCGTCTCTAGGAGGAGAGTGGAAATTTCGAAAAACTTCTGATGTTTTTTTCCCCATTTGGAGACATGCAGGTCTTGCTTTGGGTGCCATAAATCAGGCTACTGTGAGATTTGTTTGTTTAATGCAGAATGTAAATGTAATTTTAACTCACTACATTCATAAGGAATTCCCAGATAGAGCGCAGCACTGTGTTCCCCTGTAAAATAAATCAGGGGCATTTATTTGTCTGAGATTTTTGTCATCGTTGCAGTTATGGACAGGAGAAACCGTGCATGTATGTGTGGCCTGCCTGGAGCCACATCTTTCTCTTACTCAAGTGATTTTATCTGCTTCAGGATTCAAGGGAGGTGTACCGCATTAAATTGTCCCTGTGTAATGTGTAACTGCTTTCTTAGCATTCTGAAACTTCTCGGCATTGCTACCTACATATTGCAATTTCAAGTGCACAGCTTGTGCAGCCTGATTCTCCTGTGTCTTTCCTTGCATTACATTTATGTTTATGCCACGTGTCTGTAAAATGCTAACAGATCAATCTATCCAGCAGTGAAGGTGTCTGCATGGGTTGCAAAACTATGAGGAATTCAAAATCAGTAGAGACTGGGAAAGGTAGGAATCAGGTCCTTTAACCAATTCACATCAGCTAAGAGACCAACATAAATCTTTGCCATTTGTAAGTACTACTACTCCCTAGTATTTGGGAATGGTAAATTTTAAAGCTTGAAATTCACTGTCTGTGAATATTTGTAGGATTAAACATCTTAGGTCTTGCCAGACATTTAGCATAAAAAGGAAATGCCAACAAAATGAAGCAATGCAATTTTAATTCCAAAAATGTAACATTTTTGTGGTGTTTCATCCATAATAGCCAGATTCCTTGTAAGATCTGTGTTTATCTGTAATTTCATTTTTTTCTACAAAATGATCTTTTATGAGATTATGTAGGTGTAAAATAGTGCTATATATTTCAATTTTAGTCATGTGTTCCTAACAGAGTGAATAAAGTAATCTCATTCTTTACTATTAGTATTGAAAGAGTTCATGTATGATACATTGAAACTTGCTTTAGAACCCAGATCAGTGAGTTTAATTCAACAGGGCTAGCTTATTTTAAGTTCAGGACCCCGATGTCTTTATGCTGGTGTTTGCATCATTAGTACTGTATTGATCTTTATTTTGCAAGTGATGGTGGTCTCTAGCATATATTTTTTCATGAAGCATTATAAGAAATATCTCTGGGTGTGAACATTAGTTAATTGTTTAGCAATAATTGCTTGGCAATTTGAAATGAAATTGATGCCAGTTGGCATTGATAGTGATACAAAGCATCAGAAATCTGTTGTTACCATACTCTTGAAAATGAAGTTTCATTTTAGAAATGACACCTGTAATGAGGTTATGTTATTCTTGCTTTCTCACAAAAATTTAAATGGGTGAGTAGCTCAGGACTTAATTTTTGCTTCATTTTGCAGGCTGGTTAGATAACTTAGCTGTTTCAACTTGTCATATCTTCGTTCCTTGGGTTTTGCTACCACATTATGAAAACATGGAGAAATTGGCTGGTAAAGTAAGAAAAGTTGGTACTGTCTTAACAAACAAAATTCTAATGGCTCTGGAAACTGTAGTGGAGAGCAAAACCATCCCAACCACTCAGTCGATGAACCGTGTACTTTTTTGAAATGAGTTTCTATATCCACCTAAGGTAACATGACCAAGTGGAGGGAGCAGTCAGCAAAACCTGAGGACCCCGGCGCACTGCAGCATCCCCTCCTTGCAGAGCCAGATACCCTGCAGGAATAATGGGCTCCTCTGGTTACCGCTGCGGTCCAGCCGCACTGGGCAGAAGCCCAGTGAAGCTGTTAGGTGTTGTCTGCTTCCTGCTCTTCTGAGTTGTCTTATCTCTGCAGCACAGAGCCCAGCATAAAGCCTCCCAAAGGGGTATGTGTCCAGGCATGCTCCCAGTGCTGGAATAGCACAGATGCTGTGGACAGCTGGTGATGAGCACGCCGCGCTGTCTCCAACTAGTGCTGTCTCCTAAGAATTCAGGCTTGCTTTTTTGCCCCTTTCCTGCTTCTTGTTAGGCCTTAATAGGAGGAGGGAAGGAAGATACTGCAGGAGGGATTCACTTCTGCTGGCTCTGCAAGTCCACGTGACTGCATGACTGAAAGATGAAAGACCAAAATCTTACTAATTTTAATAATCCTGGCAGCACTGTAATGAAAACCTAGTGCCATAGCTTTTACGTTTCTGGTAGCATGCAGGAAATCGTGCTGTCTTTAATCCTCTTCCTGGCAAAACTCCCACTGACTTCAGTGGGAGTTTTGTCTGAGCATGACCAGAGTTGGAATTTCAGGTTTTGGTCCTATATTAATTTCTCAGCAAGAAAGAGAAATGGATTTTATAGATTTTCAGTTAAACATTAGGAAGACGTGAAACTGTCATTCTCTATAATGTAGTGGTACGAATATGGGCAATTATGTTTTTGGCATTGCCTCTTTGGAATAATACCGATCTATTACTTTAACCCATTCCTAACATAATTCATGTGCAGCCATATATTATAGATGCTGCCTTTCAGTGGCACAGCTGAGTGCCACAGCCACACAAGGCTTCGTTTGCCAAAAAGGTTGTCATCATTCTTAATACAAAGGCAGCTGTCCTGATTCCACTGTCATTCATAGGGATTTTGCACCATTGTCAATTTAATATATTACTCTCAGTTGATACTAAGATGAAGGGAATTAGGCTCTCGATATTGCTATTTCACTTTTTCTATTCATAGTATTTCATGCTTCATGTTTAGGTTCACTCTTTCAGTCTATCCCCAAATTTGTTTTTCTCTACATTTTTGATGAGCTAGCTGGTTGGATCCTAGCACGTTATTTGGAGTAAAAAAAAAAAAAAAAAAAAAAAA
>Ga0065711_1034291_pt1 | contig 24018 bp, 16 predicted proteins | sample Hoacrofraction12_FD_59098 | JGI IMG/M metagenome (GOLD analysis project Ga0065711, IMG submission 59098) | Hoatzin crop microbial communities from Cojedes, Venezuela - Epithelial fraction 12 v2 (version 2) | ecosystem: Host-associated > Birds > Digestive system > Esophagus > Crop | place... | reverse complement strand
CAAGACCTGCCTGGACAAGGTCCTGTGCAGCCTGCTGTAGGTGACCCTGCTTTGGCAGGGGGGTTGGACTAGCTGACCCACAGAGGTCCCTTCCAACCCCGAACATTCTGTGATTCTGTGAAAATATTTCTAAGCCTTTTGGATAGAGCTCTGTATCAGAGATACTGAGTTTTATTACTGAAAATTGTTTCAAAATTACATTAAAATTGTTAAGATTCTTTAAGAGACAGGCTTGTACATTATTTTTCACCCGACTGATCCATTGTGGTGGGGAAAAAAAAAAGACAATATTTTGGGCACTCTAAACCATTCTGGGTAGCTTTCCAGTTTTGTGTTTTCTTCTCTTAGTTTCTAAACGAAGGTCAGTAGTGCAGCAGAATCTGTACAACTACTGACATGTTCTGTTAAAGCAGTAAAAATATTTCCTAACTTGAAAATAGCTATTGCTATTTTGCGCAAAATATTTCATCTTTGTTTGATCACAGTATCTCCCGTTTCATGGGTTTCTTTTTTCCTTTCCTCACCCCCTCCTTCCGAACTAGCATGTAAACACCAAACTGAGCAAAGAGCAGCATCAAGAAGAAGTATTCAGTGCTATTTTTTGACATGGGGTAGACTGAGGTCTGCAGAAGCACTGCCCAGAGATGAGGTCTACGGTTCTCATATGAATACATGGGAAACTCTACAAAGATATTAACAGTGTCTTCTTTTAAACTTTTGCATGCTTAGCCAGGTGCTCAAGGGAGAGAGGTACCTGTAGTGGCTGGATACTGGAATCTAAATGGGATTTTAAATTTTCTCTAATTGTAATGATTTTCACAACCATTAAAGAAAGGCCAATCTGGTCTTGCAAAACTAGTGAGATGCTTCTCAGCAGAGCAGGCAGACAACCTGCAACCCAGCATCAGCTCCCCAAGCTCAGGCTGGGGACAAGCAGCCCCCAGGTCCCTGGGAACAGCTGGGGTGGCAGTGGGTGCCTCTGCAGCTGAGGCTCAGCTGTCATGGCCCTCCCAGCCCTTCAGTTGTCTACCCACGCAACTCTCATGAGCACAGTCGCACACCCAAACTGAGGAGGAGTGGCAGGCAGGATGAAGGCAGCCTCCGCCTTCCTCCATCCCCATGGCTGAAGTTCTCTGCTACAGCCTGGGTTCTAGCATGAAGCAGCATACAAGCTCTGCAGTATGCAGCAAGCAAGCCTGTGCCTCACGTTTTTCTTGGGCTCAGGAGCTTGCACAGTCTCTGGTCCCAAGTGCAGAGACAGCCATGCCTGAGGGTTCTTGGGACAGGCAGAGCCTGGGCATCCCCTAGCATGCACAGGGCAAGCATTTTTGCTGTCCCCATTAACAGGCAGGTGCCAGCCTTGCCTGTGCCGCAAACCAGGCACAGCTCTTGAGTTTTACAAGACAATTTCATTAAGACCTAGCCACCTCCAGTGAGAGGAAACAGGACTTAGCCTAATGAGACAGAAAATGAGCTTCTCCTGCCTAAAATCGTATGGGTTTACTGATGCAAGTGATCTTAGATAGGCTAATTTAGGACTTTCCTTTGACTGAGGAATAACCTCTCTTCGTCACAGTGCCAAAGAAAAAAGCCTAGCAGCCTCCTGCTTTCCTTCAGCATCTCATCTTCCTGTGTGAGCAATGTACCAACAGCCCAGGCTTAGTCCTCTTCTAACAGGAACAACCTGCACCAGACCTTACAATGGGGGAAGAGGAGAAAGGACCTACGTGAGGAGGGTGGGACCACGGAGCTAGGGTTAGTGAACTGGAACAGCCCCTCCACTGGTGTGGGACTTGCAGACACGTGAGGTTACAAAGCAGTCTTATCGGACGCTGCTGATGTGCAACATGCAGCCACTCTGGAGCATATGCAAGATGGGAACCCACCCTGACAGCCCTGTGCCCAGCACGTATACGCGTATGTATATGTGTATGTATTAGTCACTTACCAGTTTTATTTTAATCCATTGTTGTAACTGTGACAGCAGCACTATCAAGCAGGCATTTCCAGTATTCCTTTCTCAAATACAGAAACCAGATGTTTTGTGAGCCATAACGGGAGTCGATCTCTTTCCATAACGACACTGATAAAGACATCCAGTCCCATAAAATAAAACCAGCGCTTCTCCAGCAAACCACAAGTTACATTCTGCAACAATAAGACTGTATGCAACAAAAGGAAGAACTTATTAAGAATGATCTTCCAATACAGTTCACTGGGAACAAATATCACATGCAAAAATATCTGGAGCTCACTTTTGTAAGTGAAGTTGTAATATCATGTGTGAGGGCCCTTGCAGGTGGTGGTAGCTCCTTAAACTCATCAAACAAATGGTTTGGGACAAAAGTAGGGTCAAATAGCATTGCTGTCCTTTGTATAAGAGTTTGGTTATAGAATTTTTTTACTCTTGCTTGTTGTGTTGGACAAGAACCTACCATAATTGTAACATGTTTTGAGTGGAGCATAGTAAGGATTGCTTGATTTCCACAATGACCAAGGCAGCTTGTTATCACAGCCCTGGTTTTATAACCAAATTTCAGCATATAGTACATTTGCGGCTTATTCTAAGACCCTACTGAGCCTTGTGAGCAGTTTGTCTGGAAAGGTACATATGATGAATTTGGATGTTTACTGTGGCAATTTTGTTCATTGGACTAAAAATTTTAATTGCACAAAGATTGAAGGTGTTAGAGAATAGCAGGGCTGTCTTTCTCTGCTCACAGCTGCTGTTGCTGTGTAGTCGGTGTTTGAACCAGAAAAGCTTTCTAGGCTTTGTTGCTGAGGTTCGTGTGCGAGTCAACTGCAACACATTTTGCACATTGCTTGGTTTTGGTATCATGGGCTTCTGTGCAGGGTCTAGCGGCCACTTCTATCATGTAAAACTGTTTCTTACTTAAAGGCAAGTTGTTACACCCTGCACTTTCAGTGAGATTCAGCACAATGCAGACCAGCATTCCCAAGTGTGTCAGAAATGCTCACTCTGTAATTGCTAATGTAAAATTGCCTGCCAGGTAGAAAGCACAACTTCATAACCATCCAAACACTAAGCTGTTTTGCCTATTACTTCCTTCCACGTTATTCTTGCTGTGCTTCTTGTCACTGCATTATGACTCCACGCATCAGCAAGCCTGGGAAAAGCTTATAGTAAAGAAACACTCTCAACCATTTCATAAAATAAATTTATCTTCTGATCTAAATAAAGGCTATGTTAATCATTAATAACCACAAGACTACCACCTTTTCACTAGCTTTCACTACTGCATTCAAGGGATTTTCCCTCCTTTTCCCCAGTCTTGGACAGGACTGCAGAGCCTTTTACCTGCTGAAGGCCTGCTCTGCTTTTAACCATGTGCTAAAGTGCAGCTCTTGCAGGTTTCTCAGTTGGTACCACAAAGAGTGTCTCCTCCTACTTAAATGCATAGACCCGGGGAGGTCTCTCCCCAAGTCAGAGCCCAGGTTAGTGCTCTGCACCCATCTCAAAGTCCCTCCATAGTCAGGGTGAAAGGAAAAAAAGCAAGTGTGCTTCTGGTGATAGAAGACGTTTATTTAGCCCATTCCCACTGAAGTTTCTGGAAGCAACCAAAATGCCCTAACTGAAGAGGACAGCCCTTAGGGCTCCTGTCCAAAAGAGGTGACTCTCTTTGGCTGTCACCATATACTGGTTATGGGGACTCTGGTTCTCTCTCTTCTCTTTCACCATGCGCTCAGGAGGCACACAGGAGTGCAATTTCTTAAGAAGCCCTCCTGTCTTCAAATGCTGTAGGAGCAAGTCCACATTCACAGTTGTGTCCTTCTAGCCAAATATCAATGAACTCATCTGTTCTAACTGTGTTGTTACCCACAACACCTACAAAATAAGTGGCTTACTCAGACTATTGTGTAATGGCAGTTGTCCTAATGAGTCAGAAAAGCTATGAATCACACATACAGCAACACAACAAAGTTAATAGCCATGAAAACCTTTTCCTCTAATAAATACTTAGCCACCCCAGTTCTAGGCACATTGATTCCCAGCTCTGGAGCCCAGCTGTTTTAGAAATGTCTAATTGCTATAAGAGAACAAATGGATCCATAGCTAGGTATGTGCTTTGAGCAGGGTCAGGAGTTACGCAGTCCTGTTATAGCCAGGGGATATGTTCAGCTATTCTACTTCTGTAGTTTGTATGGCCAAAAAGAAGCACAAGGAACAAAATTAGGAGACAGATAGAGTTCGCAAAGACTATTCTAGCATTTCATGTCAATATGCCCATCTCATAAGTTATGGAGTGTAGAGGAACAGTAGTGTTCATGTGGTAGTGTCACTAAAAACAGGGTAGAAGGAAGGCTCTTCAGGAAAGCATTTGTCTATTGGTTTGCCACAAGACAGGATCAGCTGTCCCTACATTAGTCCTCATCGATGCTTATCTAACCTGTTTCCAGAAAACTTCAGTGATGAGGGACTCCACGATCTCCCTCAGCATCTGATGCTGGCCTCTTTATTTTCCTTCCTCCCACTCCCCCCAGTTATCTTTTTTGTATATAAAGATTTCTAGTTGTCTTCTTATTTCTAGATTAAACAATTCCCAACCTTTCAAACTGTCTTTAACAGATTGTTCTCTAGATCTTGCATTCTCCTTCACTGGACGCTCTGTTCTGTCCACATCTTTCCTGAAATGTGGTGCTGGCACCATACGCCAGCTGAGGCTTTGTTGCTGCTAAATATATTGGTATGGTTCATTTTACAGTTTGTGCTCTTCTTGCTATACCTGGTAAGGTGGGGGGGTTTTGTTTAGTTGTTTTTTTTTTCTTTTTTTTTTGTAACAGCATGATAATAGCTGACTGATAATCAGCTTTTGTTCCTCTGCATTCCACATTGGAGATGATGGTAACTGGGACCTGGAAGCTCAGTGGGGGAAGAACTGGTTCACTATAGACAGCCCTTTTGATAAGCAGCTCTGTAGCCTAAATTTCTTACTTACAAGCACCAGTATGGGAAATCCAGCTGTAGTAGCACCCAGACCCAAATTAAACATCAATTCTACAGATTTTCTTAATTAACCTGCCTTAGAAGAAAGCAGATACACAGTACTTCGTAATGGCCTTTGTGTGTGTTGCCAGTGATCAAAGAGAGGAACCAAACTACGCTTGGCACTTGTTTACCAGCAAAAACTAGTTACTTAAGTTCTCTGTCTTGCCATTCTACTTGTTGCAACAACAGTGACTAGTATTACTGGGACTAAGATATTTTTACCACTGTAACTGTATTCCAGTGGCCACTACACTACTCAGACTGAGCACACCACAGGCTTAAAAATAGTGGTGGGAAAGAAACAGTGGGAAAACCTGTAGTGTATCTTAACTGACTAGTTAAAATATCTTAATCTCTATGTTTGGATTTAACATTTCACAAGCATTAAAAAAAACATATGCAGAAAGACAGATATCTGTCCCTTTGAACTTCTGGGAGGACAACAGACTAAGGGTGCATAAACTGGAGCTACTGTTCAAGGTTTTCCTTTTTTTGTTCTATAAGTATCATATTCAGGCTTATGTTTCCCAGCCAAATTCAAAAGTCTGTCCTTTTTTTTTTAAAAAAAATGGTTCTAGTCATAACTGGTCACTCTAATAAAGCATATGATGAAATGAGATCCATTCAATCCCCCAAAATAATTCATCACAATTTTTATCATGTCATATATCCAAATCTAGTAAGGAAAGGTTTTTCTGAATTATCTGAAATTTAGTATTTTATTTGGTGAAGCACTTTGAGATAATTGTCTTCCAGTATGTTTTTCAAGTCCTTTGAAAGCAATTAATAGGTACAATGTGTGCCACTTAATACATAAGCCTCAGTTCCTTAGAGGCCAACACCAGTAAAGGATCAAGTGAAATATTTTCATCGCTTATAAATTAGAGCAAAAGCTCCCATTAGCCAGGTTCTCAATCCCAATTTCAAACACAGTTATGATGAACTGAGAATATATGGACTACAGGAAATGCAGATGATTGAAACTATCTGTTGACATCTACTGGAACCTTACCTTCATTATGACAAAAACAGTGAGATAATAAACCATTCTGAGGAATAACACTAACTACAAACAACTAATTGTTCTTTTAAATCTAATAATTTACGAATATAAATAAAATAATTGCCTATCATTTAGTCCTATTTCACTGCTGGAAATCATCAGAAGAGGCAGACAGTGTACTCAGGCACAGGTTTACTGGGTGAACTGAGAGAACTATAGTCCTTTCCTTTAGCACTGTCCAATGGGGAAGAGTTCCTGTGTCCTGTAGAAAGGAAGATATGGCATAGTATCGTCTGACTCATTTTACTGTAACAGGAATACTTACACATGGGTGGGGAACAGAAAACAGAAGAGAGAAAGGTATACACAGCAATGCGTATCCCAGTTGCCTTCTGTGCACAGTGAGCTCTTGTACCACCAGCTCAGAGTTGGCATAGGCACACACTGGCATTGCTCCAGGCCACCTCCTTGTTTCTTCACTTCAGGCTGTGTTTTTCCTTATAAGTGAGCTGAACGTATATTTTGTTAGTACCTAGAAAACTCAAGCAACAACAGTACAGCTACTAAGTAAGCTGCTATGCTATCCTTGTCCTGAAGAGCTGACAATTACCATCCAAGAGGATTTATTATGCGGATTATAATAATTAGTGCCTTTTTCTTAAAGTTTTAATGCTTATTTTAGTTACATGAGAATCCAGATTTTGTTTAAAATAAAAAGGTCCTGATTTTCCCAGAAGAAACAAAAGTCCTTTAAAAATGCAACTTGTGTATATTTTAATAGCTCAAGCTACAGACAATAAATGAAAAGCTGATGCTTATTACTTGCAAAGTAATATGAACCTGGGTGGGGACTGTCAACACATTCTTTGTAACTCTTGATTACAGACGCACTGTTACCACTGCCTAGTTTTCAACAGACTTGATTTTTTTCCAGTTGCCTGGTACAGGGTAGCGTTTTGGGAACTACAGAGAGAGGCTTTAAGAAAGTGAAAATACACACTAGTTAAAAAGCCATAAACTATCAAGCTCAGATGAAAGTCAAGCACTGTTTTACAGCTCCACAACCAAGCACTCTTAAGAAAGGCTGGTTCTGCATGGCGATGTCATATTTGCCATTATGTTAGGAAATGAATGATGAAACAGGAATTCTCTTGGGGAGGAACCTGAAAACGTTGTGAAGTTTTGCTGCATGTTAATTGTTCACGTCATTGTTATAGGCACTGAGCACACGGAAAACAATGCAGAGATTGTCCCTTCATGGTTTTATTTCAGATTTTTAAAGGTTTTGTGTTGTTACGTCATATCCTGCCATGTCATTGTTAATAAACAGGATGTAGGATGCAAATGTGCCAAATGAACACCTGAGTGCCTTAATCAAAGTGGACGTTTCACTAGGAGAAAGTGAAAATGTCCAGGCACTATAGTATCTTTTCATTTGGAGGTAGGAGGTGTGTCTTGCAATAAGGAGATACTTGACCTGAAATACCCTTCATGCATTGATCCTAGATTTTCACAATCCTTAAGGTAATGGGTAAAAAAGAGCACTGGTCCTCTTCCTTCTTTCCTTTGTAGGTTTTCTTCTGGGGAGAAGAAGGTTGAGAGCAAGGAAGAACTCTGTTTTGCCACATCCAGTGCTGTAAAGCAGAAACAGGGTTTTCTGGGTTAGACACCTGATGCCTCTTAGGCATGGGGCAGGCTGCACCCTTCCTCTCAGCAGCTGCCGCCTCAGCCCCTAGGCATCGAGGCTTAATGCCTGCAGGAATCCTGTTCCAAAGCAGAGATGTTTTTTCCACTGGGATTCTTGGCCATCAGCGTGTTTACCCTGGTACCAGGCTCTTACAGAGCAGAGACAGCAGGACATTTTGTCCCACAGCTCCACTCACATGGCTTGTCTTGACCTCTCTTCTTCCACAAGAGGATGCAGTTAACTCCTGATAAGGCCAGAGGAAGCTGGTTTTTGGCAGCAGGGACAGCCTGCGCTTGCAGTTCACCCAGAGGTTACCAGCGCTCATGCCTAAGCTCGCAGGGGCTGCCTCCTGGGAGACTGGCAGGAACAAGGCTATACTCCTTGCAGGGAGTCAGAGGCCAGATACCATGAGTTTTAGCTCTTTGTAACCCTGAACCACCTAGTTACTTTTCATAAAACCTCCAGATTTTCATACAACACTGTAGTCTCCTATGACCTGTACTGAGTATTTAATTACGTATCTTAAATGTAATTTATCTGTATAAGTAGAGGTAATTTAATCATATTTCAATTACTTCTGTCTGTAGGCCATGATATACATGCTATAGAATAAAAAGAGATCTTTCACCAAGTCAGGAAAGGTAATACAGTAATGACTCCATCCTAGAAAAACTAGATCAACCAGCTTTCATGCCAGAGCATAAACAAACCTAAACACAGTGGGAGAATAAAATCCATAATTTTCATTGTTTCAAATTCCTGGTACTGAAGTAGATCAAGAATAGGTAGAAAAGTATTGCACTTAGTTTTGCAGAAAACGCACAGCAATAAGGCTAGTGTTGAAGGTGTCATCATCGAGTGATACATTGAATTAAATATGGGGAATTAACCTTTGCAACCCTAGGAACATAGCTTTCACTGCGCAAACATCTGTGGAACATTTAGACTTTCTTAATTCTCACGCCCACACTCCTAGTTAATTTGTCATCAAACCCAGCAACGACAGCTTATAAAATGAATATTGGTAACAACCACGCAGAGTTTTCACACAATTAAAATGCAAGTACTGCTGCTCTTGCACCTCAGTCTTTTATACTGTTTTGCAAAAAAAGACATTTGTCAACTGCAAGAAGACTATGCAGAGGTAAGATGACTTTGTTTAAATGTAAAATGACTAGTCGATTAATTTAATAATAATAATTAAGTAAAAAGATTTACTGGGATTTAGCAAAGGAAGCTGGTGAGTGTGAGTTCATGACCAAGCCTGAGGGAGCTTTCCCCACCGGTGGGGGAATCTGGCAGGAGATCTCTGATCTCACCCCGCTGCAGCAATGCTCAGCTGGGAGAGAGGAAGGGAAAGGGCAAAACTGTTCCTCCCTCAGCAAGAGACAGAATTGGGAGCTTAGTCACCCTAAGCCCAGCAGAAAGGGGGACCTTGGAGGAGCTGTGCCTGAGGAAGCCAAGCCCAGGCTTACAGTGGATACTGAGCCAGGACCTCCACAAGAGCAGGGACCAGGAGCCTCTGTAAGAGGTCCTGGCTGCTGCCAGGGAACCACCACCCGGGAACTGGGAACTGGGAACAACTGGCCAGCACAGAAGGAGAATTTCCCCTCGCTACTAGCAGGTGAAGGACTGGCTCTTCCTGAGCGTTGTTTTGCCTGTGGCTTGGGGTGAAGCATCTCTCTGCAAGGAGCAGTCATCTGGCCACCAACGGGCTGAAAATTGCCTGGAACTGGTGCAATCCAGCATAACTGGAATAAGCACAACTGTCAGAAGAAAATATTTCACCCCTCATGAAGGAATTAACTGCTTACTCGTTGCATTAGGCGCTGATTAACTATCCAAAGCCTGCTTTCACCTTGCGCATCCATCGCAGACACTGAACAGTTTTAGGCAGAAAGAGGGGACAATGAATGGTTTGCAGCAATAGCCCCACATTTGCGGTGGGCACCTCTACTGATGTGCTGTGCTCAGAAGATCAGAGTAGGGCTGTTGGGTTACAGTATTGTATGGAATCGCTTTCCCCTGCCACCCTCAAAACAAGCCTGGGGAGGAGCAGGGACAAGACAACGTGGTATTTGGAGGCTGCAGCAAAGTTCCTACATGGCCCTGCAGCAAGGCAGAAGGAAGCACCTTTTTCTGTCCTTCTCATGCTCTTGTGGTCTTTCACTTTCACCTTTTTAATGGTGAGAGTGGCTGCTGTGCATGTGCAGCAAATAACATGCAAATCCTAACAGCTCTGTTCAGTTCACTTCTACTTCTAAGCATTTTCATAGTCAGCACCTAGATCATATGAGATGTATGCATCTGGAGTTTAAATGTTTGACAGGTTTCAGCTAAGTAGAAGAACTATTTTTCTAAATATGAATAATAATTATGGCTATGTAGTTCACTAAATTTCAAAATAAATTCAGCAATCCAATTGCAAATTAAATAATTAAATCACAAAAGTTATTTTACAAAAATAGAACTCCCCCTGCAAAAGGAAATGATCAAATAATAAAATTATTTTTGGTCACAATGCTAGCTTTTTTTGATGGTGTGGTAGTCCTCAATTTGGGGTGAAGTAACTGTACTGGATCTGATAAAGATTTTGTGGTTTTCCCCTGATCGTGCAGACAGTGGGAGGTGGGCTGAGATGCTAGGAGGGGACGAGGCTGGATACTGACACACTGAATAAACACTGCAAGAACAGACAGGATGACTGTGTGGGAAGCGTGTGACTCAGCACAGCTGCATGGATCTCCTCCTCATGTCCATTCTTAGCATAGGGAGTTTCCAAATAATTTTCTGGAGTCATGGCAAACCGGCATACCTTTTCCATTAAACTAATTTCTTTGTGGACCTCTGCTTCCAGACAGACCACAATCTCGCTGATAAAATAATCACATAAATGGTTCCAATCTCTGTGCTTTTTAACAAATATCCCTAAGTAGGACAAAAGCACTCCCCTTTCACCTCAGTGACAATGATGGCAGGAATTCCCTAAATTTGCAAACCATTTGAACTATGGTAAAACAGTGTCTATTAGAGCTAGGGTGACACTGAAACTATGAAAAGACCATATACGCTCAAAACCAGACACATCCTTTCCATGCTAGAGTGCTGGGAGATGCCCAGTTTCTAGCACAGATATATTTTCTCCTTCAACTTTTCTATTTCTCCCATCCCCAGGCCACAACTAACAGTATCTGTTCTCAAACCAGTGGTACGGTATGTCACAAGGTAGCACGGACAGACCTGCCCTGCTCTTCCTCAGATAACTTATGATGCAGGGAGGTCTGCAAAGGCAAGTTAAGAAGTGCCAGCACCTCCCTCGAATTGTGAGCTTTACTGCAGTCCGCTGCTGCAGGACACAGCTGTGCTTGCCCAGCCAAGTCCACAGGTCCTGCCAATGCATGACACGGTTGTTCTCCCTGGAGAACATGGAGCTGCTCCAGGAGTCCTCTCTGTTAACAAACTGTCTCTGACAGACGTGGAGGAGAAAACACAGAAAAGCACTGGAGGACGTCAGAGTGGGACCCAAATGGCATCCATAATGCCACATGTCCACATTCGCAGCTGATGAACTGGCTAACTCAAGTTTAACCCACATGTCAGAAGAGCCTGAGAACCAGGGCAAATGACCACACTCTTCAAAAGCAGGCCCACTGACCTGGATGCCGGCCACAACAGTGACCATAAGCAGATGCACAGAAAAGAGGAGGACAAACGTAAATGGTATTTCCACAGTTATGCTCTCACTCTTACACTATACTCTGGTCAAGGAAATTCCCAAGTCTGTTATGCTTTGTCTCTTTAGTAGAGAGATCTCTCTTGCAAGTGTTGCCCAGTCTTCATGGGAACTAATGGAAATCTCTTGTATCCTCAGCATCCTTTGGTAAGGAGCTCCACAGGTCTCCTACCTGCTGGGTGTCCTTTGTGCAATGTTTTTTATGTTTGAACTTGGCTCCCTGTATTTGACTGGATGGCCCCAGCCCCTAGTTGTGTAGCAGAGGACATGCACAGGCAGACTGAAGTGTTCTTAGCTGCTTAGTCAGGTCTCATACAGAAGTTAGTCAATACTTTCAACCATGTGCCATAAATGTTGTTGGGTTCTATCAGAGCATAAATTGGTAATGTGACTGCATCACCATATTGTCTATTATTCCCAGCTGTATAACGTAAATCCCATACAATCTAGCTTTTAAGAGACGTTTGTATGTCTGTTGCTTAATTTCCTTCATTTCAATTTATCAGCACAAAAGTGCAACAGGCAAGATATTATTCCCTGCCAAACCAGGCAATGCCAGAACAATAATTCCTTCCATTTGCCATGCTGCCTTTTGAACTCTAATGCCATATACTATTTAAATGTCATAAGCCAGGACTGCTGCCACAGGAACTGCCCAACCCACTCAATGCCCTTGAACTTTTGTGCATGTCTCTAAAACACGCTTTCTTTTACATCAACACAGGCATGCCATCCACTAGAGAACTGATCCTGTTAAAAGTCTGCCTCTTGGGATAAGTATCCCGTGGTCCTTGTGTGGTTGTACCAACCTATGCGCTAGCACACAGGGGTGGAGTGGGATTGTGCAGGTCCATTCACATGGTGAGGAAAAAAGCTATAGCCTCAGAAGTATTTATCTTTTTCCCCCATACTCTCATCAGATGGCTATTGCAATATTTCACTATTGTGATGACTAGCAATGTTGTAATTCTTTGTGTATTAATTAGATCACTGATAAATTAAGAACATATGGACGTAACATAGATGAGACTCCAGAACACATCACAGATATAGACAGGTCAGCTAAACAGTCAGGTCAAATGGAATTCATGGACAGAAGTTAATAAATGCATGATTCTGTTAAAATTTCCACAGTTAGTCAGGAAATGTGGTCAAAATGCTATATTTCATACATGTAACTTAGAGAGCAATTCAGACTAGCAGCATACCATAAAATTCCAAGGACTGCAGAATAAAAAAGGGGTCACGGATGGATACTGCACAAACCTTACAGTAAGTTCATTTTCCAGTTAGGAAAATGATATTGTGTTTCAACAAATCATATTTTTTATCTATTAAAGCAGATATGACTTTTATTATTTATTACAAGTATCAATTTTCAAGGAAGAGTAAGAGACAGGTCCTAAAAATAGAAATTTGATTAAGCAATTACAAAATCACAAACACAAGTTCTGTTTAGAGTGAGAAGGTTTTCAGATCTAGATAGTTTGTTCTCAAGTCCTCCTTTACTTTACAAAGTTGTAAGTGTTCACATAATCCTTACATCAGCCTGGCACTGTTGTGAATGTCACATTTCTATCTGTTCAATTGAACTAAAAGCTTGGCATAGAAACCTTCTGTGAAGCTCTCAGAATTCATTTCCATTCTGTTTTTTGCAAATATCAACTGGAATCTAAAAAGACACTCCGATTAGATGAATCCCAGCATTAACAAGTGCTTAATGGTGAGATGGGACCTCACTGCTGCTGTTAAATAACTTCCTGGATGCTGACTCTGGGCATCCATTCACAACTGAGAATAGCATTACTGCCTAGGCAAATCCTAAGTTCCTTGAGAGCCATCAACAGTTCTTAGCCAGAGTTCATCCAACCCTAAAACTGTCCCAGGCTTTACCTACACCAAGATGTTTACATAATGTCAATAAAACTGAGGTAATCGAAACCAACACCTTCTGAAACTGAGAGAGGCAGAATTTACTGGCCAAATCACAGCTCAAATTCTATTGCCTGTTCACTTCAGCAGTTCCACATGTGTGAAAGCACCACTTGGCTTTTGTTGACTATGGTTAGGCTAGAGCAAGCCTACAGCTTTAACTTTGTGAGACTGTTCTGAGGAAGACTGTTATTCCTTTCACACAACTCTTCCTCCACCCATCCCTAAATCTCCACCTACATTTTTCTCGTCTGCAGATTTGCCATGCACAGTATGTTGTAATTCTGGCAAGACCTCAGCAGATGAAGGGATCTTGAGGGGGAAAGAAAAAAGTATTTCCAAGTCACTGCTTTTTTCCTTCATTTGTGGATTCCTTTTCCATAGGCATCCCCCAGAGGTGAGCTAGAAGATGGAGGAAAAAATATCCTCTTCTGAGAGCATTCTGGGAACTGTGGTGTAAGGAGTAGTAACTGTGTAGTAGCAGAACAACACAAGAAAAATATGCATGCTTCCACTAAACCAGGAAACACAGAAGGGGTCATGAAAGCAGATGCACGAGATAGGCAATCCCATTCTGCAGGCTGACAGGAGCAGGAAAAACAATGCAAACAAACAAAGGCAGCAGGGAAATCAATAATCAGACTAGTAACTGCATTAGCATATCTGTAGGTTATTTCTACTGTGGGTTACTGTTACTACTTAGATTGTGTGTCTCAGATTGCTAATAATCTGAGACACACACCCACAAGGCAGAGAAGGAATCAGTTCAAAAAGGCCATGATAAAACAAGGAAACTGTCCTACTCCAGTTTGCTTGTATGGTGTTCTCCCAACCTGGAGTACCTCAACATAGGCAAAATCACCAATCCTTAGAGATTGTTTTGGAATTGCATTGCTTAACCAAAGAATTATTTACACATTTAATCCTACTGCCCAGAAGGAGAGAGGAGAGGTTATAGTATCCCTGCAGTGTCTAAGAACCACGTATTTTTTTAGAGATTTCTGTGTTTTAAACGCAGAAGTAAAATAAACAAACACTAAAAAAATTTTGTTTTTCAGTGGTTAACCCCCCCCAATACAGTGCCTGTCCCTCTGGGGAAAAACATAAGTCACACATGACTATGATTGCATCTGTTTTGTACACAGGATTAATTTCTTACAAAGCTCTTTCTTGTCAGGGGACTACTGAAATATCCATCACTGACCGCCCATGGCCCCCTACCCAGATTTTGGGTTGTGCCTCCCCACCTTCCAAAATCTGGCTATGATTTAGTCAGCTCCCAAGTCTCTGAGGCCGCGTCTTGATGCTGCTCTTTCAAGGTGACCAGGTGTATGGTTCAGTGTCACTCCATTCTCTTTATCTCAGACTCACAAAGCACAGTCCTCCCTGGCATCCACCAAACTTTGGGTTCATGATCAGCATTTTTCCACACCTGTTGTCTAGCTCTTCAAAATGGATACAAATTCCATGGGGTTTCCCAGAGGTCCACTGCTACCCTAAAACCTAGCTGGTGTTCTGCTCACTCAGTGCCCCACAGGGATGCTTCTCCCTCTGGGCTCCTGGCCCTTCATTTGGTTGGAAAACTGCTGTCATCTGTGTGGCAAGGAAGCAAGAATGCAGGGAGGCTTGAACAAGCTCCTCTCCCCAGAGGCAAAAACATGATAGATCTCAGCAGGAGACCTTGCTGTCGCCTGAGTTATGATTGCTCAGTAATGATGAGCATGACCTAAGGATCTCAACTCTTCCCAGCTAGAATCAGGTAAGACAGGGCCTAGATAGCATTTCAGTAGTATTTGTTTTTGAACAGAGATACACAAGCATAAAACCACTGAGCTTGACTAGCAACTTAGAATACCATGTCAAATGTTACTGTATTCAGATCCCACACAACAGTAAAACCACTGATGTCAGTGTAATAAAGGACTGGGTTTTTATTCTGCTAGGAACATTGTTGTAAAGTCACTAACAGCTAGGCTGGAAGAGTTACTCAAGGCATCACCTTCTTCTCCTGCCAGGATGAACGATACATACCTACATAATTTCTGTTTGTCTAAACCACTTCAAAACTACCAGTGATGGAGGTCCTACAGATTCCCTAGAAAATGAGAGCTCAGTAAAACTCGTGCCTATTGTTAGAACCTTTTTCCTAATGCTTAACTTTACTAACATTTCAGCCTGCTCAGTGAACATGGAAAACATGCTGCAGCTTCTGACATACTTTGAGTATGTCATCACATCACTCCATGATCTTCTTTAGACCAAACAAAATTAATTGCTCCAAACATTCCCCAGATTGTTCCACTTGTTCACATCTTCTCTGGACTTTGTCCAGTTTTCTTTAAGAAAGATATGCACTGAGTTAAAAATATCCTCCGACAAATAACTTACTGATGCTGAATGAAGCAGAGACTTCTTCACATACATTACAGACAACAACCCTCTTTGCTGCAAGACAATACTGTTAACTCCCATTGCATTTATGATTCACTGTAATGATTCAGATTACCTTAAGAGGAATTGCTATTTTATACACTCCACCATTCCCTCCAGTGCAGGTGTAGGAAAACTAGACCAGAATTGTAATAGACCCATAATGAAAATAACTTTCAACTCTGTTATAGGTTTGTTTGCCAAAGTTTTGGTAGCGGGGGGCTATAGGGGTGGCTTCCGTGAGAAGCTGCGAGAAGCTTCCCCCATGTGTGATAAAGCCAGTGCCAGCCAGCTCTAAAACAGACCCACCACTGGCCAAGGTCAAGCCAATCAGCGACAGTGGTAGTGCCTCTGTGATAACATATTTAAGAAGGGGGGAAAAATGGCAGTGAAACAGCAGTCAAGAGAGAGGAGTGAGACGATGTGAGAGAAACAACCCTGCAGACACCAAGGTCAGTGAATAAGGAGGGGGAGGAGGTGCTCCAGGCACCGGAGCAGAGAGTTTTCCCCTGCAGCCCATGATGAAGACCATGGTGAGGCAGGCTGTCCCCCTGCAGCCCATAGAGGTCCATGGTGGAGCAGATCTCCACCTGTAGCCCATGGAAGGGACCCTACATTGGAGCAGGTGGATGCCTGAAGGAAGCTGTGACCCCATGGGGAGGCCACTCTGGAGCAGGCTCCTGGCAGGACCTGTGGACCCGTGGAGAGAGGAGCCCACACCAGAGCAGGTTTGCTGGCAGGGCTTGTGACCCCATGGGGGACCCACGCTGGAGCAGCCTGTTCCTGGAGGACTGCGCCCCATTGAAGGGACCCATGCTGGGGCAGTTTGTGAAGGACTGCACCCCCTGGGAAGGACTGACACTGGAGAAGTTTGTGCAGAACTGTCTCCCATGAGAGGGACCTCACGCTGGAGCCAGGGAAGAGTGTGAGGAGTCCTCCCCCTGAGGAGGAAGGAGTGGCAAAGACAACGTGTGATGGACTGATCGCAACCCCCATTCCCCGTCCCCCTGCACTGCTCAGGGGGAGCAGGCAGAGAAACGGAAGTGAAGCTGAGCCCAGGAACAAGAGAGGGGTGAGGGGAAGGTGTTTTAAGATTCAGTTTTATTTCTTATTATCCTACTCTGATTCGATTGGTGATAAATTAAATTTACTTTTCTCCCCAAGTTCAGTCTGTTTTGTCCATGATGGTAATTCATGCATGATGTCTCCCTGTCCTTATCTCAACCCATGAGTCTTTCATCGTATTTCCTCTCCCCTGTGCAGTTGGGGAGAGGAAGTGATGGACCGGTTTTGGTAGGCACCTGGCATTTATCCAGGCCAAACCAAACCAAACTCCCTGCAAAACAGTTTTACAAACTAGTACATACACCAAGTAGGTCAGCTGAAATGGAAGGCAAAAAAGGAAACAGAAATCCCTCCTCAGTTTGGTCAATGTATCCCAACATTCATGTAATTAATCTCCAGGAGGAAAAACTGTTTACTTCTTCTCAGTGGCTAGGATTAACATTTCACTACACTCATCAGACTTTGCAACCTTTTCCTGGTATCTGATAGATTTTGTTGTAAAAATTAAGTTAAAGCTCTCCTTGGAACCAGTGTGGTTTAGTTATGTTACTACACGGAATACAGAGAGTAGAAATTATCTGAGAAATGTTATGGGCTTTTAAGATGTCTCAGAATGTTTTCACCATTTTCAGTTATTACATTTAATGGATACATAATAAAGATTTATTCCTAAAAGTAATCTGGTGTTTGGATAGTCTCATAGTGTCAATACAAACCAAGTTACCTGCGTGATAACCCATCAATAAACTTCCTATGGGAGATGGACCAACAAAATTCTGGAAAAGAAAGATGTGGAAAATCCTTACCCAGTTCATTGCAACTAATACTGTGATTAATTGTACACCACAACCTTCCCCACAGAATCACAGAATCGTAGGGGTCGGAAGGGACCTCTGTGGATCATCTAGTCCACTATATTTCTACTGCAAGTAGGTTGTGTATCTAAACGTACAGGTCATTAATAATCTTCTTTCCTCTGTTGTAAAGCTGACCTTATTTTATACTCCATGTGTTGATGCAAGCTCCCATTTATCATTGCCTGCTTGCAGTTGGTTTGCTCTGAAGACTAGCTGGCTATTAAAAAGGGCACAGTAACACCCACTCTAACAAACATGCCAACACATAAGAATGTTTCATTATGTTGAGCTATTACATACTTTTACCCTAGCTTAATACTGATCCATTGTTTCATTTCCTCAGCACAGGTAACACTACATACATCAGACAGATACAAACTCAGCCTAAACTCATGGCTGCACTGATGAGTTGCAAGCAACCTGCACATCCCTTTCTCTGCATTCCTATCTATGCAGAGAGAGTACTTCCGCAGTTTACAACAGTAGCAGGATAAGCAGTCAGCACTAGCTAAATGGTGGTACCTTGACTATATCTATACATGTAAGTAGAGGTGTTGAGTACAAGATTATCTGTTTATTCATGAGCACACTGCATGCAGTGCACCATGAAAAGATTGGACAGGATGTCATAACTAAACCCTTTTCAAAATGTATATGCACAAGCACACTGAATTAAGATTGCATAAGAAGCCCAAACTGTAGTATTTCCTGACTTTCAATTGTTTGATTTTAGCACCTTAACATGCTTTTTAGTCATGTAACTGTAGGCACACTTGAAGACAGACGTACCACAAGTTAAGCAACTGTCAACACAAGTGCAGAAGCACTGCTTTATGTTCTCCTTAGACCAAGTTGTTTTGTTAAACTTGCATGTCCTCTGTTTCTGCAAGGTCATGGTGAACAGGAGTCACAGCTGTACTTCCACGTCAGTGTGGAGTCAGGTTTGGGCCAACTGTGTTTCTTCCCCCCCAGGCACTGGGCACACCTAACTTTATGTTCTAGACTTTTGCCACTTCTCTTTGTCATGCCTCCAGCCCAAGCCCTGGATCTCCTTGCTTTTGAGAAAAGCAAAACACAGGAAGACTTAAAGGCCAAACAGCAGGAACAAACACAGTACACTGCTGACAGAAGGTCAGAAACACCAGGATGACACCAAATAACCATTAAGAGACTGCCTTAAACAATCCATACTACCTATCCCTCCTCGCAATGCAGTGACTCCAAAATGCCATGAATTAATATGTTGCACACACTGGCACACCTAGCAGTAACAACACCAGAGTATATCAGCACGACATGCTCATAAAGCACTTATTTGCCATGGCCAGAATTTCCAAAAAACTGCAAGAATCTTGGCATAGATTTGGTACAAAAGGGAATGGAAATGACTTCCTAAATACAAAGTAAAATAAAATGGATCTTTGCTACCAAAGCAACAGAACAATATACAGCTGCTGCCTGTAACCCCTCTTGTTTCCTAGGATCCTTCCTGGACACACATAGAACATCAAGGTCATTAGCGACAACCATTACGTGGTACCTAACAAGCCTGCCAGCAAGACCAACAAGAACTGAGCAGGAAATACAAAGACCTGTTCAAAGGCTCAGGAAAACAAGCGAGAGAGACTGTGTAAGATGGCACAGGGGCTTTTATGCATGAGAAAAACAATGAGGAAGGATAGAGGGCTTCATTGTGTTGAAATGAGTTATCAAAAAGGCTTATTATACCCAGAGACCTGGTCTTGCACTGTGAAAGCACAGCCTGGCAGTAATTTCATACCCAGGTACTCTCCTAGTTTCTGTGATGCCAGGTTGCTACCCTGAGGGCAGGCTAAAGCACCAAGAGATGATGCATCAGCTTCTTCTGAATCAAAAACTATGTCCGTTTTAAAATGTAAATGATTCACATTGTTTTATTTGAACCAAACTTCACTCTCCCTACTTCAACTCTCACATTAACTGCAATATTTAAATGATATTTTATGTGCTTGTGCCACCCCTAGAAGACATGGTGATTTTTAAAGTTAGCACTGATTTTTATTTCCTTTCCCTTCCAAAACGAAGCTCTTCTTGTGCCTTAAAAGAAAATCCATATATTTGTGTAAGACATACAGCAAAACAGCCATCCCTTACCTTCTCTCCCAACAGACATGTGGTATGATCACAATAAGCCACACACTGAAAACACATTTGCCATCTGATTTCACAAATTCCCAAGGAGACACAAAGCACACAAAACAAGCTCCGTATATTGAAAATGTTCTCACCCATTTATGCTAGCACAAACTGCATGAGCACTCACAGTGCCTTGCAATGAAGTCACATACATCTTCATTATTACATCACATCATTATCCTGCTAAAAATGAATCAAGACTTAACGGGTATACCCTGGAAAGCCTCCTCTGGAGCCCCTGCACTAAACTCTGTTAATACCACCACACCCACCAGCTACTCAAAGTGCAAGGAAGAGCACATTTCCAACAATGCCCTTTGCCCAAAGTAGCACAAGACTTTCCTGATAATGTGCCCCAGACAAAAATTGCCAGAGCAGGGAATTAGGAGCCAATGCTTACTTACGTTCTTGTCAGCTTGGGGTGTGCTTTCATAATCAGTAACCAATGATGTGCAAGTTCAAAGCTCCCTTCAAGCCACTTGATTGCAAGATGATTCTTCCCAACTGATTACAGTACAATATAGCAGCATACATATACACACATATATATGTATTTGCAGCAGAAAAAAAGTGTACAGCGGAAAAACTAAGAAACTACCAATTTGTAAAGGAGAATTGGGGTTTAATAAGCATCTATTGTCATGTACTTATTCTTCCTATAGCAGTTGCATTCATTGCAATTATTTTCCAATGATAAAGACATGTGAAGAAAAACATCATTATTTTGTCATTATTTATAAATCATTAAATTTTCTTTCCAAACCATTTGATAAAAGGCAAACTAGAACTGTAATAGGTTTGACAAAACAGTTGTCTTCAATAAAGGCAACTAAAAATCATAAAGGCTTGACATGGCTCTATACAGAGGTCCCAGTGGCTTGAACAGGGGCAAGACCGTTTCTACTTTCTATTAAATGTTTTTTAAGTCATGAGGCAGAACTCATTTGTGGACTATATACAGGGAATGTTCCTAGCCAATATTATTCCTGCCGAAGATGTTAGCTAGGAACACCAACTTCTCAATAAAAGTAAATAGAACAAAACCAGAACAAAAGCCTTGTTAGCAAGGTGCAGACAGAGCACCAGAACTACTGCTTACAATTAGTTTGTTATAGAATCAGAGTGTGGTTTGGGTTGGAAGGGACCTTTAAAGATCACCTAGTCCAACCTGCCTGCCATAGGCAGGGACACCTTTGACTAGGTCAGGTTGCTCAAAGCCACATCCAGTCTGACCCTGAACACTTCCAGTGACGGGGCATTCACAACTTGTCTGGGAAACCTGTTCCAGTATCTCACCACCCTCATAGTAAAGAATTTCTTCCTTATATCTTATCTAAATCTACCCTCGTTTAATTTAGACATGTTACCCTTTGTTGTATCGCAACAGGCCCTGCTAAAAAGTCTGTCCCCATCTTTCTCGTAAGCTCCCTTTCAGATAATGAAAGGCCGTAGTAAGATCTCTCTTATAAGGCAGGTTGATAGATTTCTCATGTATTAAAGTCGCCTGACACTCCCTCTTAGAAGCTCCATTTTTAATAATTGCTTGGGAATCTAATGAAGATTTTGAAGGGAGATAATCTTCACATCAATTACTTGTTTCTGACATCTCTATGAAAACCTAGACAAATTATAAACCTCTGTTAACATGGTTTCCTTACACTCAGCAGAGGCTAAGTCCAGAGCTGCATTTCCAGCAGATGCACCTGCGGTGACGTGCTTCTACACACAGCCACAGAACTTCTCCGGTTACAGCTCTGACCTGTCATGGGACAGCCTAGGGCAGATTTTGCTTAGTGACAGCAATGAACCCCTTTCCTCTGCGTTCTCAGTCCCTTCCACTGTTGCTGGATGCAAGCAAACGAGGGAAGGAGCTGTCTGCTTTGAGTGTAAAAGGGACAAAAAGAGAGACTGGATGGAATAAATCAAGAGAAAACAAACAGTGAAAACTGGGACTGGGTGCTGGCAGGAGAGCACCAACTACAGCAGCACCAGATGAGAGAAGGACTGACCACTCCTTAGTACTAGAGATCTGAGACGGAAAACACTGTAGAGACCGGTAGCCAGCACATATGTACATGCCTGTTTGAATGTGAGATTAGATAAAATGCCAGATGAAAAGACTACAGCTCACTGGACAAGGTGGTTAGGAGCAGGAAATTAAGTACCCATGAAGCGGTTTGTAATGGTAAAGTAAACAAAACAGCATCACAAGTGAGACAGAAAGAGACCGGGAGGGAGTTGGAGGGATGGGCTATGGCTTTCCCGGTGCTCAGCAAGCAGGCCGAGACCCAGATGACAAATCTGTAAACAGTCTTAGCTGGATGGATGACGAACAGGAACTGTGCTTGGAGTATGGAGTAACTTATAACAAAGACTCAAAAAAGAGAGGCCCTTGACATTGACTCAGACACCCAAAACTTCCACGAGCATTTACCTTCATCTCTCTGTTCTTCATTTTCCACCTGTAAAATGGGAACAATGCAGACCTCCTCAACTCACAGCCGTTTCATGACCACCACAGAAAGCCTACAGAAGGAAACGTCTTCTCTTCAGAACAACACAGAACAGAGTATATTCACAACATACTCCAAGAAACAAAAAGAAAAAGCCTAACAATCTTATCACCAACTGAACACTGAGCACTTTGCAGACTGAGGCGGAGGGAGCATTACTGATGCAACTGGAGAACTGGTCTAGAGGTGCCAACCAGGATTGGACATGTGGTTTTAATTTTGGAATTTGACAAGTTGTGTGCTTGATTTCACAAACCTAAAAACATTTCTCAAATTCATATTGGTATGGATAAATAGAAAACACGGCTGGCATTGCATTGTGCCTTTTTGTTACTGAAATCCCTGCTTGCAAAAACAAAAGACAGCCGGTGTACTCTGAGTTTTAAGCGGGGCTGACAAGCGAAAACACCCCTTTCCTGCTTGGGGTCATGCCAGCACAGCGCACTCGGGTTCAGCGGCCACGACACATTTCGCTGCCCGCCCGTCACACAGCGTGAGGAGGGGGAACAGGAAACCCGGCAGGCTCAAAGCAGCACCTTACGAGCCGACGGCACCAACGCTGTCACACGGAGGACCCCTCCAGCCCGCTTCCCCGCCCGCTTGCCCCCGGCCCCAGAACCAGCAGCAGCTCGGCGTCAACCGCGACCACCTCCTAGTTCGCGGCCGCCCAAGCGCTGCGCCTCAGCTTTATTCCGTGACAAGCCGGTAACAGGGCACCTGCCGCGAGCACACACCGGAGGGCCAGCCTGAGAGGGCGGGAGGGAGAGCCGAGAGCCGAGGCCCGCGGCTCCCGCTCAGCCCCCACAGCCAAGGAGCGGGGACACGGGGCGTGCGGCGACGCGCGGGACCTAGCAGCCCCTTCGAGGGCGGAGGAGGTCCCCCCCCCATTTTGAGGCGGACACAGAGGTCCCAGCGGTGAGGCGTACCCGCCATTTGAGGGGCAGCCCCGCAGCCCTTTGGGGGTGGGGGGCGCGGCCTGGCTCGGCTCCGCCCGCCGCCAGGCTGGTACCGGCCTGGCTGCCCCCTCCTATCTCAGGTATCGGGTGAAACCGGTTGGGCGTGCGGGAGAGGTGGTGGTGGCCGGAGCGCGGCGGGGCCATGGCTGGACGCCGCGGGCTGCGGTGGCTGCTGCTGCTCTGTGTGCTGCTGGGAGCCGCTGCTCCCGCAGGTGAGAGGAGGCGTGCGGGCTGCCGCCGACGGGTGCCAGAGCCGCCGGCTCGGCTGGCATCGGCCAGGGGCGGCCGAGCCCTCCCAGGGCTCCGCGGGTGCCGCGCTGGTTGCGGGATGGGCTGCGGGCCGCGTAGCTTCAGGCGGGAGGCGGCGCGGGGGGCACGTGTGGGCTCTCTGCGGGGTCGAACCGCTCCGAGGAGCAGGTCTCTGGCCCCCGGCTGGGGTGCGGGGAGCCCTGAGCGGGGTTGTGGGCGAGGTTCCCGCGGGGTCGAACGGGTTCGGGAGGCTCGGGCCGGCGCCCGTGGAGCTCTCGGGGCCCGCGCGGAGGGTGTCGCGGCAGGGCGGCTCGACGGGCCAGCGGCTGGGCTCGGCTTCCAGCCTGCCTTGGGCTGCTGGGGCGCCCGGAGCGGCGGGAAGGGCCGCGGGGGTTCGGGGCACCCGGCAC
>Ga0065711_1034290_pt1 | contig 24019 bp, 9 predicted proteins | sample Hoacrofraction12_FD_59098 | JGI IMG/M metagenome (GOLD analysis project Ga0065711, IMG submission 59098) | Hoatzin crop microbial communities from Cojedes, Venezuela - Epithelial fraction 12 v2 (version 2) | ecosystem: Host-associated > Birds > Digestive system > Esophagus > Crop | place... | reverse complement strand
GGGGGGGGGGGGGGGGAGGGAAAATCAGATCTTGGGGCATTTAGGGTATTCATTAACCTAGTGAAGAGGAACAGAGGCATTATTACTCACATAGAAGGCACCCTGCCCCCATGTCTATCTAAGGGTTCATTGTAAAAGGATTAAAAGTTAAAGACCTTCATCTTATGATTCTTTCATTTAATCTTCGTGGCGCCTGAAAGACATGCTGGATGGATGATCACATTTAAAATATTCCTAATGTCGGCTACCTTAGGACTCCAGGCAGGGCAAACAAACGTAATTTATTTCTAGAAGAAAGGGGATATTGAGATGTTTAAGTTTATGAACCACCATTACCATGTATATTTGTTAGGTTCTGACAAATACCCAAATAACATTAAAATCAGCCATTCATCACATACGAATTTATGCAAAACCTTCTATGCCTGGGGCCAATATTTTTTTAGACAGAGTTTCACTTGGAAAAAAAAAAAGTTTATTTAAAAAAAAAAGGCAAAAAGCAAGAGTTTTTCATGACTGGTAAACACGAGAATTATGTGAACAGAAACTATTCATGCTGGGATGGCAGCCAGGGACTCGGGAATGTCAACAAAAGTTCTCCGAAGGTTGAAAATGTCACTGGATTACAATACAAGGTCCTTTGCCCCATTAGCAAACTTTACTAAAGTAGTGTTCCCAATACTTAGCGAGGGGACTCACCGAGTGATTTATCTGTCTGCGATCCGAGCAATGGGGCAAACAGAGACTTCATCTGGAAACCACCTTTGGCTGTCTGCTTAAAGGTTGTAGATTTTTATGTGTGCGGAGATGCGTGTGTGTTTGTGGATGTTATGTGAGTGTAAAGTAAGTGTGTTGTTAATATAGTCTAAATATCTATCACCATATCACTCTTATTTTTAATCTGGGAGTTATTGTAACTGGTAAGGCATGTACATACAGGCTTTCTCAACTAACAATGTCCTGTTACTAATAAATTTACAAGAATATTTTGGGTTAAAAAAAATGAAGTTTCACCATCAGCAAGGCCCGTGATAGATATTTTTTTTTTAAATAAATAACTAAATTTTGTTAGACCAAAAATAAACTAGTAGTTTTCACTGTAATTTCTGGTCAGGTTCACTTTCTGGTCCTCCTGCCCTAGTGTTGAAATGTTTGGCTTGTAGTGGAAGTGTTTCAAGCCAAACAAATAAAACATCTTTCTGATGAATGTTTCTATGCAAATCATTTTAATATTAGATTTTGTAGTATGCTTTTAAAGGAAAATTGAATTACGGCTCTTTTAAATTTAAATCAATTCATAATACAGCCAATTTTGTTTGCTGATCTTGGTAGTGGCATCATAAGACCTCACAGAGACCACTGTGGGAACAATTAAGAAGGGAAAGATTGAAATTTTGCTTTTAGTTACCCTTCAGTTTCTTCTTTTGCAATTTTAGTGTCTTAAAGCATAATACTGGAAGTTTAAATTCATTCCAACATCCGCCATAAACTGCATAACCTCGGTTGAGTCCTTTAGTCTATGTGCTGCAGTTCCTTATGAGGAGTACAGGACTTCGTCTGCTTCATCAGAGCAGTTAGTCTTTGTCCAGAAGGATTTGTTCTCTCACACCATGGGCTTATGCGAAATCTAGTAAAGCTAAGGCCCAACGTTCAAGGGGGGGTTCCTTCATGGTACTGGCTTTAGTGCCTGAGCCATTATTTTTTTGCCAGTGCAGAACAGTATCTTATGTAGCATTCTCAAATGCTTGATACTTCTGTTTATCAGGAAAAGCATGTGACTTTTAACGGAAGTTGTGATGTTGTAGGCTGATTTGAAAGTGCTAGGAGTAACACAGTTGGTAAAAGGATAAAAAAGTAGACCAGAGTAAGTTGTCCAAACGCTTGTAATAAGCTCGTTGAAAATTAGTCCAGATAGTGTGAAGAAAAAGAACAAACTAGGAGAACTTTGTTACACATACAATTAAAGTGTGGCATCCTCACACGCATACTTAACTGAAAAAATATATTTGATTAATTTTATCCTTTTCAAAATACCACCACAAAGAAAAATTCTTGAGATTGCATGAGTGCATGATGGAGTCATCACAAAAATAACCACAGCTAGAAATTTGAGCAGTAGTGTTTGTATAAACACAGGACAAGTTTTTCCTCTTCCATAGTTTTAACAGAGAAATAATCTTAATTTAGTAACATCAACAGCTGTTAAAAAAATCCCTAGCAGTTCACCTTACTTGGGTTGTGTTATATAAATGTAATCTGCACCATGTTGGCTGGATCTTGGATCCATTAAAAAGAAGATATTCCGACTTGGGAGGTTTGCCAGGAATCTTCACTGAAAGTTGAAATAAATATAATGACATCATAATATAATATAACATCATAGCTTTCAAGGTAAGCCAAACCAAAGGTATGTTGGCAGGGGAATGCTGCCACCTGGTTGATCCACGCTAGGAATAGATACGAGACTCTCACCCGGCGGGGAGGAGAATAGCCACACTCTTCCCGGAGTGCCCACATGGATCCCGCAGTCTCGCTGCGTGTGCGAGTCCTCGGGGAGCCTTGCTGCACGCGAGAGCTGCAGAATCCCTGTCAATGCTCTCTTTTAAGAGAGCAGCTACAGCAAATTTGAAGAGACCCTTTCATTCCCTCTTCCTTGCTCCCAGACCAAGCAAGAAGCTCCCAATAGTTAAAAGGAGGGGAATGAATACATTCACTTGAAACAACTGTTGGAATGATTCAGATGGGAACAGAAATATTCATCAATCAACATTAAAGACGCTAAATCCTTAGAGGTGCTATTGCAGGATCAGCAGCTTACAGCCTTTTTTCGTGAGGGCTGGGTACCAGTGTGCTACTGTTAAGTATCCTGCAGCTAGGTCTCTGTGGGGAAAAGCGGCTGCCCTACGTGATGTGCTTTGTGAGGGGTCTGAGAGAAAAGATACTGGAAGAGAAATCTGCACGGGTATAACATCACAGTGTGTCACTTTGCTGAGCTGGAGGACAGGAGCTGCAGAGATGGCACAATTTAGCTTCTAACTCTTTAGGTGGATAGTTCAGATGGAAACCAGCTGAGAGCAGATGCTATGGGGGCTCGCTGATTGTACCTTCTCCCCGCTCCGGGGGTGTATTTATGCTGCCATTAAGCATGGTCCTGAGCAAACACTCAAGACCAGACCAACCTGTGTGGGCACTTTGGCCCAGTCAGCCTGCAGACAGCCCGGAAAGCTTCACTGCCATCCCCGTGAGGGTCTCTGGCAGCGTGCGAGTACTCCTGTGCAAGGGCTACCACCAAGCTAAGCCAGCAGCACGGACTGAAGATCTTGGCACTGACCGGGCTGGAGCCTGCTCTTCACCGAAGACAGACATTCCCCAGGACTGAAGTCTCTCCCCCAGAGACTCCAAGAGTACTAGCTGCATCAGATAATCATAACAGAGTTTGAAAATAGGTTTCACACTCCCTCCTCATTTTTTTTTTCCCCCTCATGAGAGGGGGAGTGGCAAGACTCCCATCACAAAGAACGTTACTCAGAACCAGAACAGATCTTAAGGCACAACACTAAAAACCTGTATGCAATGGAGAAGGACTGGGTGGCTCGGGGGATTGGTAATGGTATAAAGAGCTTTTCACCGCTAGGCTTCTGGCTTCAATCCAGAGGCAGTAACTGAAAGCCACAGTCATCTGATGCCTGCATAGTGGACTGTGTAGCAGGAGTTGCTGGTCTCTGTGTAGATCCTACCAAGCAGGATCCAGATCACAAAGCCACCACCAGAGCTGACACGCTTGCAAGGATTCTCAATCCAAAGAGCAAAATGAAACTGGAATGAGGATGTTTGATCTGTGTTTGTGGTTTAGTAGCAATAAGGGTATATTGTTGTCAGGAGTTTTTTGTTTGTTTTGTGGAGGAGGGGTTAATATGGGAGAATATAACCTGTATAGTCTCTTGTATAGATACAACGCTAATAGTATTTTCCTTCTGGCATAGTAACATCTTTATATCTGACCCACACCTGGCAAATGATGACCTGGCTTGGACCCAAAACCGTGGTCCAGAGGAAGATGCAGCAAATGCAAGGGCCGTGCTCTGCCGCATTAATCAGAAGTGCCTGCTGCGCTGCATGGTGCAAATTATTTTACAGTAAAGGCATCTTATGCCTACCAGTACAAATACATTCTGCTCGCTGGGTTGATCTGCTTTAGTTAAGGCAGTGCAACTTCCCAGGGCTCAGGTTGGAGGTTACCCTTTCATAGGACCCCAGTCATGCAGCTCTGAACACGCGTTGCTCTGAACAAAGGATGGAACAGGCTGTGATTCAGAATACGCTTGCCAAGCTGCTGTGTTTACCTGTGCAATAAAAAAATCCAGCACCTTTTCTCAGCAATAAATAAGTTGATTTTAACTTCAAATATTAGGAAAAAGAAGTACATAAAACCAATACATATTTATATAAGGGCCAGTGCAAACATCACTCCTCTGTTTCAAAATGAACCTTCTGGTATTCCAAGCACTTCGTAATATTGTCTGTGAGTGAAAATGGACAGAAAATAATTTCCCTTCACTCCCTCTCCTAGTTTGCTTTGGACATTTAGAAATACTGCATATCTAGTCAGTTTTGTTTTGCCCTTTGCATCGATTTTCTTCCCCAAGGGCACTCTATTTCTTTCATACAGCAACAGAATACTGAAAAATATTGCATAAAAGTTATTGTAAACATGCATAAATTAGTAGAGGGACTTTATAGCCTGGTGAGACAAGCTGAAATACTATTGTTAAAAATGCATGGACTTCCAAGTTCATCATGCCCTTTTGGAATAAGTGGATAAAATTCTGTTTTGTAGGTAATGCTTGCACAATAAGTGAGGGCATCGACTCAAACCTTGAAGGTCTTGTAAATCAGCCTCACTGTCTTAGTTATAATCAACCTTAAACTAAGTCTCAGTGCTATATTAGAAATCTTTCTCGTGGCCTTAGAAACACGTGGGTATCTCTTCTCTGTCTTGCTGTAGATGCTCATACCCTGTTGGCTTCAGAAGGGTGCAAAGACCACCTTTTCACCGAACAGTGTACCGGATCCAGATCTTATGTTATGTGTACGCACAGGGAGTATTCTGGTTCACTGGAAAGTCTAATAAAGTTTGCTAAGAACTACACGAAGAAGACATTAAGGCTGGACCACCAGGTCAGGGATAGTTATGCTGTACTTAAGATGTCTTCAGAAGTGCAGAGCATCCTGGTCTGAGCCAACAAAATCTTAAGCACATACTCAATGTAGGCTCCATGAGGACCTTCGCAGAAGGACTTCTCACCTGATTAAAGTAAAACGTGTACACAGGTTCTCCCTTGGATCAGGCCGAATTGCTCAGCACCCTATATCAGAGTCCCGAGGGAGCCGAGAGCAGCTTGGGTGTTCAGGGGAAGGCTGTTTTACCTAACCAGGAACAGCTGAGTGTTGTGGTTTGTATAAACTGTTTGCCATGTATGTGTGGCATGTGGCAGTAAATGAAACACTTACTTTAAAACTTACTGAAGTTCTTTCAGCAAAAAAATTAATGTGGGGTTGGCTTTTATGTGTTGTTTCAAATGAAGCAGAGATTTATACACCTTATTATCCTAATTTTTTTCCAGACTCTGCCCTGAATATCTCTCATATCTTATGGGAAATTAAATATCAGAGTTTCTTAAGAGATCATTTTTAATTTCCCATCTATGGTATGAACAAAAAAAATGAGTAAGTCTAATGAAGTGGCATGTAGTCAAATGTTCAGACTGTAATCATCCACGAAATATTTAAAGCAATCTGAATGAAACTTTTCAGACAGCCAGACTAGGTTCCTCTTCTAAGCTTCAGAGAGATGCCAACAGACTTTAAGGTTAAAGTTTTCAGGCCTGGGTGCGTAAGATTAGGCATCTTGTTCAACAATTGGAAACCTACTGGGGAAAAAAACTATGAGTTTTGGATGTAGAAATTCACAGCTCTCAGTAAAGACAATGATAATATGCCACACGGTGTAAACCAGCTGATGTAGCTTTACTGCTTAAGTTTGTATCTGATACTGTGAATTTTATAATTGGTTATAGTAAGCTATTTTTCACCCCAATAGAGCTAATGGATGCGCATTAAAAAAAAAGTGGGATTTAGGTACATAACTTTCCTAGGAGCTGCAGAAAATCCCGTCTGCATCCAAATCTGCTCACTCTGAAGTCAAGAGAAAAAGAAGAGGACTTGCAGTTTCTCACAGGCGAGAGAAATCCTAAAGCAAAATAATTAGATTCTAAGCCATATCTTCTGCCGGGGTGGATTTGTAGGGAAAAAGGGAGGCTGGGGAAGGTAGAGCTAAGGCAGCGTTACCCTCTCTTTTTTCCCTGCTCCTTCCTCCCGCCACGCTGAAGGAGTGGTTGAGTCCCTTCCCTCCTTCATTTCAGCTCCTGCAGTCATAGTGGATAGATGTATTGACTTCAAGACAGTTATTTTATGCCGATTGAAGATCTTAATCTGCTTATAAAATAAATGAAGTCTTTTCAGAAGTCTCTAAAATCTTCTAAAATCTTTCTGCCTTTGGCACAGTAATTAGCTGTCACTGAAGTTTATCTGTCAGTGTATTTTCCCTGAAGGTGGACATAATATTGTGATTAAAATATTTTTTGACCAAATAGTAGATGTTTTATGAAATTGCATGTTTTCTTTTGCAAGCTTAGCTTTGCGGAATTTTTTTAGCTTTCTATAAAAACAAAGCGATACACGGTCTTTTTCATCACCCCTTTTTTCTTCTGTGAGATAAATGGATTCTAAAGCTATACTGTTCACTCTTGAGGAGCTCGTGAGAAAATTCCAGTATAGCCTTTGCAATTTTGCTAGAATTAAGAAGTCTGCTATTAAAAGGACTCCTTTGGTCTCTTCATAGTGTGAAGCAGTAGTGTTGAGGGGTGGAACATAAAAGTTATTTCACTGTTAGGTAGAATATCTGGTGTAATAATCCCTGTCAGTATCCTGCAAGATTCTTTAGTGTTTGAGCAGAGACTGCTACCACTTGACCTGAAGAGAGCTATTAGCTGGCAGCAGTAGGAGGCTTCTGTTGTCTGTGCAGAGTTACCTTCAGAAAAGAGTGCAATATATGTGTTTTCCAAGGGTGCTAGATATCTTCCTGTTTTTAAGTTTGGGGCAGCTACTACTGCCACCTCTAGTGACCCGCTGTGCTGCTCATTGGAAACAATAATTTGAACATTGAGGGGAAATTGCAATATTTATAATATATTAAGCCATGGAACATGTGAAACCTGGTTTCCTGTGGATTTATGTCTTGAAAGTGAATTTCTGGAGCTCATTTGCCAAATGTATCTGGAGCCAAACCTGGACAGCACTAACCTGACCCTCCCATTTCTGGGGAGCGTTGTCTTGCCTGCGCACTGCAAGCCCGGTGACATCAACTTTGAATAAGCTGAGCGGCACTCTGGGAGACATGACCAGAATCCTGCTCTGTCCGTCTGTCCCACTGGGTGAGGCCTTGTGTTGGTTTCTTGATTTTTAATAACAGCTGAGCTTATGCTTCAGTTTGCCTTAGTAGTGGAAGCTACTAGATCTCTTTTCCCAACATAGCTTTTGGGTTTTGTTGTTGTCAGGAATTTAATATTCATAACTGAGAGACTATGTAGGCACATACACAGTACAGTCCAATAAACCTAATATCCTTTGAAAACAAAAAAAAATTTAAGATTGCTGTGGCACTGAATAATAGATCTGAATCCTCTGAATCCACAAGTAGCTCTACTGCAAGTATTAAGTAGCCCTATTGCAAATCATCCCCAAATCTTTTCCTGCCTCAGATGCTCTCAATCATAATTTCTGTGATGGCACTTGCAATGTGTGAGTCAAATATGTTATTTATTTCAAAGGATTTTGCTGCCTTCTAGCCTTACTGAGCAATTCTGCACTTTATTCTGTAACCCTTGTCCCTCTTCTTAGTATTTTGGATCCATTTCATTGTACTTCAAATTAAAGTAGATTGAAGGTCCCTTTGAGAAAATGTCCCTGTTTCTATATTTCTGCTGTAAATCGCTCAGCATAGTTTAGGTTCTGCTGAAGCAGTAAATACTCCTGGCCCTACTTGTGCAAATTGTCTTACTGAGGTCAATATATTTATCTACTTGTATAGCTGAGAAAAATATTTTAGCAGTTTTTCTGGGGCAAAAATGGTGCCTCAGTGGCATTGTAACATTTTACAGATTCACATCAGCTGAAAAATGAGGCCACTTTCCAGCTTTGAAAACACTGAACAATTTTTTTTTAATAAAATATTTTGTTCTAATGTTTTCAGAGTAGTATCTATTGACTTTTTAATTTAAATGTGTTTTTTCATTTTGAAAGTCCTTATTGAATTCTGATATAAAAATCCATTCCTTTTTAACCTATGTAAGACAAAATCCCATCTCTATCAGAATTAAACACTTTAAGATTGAACAGAGCATTTTGTGTGATTCTGAGCCAGTATTTCTTACTTTTCAGCTCACCAAAAATTTTGAAAATGTATTATTTTTGGTGCGCTCCAAGCATGTATTTAAATTATTCACCAGAGCTGCAAGGAATGGAAAAATTAGATTGTCTCACAGCTCACATCAAATGCCAGATCCATAGCAGCAATAAATCAGCATAGCTTTGCTGGTGTCGGCCGAGCTGTTCAGTTTTCTGCAGGCAAGGAATCCAGCTCCACTTCAGTATTTGATTCAGTGGGGCTGTGTATCTGAAAGCTTCAGGTGAATACAGCTTGTAGCTGAGATCCTTGAGAGGAAAGGCTTGTAAGATGAAAGTATTATCTGACTTATCTGTGGCATTAACATGTGATGCCTGTGTTTCCAGTACCAAGTATTAGTATAAATCATCTGTGCGTGGCCATGTATTACATGAATTTACTTCTATATTCCTTCACTAGGAATATTAAAAGTTGCATGACATCCAAATCTTTCTATGTGCTGTTGATTAGCATTCCACCAGGATCACTAACCTATTAGAGTGTCTGTCACTATTGGTGGAAAAGAGTCTTTTATTTCCTTCTCAAATGATTTTGCTTTTCTCCAATGGTGTCCATAGCAACACATACTGGTAGTGATGAGTCCCTGATTCTGTTGCAGGCTTTCCACAGCAGTGTCTTGCCAGTAACAACAGTTGACCCGACATTGTAAGGCTGCTCAGAGGCACGTAGCCACGCTGGTCCTGCTGACGAATGGGAGGTATCTCTCCTTGCGTGGCAGGTCAGTTCTGATAAAGGGCATGGCCGATTTCTAATCAGACTAGCATCTTCTGTTACTCTGAACACAATTACAGGAATCTAACTTTGGAAGGTCTGATGACTGAAAGTTATTTTCTGAATGTGTATGTGCATACATGTATTCACGTGGATGTGTGTAACTATTTCTAAGGGTATGAGTTTGCTGCTCCAGACTGAGAGTTAGCTCTAATAGCAAACAGTCTGTGGAAAGGATTGTCCAGAATGTAGCCAGGGGACAAGGAAAGCCGTTTGTCCCTTAATCTTCTCCTTCTTCTCTGCCTGTTTGTAACCTTTTTGTCTAGGTAAAAGACATTTCACGGAAATGAGTAATCTGCAGTGCGGACTATCTGTGCTGCAGACGTTAAATTAGAACCAATGACCTAACATCAAACTCAAACAAGAATGACTTCATTACCTAGACTGAAGCTGGCAAGAAAGACAAAATGCTCCGCTGTGTGGTCTCCTGTGCCTTAACCTAATATTCAGAACTAATAGGAACAAGCCTTGGACTTAGTAAGAGTTGGCTTTATGTCACAGTATGCATAGAGCAGGGACCAGATCCAGTAACCTTTCTTCATGCAAGCAATTCTTGCTCACATATGTAATCAATGGGATGATTTGCTTAGGTAAAGATTCTCCGCGTATGTAAAAGTGGAAAGGACCTGGACAAAATTCTGCAGTTTTTCTTTCTCTGACTCATACTTGTCTCTGGATTTGCTTTGTGTATGTATTGGCACTGTGGTTGCCTCCAAGCCCCAAGTGTATATCTGCAGTTCTTTATGTTGTATTTCAAATGCCATATAGACATCCTGAGTTTCTCACGCACCCATTGAAGCATCTGCGTTTTGGAAGCTACAAGTCTTGACTGAATGCCTGTTGCACTGCAGGACCCCTGCCATCTTCCTTTGTGCTAGTAGTGTGTCATTTCTGGTTTTCAATGTTGTTTCTTCCAGGGACAGCTTCGCCCTGATGTCTTGGTGTAAGGGTCCCATCTGCGCTGGGGCCAAGCACAATGAATGTTATGTTCACAGACGGACCTGACTGCAGTCAATAGCCCATGCTTAAGTGTGAGTGTTGGGAGCAGAACTCACAGGTGGGAATGGCCAAATGTCTGTCTGTACTGTGGTTAGGGGGACATACCATTGCTAATTCTGCTGTGGGCTGACTTAACTGAAAAAAGAAATTCTTCCTTCGCCACATAAGGAGAGGTTTTGGCCTGCTGGAATTGCCTGGGTGGTGCAAAGGAAGGCGGGGTGTAGAGAGACATTCTAATTAAGTCTCTATCCCCTTTTGTTCATATCTTTTTAGGAAAGCCCCCATGGAATAGACCAAAATAAGCTCCTACCCCTAGCTGAATAGGTTGTCAGGGTGCAGAACTATATTCTGCAGACTTATGCATGTGTAAGGGGTGTGTAACATTTTTGTCTGAATGGAGCCCTATGTTCTCATAATTTATAGTAAGTAATCTTATTTGCAAAGCATGCCCTTACAGTTTTAAAAAACAAGTTAATTGACTTGCATAAAAATCAAACATGTCAAAGTTTTCCATCTCGACACAAACACCACATTGAGCAGCACATTGCTACAATAGACATGATGCAGTCTGGGCTACCTATTGAGATATTTCATAAACTAAAATGGAATCTTAAAAAGTTTTTCAGTTTTGCATACCTCTGAGTTGCTGAATTTAGGAGTCCATTACTCGACTAATTATACAATGTTTTATTTTTTTCCTTGTGTAAATAAACAAACTTGTGTCTGAATTTTGGCAAGGGGCACTAGAAGCCAATTAGAAGGTGTTCCCAATGTATTACAGTATTACAAACAAGATGCCTTTTCTTAGAAGGGCGAACACACCATGTTTCTTTTAATGAGTGTGAAAATATACCAGTTGCTTAATCACTAGCAACTTATAAGCATAAGTGAGTCCTTTCTCAGGAATGAAAAACATAGCTTAGTTTCTTTACTAACAGATGACATTTTAATTTAAAGCTCCAGTTTTTGTCTGGAAGGGCTAAAACATCTGAATTATTTGAGAGAGAAATGAGGGGCAGAGGTGAAGTACCAGAGAGCAGGCGGGATTTTCTTATCTGAGTAGGCTTCACCCCCGACTCGTTTGGGTGGTGAGGACAGTGTGTCCCCTTCGGTGTGTGTCTGCAGTGCCATCTAAGATGCTGTGTCCTTTCTAGTACAGTTCATTCACTCAGTCTTGCTGCATTGTAACACTAAACTGGATCCAAAACTAAACCACTGTTAAGTCACGGATGTACAGTTAGTTAAGGGTAGATTATGCTCTCTGCATGTCATGTGTATGGGTTGGAGCACAACGGTGTTCCTGGAAGAGCAAGCCCCAGGAAGCATGGTGACTCAGCTGCAGCATCTTTCCATGATCCCCTTCTGGGTAAAAAACAGGGATGCAGCCTTAACTTGGTTTGAAAGGGTAAAGCTTCCTCCTATGTAGCCTAGACAAATCGCAATATGCAGGCTCATTGTGAAGCAATAAAGATATTAAGCTGGATAAGAGACTGGATAGAACAAATTGCTCCATATAGACATCCTTTATCCTTGTTTATCTTGAAATGTTTGTCTAGCAACATAAAGATCGCTTGATTTATGACTTGTTCAACAAGCTCCAAATCAGATGGTGTTGTGTTCAGAGCAGTGAATCTGTCAGCCTGGTATTACTCCACTGCAGCCAGTGGAGTGGTGAAAATTCCACACGACAACACATCCCTAGCTGCTAGCCACTGGGATTATGTTAGGAGTACGTTACTTGTCAGCAGATAGAAGTGTGGAAGAATCTAGCCCATCATGATTTTTAATCCTTCTCATAAAAATAAAATAAGCCTTGGGAAAGCTCTCCAATATTATCTAAAAATAGAAGAATGAGTGTTAGTGGTTTTATATGGATTACATAAATTACTAGTTTATTAGAAAAAGGGATAATTTTAAAAAGAGAGACTTTCCCTCGAAGGGAACGTTTAATTTCTTTGGGTTACTTTATGGATATTTTATTTTGCATTTAAAAATAATTCAATATTTTAAAGCAGGAATTTTCATTTTTTGTAAAATAATGCTTTTCCTGCTTCAGAGCTACACAGCGACTTGTGAGCCAGCCTCCATGCTACTCAGCAGTAAGGCATGTGCTTGTGAAGCCATGGCTCCGTAAGTTACTCTGTGCAGCTTTGGTCATAGTCTGTGCATGTACTCTTAGTTCAAGGTAAAGGTAATGTTGACTAACTTGAAAACTGAATGCAGGAGATGTAATCCAAAGCCGGCTATACTGCCCAGCTTTAGTTATGTCAGGCACACAAGTTAGATTCCTAAGTTCAAAGTCCCTAGTTCCAGCTGAGCGTTGGGAGAGGCAGAGTACAGGTAACAGCCTATGTACTGCCTAACTTCTTTGCTCTAAATCATGGTCAAAATTTTCACACAGGCCTTAAAACAACACAGCAAAAGCAGTTCAGGAGTCCATGAAAGTTAAATGAGTGCAAATTGCCCACTGAACACACAGCCTAACCCTTCTGAGATGCAGGGAGTAAGGGGCAGTGATCCTGCCTGGAGCAGGCTCTCTGTCCGGCCATGCGTGAGCCGTCGCTTTGGAGACGGGTGGTGGGGAGCCGATGAGGGTGGGAGGGCTGCGGCCGGTGAACCCCTTGCGTGCTAGGCAGCCTCGTGCAGGTGTAGATCCACAGTGATTTCTGCTCCCTGCTCAGTACGAGGAGGGGACTGGGGAGGGGCTGTGACTAGTGCTGAGTCTACGTCACCGCATCCCAGAGCTAGTCCTAGGGTGCTGCTGGGACACAGCCCCTTGCTTCCTCCTTACCACTCACAATTTTAATGAAGAAGAGGAAGAAAACACAGAAAATTGCCCCTTTTGCTGTTGTTTTAAATGCAAAGTTGGTCTTGTCGATAAGTTGTGCTTTTTTGTATTAGTATGCATCTGAAAATGTTCAGATTCTGAAAATATTGTAAGGCTCTGATTGGGTAGCAAACTTTCTGCTAAAACCAGGAAAAAAATAGGTTTGCTTGTAAAAATTCTTTGGTTTTCAGTACCCAGAAGTGGAGGGGAAGAACTTCGTTCAAAACTAAAATATTTCAGCTTTCTGTCGCTGAAAACCAAAAAGTTGTAATTGAATTTTTTGTGGTGAAAGCAATAGTTTCTAATCTAGTCCTGAGATTTTCCAGGACATTTAGGGAATAGTAGGCTGTGCTCTGGATGGGGACACAGGACGCCACAGCACAGTTCTCAGCTTTGTCAGAGGTTTTTGACAAGCTACATAATCTAACTGGGTATGTCTGCATGCCCTGATAGAGGTGGCCCAGGGCTCTGCTGGGGTCAGTTCTGTCTGGTTTGGTACAAAACAAAAGCCAGTTAATGAAGTGACAGTTTAAAAGCACTTCAACCAAGCTGTCATCGCTGTCCCCTCCTCAGAGAAACCCTTCTGCCTGCCTGTGGTCAGCTCAGAGAGGCATTTCACCTCTTTTCCTCGCTCTCTTCCCTTTTCCCTCCCCCTTCACACCCGAGTCACCACATCTGCTGTTACCTCCAAGGCTGATGGCGGGTGCTTGGGCAGCACAGCCCTGCCAACGCTGACCCTCAGCAGGCTCGCCCAGGGTGCTGGAGGCTGAAGCCTTCCCTCTTGATCACACAAGACCCCAGGTTTCCAAAATGCCTGGTGGATTGTCATGCTGCTGAAGGTGCATTCGCACCGGCTGCCCGCAGGTGGTCTTCAGGCCCTCTGCAAGGCAGCCAGTGTGGTCGGAAGACAGCCAGAGCCTTGGAGCCACTCTCGCAGTCACATATCGACTGCTTTTCTGTCTCAGTTTTTCTTCTGTTAAATGGGAATAATATCCTTGACCTGTTTTCTCTCTTTAGTCTGCTAGGACTCTCTGATGGGGTCTGCGTCTATATATGCTGCCTTGGCAAATGAAGTCCCTTTTGTAGCTGCAGAGACATGGCTGGTGAAGGTTCCCCAGTACTACCGCTAAGGAAAGAACATGCATACGTCTAAATACTCCCTTTTGTTCAGATTTTTATAAGCATTTTGCTTTACTGGGAAAGATCCTCAACTGTTGTAAATTTGGCAGGCGTCCACGAAAGTGAGAGCAGCTCTACCAACTTACACCAACTGAGGTGCCTGGCCTCTAAGTATGCTTGAAAAAAAAAGCAAGGTTGGTGTAGGAATCCTTTTGTTAACACAATTAGCATATTTTGTATTTACAGCATTTTTAAAAGTTCTGTTAAAAATAAATTCCTGAAGTCCTGGATAAATAAATAGTTGTACAGAAGAGTCCTCTGTAGCCATGAAGTTGCCAAAAATTATCAGTAATCCTCAGTCAGATGGAATGTACAGTTGGCAAGGGGGTGGCAGGAAAAAGTCCTCACCAGCTCTGCCTCATATTCCCATACAATGAGAGATGCCAAGTTTTTCCGTTAGTGTCTGTGATGCAGTTGAAGATGGGAGTGTTTGTCATTGAGGAGACCTTGTTTTAGTTAAATAACCAATGAAGGGCTCAGTTTGGTTGCATATTTTTCTATCACTAGAAGTTGATTTCACACGAGCTGCTTTATTTTCCTAATGAAATTTGACCCTCGCTTCTTCTCCCTCTGCATTTAACTCAATTTAGGTCAAAACATAGGATATGCAAATGAAGAACCGCAAGTCCAGCCCACTAGTGATGTGGTTTTAAAGTCCTGAATAAAAATAAAATTATTCACAGACTAGTCTGGGGCAATATATGCCTTGAAAATTGACATCCAGGATCCCGGCAGCTGACGTATGTATTTATTGAGGCTTTGACACTGCGAGGTTTTATAATTTGGGGGGTTTTGGTTTCTTTGGAAAGTGACTACTGATTTTAAGGGCCTTTATTCCGAGTGACAAAATTCATACAAATGAAACTGGTATGTGCTCCTTGCTCTCTGAAACACTCTTTTATTTAAGCCCTGTGTAGTAAAGCTTCAAGCTCGTGAGGAACCCCCAATCACTTGTCAATTCTGTGTATCTCAGCCCCAGGGCACAGTGCATGTAAGTGGATAATGGGCCAAGAGGTGGTTTTATTTAAAACTCTGGAATTCCTGCTTGGTTCAACAGGAATTACACCTGTCCAACCAAGGGCAAACTTTGGCCCAGGAATTAAAATCTAAAGATACTGCTGCATCAGAGTACCATCACACTACGCAATCACAGCCGCGCCGCACAGTTTTGTTTCAGAAGTATTACGCCTACACCAGGCACACCACGATGATGAATAACAAAGTGGTAAGAAGATGAGAATCTGCTCAATCTGAGGTTCTCCCGTCTGTTTGACTGGATCCAGCTCTAATAAATATACCTACTAAATGTTCCACAGTTAAATTTATGTGATTGCGTTGTTCTACGCCAACAGAAAAGTTATAAACACTTTGGTGCTTAGAAAAAACATCTGCTGAAAAGTTTAGTAGCTTAATTGCAAACTTTAAGTGTGTAGAAATGTTTAATAGTCAGAAGAGTAGAGCTGTAGTTACAGGAGTGACTGTGTCTGCGTAAAACTCGCATCTTTTCAATTAGCCTGAAGCTAGACGTCTGAGAAAAGAAAAATTAAGAGGATGAAAAGATTTGCCATCATTGTGGTCCATGATTAAGCTCCATTCATACTCAATTTTTCAGTGTTTTCCTGACCATCAAAACATAAAGGCAAAGCCTATACTATTTAAGGACTCATACAGCTGTAGATTAAATTAATATCTACATTATAGCAGCTACTTACTGTGACTGTCAAAAGTTAGTTTTACCCCAGAGAGAAGGTACAAAAAAACAACGGAGGGTCTTCTGTGCGAAACCCTGAAATCAGATACTAACAGTCACGCAGAGCTGTGCAGATGTAACACAATCTAACCTTTTCATGTTTAAACTAAAGCATTTTCATTTAACATTATACTTAACGAAATAGCTTTAAACCAGCCACAAAGAAGTGACCTGGCATGTTTTGACTGTAATAAGCATTGATTCCATGCCTATAAGTTTTATAGTTGAATCAGTGATACTCATTCTTTATAGGATTAAAGAAAACGTTCCATTTCAAATGGATTTTTTTTTATTCTCGTGACAGAGAGGAATTGAAGGGGAAAAAAAGAAAAATGAGTGAGCAATGCTAAAATTATTAAGAAAATACCCACAGTATTTTCTCCTAGAATAAAAGCTGTCTAGATAGAATATCTCAGCCTGTGGAAAGACCCACAAACACTGAAAATATTTCTTATTTCCCATGAAGCGAGAAAAGGACCAGCTGTGGTCTTTCACTTCCCAGAACAGTAAGAAGACCACACTCAGATCTCACTGCAGATGGGCCTGGGCCATCAGACTCCACACTGAATGGGAAGGCACACATTTTTCAGTCAGAAATAGTAGACTGGGCTTTGGGGAGAGCTCAGTTAAATTTTCATCTCTGCCAGAAGCTTGCTTGGGCAACTCACCTTTCATCTGACAGTGTGAATGTTCAGGCCTGGTACTGTGTTTTTCTGGAGTGCCCGGTCAAATGAGACTTTCAGTCTTTGGTGGGACTGCTTGAACACAGACCCTAATTATCTCTAACTGGTACAGTTAAATGATGTCTATGAAATGCAGTGTTCTCAGTGCTTTTTTGCCTGTTGAGTTGTAGAGCTGCAAAATTGAGTAGCAGGGAAATGATACAGCTCTGAAAATCTTTGGGTTTGTGGTTTCTGTATTTGGCCACTGAAGCTGTATGAGGGTTTTTAAGTACTTTCCAAATTACTTCTCGTGCTACCATTGTAAAGCAGACATATTTCTAGATGTTTGCAGAGAATTCCTAAGCTATCAAAGGGCGTTGTTTGTTAGAGTCCATCTGTCACAAAGCAGGGAACAGAAGCTCTTCCCATTGAGCCACATCTCATTCTGGTGTGAAAACCTCCACTTCACTGCGCTGAAGGGAGGTTATGACGTTGCTTGTGACAGGTATCAACAACACAACCAGAACGCTTCATAGTCTCCAAAACTCAGATGAACTTGTGTTGTACTATAAGTACTACTCCACTACAAGTACTACAGTAGTCTTGATTTACAAGTGCTCTGAGTAAGGTGCCAGTCCAGAACTGCTAAAGATTACATCATACGTAAGGATTGAAATAATATCCTTGGTTTATTCAAAAGCAACTAGGACACAATTTATATCCTAAAGTCTGGAGTATGTGTTACAATACACGTTCCTATGTATCCACACAGAATTTTTGTTCAAGTCAGTAACTGCTAACGTCTGACCCAAAAGAAACCAGCACAGTAAGCAGGAAATTTTCAGTCACAGGCAGAAAAACACTGGTATGGTATAGACCTCTGAAAGCTCTCCTGAGAGCTTAGAAACCCTTGGCTTTTGCCTGTGGGATACGGTGTGGGGTGCTGACAAACATTTTGACAGCGAAAATAACCTTGGGCAATGAAGTGTGCACTTGCAGCCTAGTGAGAGAGAAATGTCCACCAGCGTGGAGGTGGGAAGCATCGTGGTTCCCTCTGCCATTGTCACCACTCCGGGCAGTACGTCCCGGGGCTTGCACACACCTCCGCAGCTGCACTGTCCCCGTCTTCCATCCCTGTTGCAAAGTTCCGAGGACAGCAAAATGTCCTTGTCCAGACCAGCTCACCCCACCCTGTGAGGGATCCTCTAGGTCAGTGAAAGATCATCCAGGGAAAAGAGAGAAAAGGAGCCATCGGCTGCTCCTCTGCAGTTCCTGAACGCCAAGGCCTGGGGCAAATGCAATCAGTTTGAGTCATGGAGTGCAGTAGCTGATCAAGGTAGACTAATTTATGATGCTTGATTTTGTAGTTCTAGATTAATTGTGGTTTCTTCCCCTCCCAATTACTCTAAGTACCTGACAAAACAGTGCCCAAGCAAATTTCTGTAAAATGAGGGGCGTATGAGCAGCTTCTTTTGAAGGATACATGGGAAGTTTTACATCAGAAACAGTAAAACATCCTTACAGCTTCTGCAAGCTGCTGCTCGTGACTCTTCCACTGTGTGCAGTTATTTGGGCTGTGTTGTAAAGTACATGAGATTTTTAAAACTCTCTTCTGGCCTAAAAATCTATGAAAAAATACCGATTTCTCTTTGCTTCCTTTCTTGGAAACATAGTATAGTGCAGACAGTTTTGTAAACATTGTCTAAACAGCAGATATCAGGAAAGCTGGGAATCCATGAGTAGCTGGGAATGCTGAATTTCTTTACAGTCAAAACTGTTTATGTCTTAAGTATATCGTTGTGTCTGGTATCTGTGTGAGCATGGCTATCCAGTTCAAGGAAACATGTATGTATGTAATAAAATCCCATTTAGACAGTGAAATTTTGTAAAAGCATAACCTTTAGGACCTGCGGATGCAACAAGCATATATTTAAAGATGCCCTTCAGAGATTTCCTGAACTCAGACCGCAAACTGTGGTAAGGTGGTTCTGACCAGGTGAAGATGGATTCTTTTTGTATGGAGTTTTATTTCACCCACAAATAGCGTGCCCTGGTTTGCCATCATTAACAGCCTAATATGGTAAGTGATAATGTAACATTTCCCTGGTTGCTTTGTTTTTTTATTTTTAGAATAGTAGCATTTATATAACAGTCTTGGTAGAGATTTAGGGTACAAAAAACCCCTAACTGAGGCTACAGCTATTAACCTCATGTGTTGTATTTATAAAAAGCCACTTTAATACGGCGCTGTATAAAGTATGTATAAAAAGAAAAATCCATTACAACCAAGGGGATTTTCAATGAAGTATTAGCCTGGTAAGAGGGTTAACAAGGTTGGTGCTTTTTTCCTCTTCCTTTCTTTTTTTTTTAAATCAAGGCACAACTTAGTATAAGCAGTTAATGTGAAGTTTTGGTGCCACAGATTAAATTGTGCAGGCAAAAGTACTGCAGGGTTTTTGTAAAGACATATATTCAGTTCATTGATACACATAAATAAGATTATACCCTTTCCCCTGTATTTGCATTAGCCAAGACAAGTATTAGACATCATAATACAGAATGGTTATTCAGAGTTCACTAATTATGGCTTCATATCTTTAAATGAGATTATAATATGGCCAGCTCTGGATCCTGGTACAGCCTGACTGAGTTATGCTGTGACACTTGGAGGCAGCAGAAAAATAGCTTGGAAAAAAGGGCAGGAGAGAAACTGGATCTTAACCTCCCAGTTGTAAACGGTTGCTCCGGAGCTGGGATTTCTGATGCTGGCATTGCAGGTGCTAAAGGTAAATACCAGCAGACTGCATGAAACCTGCGCGTGAGGAATCCAGAGTGGCTGCCTCCCAAACACTCCCACACTGCTCCAGCAGTAGTGGAGTTGTCCCCTGCTGGAATGGTTTCAAGGACTATCCCAAAGATTTCCAATTCAACTGAAGATGTGGCCATGCAGTTGTTAAATTGGCTCTGGACTTCAGTAGACTCTTCCCAGTGCTGTGCTGGCCAGGGTGGCCTTCAGATGCTTGGGGAGAGAAAGCTCTGTGAAAAAGAGAGTGCAGGCTGGGTGAATTTTTATTTGTATGTGATTTTTGTGAGGATGATATCTACACATCATCCATTTTTCTTAAGAGCCTGTCGAGTCTCTTTTGCTCTTCCCCTCTTCCGCCCTTCACAGTGTGTGAACAGTCGTCTCTGGCTTGCTGGGTGGCAAAGGGAGCAGGGCACTGCAGTGGAGGAGGCCAAGTTTTCCTTCCGTTCCCTGTTGAGCTACAGCCTAGCATGCTTAACATTGTCTGTAAATCACAAATAACCTCACAGAATTCAGTGTAACTGCAATAAGATAGGGAAGCAGAGGATCGGGCACTCCGTATTCCCTGCTGCGATCTGCTCTCTAGTATTGCTCTGAGCTGTTGCTGCCAGCCGTGCTTCATCCCCGAGGTGGCTGCACTTCAGGGATGAATGAAGCCACTATTGTGTCCAACACGCCTGTTTTGTTTTAATTCTGCAGAGCTCTTTGGAATCTTCTAGGATAAAAAGTGCTATATAAATGCAAGATTGTTGTTTTTATTTGGATTTGTAAATAGCCTTTCTGAAAATAGTAACTAGTAGATTAAATGCCAGACCAGGATGAGGCAATACCGCTTTGTACACAGAGAGGATTATTAGAAATATTTCTTTAGAATGATACCCAGAATGTGAATTACTCAACTTGCCAGGTTACTTATGAAACAGAAAAAGTTACAGAAGTGCTTATGTAACATTGTTTTTCTAGAAAAATAGGTGGTGATTTTTCTCAGCAGTTTCATCTGCTAAGTGGACTAACATCTTGCAAACCCCCCTCACTGCTTTTGCTCCCAGAACTTCTGTAAGCAGGCACATACAAAAGCATATCTGTGTGTAACAAAGAGCAATCTCAGATGTTTTAAGTAGGCAATCGGATACAAGAACAAGCTTGGACTATTTGATGGGTGAGAAACGTCAGTCTGTTTTTAACTTCTCTGCATACAAATGATCTATGCAAAAAGTTTATTTTGCAGGTGTCTGAGCAGTACAGGCAATACAAAGTTCAGTGGTTTTTTTTGGAGGGGGGAGGGGTGTCGGGCAAGTTGGCCGAAAAGGTCTTTTGACTACGTTTATGGCTTCATCCTTGTTACACCAGAGCTCCATTACACAACCCCGACAACAAGACCAACTTCGCCCCTTTCTGCACAGCAATGATGTGGAGAGGTTCGGTGTCAATGCAAAGTGACTCTTGCCATGTTCGCCTCTCCTGGGTACAGCAGTATTTATACATTCGCAACTGCTCCCTCCGCTTTTGGAATGACTGGCTGGAATGCTTAATATTTGGGACTGAATTATTCTAGAAATGTAATTAATATTTAAGACAGAAGGAAAAAGGCTTAGTCACCTCAGAATATTCCCTTCTACGCAAATATATGGAGGGTCTCTAGTGATACAGAGTTATGTTGTGACTGCCATTTAGTCTGCCTAATAGCACATTCAATTTTGTGTACTGAGCTGACAGAGATCTCTTTCAGAGGTGTATAATTTACCCCTTCAAAACAATGCTTCTTGATGGTTATTTTTATAGTATTTTTAAACTTACAACAACAACAAAGAAACCCTCCTCCTTGGCTCCCCAGTAAAGCTCCAAGTGGGTGTTTATGTCACTCCTTTAATGGGCATTTGTATTTTATGCCTTATTTTAAAAATGCATTTGCAGATTTCTTTCTAATTAAATTCTATGGATTAATTTACTGCTCATGAAAGTGAGTGATTAATAATGCTGGCTCGAGTCAGATGTAGTGGGGTAGGCATTATGCAAACTACTCTGTGTGGCTCTGCCAGGGCATCTCAGTCTTGACCTATTTTACCCTGGAGCGCAGGCTGGCTGGTCGCATGATAGTCGTGGCACATGGCATGAGTTTTTCATCACGTGCTGCCAAGGAAGAATTTTCCCCTGGAGTGTCAGTGGCTGGCATGGGTCTGTTTTTTCTGCTGCTGACATACATGGTGCTGTACTGGCACTAATAACAACAGGAGAATCTGCCTGGGAGGCTTGCGCTTGACTCCCATGAAAACGGAGACATTCTTGTCACTTCCTTCCGTTCACTTGGAGGGGTCTGAAACTTCAGTACCTGAATAACCTCAAGGATGTAAATAATCTTGCCTTTAAGAGGAGAGTCATCTTCTTAAAGTCAAGCATGCGCTGAAGTCATTTGTTGCCAATGAAAGTCAAAGACCAGCAGAAGCAGTAAGACAGGGTAGGTTGGCATGCTAAGGACTTGAAATCAAGTCATTAGAAACTAGAAATCAGTATATCGCTAATGTATTTGTATTAAAGCATACTTTCGAAATGCAGTTAATAAGTAAGATTCCCTTGTTAGTCCTCACCTGCCATTCCTTGGGAATCCTGTATTTTTCATGTGAGAATGAATCATGGCAAGTACTAGGCCATTTACGACAACGTGACCTGAAGCAATTATAGGAATACCTCCATTGCCAAAAGCTTGTAATGCCCAGTGTATTCCCCAGTGACTCCCTCCTAGTCCTGAAATGCATGTCAACTTTCATGGCTGTCGCACAATTCTGAGTCAATACTGTGGCATCTTCAGAAATCTTCCCGATGCCAAAACCACAAAGTTATGCCAGCTCTGAAAGGTAAAGATAGCTCTGAGCTTTACTCAATATGATTTTTGAAACCATAATCTTGGGTATCATTTGTTCTTTGACATTTTCTGTCTCACAGAAATCCTCATCTCTTTTATTCTTCTGGAAAGGAATCTTCTCTTTGTGATGACTGTCACAACAGAGAATTTCTAGAAAGCAGAATTCCCCGTGACAGCTGTTCCAGTCTTTCTCTTCCTGTTTTTAGACAGTGGACACATCCCTCAGCTGATACAATCTCAAGTAGCACTATTAGTTAAGTTTTCAGTAGCCAGAGTTTAGCCCCAACCGTTTAAACATTTCTTTCAAATACACTATTAACTGTGACAGTCTTTAGCATTTTTCATTTATATGCCTGTTACATTTTCATAAAATAGGCCCTCTCTTCACCACATACTTTTATTAGCAGTGTTGCCAGCCCTCTTAATATTTAGTGTTTATACATAAAGGTTTGGCTTTGGGATTTGCATGAAGACATTAGAATAGTAATTTTCAGAGCTTATGTTTAAAAATATATCTCTCGCTACAGTGGTTAAAGAGTTTGGACACATTTCTCAGGACAAGAAGGCAAACGGAGGGCAATAAATATTTACAAACTGTTGTAAGAGTTTATTTTTTTCTAAAAAGACATTATAATTCTGAGTCTGCTACATCATTTCTTCAAACACTCCATAATGCTGTAATAGATATAAATTACCGTCAGGAGGCAAAAAGGGCTCAGGGCAGAATGAAACGATGCTGCAGTTATATGAAGAGAAATTAACTGCAGTATATAAATAATGCCTGTGCTGCTTGACCAGAATTAGCCAAGCCTCACACAACTCATCTGATAATGCTAATTGTTTTTTTATTTTTTCTCCCAGAGAGAGTTCTGGTATGAAAAGTCTGATGAAACGTCTAATGAAAAGACTAATGAGAGTCAATGGAGATTTAAAGTAATGCTGGTTAATACTGTAGGGTTAGACCAATACAGGATGATTGCTGAGACATTTTTAGAAAACAGAAGTTGATCCAATAACATTCGTATAATTGATAGGTGTTCCCCAGACAGCAGAGTCGATGCTGGTACAGCAGCAGGTTGCACATGGAATAGGCTTCTGCAGGGTGATAGTCTATAACGGGATCTGAAGTACAGGCTACACTTGCACTCTTAAAACTGCATTGGGGTACTGCATAGAGACTCTTGTATTGCAAGACTTCGTATGGACCAGTGGTACCCTCTGGGATGTACTTCCTGCATTATTTTCAGCACAGATTTTAGGCCACTTCGTAGGATGTGGCTATTTACACGTGGAAAATGCAGCGATGTCTTCCTAACCACAAACAGGGTTTCTAGTGAACAGTTAATGTTAGGCAAAGCAGGCATCTACAAAAATGATCCGAGGGCTGGAGCACCTCTCCTATGAGGACAGGTTGAGAGAGTTGGGCTTGTTCAGCCTGGAGAAGAGAAGGCTGCGGGGGAGACCTGATTGCAGCCTTTCAGTACTTAAAGGGAGCCTACAGGAAAGATGGGGACAATCTTTTTAGTAGAGACAACAGTGACAGGATGAGGGGTAATGGTTTTAAACTAAAACAGGGTAGGTTTAGGCTAGATATAAGGAAGAAATTCTTTACAATGAGGGTGGCGAAACACTGGAACGGGT
>Ga0065711_1034289_pt1 | contig 24019 bp, 7 predicted proteins | sample Hoacrofraction12_FD_59098 | JGI IMG/M metagenome (GOLD analysis project Ga0065711, IMG submission 59098) | Hoatzin crop microbial communities from Cojedes, Venezuela - Epithelial fraction 12 v2 (version 2) | ecosystem: Host-associated > Birds > Digestive system > Esophagus > Crop | place... | reverse complement strand
CAGGTGGCACAGCGGGCACCGCCGCGGCGGGGGGACGGGCGGGCGGCGGAGACAAAGCCACGCAGACAAAGGGAGGGGAGAGCGGCGCTTTGTGTCGCTGCCGGCCCGCCCGGAGCCCGGCAGCGCTCCGCTGCCGCTGCCTTCGGCGTTCCTGCTTTGGGAGCGGGAGGCGCCTCGCGCCCTTCCCTGAGGGGCGCCCCGCGCGCTTCCCCCTCAGGCGGGCGCCCCCCCCCGCCCCGCCTCAGGCGGGCTCCCCGCATCGGCCGTCGCCCGTCCCGCCCCTATGAGGCGTTTTCCCTAGGGGAACAGCGGCTCCGTTGAAGGGACCCACGGGCAGTGGTCGGCGGGGCGCCGAGCAGCCCGTACCGAAAATTCTACCGCGCGCCCGGAGAGGCGAGGCCTTCGCCCCGCAGCCGAACCGTCCGTTCGTTCGCGATTTAACTTCTCGGCGGAAGGCGGGTCCAGCCACACTCGGGACGTCGTCAGATGCCGGTCCTCGGCTAGGGGTCCGTGTTGAGGCACGCTGCCGAATTCCGGTTCCCAACTCGTCTCCCTTGCGCACCGCGCCCGAGAAACTTGGAAGCCGACCTCCTGAGCTCTGCTGGACCTGCGACTCCAGATACAGACAGCGAGATGAAGGCAGGAAGGCACGCACAGCGTTACTCACTTCCTTAAAGGCAGCTCCGCGACGAGCTGACCAACTGCTGCTGCCCCTCAGCACGGCCAAACGCCTTCAGTGCGTCTCCAGCGTTTCAAAAATACTTAAACCTGCACAGCAGAGCAAGCATAGACAATTATAGCGTTAGTTCAGTGTCAACAGATACTCACATGCTGGTGTGCGAGCATATGAAACATACAACCAGTATTCGGCAGGACAAGAAAAATCTCTTCAACGACTCATGCAGTAAGACTTCATTAAAAACTGAACCGCTCCACAGGCTGGTCTGAAATGGCAAGAAATACAAGGCAGCTGTACGCTGTCAAATAATCCAGCTAATTTATAACTTGAAAGCATCATTAAAAAAATAGTTTTTACTTTCACAAACTTTTCCCCCCATGTTTAAAAACGTTTTAAAAATGAAACTTCAAAAAAGTTTTAAAAATGAAACTTTCTGAAAAAAGTTTTAGTAAAAGCTATTTTTTAATGAAAACTTCTGTGGTATTTTTAATCATATACTGTATAAAAATGTGAATATTTTGCACCCTTCAAAAATCTGTAACTTTCTCAAAAAATACAGGTATCAGCTGGGAAATTAGAGTAATGCTCTCAAAAACAAATCTGGAGAGCATTTTTCAATGAGAATACTGCACCAAAACATGGTATTTTCAGAGTTTTACAGAAGGTGTGTCACTGGTGTGTTTACATGTGAGCCAGAGTAATTTCTAATTTCATAAATGGATTCGTTCTCTGGAACTAATGAAAACAGTGAAAAATGTTTTATTAAAATTCTCAGTCAGTGGATCTGACTAACTACAGGTAGCAATCTCCTGAGAAAGTAATTCCCACCTTTAGGCCCATTTTTAGAAGGAAAATTTTTTTACACATTTTCATTTTACTCCATGAAGTGGAAGTGCAAACAATAAAAACACTAGGATGAATGCAGTGAACAGATTTGCACCCTTATTTAAAATTGCAGCTGACCTAGAGTCAGAGTTGCAGCTATTTGATCCTTTGAAATTTTATGTAGAAAGGAAGAAGCAAGGAGTCTGACATGCAGTTCCTCTAAATAGAGCTCAGTTATTAGCCCTAGTATCAGCAGGACAGAGGCAAAAGTGGTGTGCCCAGGAAAAGATCCATGACATCATAAAATTAGGGGTTTTTTTTAATCATGTAGAACAGCTATTCCAAAAATACTCTGCCAAGAACGTTTGCAGGCACTTACCTGGCAACTTGGATTTACACGAGGAGTTTCACTGCACGTGCCTGAAAAGTTTGACAGCTTCTCACCATAGTGAAAGTTGTGTTGATTCCTAAGTTTTCCTGGAAAATGAAACCCATGCCTGCTTGTAGTCCAACTGCAACCACTGCAGAGCCTTACTGAGGCCACAGCTGGATGTCTGAGCCTCGCCAGCACATCCACAGTAAAAGCAGTGATTCCAACAGGACCAGCTGCAGAGCTGCACGGATAAAGCAGTGAAAAATAAATTTAATTTGATTATAAGACTCGTTTTCACTTTTGAGCTACTTACGCACAGTTAAAGAACTATACCCTAAACAATGAATGAAAATCTAGGAACTCAGCAGGACTCTCACCTTCAGCTTCTATGATGCCTGTCAAGATTGCACGGCATTAGCCTGTCCCGAGTGCGCACGCACTGGAAATTTAGGCTTGGCTGTAGAACTGGCTGTACTTGAGCTATGAAATGCACCAGCTACAGCGTTAGAGGAGCAGAGCACTCGGGTCATGCAGCAAATGTCACTGCTTGTAATATCGAAACAAGCCCCCTGCACTACGAATGTCACAGCACAATCCTGAAATGATTCAGCCGCTCCGGGGGTTTCTCAGCAGCACGTTTTCCAACCCGCTCCTAGCCCTTAGCCTCCATGGTAAGGCTGCCAAGTTATTAATATATCTGTGCATTATAAGGATATCTAACTTCAGGAAAGGACCGCAGTCTGCAGTTTGTTCCATGGAGTGCACAGCTGGCCACTGGCCTACTGCTCTCCGAGATCCTTGGTAAGAGAAGACTATTTGGAGAAATACCTGTTTGATTAAAAGCGTTTAATTTGTCCGTTCCATCAGTCAGAGGCTCTATGTCTTAAAAGATGGGTTGGGGTACAAAACACAAGGCCTGTGCCTATTAAGAGGAAAATGCAAGTCAGAAATAAACCAAAAGGAGATGCATCAGATGCATGAAATTTTCTTCAGGAGAAAGCTTTTTGTATATGACTGAATGGCTCAGTCTTATACTTTAATACACAGATTTGAGAGTTCTTCCATTCTACAAAGTAACTTACCATCTAAAGTTGTCACATGACTTCGGCAAAGAAAGACTAAACTTAAGTAATGGTAGTATTTTAACATTCTTTCTAGTTACATCCTTTGTGTATTCCCGCCCTTTTTCAAAACTAGGCAGGGGTAGTGCTAATTAAAACAAAACCAAGGTTATTCCCCTGTTTATTTAAACTATTTCTAAGGCTCTCACTTTGACCCTGCTAACTCTTCAAGCGCTTCACTTCTTCCAACTGAGTCAGGAAAACAAAAGCCACAAAGAAAGCGTTTGCAAATCCAGTGATTATGGTTGACAGGACCAGAGGCCATGAGCACACTCCGAAACACGAAAAGTTCCCTCTGAACATCAGGATACACTTTTTCACTGTGAGGGTGGCTGGGCACTGGCACAGGTTGCCCAGGGTGGCTGTGGAGTGGCCATCCTTGGAGATACTCAGAAGCCATCTGGGCATGGTCCTGGGCAGCCGTCCCTAGGTGGCCCTGCTTGAGCAGATGGATGGGTTCTGTGATACAGCTAATTATCCCAATCTTTACAAATACAACTCTATCCACTGACTAATTGATGTTTCTTTCTTGAGATTTAGATTTTCTCCTGAATCCGAAAACCAAAGTGACTAATTTTTAATTCTTCTAGTTCTGCAAGATGGATGAGGAGTCTGCTCTTACAGACTCGACACCACACATTTTGGGGCTTTGGAGGCTGAAATCACCTGCATTCTACTAAGTACTTACCCAGATAGTCACAGGCTGAGAACAACCCTGGCAGTGAGGAGGAATGGGGCTCTTCCAGGAATTCTTTTGGTGTCGAATTTATATATAGACGGAAGGTCTTGAAACAACTTCTTTCTGAACTGCTTCTCTCCCTTTTCCTTTATGGCTGCACTATAGCAAGAGTGCCAGTGAAAGAAAAGGTATTGGACTGCTTATTTCTGCAAAGTATCTATATTTTTAAGTCCTTCTTTCCAATACCAGTCACTGCTTTTTCCTCTTTCCAGTCAATATCATCCCCCACCCTCAAATCAAACACCCCAGAGCTGACATGATGAGAGAAAGGCACAGCAGAAACAGCAGAATGTAGTTTAGATCATATTCCATTAATACCTTTAGCTTTTTTCTAATTTAAGTTAGAGGATTTTAAAACAGTTGTCAGCCATGGGTTCAGAGCTATCATTGTAGAATTCAATGTATTTTGCAGTACACTGTAGGTTAATGTTTAAGTATTGAAAGAGGAGTGGAGGAGGACAGCACTATTTTTGCATGCAAACAAAACAGTGAAGTCGCTTCCATGCGTATGTGGAAATGCCAACTCAAAGCCATTCCAAACTGACTGTTATCACTCAGAAACCACATGCCCAGCCTCGGAACAAAGAACTATAAGTGCCCTATGCTTACTGGTAAAAAAGTAGTATTAGGAGTTATTCAGAACCCGTAACTTCAATACAGACATGAGACAAATGAGAGAACATAATACTGGCCTACGAAGTCAGAAGTGGCACGGAGAAAACTAGAGAATAATTGTTCACTATTTCTTCCAATGGAGGAACGAGGAGGCACCAAATCAAACTGGCAGATCGCAAAGCAAAAAAGAGCTACTTTTACACACATGCAACTAAGCTGGGGAGTTCATTGTCACATGAAGCTGTACATATTTCCATAAACCCCAAAAGTAATTAGCCTAATTAGGGGAAGAAACTCCTTTCTAAAATTATTTAAGGCAGAGATATCACCCCAATTTAAAGTCTGCGTAGGCTGGGGGAGCATACCAGAAAGCATTATCGCATCCATGCTTGCCGTGTCTTTACATTTTTCCATTAGCCAATACCCACTGCTGGAGACTGAATATTGGTCACTTCAGCAAGCAGAACATGCGATCACTAATCTGTGCCTTTCATCCCAAACCCTTCCCACTTCCTGCAGAAATACATGTGCAAGTGTTCCTCCAGATTCCCTCTAATCACGTATTCCTTATCCCACTACAGACCTACAGACCGCAGGCTTCCTGTACAAATAGCTCACAGGCTTACGAAGGGTGAGGGAACTGTGGGAAAAGGCTTCCCAATCTGAAGTAAAAAAAATAAAAAATAAAAAAATACTGCTTTACTATTGCTGTGGGTACAAAAGCAAGAGTTAGGACAGAACTACTATTGCCTTTTCTGTCCTGTTCCCCCGAGCATCTGACACTTTAAAGCTCTTACACAAACGAGTGTTACCATTAGGTCAGCACCTGGCAAAGCTCCATGGAAAGAGCAGACAAGATATTCAGCAAGAAGTGACAAGACAGTTGTCACCCCTGCCTCCCTCCCGTTTTCATCAAATCAGTAGGGAAACGCTGGAGAAAACAGACTCCTTCACATCCTAGTGCATTCTGCCTTACGAGGAGGACTCGTGCAAGAGAACTGCAGAGAGCGTTCCTCATCGGTATCCATCTTCGAAACATCTCAAAGTCATCTCAGGACTGTAGTGCTACCCTGTCCACTTGCGCAGTGCGAAGTAGCCAAGTGCTGAATCTGCAGCTCACCGAGTAGAGCCACCAGTGAAAGTGTCGATGCAGAACTTACCGCTGCATTTAGATCTTCCTCTGTCCTGGACACCCATCCAGCCCTGCCCTTACATCGCCATACAGCAGTCCTCAGACATCTCCCCGTCCTGACTAGCAGCCACTGGGAGTCCAGTACCTGGCACGCTTACAAAAGCCAACTGAAGCATGGAACAAAAGGACCCTTGGGATCATCTAACCCCACGCGAGTTGCTTTGTGTGTTAAGCCCACCTCCAAAGGCAGACAGCACATCACTAGGTCACAGAATATTCTCCCGCAGGTCTGGGCATCTTTCCCAGGAGAGTGCAGCACACCACAGACACAGTGCCCACAGCCATACGGGAGATGGGACAGGTCATGGGCTGTTCTCCAGCCGTAAGGCAAACACGGACAGCACAGCTTGCATTGCCACAGCTCAGCTCTCATCCACCTTAACCTCTAAACCATGCCCAAATCTGACATGTGAGAGAACACTAGCTGGTCCAGGCTTCAGCTGTCAGACTGTACTAACCCTCAGCAACATGGATGATCAGCTGCCAGTGATCAGGCTTACATCCCAGGCCTATTTAGTTGACTAGTAATGACATTGCTAATTACTCAGGAGGGAGAGTGTCTGATGCAGCAGTTGCAATACACAGCTTTCAGTGTAAGTGTTCCAGGCTACTTAACATGTAACCAAACAACCTAAAAACCCTTTCTAGCATGGGTGAGCCCCAACAACCTTGTGTCTTCAAGGTCCTTTGTAAGAACAGAACAATCTCCCCTCCCCCACCCTCTTACAGTCCTTGCCAGACACAAGGCAGAAGTGACCGCACAAATGCAGCATTTCTGCAGATCCCAAAGGCAGACAATAAAACCTTTTGTATATTGCCTTTTTTTTTTTTTTTTGTTTAAGATGCCTGTAGTATGCTGTGCTAAGGGAGTTCTCATTTACAGCACAAACACCAGACCAGAGCACAAGCACGAGGAACCAGTACCTCAGGCTCTGCTTGCTGCTTTTCAATAGTCTTCTTTTGGAAGATCTACTCCACCCTTTTAGACAGGCCTTGAGAGATACTAGAATTGGATCTTAAGCTAACACAGAGCTTCAGCCCCTGTAAGTTTGTCCTTTCCCACTTGTGTAGCAGTAACCAGGTATCTCCTCATTGTTTTGCACAGGGCAGTGCAGGCATCATAACCTGTTCTCAAACCTGAACAAATCTTGTAATTTAATATGGTACAACTAATACAGCTGCATTATGCTGCTAGAAGTAATAATTTAGTTCTTTAGGGAAGCAAAGTTTTAATTTTACCTAGCAAATGGGCACTAGAATAAATTGCTATTTTGTGACCTGAAAAGGACATATGAAGAACATCATGCTTTCAGTCTGACTTCATAAAATAAAGTGTCTGTTTTATCCTGTAAAAACATAGTGTTTTTTCTTTTTTAAAGTTTAGATCTTAAAAGTAGCAGCTAGTAAGAACAATTACAGGGAAGTTTCATTCTGAAAACTTAAATCACAGTCAAGTATTCAAAAAACTTTTATTGGTTTATGACCAGTTAAATGTATGGCTAATAAACCTGTGAATGTGTTTACTGTTGCCACATTCAAATGAACCAACACACTTCTAGCAGCTCTTGTGTTCAAGTGGAGTCACATACCAACGGACAGCATGTTTGAAGGCATGTATAGCGCAGTAAGAGGCATCAATGCAACTGTGTAAGAATATACATTTTTACTGCCAATACATCAGTTTAGTTCCAGCAGGATCAATATAGGGATCTGAGCACATCCATAAAAAAATTGTTAAAATCACTGATGACAGTTAACTGCAGATTTTCTAAATTCTTTCATACCCTTCCAGTTCAGGTGCTTTTAGATTTTACTGCCACATCCACAGCAATAGTTTATGTCTCTCCAAGAAAAACTACAAAAAATTCTTACTCAAGAGATCTTCTCATGTATATCTCATGTATACTAAAAGGTAAATGTTTGTAATGTAGTGCCAACATTTATTTTTAACATCTTTAAACTTCTATTAAAAGATCAGTCCTGGCTAGTAAATTTGATGCATAAAATATGTTAACCAATTTCAGATCAACAGATCTGCTGAGGCCAAAAGAGGCGGTAAGCGACAAAGCAGAAGAATCTCTTAGTTGAAAATGTTATGAACTCCCCCAGTCTAAGCACACCGTGGAAAAAAATTCGAACCAGAAATAAGACAGTGAGCCTATTAATATAGAAACTTTTGTTAGCTATGCACATTTGATGCAAATACCTTTCGAAACCAAACATGAGACATTCCCGGTGTAGCAGTTCACCTGCTTTCTATAGCTCAGTGGAGGTAACACAGATGGGCTCTTCCACCCTCAAGCTAATGGCAGTAGCGCTGATAACTCATTAGCATTTCCTCCCAGGCTCTTTCTGCCTCCTCAGCTGATAGTCACATTTCTTAGCAAGCAACCAGTCTATGCTCCCCAGCAAAGACTGCTAAGTTCATATTAAGGTTAAATCCCAGTAAAAGGGGAGAACTGTCTCAGCCAACCACAGAAAACAAGTATCTCATGGATAACCTTCTGTGGCTTGGCCCAGGACAGAACTTTTTTTATATGAAACCTTAATCACCACATTTCTGAGAGGTAGGATTAGACTGTATATGAAATAAAACACCCCTGGAATTTTTTAAAACCTCTTCATTACACTCCTGCTGGAAGCTCTAGCAGAAGCTCAGAATGTTTGCTTCCAGGGCCAGATGCCAGTTCTGCTGATACTTCTTTTTGCTGCCGCTGTAGAATAGGCTATCGTCTTCACAGAATTTCCGCCTTTTTCATCAAATTGAGGTGCCTGCTTCCTAGCCAGCCTTCAAAAGAGTCAAGGAGAGAACAAGTTCAACAGAGCCTTTTTCTGCAGAACTGAGATCTTTCTGAACAAGATGAACAGTTACAGTTCTTCTGAGAATACCATACAAAGAAATATAGCTAATTTTTAGCCCTGTTATATTAACTGTGAGTAGAAAAGATCTTTACTTAAAAGTAATACTCCTGTTCCACATTTTTCTAACTGCTACTTCATTGTCTGGAACTTTCCAGCTCAGAGAGCCCAGTATCAACACTGAAACGGGGAAGGTTGTATTTCCCTTCCACATCAGAAACAACCCGGAGCCTAGCTAGCTGTCATTCCTGATAGATTTTCAATTTAGCTAATCAGTGACTCTTATTTGCAGACTGTCCCTGATTTCTGAAGAGCAAACAACAGCTGTCAAATCACATCAATTACAGGAACCAGTCTTGTTTTTACAATTCAACAGGTGTTCGAATTTGATTATTATATCCTGGAGTCCCAGACACAAAAATTTCCCAGAGGCTTTTTTTCTTTCTTTCACTGAAGTTTCATATACTATTGCTCTTACAACCCTTCTGGGATTAATACTCAATGGATACATAGGAGTCTCTTGTAATGTATTTTTGCCTTGGTTCATGGGATGTTTAATGCATAATTCTGGGGAAAGTAATATAGGACTACTACAGAAGAGGAGGAAGAGAATCTTTAGGAGGCTGGAAGGATCGGAGCTGAGGACTACACAATAGTTTTGGACACCAAGGTCCCAACTTTGGCCCAGAGTAAGAAAGCATGATCTGCTCTACCTGTATTAATTATAACTTTAGGAAAGATCAAATATGCATACCCATTTCATCAATTTAAAAGCAATTTCCTAGTTGAAAATGAACGAGATTTCCTAGTCACATTTCAGTGAAAAAATCACAACTAGAAAACCCAAACTTAGCATTTAGGGAAAAGCAGCAAATAAGACGAAGAGGCGAAACACCTCCAGAAGTGCTACCTCAGAATAACAGAATACTCCTTAATGGTAAGAGCGTTTTCTTCTTACAGGTAGGTGAGGATACAATACAGTGTCATTATAGGCAACCATCCTGGTCATTGCCAAGTTTCTCCAACCCAAAACAGAAGCTGAGCAGCTTTTTCCTTTGAAAGTTAGTGCAGTCAGGCAATAGCCATCACGGAAACAACGTCCTTACGCCACAGCTCACTAATGACATATCACTCACAAAACCATATGCATAGCTGTGGCAGAGAACTTGAAATTTGAAATCCAAAGGGCCAAAGTATGGTATCACCCACAGTACATCACAGCATCAGAACTGCTGCCCTGAGGCCAGAGCCTGGGAGCACTACAGGGCGTTTAATTTCTGAGGGTAGGAAATGAGGCTGGTGTCACTGGAGAAGATGTCATAGCATGGACTTTGAGCACAAAAGTCTTTATTCTCAACTTTTCCTTTTTGATTCCTTTGAAGATCTTCTAGTAAGTATTTGACTTTTTACTCCTCTAATATTCTAAGACTCAATTAGCACTTAAGTCATCTAATATCCAAATAGCCTGACTGCAAGTCTTCTGTGCAAAGGCAACCCTTTCCTTACAGGACAACCTCCTCTCCCTATGGGAAGTCATAGGGGCTATAGGCTGCCACATTCTGGCAACCCTAAGAGGTTTAAGTCTTCCTTAAGAAACATACCCTCAGAAATAGGGGGAGAACATCTAAAAGGATGTTTCTCCTCCTAACATCTTATTAGGCAGTAGCACCGGTCATCTTCAGTTCTTGGTAATTTTGGATTCTCACAAGAACAGGCGAGGTCTCCTCACATCTCTCCAAATCAGTGGAACTCCCATGTTCCTTCATATTTGTAAGCTCAAAACTTTGGACTTTCCTATATCCAGCAGGATTCATAATGGGGCTGCACTTTTATAGAAAATACATCTCAGTTGCTACAATTGTTCAGTCTTGCTTTTCTGATTAGAAACCCCTATAAACTACATGAATCTCCTAGGAGAAAGTATTCATACAATTTCCAGTCATCTTGTCACAGCAGACCAAAAAAAATGAAAACACACAGCAAAACACCTTGCAGCCAACACTGCCAAATGGTCATCATATAAAGATCCCTTTACACAGAAAAAAGGGTTCTCAGCAGCCCTTACAGCCTGTACCTCAAATCAGCAGAAACTACGCTGAACAGGATTTCACTAGCAACAGAACTTGAGTTCAAGTACACCTAAATGAAGACAAGCCAATTCTGGCAACTGCAGGAGTACTTCTTCAAAAACATGTTTTCAAAAACCCAGATACTGTTCATTGCCACAAAGTTTTTTCAGGGGGAACATTCTCAGCGCTGTGATACCATTTATTATAAAATACTATTTTAAGATGTTGTGAAGGTAACTCCTGTTCCTGCCGTTAAACTTATTTTATATTATGTGGTTTATAATCTGTAAAACAGGAAGAGGGGGGAGCATTAATTCCCACAAACCAAACCTCTTTTTTTTGTTTGCAATAGCAAACAGGTAACTTAAAATTTTCAGAACAAGAAACAAACTAAATAATCCAACTACTTGCAGAAAATGTTTATTCTAAGATACACTGGGGAATGAATAAGCATACTCTGAACTGTTTAACTTGAAGTCCAAGTGACATTAAGAACTGCCACTCGCTGTGTTTCAATATATTGTACTTTTCTGATGGAGTGTAAGAAATTAAACTAAGACAGTGAAGCAATTTGGTTTATTTTCTGCTGCAGAAAATGACCTAACTGCTAGACACAGAGCTAACACACTTAAGAGTTTAAATCTCAGGTGTTTCTTTCGGGACTCTCTGGTATCTGCAACATCACTCGTTCTGACTGAAAAAGACAGTAAAGGCTAGGGCAAATAATTTCCTATTTTGTCACAATAACAAAGTACACTGATTTAATGGTAGCTGTATATTCCTCCTCTTCAGTGATCTTAAGATGATTTAAAAATACTACCTTTACTTTTCAATCAACTTAGCAGTTTCAGAGTAAGGCCTAAGCATTTATTTCAGTCCATTCATCTCTTTCTAGCTTCTTTCCACATATACAAGATACCTTTATTTTAGAACAGATTTTAATCACTCTTCACCTGCAACAATAAAACCAGTACTGTCATTGCTGGGACTGTTACTTCAGTTACTGAGAACTCCAAAAAAAATAGCAGTTACTAGTCTGGTGAGAAGCCTGAAGTGTAGCTCAGGGGTACTGAAGACAAGCGCACACACCAGTATTTCAAATTTTCACCTCCAACATAGCTAATCAGTAAAGCTGGCCTAGCACCGGGGCCTTAACTGTACTCCACTTACTACTGTTTTCATTAATGAGTTGAAAGCCACACTGGCTTCAAAGAGGGGAAAAAAGCTTTTACTTCAAGCTCCTTCCTAAGCCCCCTTCCCCCTGCAGTTATTAACATACACGCTACTTCACATTTTACACCTCCCATAACATTCATGTTTCACATCTTTTTAAATGGAGACAGGTTGTAATTGCCAAGTATTATTCAAATACAAATAAAAATCTCCTCAGGAAATTCCCAAGCAAACTGCTGGAAAGGCTCTCTATACTTCTGCTGTTTCTCATACCAGTCATCCTCAGACAGAATACTGAGCGAGGCAGACTTTGTCCCGCTCAATACAGCCATTCTTCCCAGCATCAAACACCACTTTGTCCTCCGGAGCCCGCAGGAAGTCTGAGACAATGGCAGAGAAGTACTGTCTTCATAGCCATGATAGCTCAACTGGACTGTCAACTAAAAAGCCACGGGATGTTTGAAAGAAAATGTAAGTCATCATTTTAGTTTTACTTCTCCGGTATATATCCTCTGAAGGAACGGATAAGGGCAGACAAACAAAAATGCCTGCAATACCAGTTCTGATAACAAAAAGTAGAGAGAATGTAAATCATTGGACAGACATTTACACAAGATACAAAGGCCTCCATCTGTATACACTCCACTCACCTGAAATTACCTTTTATCTGTTAAATTCACTCATACTCCAGATTAACTCAAATTTTGTCCTCTGAACTGTGCGAGAGTGTGCGGAACTACTGACCCAAACTCAGGGTTAAATACTCTCCAAACTAGAGAATAGCTTTCCTTGGGCAAAGTCTAACGCTTTGCTTACTCTGATGTGTCCAGGTTTGACCATCTTAAGGAGTCCCTCTCGCAACTGTTATTTAATCTCAATGCCTGTTTTTAATTGGTAAAACCCATACTCAAGCTTTATATGGCAAGTTTACAGAGTTAAGAGCTTGCTCTCACTGCAAGGCAGCAACCTCGGTGCAACTGGCACAGGACACAGCAGCAACCGAGGCAGCACGCTCCTCTGCAGGCTGGTTGCCCGACAGTACTACTCACACCGAGTTTTTCCTCACTAGGATCTGCTGCTTCAAGCAGGCTTCACACCAGCGAAGGCATTCACACAGGAGCCCGGGTGCTGTGGTGAGATAACTGCTGCTAGCTTAGTTTCACCCCCTTGCAACTGCAGACCTACAGCCTCCATCGGCAAGACAAGTTCTTCAGCAACAGACAAAACTTCCCGCCGTAACAGGGAGCTCATTACTTCAGCCGTACCAAAGCCTTTCTGCAGAGCTACTCTTGTACCTCTGCTGTGGTTGCAAGATACTCCTCTCATTCGTAAGCCCACCGCTCATTTAACTCAAAGCGCTCTGCTTTTTTTGCTGTTACCAAGACCGATACATGGCAATATTCCAGAACAAAGTTTGTCTAACCACTGATTTCTTGGACCACAGCCCAACAGCCACGTGACGCTTCTCAGCTGAACACTAATGATGGTTAGCGCAAGACTTCACCGCTGTTTAAAGCATAAAAAAGCAAAGTACTTTCATGCTGTTCACTGTACAACCTTAAGTCAAAGCTTTGACTCTAGCAAGCTATTTTGTAAAACTGAAGTTGAACAAAGTACTTTCGCAGAGAAATCTCATGCCAGGTGTTCCAAACGGGTCAAAGAACTCTTCACAACTACATCTCCTTATCTCAATCACTTGTATAAAACATCTTATCATAAAACATAACAGAATTAAATCCACAAGTGGTCTGCAAACACATTATTCCTTTCCCACCGAGCAAAAAAGCCATTACAAGTACTATTCTTTCCATCTTGAAATACGACCAATACACATTTTTCACTGGCTACCCACCTTCTGCAGCCCTGAAGCGCAGGAGCATTCCTACAGCAGTTTGCAGCAAATAGCCAATATGCCCTACCACTGTCCACATCTACCTTTATCCCAAGTGAGGAGTTCATCTTTTTCATGGTTAAACCCTGCTCCCGGAGACAGGCCTCCACCACCCGATACACACAGTAACACGATTCTTTGGCACCCTTCATCTAATACTGCCAATCTGAAATCAGACACCATCCCCAGGGAATGCTTTAGAACATACAGAACAAGATTGATGTGACGTACTTTGCGTACCTGAAGCATCACCCACAATCCTGAAGCTACCTCTGGCCTTCTATTTGATCCCAGAAATCACAACAGCAATTCATTCTCATCAGCAGTTTTACTGGATGTACACATAGCAGCATCTCCTCAAAAGCTTCTGTATTTCCTATTAGCACCAGCCCAAAGGGTATGAAGATGGTACACCTTCACACTCCAAAAAGGATGCCACAGACAGGCCCTTCTGACCCTGTAATACAAGTCATGTACAGATCCTTTCAGAGTATCTAACAAAGTACTTACCAAATATTGCTGCTGCCTTACCCATTTGTCTGGTCTTCGGTATCTTCTTTCCCCTCAGAAGAGACTGACCTAGCTAGGACCAGCAACTTTGTTGCTTACCAAAGAGCTTCACTAGATGCTGTTAACAGCACCCAGACTTCTCACAGAACTGCAGCAGGCAAAAGATGGGAGGCTGATTGGTCCCTTCCCACTTCTGAAGTGCCTAATAACTCTAAGGTGGCATCTCGTGTCCAGCATGTGCTGCACCTGTCAGTGCAACCAGGTCACCTTGCCTTTGTAGCTCTTGCGAAGTACAAGCTGTCGAGGAACACCTTGGTGCGATTACACACCTGATATGCAACAGCTAGAAGTTTTTCACATCCTCATCTTTATTCAAGAAAGAGCACATACAAAACAGTACATGGAAATACCTACCCTTGTCAGTAACATTCATTAACAGAAATAATAAAACCTGTTGAAAGCAATGAAAGGAAAGCTGTTCTGCAGTAAATTTCTGCAGATTCCGATACATGCAATAGCCTGATTAACACAGTTGCTTGCTGAAGAGGAGCAGCCTTCAGCCGAAGCAGCTGGTTACTGCTCATTAATAATAACCACAGCATGGCAGATGTTCAGGGAGCCAATACACTCCTGGAGTTCAGCCAGATCCTTAAGTGTACATTTTAGTACTCAGATGGATACTTATTTTTGACATTTCCAATGCTTTAGGCGCTGCTACTGGTAGTGTTTTGCATTTCATGATACTGTTTAGACAGAAAACTGGGCTTTTCAGAATTTATCCTCTAGAAATGGGCACATTCCATGAGCTACAGAACATGAGCTATAGAAATTCCTCCAACTCTCTGAAGGAAGAGAGCTGCTGGCATCCAATGCTGTTACTTTTGGCTGCAGGCTATAGGGTAGTTTTTCTGTATTTTGGTGCATTTTGAAATGATTTGGTAACTGTAGCTCTATCAAGTTTTAGGTATCATGCTGATCTCACATTTCTTCCTTTATAAAGCATCCCTGAAAATTAGGTTTGAGAGTCATGCTTTAAGGAAGATTGCATCTGCTGTACACAATGATCTGTCTTTAAAATTCAATTTACTTGGTGACCAATTTATGATCCCTCACTCCTCTGTGGAAGAGTGCCAATTTGCTGAATACAGGAAATAATGCTGTTACTGTGATACAGCACCGTTAGTTTTCAAGTGAATGCTCAAAGCTCAACTTCCAATGTGTGCACTCCCTTCTCCCAGTACTGGCCTTTTCCCCACACAGCAAGCAGGTAACTTTGCCAGCATGTTCCTCGGAGGGCAGCAGGCTGTGGTACTGGTCTTATGTTAAAGTTGCCATCCATAAAACCCCAATTCCTCTCTCCCTCACTACATAACAGATAGCAATGGAAGCTTCAGACCTTGCCTTTTCTGCAACCACATCTTTCCTCACAACACCTAAATTTTTGTAACAAGTGTTCCAGGTTTATGCTTCCATACCACCATCACCTCATGTACTTGCTCCTGTCTCCTGGATGACACCACTCTCAAAATGCAGACTCACTAGTTTGAATTTGATTTGTGTGCCCATTTTGTTTTCTCCCAGTCTTTACAAGGCCTACCTGTGAGTTCCATTGTTTTCAGTTATTAGAGACCTTCAGCATCAGCAAATCTGTATACCCTTAGGACATTTTAAAAGGGCAAGCACTCTTAGGGGTTCTTCCACATATTGAAGCTCAATACTGATTTCCACAATATTGCTGCTACCCTTCCTACAGAGGGCAGCTCAATGTTTTGGGAAAGGCACTATTTTACATATGCAGAGACAGTGATTTTGGTTCACATGCAGTTTCTGAAAATGGTATCCACGCTAAACAAAATTGCAGCAGCTGTTTCAGCAGGCTTTTAAGAGCATGGTATCCCACTCCAAGCCACAAGAATTCTTCAGGGGTTACACTTCCTTCCAGTTACGGATCAGCCACATTTGTCAGGCAGCACTGACAAGGTGTTCCAACTCATCACTGCAAAAAGACAACACGGTCTAAGTAAAATGGTTCATTTGAGGGAGAAATTTCGATGTGCAAGTAAGCACACAACACTTTGTATACATTAAGGTTTTACCATTTCTGGGAAAAAACTAAAACCCCATAGACGCTACAATACTTTTTCAGAAAGTTTAAATCAAATCTTTTGGTCTCGTCTCAGATTCCGGATCCGTATTAGATTTTTCAACAAGGAATTCAGGTTCGGGATAGGATCACCACAGATGAGACCAAAGCAATACAGGGAAAGTAAGTTTAATAGGAAATGTACTGTTTTTTCTATAGGATTTCTGATTGCAATACAAAAATTAAATATTCTCTAGTCCTTTGACACACTTCAGTAATCACGTACACTTACATAAAACTTTGCATGTAGGTTTGAAAGCTAACCAACATTAGGCACAGCTATCAGCACACACTGTGGTTTAGGCAACAAATGTTCTTAAATTTCGACTATGTACAGAATTAATTACTATACCAACTTACCATATCAATTGATCAAATAAGTATATCAACATCTGTCAATACAAGAAATTCCCAAACTGTAAGAAGTTACTTTAGACTTAAAATGAGAAAATGTTTAGCTTTTCCATTACATACCTGAATAAGCTAAAAGCATTTGTTCCCACATTTTTGACCATTTTCCTGTTGAAAAAAAAATCTTTATTAGTTCAGACAAATTTTCCTCCATCACTCAAAATACAACTTGCCATCTATTCAGTCTCTCATAGAGACCAAACTGTATTATTAAACAAATGTTGGATTAGTATCAGTACTCCGCAAGTTCTGTGAAAGTTAAGTTAGAAGTGTAGTTACATCATAGACTTATTTTGCTTCTCTTGCCCAGCTATTGCTCAGTTTGGCTGCAAACTGACAGGCAACTAACCAATCAAGTATAATTCCCCTTCTCCTACCAGAATCAAAAAGTTCATTCCTGAAAATTACCTAATACCTGACACTCAGCTTCTATCAAAACAAAAAATTCAAGAAGCTAAAATCCCCAAACAAGCAAGCATTAAATAAAAAACTGCATCCAGACCATTATTCTCTCCTGCAACCAACAGGAAAATTGAGACTGCCTCTGAACTAGAACTGAAAGTTCAAAAAAGTCGAAGATAGCACATTAGCTGTTTCACCCTGTTTTCCGTACTGCAGATACACACAAACCCCACTCCACTTCAAATATGGCATTTGTAATACAACAGTTTACATGTCACCTGCTGCTCATAAATGGGGTTGAAAATAATGCACCTTTTAAAGCAGTCATTTAAAAATTACCATTAGTTATCTAAACCAGTCTTGCTGAGTTTGAAGGTATGTACCAACTATGCAGCCTATGATCTCCAAACACTTCACCCATTCTGGTGTTAGTCTAAACTCGGAAGTCAGATTCACATGTGTCTATCATCAAGCAATCAATCAGGTCTGGGATAGGTTCTTCACTGATCAGACAGACCAATAGTTTTAAGCCCACACCAAGCTTTTAAATTAGTCATAACATTTATTGGAATTCATACCTTCAGCTGGGAAGCAGCCTTGAAGCACCCCTGCAAAGACATAAAATGCACTGGTTAGTTACACTAACAAGGCTTGCTACTCCCAGCTTTTCTCTACATCAGCCATCTAAGTCGCTACACCTACTTACAATATTGCCTGTCTAAACAATATGGCATTTCACAGGTAGTACTGCTGCACAAGAAGTTTCACTCACACATTTGAACTTCACATACTGGGAAAAAACTGTTCTTCAAAAGAAACTGCTGGTAATTAGCAAGGTATTTATTTAAAAGTACTTGTATTTAATAAGGAGTGGAATAAAATTATAGATGTTGTAAGACAGGAAAATTAGAACTTGTCCTCACACTGTAGATTTTAAGAACTTAACCAAAACCAACCTGGATACTCACAAACCAGTGCAATTGAAGTGAATTTAATTGAAAAAGATTAAATTCAGACACTTCAGTATAAACGAAGTTTGTGGAAAAACGACTCCCAATACTCATGCACCGTAAATGTTCACAAGCATGCTTTTTGTCTGCTGAAAGTATGATGTTGTACAAGCCCGTCTGAATTACTTTAGCTCTGGAGCCAAAACAGCTTTAAATTAGAATTCATTACAATTCACCACCAAATTCCACCTTTAACCATTAACATTACTTTTCCTAAATGCTCACATCTGAGTGACCCCTAAGTTAACAGCCCTAAGAGGGCTGAAGTGCAAACAGCATCACTAGCTTTCAATCACCAGCAACAATTCCTTACCAAGGCACTTTCAATATCTGGCTAACATTTGCTGTTTACCTACTGTAAGACAGGATACCTCAAAATATAGGGGCCTAACACCGCCCTCTCTGTTCTGTTAAGATGCTAGCTTTTGCAACAGCACATATCCAAGTCAGCATGGACCTGGGGCAAGTTTACACAACGCACCAACATCCTTATTGACAACATGGAGCATGCTGGCATCTAGCCTGTAAACGGGGAAAGCAATAAAGGTAACACCAACCAGGATAATGGCCGAAAGATTAAGTCACTTTTGAAATAATTACTTAAGTGGTTCCATCTCAGTAGCCAGATCCGTATGAAGTTTCTCATCAACATATCAGGTTTGGCAGTTTCATCATGACTCACCACTTAAGTATCAGTGACTGGAAACCACAAAGCAATTCATACACTCATACATTCCACAAAATAAGCTTTGTGTCTTTCATATGCAGACATACCAAAAAGGGAATACGTTACAATTAACAAAAAATTTCAGCTCCTTAATCAATATTACCTCTATCAGTTGTACTACAGTTGCCAGGAAATCCTTCATCAGGACACCTGATGTTCCCATTATTAGAAACTGCTCATGACATTCTAGAAATCCGAGTGAAAAAATCAATTACAACATGTTCATGCACAATACAGCACAACCCATTATGAAAAACTAAGTCTACTCTTGTGGGTCCCCCTTCCGCCCAACCACTGGTTGTAAGCATTTGAGTCAAACTGAACTGAATACAGAACCTGAGGTTATTTCTTAGCATTTCCAAAAGGTAAGACTATCAACTATACCTTTAAAGAATGAATACACATTTTTATTAAAATATTTGCCTGTTTATATTAACAAGTTTCTAGACGTCTCCTTTTTTTCACCTAAACTTTCTTATACTAATCTCCTGATAAAGTAAAAATTCAGTTAAAAGCCCTCTTGAAGTAATCTGTCAGATGTAGTATGAACACTTCAGATAAGCCTCTTTTACCTGTTTCTCCGACAGTGACCCAAATAAACTATTCACCAGCTCCCGAGCCTACATAGCTCTAGGTCATGTCAAACATACCCGAAATATGATGCCTTAATTTTAAAGCTAATGACACATCTACTAATTTTATCATACATATATTTTGCTAATCCATTTATCCTATTAATTTCTCCCCCCTAATCATTCAAAACATACACAGCTTTCAGGAAAATCCACTTGTGTGTATCGAATATTCTTCTACTTCTGATGGTGCTTCCATGAAGGGCTAAAATTGAAATTAAATAAAAAGTTATCTTTTAAAGTAGAAAATGTCTCTTGCTGTGGTCTAGCATCATCTCTCATGCTATTGTATCAAAAACATACTAAGCACTAAAAATCCACTTTTTCATACAACAATTCAATACTGGTCTCAAACAGTCTTCCATACCTGACAAATCAAAATCTTATATGCACTAGAAAAAAATAATCAGCACAATTTAGCACAAGTTAAGCAAGTGTTTTATCATGTGGGTCTTCATGCTTATTTAAACACTACAGCAAAGCAAATTAAACTAAGAACAACTGACCTCAGGGCTGACCTTAACTCAGTGAAAAGCACAAAAAATCAAATACTCATCAGTCTGATGGCAACTATGAAAATGCAACATACTGTAACTGTTTTTTCCTTTTTGTTCCACTCAGTAGTCATACAAAGACAACAGCCCTCTGGCACTTAACACATTCTGTACTTTTTGACAGACAAAAAAATGGAAACTGAGCAAGAAATGGAAGCATTTATCTTGATCAACGATAGAAATGTAGCGTTACTTCTAGAGCAACACAATTTAAAAATCCAGAGCCATTACCTGAATGCTTCTGTACAATGTATTGGACACCACCGAAAACTTCCACTCCATCATACCTAAAAACAAACAGTAAACAAACTAAACACGTGAAATAAGCAGCTTCTTGCTACCAGGCCACGAAGTCACACACATTATGAGAGATTAATAATGAACAACCTCTGAAGTCTCAGAAGCAATATGTTAAATACCTAGAGTCTTAAATTTGCCGGAACCCTTTAAAAAGCAGGAAGAAACAAAGCCAGTTTTAAGTAACAAAGGAGTTATTCGAGTCACATTCTCTTGAAATCCCATATTAAAAGCATCATAGAAATAACTGCATGTACCCACTACTAAACTTCAGTCCAAAGTATTTTTAATGAAAATTCATTATCTCAAGGTTTCAGTCTTTTCAGTATAAGCACTGATTTCAATAGGTTTAGAGAATTCATTTAACCATGTAGCAAGTATTTAAATCTACAAACTCAACCAGCTAAAGAAACACATGACAAAGTATGTTTTGTCATATACAATACCTAAAACATGCAGCTTCCAATAATAATGTTTCCTACTCTGCATTATGTAGAGCAAATAAATGTAGCCATCCATTACAGAAAACTTACTAAACATGTTCGGTTTCAGACCACAGAAAAAAATTTAAGCCATGGAAAATCTCAAGTTAAACTTGCATATTAATTAGACCAAATAACCACGGCTTGTAATGATTCAAAAACTTTACTGTTCGGTAATCTAACGAGTGACTCAGGCTATCATTAGACAAGCTAATTCAACACGGAATGAACGCACCCGACAACTTCCCACATGAATACAACCACCTCCCTAATCTTTGCTTGCAGATAAGAGCCTAGAACCCTAGTTGTATTTTTTTTTATTGTATTGTATTGCCTCCTCTTCCAGGACTATAGCTTTATGACATTACCATCACAAGAGGGAGAAAAAATGCATCTTAGAGCCACAGGAAGTTTGTGGGTTTTTAATTTTTTTTATTTTTTTGAAATAAACCTCCCTTTATTCTGCTATCTCATTGCCTGACAGGAAAAAAACGTAACATCAATACTTTACAAAGCTAAAGCAACCCAGAGATTATGGTGTTTGCTATTTTTCTTGGCACGGTATGTGCATTTTACAGTAACGGTATTTTTAAAATTCTTCTGTTGTAGGGCAGTTCGGCGATGCCGATGGCCAAGCACTCCGCAACACAAACGTGCGCACGAACCCCAGGCCACATGAACACGGCCACCCCAGCCTACCCAGTAGCCCCGGCCTCTCCCTCAGCCACCCCACGCTCACTGGAAATGTTTCGGTCGATTTCACTCCTCAGCACCGCCCAGCACTGTAAGCACTAACCCGAACGACAACCGAGGGGAGCGGAAGGCTGCACCGCCCGGCCGGCGATGCTCCCAACCCCAGCCGGGCAGCCTTCCCCCATCAGCCCCCACAATCAGCCGACGCGGGCCCTCCGGCCCGGCCAGCCATCAAAATGGCGCAGGTCGCGCACCGCCCGCACCGGGGCAAAATGGCCCCGCGGGCCCCGGGGCACCGCCTCCGGCAGGGAACCGGATCCCGCGCTCCCGCCGCCCTCCCCGCGGAGGCCCGAGGCGTGCCGGGACCCGCAGCCGGCCTCTCCGTCCCCTCGCCCCACACCGCCGTGCACCAGGCTGACGCCCGGCCGCGCCCTTCCCGCCCGCGGCCCCAGGGTACGAGCCTCACCCGCCGGCTCCAGCCCCGAGCGCTACGCGACCTGGCCTCCCACACAGCCAAGCACAAAAAACGAAGCGCGGGTGCCCCTCCGGCCGCGCTCGGGAAGCAGCCCGGCCTGCACCACATCACGGCGGCCCGCTCCGCCGCCTTACCTGCCACCGCGGACGCTCTGCAGGGAAAGGAGGAGCGAGGGGGCGCTTGCCGCTTTTATACGGACTCTGCGGGGTGGGAATGAGGCTGGCCCCACCCCTCTCTCCGCCCGCCGAGGGGCGGAGCTGGTCTCGTGCCCCTTCGCCCCCGGGCGCGGAGCCGTCGGCGGGCGCGCGGTAGCTGACGTGTGCTCAGCAGAGTGCGGTGAGGGCGCGGCTCCGCGCCACCGAGGGCAGGAGGAGGGAGGCAGCAGCCGCCGGCGCTGCTTGCCTTCCCCGGGCTGCTCGCCGCGGGCAGTCTGCAGCCCGGGGGGGGTGAGCGGGAGGCTGCCGCGGGCTTGGCTGCGCGCCCTGCGAGCGGGCGGAGGGGAGAGGCCGGGAGGGGGCCGCCCGCTCTTGCTGGGGTTCCGTGCCCTGAGGGGCCGGAGAGAAGGCCGGAGCGCTCGAGCCTGGCTGCTGGTCCCGGCGCTGTTGGGGCGCTCCGCGCCGCAGGGTTTCTGCGTAAAACGCAGCGCCGGCGAGTGAAGGCAGGAGGCTGCTGCAGCCGCGCCTCCCAAACTTACAAAAATGTACGTCGCTGAGTACTTGTTTCTCCTGTCTGTCTTCCATTGGTGTTCCTTAGGGCTCCAGCTGGCTAACCTTCTGTAGCTAGGCCTCAATGTTTCAACTTGCCTTCGCCTCTAATTAGATGTTTCTGAAACCTTAACCACATGCACACGCTCTCCTTTTCTGGAAGTAGCACGCAGTGCTTTACCTCTGTATAAAGCTGCAAGTCACCAGGGCTGAAAAATCCACTTACCCACTACAGACAGAAAGCTTCCTGCAGTTTTTTCACTCTGGAAAGTCTCAGGGTGCTGTTCCACAGTGAGCCCAAAAGGACGGCTTCAGCCGCTGGAAGGCGCAGAGTTGCGCCTCGGGCGGAAAGCGGCTTGGTCTCCGGCTGAATCGGCCTGTGCTGCTGCGGAAGGGCTAGGGAAAGGGGGGGGAGCAGGTATCTGAGCTATGGCGGGGATGGCAGGAGCGCTGCGGCTTAGAAGAGCTTTAAACTGGTGTGAAACCACATCCCAAATTCTCATAATATTTATAGAGGTTCTTACTAATTGTTTATAAATAGTCTAACTTGTATGCCTGAAAGTTTAGTATATCAATCAACTTAGTTGAGAAGATCAGGAAAAAACACAGGAGGGTGAAGAAAAGCTCAAAAAATTGTTCGGTGGTTTGACAAGTTGTTAAGAACGCTACCAAAAATGATGGTCCACAAGACTGACTCTCAATGGAAGGGTCTAACTGTTGGGAGCGGTTAAGGGAAGTCCAGAAAACTGAGTTGTAAAGTGCTAGAGTATCTGGTGATTTTATTCCTAAAATTACTGAGATTAATACTACCAGAAAAACTAAATAGTGGACGAATTTTAAACACGTTTTCTTCTGTAGCCCATGGCATTCGTTTTATTCCTGCTTTTCTTCTTCCACACCCCATTTTATCTGTCTGAAATCTCCCTGACTGCAAGCAGGGTGACCCAAATGGCAGACTGCAAGCTGCAGCCAGCCCACCGCCTTTTCTGCTGTAGAGGCGTGAGGAAGAAGGTCTATGTGCTGCCTTTTTCTCTGAGTTCATCCTACAGGCACTTGTTTGAGCTGCTGTTCCTGTAGGAGAGAGAGCTGTAAGCATCAGGGAACAGTTGCTAGTGGGTCAGGTAGTGTCAGCAGCAGAACTTGGGCACAGGCAAGCAGTTTGCGCTGTTGTTATCTGTGCCTGTGACCTATTCGAAAAGCCCCCAAACTGCTGTTTGCCACATGGCACTGAAAATGTTAACCCACCCTTTCTTAGGGACAGCAGGCTTAAAGATAAGCAAAGTAATCACAGCCATTAATCGGAAACTCAGCCTTAAAGAAGGAAGGCAGCTCCTTACCATTCTGTTCCTAAGTGCTAAATAATTGCATCTCTTCTACAGCATGCTGTGGAGAGGTTTTACAGGTGTTACTCCCCTGAAGAATGGAATTTCTTTTCGGGGGGGG
>Ga0065711_1034288_pt1 | contig 24020 bp, 13 predicted proteins | sample Hoacrofraction12_FD_59098 | JGI IMG/M metagenome (GOLD analysis project Ga0065711, IMG submission 59098) | Hoatzin crop microbial communities from Cojedes, Venezuela - Epithelial fraction 12 v2 (version 2) | ecosystem: Host-associated > Birds > Digestive system > Esophagus > Crop | place... | reverse complement strand
AGCAGGCTGCACAGGACCTTGTCCAGGCGGGTCTTGAATATCTCCAGAGAAGGAGACTCCACAGCCTCCCTGGGCAGCCTGGGCCAGGGCTCCGTCACCCTCAGAGGGAAGAAGTTCTTCCTCATGTTCAAATGGAACTTCCCATGCTTCAGTTTGTGCCCATTGCCCCTTGTCCTGTCGCTGGGCACTACTGCAAAGAGTCTGGCCCCGTCCACCTGACACCCACCCTGCAGATATTTGTAAGCATTTATAACGTCCCCATGAAGTTTGCCTTACAAATGAGTAATTACCAAATCAGAGAAGAACATCGTATATCAGAAAGATATCAAAAGGTTCTGAATACTCATCCTGAATATCAGTAGCTTTCAACGTCACCTAACAATGGCACTGGTGTTTACTCCACAGTCCTTTAAGAAGCCAAACTAATAATGTGCTAGGTAAAAGTCACCATAGGTTGACATCTAGCTGAAACTCAACAATGCATATAAATGATTAAAATATTTGTATTAACTCATCTGTGATTAAGTAAGTACCTTTTAAAGTGTCTCTGTAGGATTTATGAGGAGCCGCTCTGTTGGGTATGTTGAAAAAATTATGCACTTCCCACTACAGTGCGATCGTTAGTTTAACAGCTCCGCTGTTTCCGTAAAACCTGAACTGCTACCCTCTGTCTTACATTAAAGAATAAACAAGTTTCCCTGCTCAGTCTTCATCAAGGTCACAACAAACCATGATGCTACAAAACTCGAACCACCTCCTCTCTCTTATCAATGTCACAAAATTTTTTACCAGGAATGAGCAAGCTCTTGATTGTTTGCCTTTGGATCCAGGCTTTAAATGTCAAATTCAATCCAAAGCCATCTTAAAAGAGTTTCTTCTGTGTTTCTTCATTATTTTTCTTTTTTTTTTAATGACTTGGACATCTCACTGCTACAATTACTGAAGGAAGGGAAAGAAATGAAAAGCGCTGGAGACAAGGAAATTAGAATCCCTTAATTCAAACCTCGCACTTAAACAGAAAGCAAATCAAATAATCAGTTCAGTTAACAACATAGAACCTAAAAGGAAGAGCGGAGGTACCTTTCTATCCAAAGTGTGTAACCGCCACAGTATGAAGAGGAAAGCTGGTGTGTATGCTGGTGCAAAGCAATACCACTGTAAGAAGTAATGTTTTTTTTCCAGAGTCTGTTTTTGTTTTGTTATACTTTTCTTTTTAATGATTTTAGAGCAGTTAGATTCTGTCCTTGTGGAAAGGGCACAACTTTCTCATCTTTTCTCTTTTGGGTTTATGTAACCTGACATTTGCGGTGCCATTTCTCTCACTCTTAGCTATTTAAAGGCGCTTGCCCAAAGAATCCTTTTGGGAACTGCCTTTCCAGACTCGGGGCTGATGTTGGTTTCTGGGTGAAACCTTCTAACCTCTTCAAAGAAAAGACAGGTTTGACCCCAAAGCCCTTATTTATAACAACTAGTCAAAAGGTGACCATCCTGCATGACCTGTGGAATATACTACACGCTATTTTTAAACACTACAGAATGCACTCAAGGGCAAATGACACAGTCCGTCATTAGCAAGCAATTCCTGCAGAAGTGTTATTTAATACTAAGCCACATAAATGGGCCTGAAGAAAAGAAAATCAAGAAAAGGTAGATGGATGTTCAAACAGTATCTGAGCTCTTGGGCATCTTGAAGTAGTGAGTTTTTCACTCTTAATATAGAAAAGCAATTCCCATTTAAAGGTTAAATTAAATGCCTTAGTTTTATGCTTGCACACAGAGATGTGTGTCTGTGCAAATACACATAAACTTAAATATCCTATCTTGTACATAGTGTAATTTCACAAACATCTAAATGTGCTACTTTTTCCATCTTCTATTTTCCACAGAAAACAGCCATTCATATCATCAACTGACTGCTAACACAATTTAAGCAAACAAATGTAAAGCAGAAATCAGTGGTCCAAATGTAAATTGAGAGCAAACACGTAAATAAATGCACATTGAAGATAAATACTGACAAGAAAAGCTTTGCATATTGCCGCACATAGGTTGAAATGTTTCTCTGTAAATAGTGTGTAATAGCACGTTTAGCAGGAATCAAGACTTAGGAGTCTGTGAACAGGACAAGGAATGACAAACAATTTCAGTACTTAAACATGGTTTTCTCTTGAATTTAGCAAATCACTTAATCAGTCAGATTCAAATACCTTAACAATTGGATAACTGTTAGACAAGAGTACTAGAAGAAATCAAGTATTTGAAGTGGTTTAGCAAACTTTTTCCCCCCTAAGTTTGCTTAAATTCCAAGTGATATGTTGTATCTTTAGCTATTAGAAGTATTAAGAAATACTTTGATGATCAAATGCAGTGCTCCATGGGTATTTAATCCAACAAAGAGAAAATCACTACTTTAATTTTTCTGATAGTGAATAGTAGGACTAGAGAAATTCACATTTCTTTGCTAACAGTGGATAATATGTTATTACAAAACTCTCTGGTTGAGCTTTGCTACAGTTACTAAACTCACAATGCCTTGTTATAGTCTTGTGAAACTGGATGACTTTGGGTTTTTTACCCATCTTCCTAGCTTTTGTTTAGATCTAGAGAAAACAGGATAGGCTTTAAACTAAGAGAGGGTAGGTTTAAACTAGATATAAGGAAGAAATTTTTTATATCGAGGGTGGTGAAACCCTGGCCCAGGTTGCCCAGAGAGGTGGGAGATGCCCCATCCCTGGAACCATTCCAGGCCAGGTTGGACGGGGCCCTGAGCACCCTGATCCAGTTGCAGATGTCCCTGCTCACTGCAGGGGGTTGGACTAGATGACCTCTGAAGGTCTCTTCCAACTCACAGCGCTCTGTGATTCTGTGATTATATAAAATCTGAAATGCTGGGCAGGCAAGTAAATACTTCTGTGATGAAGAATAATAATATTTTGCGTTCCTTTGAATATTTTAATATTTCAATTTTAAACATAAACTTTCAATAAACAAGAAACTTGTTATATTTTTTTATGGATATCTATACAAATTGTGTATGTACAAATTATTTATAATATAGACATAATTTCATAGGTAAAACCTCTTATTTTTAAATAGAAGAAAGGACACCCACTTAAGTTAAAAGTACACTTCAGAGATCTAGCTAAAAGTTTTAAAATTCATTATATCAAAATCTCTCTCTCTCTGCACACATATTTCCAGTTTTGTGGCTATTATCAGGTATTCTTGCCTCAGCTGTTGAAGTTTTTTCTGGAAAATTTCAGTCGTGCTGGCCTATGCTTTCAGCAGATCTCACCAGTTAAATAGGATCGTCTCTGTTCTTTATATGGCCAAGGGAAAAATAATGGTGCTGATTCACCCTTTCCTCTGAATCCATATGGAGCTCAGTGGTGTGCTGGAAGTGAAGCTATTCTTTTTAAGGAGGTCAAAACAAGATCCTGATTGCTACAGACTTAAAGAATCCGTGATACATTTTGGACATGGGAGGCTATGTCTCCAGGCCAGATTAAAATTTGGAGATAGCTTTCTGATGCTTTAAATTATCCTTATGGTATCAATTTGCCCTGATGTCCTGTCCTAAATCTGTGAGAGTGCAGCGACGTGTTCATATGCATGTTATGGTCCGCCCTTAGGAAAGCCTTGAATGCTGCTTTTTGGTACTTGTAACGTTAGTTTTTTTTTTTTTTTCAAATTGTCATACACGGAAAGAAAGCCAGACACCATCCTGAAAATGTGAAGGAAATGGTGAAATAGTCACATTTTTAGAAGGCATGTTTTTTCCAGCAGTTTTCACTCTTCCAAATTTAATCACTTTATATGGGTAACCCTCCAGAAAACAGGTATCTCTGAAAAGCTAGAAACTTCTATAGATACTGAAATGTAAAAAAATAGTGTTGGTCCATATTCCGTGTATTTTTTATAGTTTCCAAACAATAAATTGATTCTTGCCACTGCAAGCCACTGCATCTGTCAGTGATGAAGTTTGATGGGAAGCGTCACATATAGCTTCAAAACCAAGATAGTAATGAGAAAAGGTTCAGGGAGAAGATGAGAAAACATGCAAGTGTTCGGAAAAGACTTAGTGAGAATAACATGAAATAGATATTATTTTTTTAATTAAAGGGAAGTGAACTTGTGATTTTTTTTTTCTGCCAGTCTTCAAAAGAGGACAGCCCCATCCAGTGAAATCAATAAGATTTGAAGCAAAGAACATAATGGAGAATAAATCTAGATGAAGACCAAAATTATTCAGAGCAATGATTAAAAAAATAAAGATATTTTTGAAAATCTGACATCTTTCATGCTTAAACCAGGGACCAGCATGAAAGGTGAGCATTTGTCTGTAGCTGAGTTCTCGCACCTTCTTCACTTAAATCAATGATTGTTCAGTGATTGATGTCACTTCGAGGGACAGAAAACAGGGCTAAATAAGCCTCTTGTGTAATCTGGTATGACAACATCTACATTCTCTTCTTGGAAACTCTCTGTCATGGTAAACAATGTTTTCCAACATTGCGTTTTAGTCTAATGGTTTCCCTGGGGTAGTAGGAGTAGGACAAACATGTTATTTGAAGACAGAACTTTGCTTTACACGATGAATACATATAAACTGAATAAAAGTCAGTTCTCCATTATTATTTCAGTTGCTGTTCTATATTAGCATTTTTTTCCAAAATAAAGCTGAAATAACCCACATCACTGCATAAAAAGTACTTGTGAGCCAGAAAATTTCCTTCCAGAGTTGTTAGAAATATACCCCAGAAACAGTTCAACAATTCTGTTTATGTTCAGGAGCAGCAGTGGCAGATATTTCACAGAAGAGATTAATTTCTGCGAGGTATTCAGTTCCTTCTTGTCAGCACAGGTGAGGGGTAAGCAATGAGAATATGTGGATAGGCTATTAATTTTAAATGCACAAAGTTAAAACAAAAATATCCCTGTTTTATGTGAAAGATGCTTTAAATTTCTTAGAAAATAGTCGATCTGTAAAAAAATAAGCCCCCTGGAAGACAGCCAAGGTTTTGGTGCTGCTTGGTAGCAGGTAGCACAAATCTACCATGAGAAAAGGAAAGTTTTAAAATCTCCTTTCCCCTCTCCAATTTAGGGCTGTGAAAGGGGGAAGAAATGTCTGCTACATGTAGAAGGGTGGCTGCTGCGATGAAATTTCTCTCCTGTCACAAGCAGTCCTAGACGAATTAAAAAAAGAATTAGTCCTACCGTACAAAAAACCAAGTGCCTATGTGGGTGCAGTCCTGGGCTTCTCTCTTCGCAACAATTTCATGGAGTTAGCACTGCTCAACACCTTGCAAGACTCGACTTCTTACAGGATCAGGCTCCCAGTGCTGAAAACTAATCTTTGCAAGCACTTCTTACAACGTATCTTTGGGTGACAATGCAGTAAAAAATAAAAAAATCACAGCCAGCAGTTATATTTTGCATATGATTCCAAGGAACTGCTAATGAGCTACACAATTTATCTTCAGAAGAAAGAAAAAAAAAAGATGAAAAAGGGCTTATGAAACATTTTTGGCAGCTTCTTCAAACTATTTTAGAAAAACGCAGGGAAAGGTTAAATGCCTTAAAACGGGTATTTTTGACATTTTGCCCTTTTATCTCACTGAAATTCTATGAACAGTTGTTTCGTGTTTCTAACCTCATATGTCAAACGCGCGATGGAAGAAAAGCCCTGCAACGAGCTCGAGATACGGCAAGGCCTTAGCGACAGGAGTCCTGTTTTTTAAAGGGTATGTAGATTCTGAGACCTTCAGAGAGGGGAGGAGGGAAACGGTATTTCTCGTGTTGTTTTCAGCTACAAGCTGGCCGTGGTACTCCGTGTTTTCTTTGAGTGCGATTTCAGCGAGGTCTGTGTTCTGTCTGCTGTGATGTATCTCGGCGCAAACAGCTCACTGTTAGCCATTATGTACCTATTAGCACTGATTACTTTCTGATAGCTCTTCACCAGTTGGTTTCACTCACTTTGACAGATTTGGTGCTTTGTTTAACCTTTAAACTAGTGGGGCAATAACATTGCTGACAGAATTGGAGAAATAATTAAGGAAAACTTAGCCAAGGCATAAGAAAACAAGAGTAACAAGGCAGGTCTTTCTGGTGGGTTTGAGAAGTTGTCAGCTGACGTGCAGGAAAAGGATGGACCATCCACGTGGCGAGAGCAGAGTACATCATAACTATGGCTATTGCCAATTTAATCTTCAGGAATCCAGTTTAAAGAGCTTATTACTGCTTTACTGATCTTGCTTTTTCTCTCTGTAGGTACATACTGTTTAGTCCACGAAATAATTTATTTCTGCATTTGTTACAGAATGTACAACCGCAGTGAGAATACCAATACTTTAGAGAGTGTTTCTGTTTTCTTTTATGAGGGAAAAAGAAAACCTCAGCATTTTGAAATACGATCTGTAAAGCTGTTACAAGAAATGACAATTTAAAATCAAACTTATTATCCACTAATGTTACAAAGCAACTTCAAGATTATCATATATGAAAGAGATCAAATAACAACAAAAAAGTCCTTCTCCACAAAAATCTCCACCTGCCCAATTTACTTTTGTCAGTGTTATGGAGGAAATGCCTTTGGGTGAAATTCACTTAACTCTCACTGAGCCTTTACAGGGAGCTAAGGTCTGAAGTCCAAAGAGGGAATGAATTAAAGTTGGATCAATCCAGTTATTAATACATAGACAGCACAGATGAAGCATCCTCTAAACCGCTGAAGCCAGTAGGCTGCTGTACTATCATAAACCGGCTCCAATCTCACTTTGCGTCGTTGCACCAAGCTGCAGACTGCATCAGCCACAGAGCTGCATCCTGAAGTTCTGCAGGAGTAGGAGCTCTTGAGAGAAAAATGAGCTGGAGGGAAGACGAGATGCTGGTTTACTGGTAACAGCCTAGGCACCTAGCTTCAGTGCTTTGCCGCTTGGAGGACTACCACCCTACCAGTATTGGGGGAGGCTGTCTCTCCATGACAGAACTGCCTTGCTGGGGCAGAATAACCCCTGTGGTCCACTCGCTCTTGAGATGGTCCACTGGCTCTTGAGATGTGGTGTGCCAAACCCTCAAAGCGGCTTCTTCCCTTAGCTGGTCCTTGGCTTTCTCCAAGCCTCCCTTGCCCTCTGCAGCCCTCCACGGACTGGCAGGATTCCCGGCATGGCTCAGAGCTTGGGTGGCATGGACAGTAATCACATTGACCATCTCAGACTTCTTTTGATTTTTACAAATTTGGTGTTTTCCTCTCTTTACTACATTTATGAGCTTTCTTTTTTGTTTGAGGGGGTATTCAGCACCGACACAGAGGAAAAAATTTGGAAGAGGAAAATGTGGCTGTCAACACATAGAAACATAGAGGGTATGCACAGCAACTGCTGTACACATTCAGCTACTTCAGAGACAACCATCTACTTTAAATCTAGTCCATTTTTGCAAATGAGTTTTCACGTTGCCACTCTTCTCTTTTACTGAGAGTGATTCAACCCCTTTTGGAAGAAATATAGTGCTCCCTTTTATGATCAGCATATGTTCAGGTTTATGATCAGCATAATTTTCACGAAAGCTTAGTGAAGAGGCAGAGTTCCGAAAGGCAGGCTGCTATCCTGTAACTATTACAGCTCATGAAATCCATGCCTTTGTAGCTGGCACAGGATAGTCTGCCTCTGGTAGAAGCCTTCCTGGAATCTTTCTTATGATCTTTTTTCTTTTTCTTTAGTGTGTTTAAATAACTTAGTTAAAAATTGAATTGGTCTCAATCTTTTTGTCTTTCTATCAGCCAAAACTGGCATGCAAATCACAGAGCTTAGAAAACATGCTTTATTGCTACTTGCAGATCATTAAAATCTAGATAATATTCCAATACAGTAGCCAAAATAGTCTGTGTGATCATTAATAATTGAAGACTTTGTAAGTCATTAAAATATAATGCATTCATTACTTTCCTCAGGTTGACTAGCGCATTACATGATGTGATGTATTTACGATTCATATCCCTCCTTGCTTTAGTTGTACTTTCTTTGGCCGTGATAATAACTAAAATAGGCTACTTACCCTTTTTGTCAGATGTAAGATACTGACATCAAGGAAGTAGCACAGTTGTCTCTTAATTAAGTGTGGTAACCATTCTAATTTAGTGTCCTTTCATCAGTCATTTATCATCACTTTTACTGCTCGTAATATTATTTCTTATGCTAATTGCCAACTGTAATGCTCCTAAACTACAAAACTGCATAAATATTTCCTAGAAGAAGAGTTCAGCATTACTCTCAGCTCATTTTAAAAATACTCCATTGAGTGCATGGGGAGCAAAAAACTAAAGTACTGTGACTTTGTCTCAAACACAGTGCATTTTGTGGGCTCTGCACCTTAATAGCTTCAGAAATTGCAGAAGTCAAGAGAAGGTAGGTGTGAAAGAGAAGATGCGCCCCCAGCTCCAGTAAAAAGGGAAATCCTGAGCTCTCCTCTCATCCTTTTAAAGAGTGTCTGGAAAATGGAAAGACATTTGGCATCACATTTTTCACCCCTGTGCATTAAGGTCTCTTGACAAATAAAGCACCGTGTAAGGGAAACGAGAATGATGTTTCCCCTACTACAGTATGCGAATCTGAAATCTTCTTTATCTCATTGCAAAGTGTACAACTTGACACCTCAAGAGGGTGCGCTATAATGAGGGTAGGGATAAAGATATCAAGAAATGTGTTAATTAGAGGATTATAGAGTAGTTCTTTTGACAGAAAGAAGGAATATGCAGGAACCATATGTAAGAATAGTTTAAAGAGAGATTTATCACTAAAGATGCAGGTACCATTGCTCATGGTGAAAAACAGAAGTATTAATTTTGATAAACCAGATCAGCAGTACTGCAGGAATAAGTGGAATTGGGTCATTGTACGTGAACTGAAATCCCCTTCTCTAACTGCAAGGGTAGAGCACTTACACACAAATTCATAAACCCCACACTGAAAGGTTTGGTTAGAGATCAGCAGCCACATGAATTTCTCGGTAAATGTCTCTCACCCCATTGCCACTTCTTTCAGTACTCCATATGCTAGATTGCAAACTACAGATTTAGCCCTTTTGCCCAAAGGCATCCGAACCTGTGAAAAGCCTAGCTGAAGCAGTGTCTATTGTTCATTGACAACTTGTCAATTTACTTCCAGGCAAAATAACTCATAAACATGATAAGTAAGGCAGATAAAACAAGAATTCTTTCACACTTTGCAACTTTACTGCAAAAATGCCTTATTTTTCATAAATGTGTGAAATCTCCCCTCAGAATTGTGACTGTGCATTGAACTTTAAAACTGTGTGGAAACCGCGCAAGCATCTCACGATTTCTGTCTGTAATAAGATGAATGTTACATATTAAAGATGCATTAAAAGTGATAAAACACAAGATATTCAAAGGTTCAAAAACATTCTCATGTAGCTAGTTGTTTTTCCTGAGTTAATAAAAGTTCATTTTAGGGAAAAATCTCCAAAAGACAAACGTTTCAATACGGGTCTGTAAACTGGCATTCGCATATTCCTTTAATGTTTATTATAAAGATCTCTCTACTTCTGAAACTGTTTAAAACTCCTCTACTTCTTAGGCAGTGGCAAAGAGCATTAAATGGAAATCAATGACTTGCCAATTTAAAATATATTCATACAAATAGCTTCCTAGTGTTCAGTAATGATGATGATATTTTCCACAAAAGTTGCTTAAATGATTGGTTTTTTATGCACCTCCATACAATGGCAATCCTGCACTCAGCATTTACCTGACTGCACATTTGCGCACACAAATTAGTGATTCACAAGGAAAATTTCAGAACAAGTTGTGGAAAAGCAGCTACAGAAATGATGTTATTGCACATGCCATTAGGCTGAGACCATGTTTATGGTACTAAAAATATTACTTTTTTTTTTTTTCCTGGAGACAACTAGCAGTCTGCTCTTCTCCCTTTGTTCATTTCCTGCCTGTCTCCCAACACGTGCTAAGCTTGTAATCCTGGGGGAACAGAGATGTCTTTCCCACTTGTGGGGGTACATCCCCCAGCACACTGTACTTCTGACCTCCCCGTGGCTTTCCCGCAACACTTGCAGTAAGTGCTGTGAAACAGTGTGATCAAAAATTGAAAAATAAGGTCCTAATTTCATAGGAGATTGCTGCTGGGCCTTCGGTGCATCCAGCCAGGTGCACCAGGGCATGTTCACCTTGTTGGGGTGGCCAAGGGGCCTTGCTCCAGTAGAAAGGTTGCTCTCCTCCAATGGCTGATAGCATGGACCATTTAGGTGATCCAAAGCTTATGGTGGCCCCATTTAATCAGCTGAGCTGTGAAATGGAGCCGTTGAGAAGCAGTTACTTTCCAGATTCCAAATGTTTTTGTAGAGATGCAGAAATCTTTGGACAAGGGGAAGAAAGCTGTGGACAGTTTTCTACCGAATTCCTGTTTTCTGAGTAGCCAGAGCCCATACATGAAAATGTGATGGTTTTTCCTTGTTTTCCAGTTATTCTTTTTCACCTGTGACTGAGAAATGTCTTGAGCATTAAACTTTTATTTCGAGTAAGGAGTTAGAGTTACCAAACATTAAAAATGCAAACAAATATTTGTGAAATATTTTCTCTTAATCCAGTCATAAAAAAAAATCCCAACTTTAAAAACAGTATTTGCATTATGCATATCTTATTAATATTAGATGATTCTTTGCCACTTATAATTAGAAGAAAAAAGGAAAACAGAATTGCGAATACATCATCATCTATTGATTCATTACTGAAATTCACTTTCTGTTTACACATCCTTTCAGGTTTTTATTACACATTCATTTTAACCAATTACAACCATAATTATAATTTACACAGCATAGTTAATCCTTTTGTTTTCAGTTTTATCTTTGGGTAGTAGAAATCATTTGTCGTTTTTCAGAGAAGAACTTCACTTCACTACTCTAGGAATAATGGAAGAGAGATTTTTGAGAGCTATGCTTCTAATAACTCTGATATGTATCGTGTAAAATCATGGAGTGATTTAAAGTTTAATGCTCTCTAATGTACAAACACCCACACATACTGCATTTCCTCATACATGAATTCACAAACACATCTGAATTATACAGTCGTGATACTCATCACTTCCATATAATACTACACAGAAGGTCGTCTTTTTTGTGTGTGTGTTAAGAACTCAATATTACTGCATATCATCTACCAGATTCACAGCACTGTGAAAAATTATAAGTCCTCTAAGGATATGTATCCTTGGTTGTCCATTACAGGCATAGATTTCACCACTGATGAAAGTACCAAAGTCCTCAGAGTATGCTGGACCACCTTACTTAACTACCTCTTCTTCCCACACAATTTCACCAGATTATTTTCTCCCCAATTCTGCTAACAATTACTTTAAGGGACTGGAGGATACTTTAGCAAGATGTTGCATGTACAAAGACAACTAAAAAATATGAAAGCAAGCTGGTTTTAATTAGTTTGGAACAGAGTTAAGGCAACTCTGGTGATGCTTACTTGGCACCAGTCACACCTGCTAATACTGACTTACGTACAGTAAGTAAACGACTGTTATTTCACAGATTTCACCAGAAGCCCTTGAGATACCATTCTGCATGGTGCCGAGTGTGCTTTCATCTAGGATTACTGTGCTGCTCTCACTGACAACAGTGTCACCTGAAGAAACATCTTTATTAAACTATCTATTTACATGTGACCAGGAGTGAAGACCCTTTTATTAATAAAACTTGCTATGCAAAATTTTTCTTACCATACCTCTCTTTTCACCAGTGATTAAAATACTGAACATTGCCGTGGGCAAGTTGTGAATGAAAGAGTACAATATGTCTGTGAAAAATGGGAAGCAGAGATGTATTTTCATTTCACAAGCCAGGAAACACTCAGTAACTAACTGCTAGAAGAATCATTGGTTCCCTGAGAAAAAACCCCACAAGTGAATTGGAAAAACATTTCAGTCCTTTGCAAGCCATTAAAAGGATTTCGATGTTGAGATATTTTTTGAATATTTTAATACAATCCTAAATGACAGCAAGTTCTTTAAATAACTGGAAACTGTGAAATAAATGGGGGAGTTAAAACCAGTCTTTTGTATAAGATAAAGAATAATATGACTTTTAATTAAAAGTGGTTGATTTGACATTTATACTCCACAAGTTCAGAAAACAAATGCATTAGCCGTGAATTAAAAGATGTAATATTGATGGCGTTATTTCTTTTTCCTTTTTAGTTCTGCTTCTCACTGCCATTCCATAATGTTACGCTATTTAAAAACGGTTTTGCCTTTCATCGAAACATATTTCTTAATGTAATGGGACGCACGTTTCATTTCATTTATAATTTTTGATCACTTCAGCTATAGGAAATTAGTCAATGTACCAATATATTCCAATCATAGTGGCAGTTGCTGGATAAAGTCTATTAAAAGGGGAAGAGAAGTATGGAACCAAGATCTTTTTATTTTCTTTCTGCTTTGAGTGCACTGGGAATGCCTTCAATGCATCTGTCTTCAGCATCGGGACAGAGCACCGACGATTCTTTACAGCAAAGAGGTTTTAAGAGTTGGCTGAAATTCAGAAGAGGCAGCTGCCTTGTGAATGGCGAATAGGGATGGCAACTCTGGAAGGCTTAGAGCTGAACCTCATCGCTGCTGCAAGAGCTGGAAGTCATTTGATGTCCAGGTAGGTGTGGGTGCCAATGCCATCAGTGGGTTCCTCCTGGACTATGGATCCTTCTCTGCAGCTTCCCACCACCTTTGGCATAGGAGTAAAGGCAGATGAAAACATTTGAACTGATTACCCTCAATCATGTCTTAGTATGTTGACTTCAGGAATTTTTGTTCTTTAATAAATCAAGTTATTAAACTACCTTATGGTGACTGCCAGTGTTAATTATGTGACACTTGATAGCTTAAGCTGTACAAGTTTGATGCTCTGTAACAGATGCCAACCGAAAGGGACCTGTTTCAGGAGAAATTTGTTATTATAGAGTTCCAGGTAGTTTTAAGAGTTACCTGCCAACTTTCATGTTGTTTAGGATGTGGATAACATTGGCTGGAACCCTAATCTAGCGCAAATAATTTCAACGCACACATTCTTCTTTACTTAACTATCATGCTGCTTCTTTTTCTTCCATTTCCTTTGTGTCCAGGCACATCAGAAACTAGAGTTAACTATTTTCACAACCATTTGACTGATAGATAATGGAGGATCAAAAAGATCAGAGACTGCATTTAAATTTTTCAATAAACTATTCTTAAAAACTCATGCCTACACTTTGAGTTCTGGAAACAGAAGGTCTAAAATCAATAGCTAAAATGAGAATTATTTGCAGGATTTTTACTAGAAAATTTCCTAAAATTCTTACTTGGACTTTGTCTAGACAACATTGAACTATACTGGGCAACTTTACAGAAATATTCTCCACACTTAACCCAGCATTGATAAGGACAAAAGGTCAGATACATCTCTGTAATAGAAGTACTAGAGTAAACAGTGAAGTGGAAGGGAAGATATGGAGCAAAGGAGAACAATTTTGTCCCCTATGCTTGACTCCACAAACATAGATCAGCTTTTAGGTCAGTTTCTAGCCATGTCTAGAAATTGCCCAGTAATTCTTCAGAAGGTAGCTTAACTGGAGAGAAGTTAAAGATCTTGTGCTTACTAAACAAACGTATAGATTAGCCGCCGGTTGAAGTTTAGTTCACTGTGGGAATTCTCAGAAATTCATTTCTATTAACATGGTCAACACTGCCTGCTAACAAGATACCTGATTTTGCAAGACACACAGGTCCTTCCACATACACTCAGAACACAGGTAAGCATTACATATGGGCTGTTAATTTCTTTTTTATAATGCATTGTACGGATGCAAGGCCACCACTCCACTAAGGAGAGAAAATTAAAACTGAATTCTATTTGGGTTTAGTTTGTCTATGGCATACAGCTTAGCCACACTCCCAAGACAGTACTGCCGTAGACAAACCACAGATATTTTCTCCAACTTTCCCCAGTACTTTTCTATGCAAATTATTCCATTTGAACTAGTGCATTATAAAACACTCGCTCTGTAGATTTACACATCAGTGCTTGATATATAAAGTAATGTTAGACCATTTACTTAGCTTCTCAATTAAAATAGACTTGTAGCCATGCATGTACGTATTTATTCTGCAGTTTTGCTCTGCTCCCCCCTACTCTACTAACCTTCCTTTAGGTCAAGTGCATTTACAGAGGCTCTGGTGCTACATCCTCTATTCAAACTAAGGGCGACCTTCACGGGTGCAAAGAAGTGAACCCCCTGAACGCATACCTGGGGCAGAGTTTATCTGCGGAGGTGTGTGCCACTTTGAAATAGGGGTTATTGAGAAATGGGAGCTGGCACTTTGGCACTTACAATCAGAATAAATTCTTAACGCAATGGGCAGGGTCACTGAAGTGATGCTGTGAACACAGTGCAGGTAGGAAGGGACCTACAATCCTCTCTCAGCCAGGCTGTTCGCTGACCGGTGTTGCCCACAGCTGGCTCAGGTCAGACCATTTCTCCTCTTCAGTGAGCCATCAACAAAAAAGAGGACGGCTTTTCAGGCTCACCGAGGTACCAAAACCCCCTATTTTCTTATCTCCAGCAGGTGTAAATCCTGTGGACCCTTTGAAACCAGTGAAACTATGACACTTCACTGCAGCTGAGAATACACCTCTCTGTTTCTGATGCTTTGGAGATCCTGCAGTGAAGGAAGTAGAGACAGCAGTGAAGTGACTCCAACTACCATTCTAGGTATTTGGTGTTTGTTGTGGGCTTCTCTTCTGTGCATCCTTGCAGGAATTAATAAATGTAATAAATCAACAAATTTGTAAATAACAAAACAATTCTGACATAATTTCGTGAGTTCTACAGGTTACAGGCTGATCTCTCCCTATCCACCAAAATGCCTTGTCTCACAGGTGTGGTAGAACTGAATAAAATCTTCAGCAGCTGAAGAACTGAGAATTTAGCTTTAGCTTCTCTCCAGTGAGGGAAAAATGTAAAAATATTGCCTTCTCCAGTGAACGTGAAGTTTATCATTGCTCCAGATAAAGCTTTCAGGAATTAGCATAATACTGCCTCTGCCTAACATCTCCAGGCTGTACTGCAGCTTGGTATTTGAATCAAGGACCATGTTTAACTTGCAGTATGTTCTATGTCCTCATTGTCTACTAAGATAAGCTTTTATGTTAAATTTGAAAATAAAAATTGCATCCTCATGGCTCCTTCTTTTTGTGTACAGCACATGGCAGGTTAAAAGGGCTTAGCTGTGTTGATTAACTATCCAAATGTTTAATCAATACGGCAATAGCTAGATGCATTCTGTCTGTGAAAGACCTTGGAGAAGTCCCACTTGCCTTATTCCCCACCCCCAAGTGGGACATCAATGAACTATTACATAGTCCTTGCATATCAATGCAGAGGGGCTTAGACAAATACAACACTAATGGATAATTGTGGGTCACCTTGTCAAAATATGTTAAATGCCCCCTAAGTATTTTTTTTTCTGATTAAAAAAAAAAAATGACAGTAAACTGACCTTGCAGATATCATACAGCCTTCAAGGAAGCAAATACTACTCAGCCTGCAACTTGCCCATTGATTCATGGGTCAAAAATCCATTCCAAATAAATTATAAAAGACATGTCCTCGTGTGTTGATACAACCCACGGTAACTGCCTGACAAAGCGTTAAACAATTGTACTCTTTGGCGTGGGCAGGACGCGTTTGCTCTGACACTTATTCAGAAAACACACGTCGGGCCCTCCGAGTGATTCATCAGCAACGGCTGCGGATCCCTGGGTGCGCTGGATGCTAACGCGTCGCAAAGTCGGGGAAAGTTCATCTTGTGACCACGGCTCCTGGACTCGCTCCAAGAACATGCCATTTGCAGAGATGGCATTAAGTGCAAGGGGGCCTCGGAGGGATTTGGATTCCTGCCCCTGTATTTATCTACTCACAATGTCATTAACACCCACATTGATCCCCAACTGCTGCCGGTGCCGAGGCTGCGAGCGGGATTGCTTGTTTGCTGGTGTCACAAATCACAAACAGGAGAAAATCGTTCTGATAAAGATAACAGCTCTGTGGCTTCGCATTGTTATAAATGAGCCATAGGAGCCCTCCATACCTGCTAGTAATGCGCTGTAATGGTTTTGCTTAGCTATTATTTAGAAGCATTACCTTTGCTTTGGCTGGTAAAATTAGTACAAGGAGGACTGTAACATGATTTGCACTGGGGATGTCACAATGCATCTGTCATTATCTTTCTGGTCTTGGTATACAGCCTAAGACAATGCTGTAGGTTAAAACCGACAACAAGGACAAAACGTAATTAATTAGCTAAGCATTGCATTCATCATGAGGCTTGTTTTAAAAGGGTAAGAGAACTATACAGAGTAGCTTGATATTTGCTTTACTTTGTTATGTATTACACAAAGGTTACTTCAATCTCCAATATAGTGGCACTAATTATATGTACATACATACCTACATAAATAAACACAGAGGCAGAAATCTGTGCACGCACATAAATGTGCATGTATAAAATATACATGCTGCATATGAATTTTTATATTCTTGCATAAGCATGGATACAGTGTTCACAAACCACCTATAATTCTACAGTCATAATGACATCTAACACACCAAGAAATCTCACAAGACTTACTTGTTTTGTGGTTGCACCACCCCAACTTGGAGCATCTAAAGCAATACCTAGCAAAACAGTTGCTGGAGCTGCTGTAATAACTTTCTGGTCTAGGTTGGTGTGGCACACAGAAGACCAAAGTAAAATGTCTTGAAGAGGACCATACAGCAGAGCAGTAGCAGAGAAACAAAATCCTGTGTAGCACCGTTCCAATCCCGTGTACAGTGGTGCTTATGAACAGAAGCAGATGTCCGCCACCACTCCTCTACAGCAGCTCCAAACACTGGGAAACACTCATCTATGAAAGTTTTATGAGTCATAATTAAGCAGTCAATTGAGGCTTCAAAGAACCTGAGCTACAGGTAACAGTGGGCACTAAAAAGCCTAACTATTCACGCATGGAATATTATTCCCTTAAAACATTTTATTTGTAAGAAAAGGAAGGAGATCATGACAAGATCTTTTGCACCCTTGATGAGAATTCTTGAAAGCATTTAAAATCCTCCCCCCATGCTAACTTTGGCCACAGGTCCCTCTTAACTGACAGATCCCCAGATACAAGCATTGAAGGTTGTCACCAGGACAGCAGATCCCAGGCAGGAGGCAAGAGAAGGGTAAAGTACTTGCTTTGGATGGGTCTGAAGTACAGATGTTCCAAAAAAACCTAACTTCTAAGTGCCGAAGAAAATATTCCCGCAGACTAGTTCAGTTTCCCTCTGAGTCTGATATTTTCCTACGTCCTTCAGTCTTCTTGAAATAATCTTTCTAGTCCAAAGGAGAGTTTTGACCCGGATAATGATTCCAGTTTATTTTTTTCGAAGTGAGACCGTGTTTTGATGCCCTTCTGTGTTTTAGACTTATTGGTGAGGCTTACTGCCTGTGAACACTTCTGCCTTCTCAAAACAAAAACAAGGGGTTTTTTACACCGTATGTCAGGGCAGCATTTCATCTCAAATTGCCAGCTACAAGCACTGATTTCTCTGGAGTCTTCATGAGCTCAGCAAATGTATTTAGCTTCCTCTAAGGACATGCTCATGGAAAGATTTTAAGAGCTCGGGCAGTTCAAAGTGATCAGGCACTGAGGCTGCTAAAGGTTTGCAAAGTAAAAATAGGTTACTGACAGAAGACAAAAGTCTGTAAACAGAAATGCAAAGAGGACAAGCTTTAATGTTGTCCTCTCAGTGATATCTAGAAGTTGCTGTTTTAAGTACACCGAAATCTACACTCATCTTCTGCTTACAGAAATGAACTACGCTTGACACTTTGAGGCTAAATGCTTCCTTGCAGATGAAACGGGAGATTCTCCTGTGCTTCATTTATGGCAGGATCTATGCCAGCAGTAGCAATGTTCACTGTGGTAGGTGCTCCCGTGTTGGAGATCAAAACAAAGTTTTTCTTGGGAACAAATCTGTTCACAGATATTTGACCGGTGAAAACAATGGAAGAGGAGTCGCGTCTCTTCTGACTAGGTTGTAAATACTTCCAAGGAAGAGAAAAAGTCTTCTCCTCTCAAACACCAAGTCTTTCACCCAGCCCTGGATCTCACTGCCTTGCCAGTGCCATGTTCATCTTCCATTTGCAGTTTTGCTGACTTGCTTGCGGAATCTCATGATGGTCCATTCTCTCCTGTCTGGCACATAGCAGGAAAGTGTAAAATCCATCACCGATTTGTAAAATGCTCATACAGAGATGTTTTTGGTTTTGTTACTTTTGTTTTTTTCCCAGTGATCAAGGTCCCCCAGGGCACAGAAAGTATCACACAAAGAGGTGCAAAAATACTGTTTAAAATATTGTGTGAACTGTAAACATATCCTGCATTGCACTGTTATTCGTAAGACTACTACACACAAAAAAAAGTTTGTGTTTGCTGTGAGGGAGATCTATTCACTTTTTTACTGAAAGAAAACAAGGTGATCGTCTGTCTTACTCAATATGCATCAGTAAAGAAATGTTGCATCCTTTGTGCCTTTACCGAATGCAAGAAAACCCCATCAACTGAGTAGGCTTCAAATAAATGTCTTTGGTGGGTTATTCACAAATGTTCAGGCCCTAGTTAGTCTTGTATTCTGACTGTTTCTTGCCTACAGCACTGAATGCATAGCTAGAGGGCTCACAAACAATTTAAAGACATACACAGAAGGACATGAAAAAGCCCTTTTGTATTCCGGACAACTGGTTCCCCACCATTGAGAAAGGGCTTTGTTCAGAGTGTGACAAACGATAGACTCTGGATAGCCGATTATGTGGAATTTTTGCTCCACTCAAGTAGACATGGTACTGGAAAAGCTGTGAAATTCATCTGTTCGCTGTGTCATATTTCCATAGCATCACGCTGCAAACAGCTTGTGTGATCTCCACTGTAAGCCACCACTGCTCTGATGAGCACAAGGTCCCATCTGTGGGTTCTGTCTTTCTCAGAGGCTTTGAACAAGTCAGGGACAGCAAAAAGCTCATGAGGTGAGTTCTCACCTCTGGTCTTGAAGGTCTACAAGGCAGTTGAATTGAGTGCAAATGGAAGTACAACTCAGAGAGGATCTTGTGCATTAATTGGGACACCATGCGATTTTAAAAATGCTAGCCGCCTTCTTTCCACAGGCATCAGACTTCTGGTCTGAAGAGAATAATGTATCAAACTTCCCAAGGGTCGCACACGTACGCAATGCCTGTGCTTAATGTCCCATGGGGCTTTACTCAAAAAGGGGAACATATGGCCTACTGTAGCCCAGGAAAATAATCTTTAAAGATCAAAGTATGTCAACAGTTCTGAAGAAATATTTTCTGGTGTTTGTCTGTTTCAAATCTGTAGTTATAACCTTTGTTTAGCGTCCTTGGTGAAGCAGTCCGTCACAAGAGTGTCTCAAGCCCTTCTCAAACAGAACAGACTCCGGAAGATTTCAGTGTTGTATTGAACTTCACGTGGATTTCAATGTGATAAATAGTTTTGGTGATTTGTCATCCCACATTGCCCTCACTGTGAGGGGAATGTTGATCATACTTGGCAGTCACTCTTCTTCAAAGTCTGGTCTTCCTTGATTTGAGCCTGACACCAATTCGCCTTTCAGCTGTGAACTGCCAGTTCAGTACCGTGCCTGCTGCTGCAAGCATCTCTGTTCCCTGCTGATAGGATTTACCTGGTTTTCCTTTTGATATTTCAGAAATAATGTCCGTGAGAACCGGCTTTTTATCCTAACGTTCACTCCTCCCATGTACACCTCCGACATGAATGCACAGCAAACATCTGAGTTCTGCAAGATTTTCTTCGCTATTTCAAACTCTCCTTGTCTTACATTAATATCGAAGTGACTTTGGAGCACCTTGTAGATCTTGTATAGTCTGTTCAATTTCTTAATTTTCAACAATGTGCCAAGAAAAGATAGCATCTTTGCATGGTATCTTGCAGTTATTTTACAGGCTTGATTAAGTCACAACCACAACGTCTCCGTGTCTTCTGATATTTTGGCACTTCTGCCTGTCTGTTCTAGCACAGACAGTAATGTTAAAATGTAGAGAAAGTTTTGAAAAAAATGCATGTAACTCTTTTGAATCTCAAAAAATTCCCACTATAGCTTTTCATCAGAAACTGTTAGTGATACTCTCTCATGTGAATTCTTGGAGAAAAAAAATGCAGAAACCTTTAATTAAATTAAGCATCTGACACTGCACAGAATCAACAAATATCAACAGGTCATTTTCTGACAGGGAAATAGCTAGTATTCTTACCAACAAGAAGGGATATAAATAGAAATACTCACAGATCTAAATTTTTTCCCCTCAGAATCAGGACAAACCAGTAATGGAAGACATGTATCTGCAGTGTTAGGAAGAAAAAGACAAATTATGTGAACTAATCGTATCTCCAATGTACGCCATACGACTACTGAATCACGAATCAGCCATAATAGATCTCAAAAGAACGTCACATATCACAGGAAAATAAATGTAACTTCTGCAAACAAAACAGATTAAGGGCAGGGTATACTTCACCACAGTGCACAGAGACACGGATTCAAAGCTTGCTTTAGCATTTGTTTTCTAAGTGTATAGTGCAGAAAAATTCTGATTTTGTTGAACAGAATGAAAAGGAATATCAGCAGAAGTGATGACAACACTGAACAAGAAAACATATGTCAGGTGAGATACATGCAGAAAGGTTAAGAGTTAGCAGCCACAGCGAGGTTACTAAAAAGGTTAATATTTAGCAACTGTTGCCCCATAGGGTGTGTGAGAATGCTTATTTCCTATTCTAAAAAGCCATAACGTTCACAAAAGTACCATTAATTTTAATGTGGGCTATTCACATGCACAAAGGAATGTTCTTAATTTTTAAGCAGGAACTGAAAACATACTTGTTTGGCAATGTTTTAAATTATTAATGTATTTAACTAGGTACTGTGATAGTTTTGGTGTTAATATTTTATCAATGATGTTATAATTGTATATTGGCCCAAGCTACGCAAACTATTATGAGGTACTTTTTGACTTCATATTTAGGCCAGTGTATGCCACCCTCAGCTGAAATAGTACCTTGCCACGGAAATAGGTCCACATACTTCAGTGAAATGAGTCTTGAGGTGTAGAAACTAGAATCAAATTCTAAATATTTCTGCACTGAGAAAGCTCTCCAGCTAGGGTGTTTTAATTTTCACTTTCATTTCTGTTTTCACTTGTAAGTGTACAGTAAATATTTTGTTTGACAGGTCTCTTTTAATTCATGGTGTGTGATCTTTTCTGTGAAATATCCCATTCATTATAGACCCCACAAAATACATATTTTATTTTAAAGCTTTTAAAGTAAAAAAAAAAAAAAGAAAAAAGCAAAAATATGCAAAGAGGCCAAAAGAAAACAAGTCTTGATTTTCTGTGGCAGAATCCCATAGCACAATTGTATGTGATCACTATTTTCCAAGACACTGTTCTCAGCTGTGAGTGATAATGTCTGGTAACTCACCGAGGTGAAACATTGCCTTATTCAGAAAAATAATTTGGGCCACTGCTGTAGAAAATGAATGCTACATTCTTTACATAGAAAAAGAGCATGGGATATGATTTCCTACATAAGGAATGCTCTTCTGCAATACATCAAATCTCTTTTCTCCTGTGTGTGCAAATGCACTCTCCTTTGTTACATTATAAGAGGGTGCATAACTCCAAAAGAAATGGAGTTAGATGAAAAAGAGCCATTCCAAACTCTACTGATTAAAATAAATGTGCTCATAAAAAAGACAGGAGAGTAAATTACTGCATCCCCAGAACAGCAGTAACTTATACACCAACAAGTTATTTTCAAGTTTGCCAGAGGAAATAATCTGCTATCAACAAGGGGTAATTGCCTGAGCAAACTAGTCTTTACATCTCACACATGCTGTCACCTTGTGTAAGAAAGAAATACACCACATATCAATTCAGGAAAAAAAAATTGAAACATTCCTTTAAAGGCTGCTTCTCTCAGCCGTTTGAAAGAGAGAACACATACACAGCCTGGAACATATCTAATCTCTGCTCTTTTCTTATCGCTGAAGAGTATCCTAACACACCACAAAATTCATAACCTAAGCAGCCTTGGGCAATATTAGAAAGGATCCATTTTAGATTGGAACAGGAATTTTAATCTGAGATTTACCTGTGGCTGTCACAGGTGAAAGCAGGTTAGCAACAAAACCCTTCAGGAATAAACGCAGGAACTATGAAGTAAAAGACTCAAATTTTTCTGAATTTTATACAAATACGGGCTGCTTAGAGAGCAAGACAAAAACTTATTTCAGAGAATATGCACAGACACATACCCTCTTTTGTATTCACATTACACAAATATCCATTTGACTAAAATGCTCTTGACACTGGGGTTCACAGAAAAGGAGTTTTCAGCACTCGCACGGATGAATTTTGTCACAGCAAGGTGCAAGATTTACCGGTACGTGTTTAATGTTCATTTTACCATGTAAGACAGACTGTAACGTGTATTCCACCAAAGTAAGCACAACAGACAGAAAAAAGAAGTTTTTCATTCATGCGAAGATCAGTCCTTTTTTTGAAGCCTTGTGCTAAAAAGGCAGCAACTGTTAATTAAAAAAAACCCAAACCACAAGTGGTAGCAATCTCTGTATTAATATTTTGTGAAGTAACAGAGGGGCTAACTGTCACAGGTAAATACTTCTTTTTTGAGAAGTAGAAAAAAATCTGCTTCTTACTAGGCAGCCTTGTCCACTCTTTCTAATAACTTTATTTTACCTTACTTTAAATATTGAACAACATTTTATTACCAGAAAAGCTCATTTCCTCTCTCCTCCTCAGCAGAGGAAACAATAATTGTCTTAACTTCTTCCACTCTATCTCTTTGACTTTTATTTAGTTAAATTAGCTCCCTTACACTACCTGTAGCATTGTCATTATGAGGCCATGTAGCTAAAAATGAATAGGAATAAAAAAAACCCTCAAACTTGAGTCATCCTGATTAATGTTCTGGGATGATAATCTTTTGGAACCTATTGGGTTTGCTTCATCAAGACAGTAAGCAATGCAAAAATAGAGTCAAAACTTGAATCTTCCTAAATTAAAGATTACAGGGCATATGGGAAGATTTCTGTCTTCCATCCAACCCTTACGATGCTCTTCCAACAAAGAAAAATGGAAAGGTCTTAAAAGATTTTTGGCAGCATTCTGGCAAAAGATATAAACTACTGTCAAGTACAGTATGGAAGGAAAACCATCTCGGTTGACAGAAACAATATGCTTCAATTTTTCTGTTGGTCATGATTTTGCATTGCAACAGTAATTTGAATTCCAAATTAATTGCTGTGGTTATTAAACAAAAAAGAGACCTCCCTTAACTACAGTGAAGGTCATAAATGAACTCAAAGTGTTGCGGTCAACAGCTCAATGTCCAAGTGGAGACCAGTGATGAGTGGCGTTCCTCAGGGGACAGGCTTGCAAGGTGGGTCTGTGTGAATCTCATGAGGTTCAACATGGCCAAGAGCAAGGGTCGGGGCAATCCCAAGTGCAAATACAGGCTGGGTGGAGATTGGGTTCAGAGCAACCCTGAGGAGAAGGACTTGATGGTACCCGTTGACGAGAAGCTCAGCATGACCCAGCAGTGTGCGCTGGCAGCCCAGGAGTCCAACCGTGCCCTGGGCTGCATCCCCAGCAGAGTGGGCAGAAGGCGAGGGAGGGGATTCTGCCCCTCTGCCCCGCTCTGCTGAGACCCCCCGGGAGTCCTGCGTCCAGCTCCGGAGCCCTCAGCACAGGACAGAGCTGGAGCTGTGGGAGCGGGGCCAGAGGAGGCCCCAGCAATGATGCGAGGGCTGGAACCCCTCTGCTGGGAGGAAAGGCTGGGAGAGC
>Ga0065711_1034287_pt1 | contig 24021 bp, 10 predicted proteins | sample Hoacrofraction12_FD_59098 | JGI IMG/M metagenome (GOLD analysis project Ga0065711, IMG submission 59098) | Hoatzin crop microbial communities from Cojedes, Venezuela - Epithelial fraction 12 v2 (version 2) | ecosystem: Host-associated > Birds > Digestive system > Esophagus > Crop | place... | reverse complement strand
CCCCCCCCCCACAAATGGGGCTATGGCCGCAGGTAAGTGGATCTCCCCCTCCCCGGCAACGCCTGCCCCGAGACAGAGGGTCTGGGTCCCAGAGCAGGCTCTGCGTGGCAGACAGAAAACCAGCAGACACGGGGAGGGAGCTCACCAGGCCCCTCCCAAGGTACAAAACCACATTCCTTCAGATCCAAAAAACCAGTGTTCTCTCCAAACAGTCAGTTGGGGTTTTTTTCCCCCTATATTTAAATAATCCACTTCCCTTCACCTTTCTAAAAGTGAAATTCCAACCAAAACCCAGCAGTACCTCACAAGCCAGCAGGCGCAGAGGTCTTTCCAGTTTTGCTTTCCCCAGCCCTCCAAAGCCACCCTCTGCATGGTCACGTCCTCCTCACACGTGTCCGCTCTTGGCAGCAACGGGTTAAGCAGAAACACCCAGGGCCTAGGTGAGCCCAGCCACCAGCCCTGCTGTGCCCACGCTCCAAACAGGACTATGTGCAAGGCACAACGACAGCCTGTCTCTAGCTGTACACAAATGTACCAGAAAAAAACTCAGAAGTAACATAGGGTGAAGCTCTAGGGGTTCACAGAAATACAGTCGCACTAGCAGGGCTTTATTTGCTGTCCAAGCACATGCAATCTTGGCTCCCCAAACTGTAAGCATTTTAGTGGCATACAACTGACAAAACCACTCAGCCTCTTTTTTGCAAAAATTTCCAGTCCTCCCATGATGTTCCAACTAGGTCTGCTACTAATAACTGTCAGCTTTGCGAATAATTTCACATAATTCACTTGGACAGAAATCTTCCCTACAAATTTGCGCCTAGGATTGAAGTAACCGACCATTACTCACTTTCACACCATAATGCAGTCACATTTCATTCCATTAACTTTCACCTTCGGTGCCCAACAGTGCTGCCCTGGTGACACTTTTCTATGCACTGAATTACACATCTAAGTAGGTGGACGCAGCGCAGCAGCTAATCATCTTTGGATCCAATGCAACCTCCTTCACAGCTGAAGGATTTTCTGAAGCCTCTCTTAAGGACACTCTCTCATACCGTATTCAAGAGATCATATCCACTTCTTAACTCTGATGTTATCAGAATCTCTCTTCTTCCTAATACAAGGAAAATGATGAAGAGCTGTGAATCTTGCCTGGACCAGACAAGCACAGAGAGTAAAGCTCAGTGCTTCCATAAGCATGACCGGCAGTATATTTAATCTTACTTTTTACAATGGTATCATTTTTCTCTACTTTATAATTTACTTCGAATCAGAGGAAATACGTGACGGTCAGCACAGCATGCAATATTAAATCTTGGCCTAGCAATCAGAGACAAAGCAGTCAACAAAAGCTGAAGAATTTCTTTCATCTTTTGGGTTTTGTTTTAAGAAATACGTATCTACTCTGAGCTTTAGATTGGGAAGCTTTTGATCTTGCAGTGCAATGGAAAGGAGACCTCTGCTTGAAGTTTGCAGTGAATGTTCTGTTTGCAGAGGGCAAACTTTCCCTGTGAGTCCTTACCAGAGCAGGCACAGAACAGCAGGACCCGTCTTTGACAGCGATTTGTAGCTGTGGCCTGGAATACTTATACATGATTACCTGCCCTGAACTACCACACACTGGTGCAATGTGCTTCTAGTAAGCGGCCACATTCTGTTGGTGGGTGAAATGATTCATCTTCTATATATAGACCTGTTGAAGTACCAAATTATGCTGATTTTTTTCTTGCAGTTGTTCTCAACATATGCTTTTCCATTTCACGTTATTATGATTCTGAAAGGGTATGTCAGGCTAAAATACAAACTAGCTGTGTCATCCTTCTTAGATGTAGATTTTAAAAGTTTCTCGTCTTTACTGTCTAATTTGAGTGATTCGGAAATAATCTAACAAGAGCATTCCCAGACAAATAATTTCCTCTACCAGTTCGTCAAGTCCAGTTTAGGTGTTCAAGGGTTACAGAACTTTAAAAAAATCCATCTATGTTTGCATATAGTAATATAATGGAATACAGTCAACACGGTAAATCTCTTTTGTGTATTCTCCACTTGTCTGTAAGCCATCTGCAGCTGGGAAGTTTCATTGTTAGAGGTCTATTAATGAGATCAATACAAGTTATATCCACAAGGGATTAGCTGGCTCATATGCTATTGAAACACTCTTGGGTTCAGCAAACTGTTTTGGTTCTCACATGCACTTATGCCTAACCATGCCCCTCCTTTCCTCCTTTCGCAACCCAAAACCTGGAAATGAAAGCATTCCCATTTTTCCCCAGTATCAACTTTCACACACACAAAAAAATCATACAATAAACAGATTCAGAGATTCTAAATTTGTCTTCAGTGGATGCTCCGGGAACAACAAAGGGTAGGTAAAAGGGAAGGCTCTCTGCCAGATATTTCCTCTCCTGCACTTCTTAACTGACTTTTTCCCTGCTTTCCTTTGTGGCTTGTCTCAAGTTTAGTTTTAAATTCATCAGTTTTTGTTCTGGTTCCTGAGCAAGCCCAGCTGCAGTTGCTGTCACCTCATATCAACAGCATTTAATGCCTCTCTTGTACCCTCCGCTCCTACTCAAGAAGTTGCAACTTTTATTTCTGGATAAAAAAGGGGTCAGGTGAAAAAATTAATTAATAGGCAGCAGCAATAATTTTAAAGACACTCCATGCAATTTCACGCCCTAGTGTAAAGAAACAGAAGGACAATAAACACAGAGATGTGGAGAACAAGAGTCTGCTTGTTTCTCTGGGGAAGAAAAAAACCATCAGAAACATGTGCATTTGCCATGGAAGAAAGACTGCCTTTCTGACTGTGTCTGAGCTCACATGACAGACAACAAGTTGACATAACACTGCAGTTATTTATTACACAGAAGTTTAAAGATACCTCTTAATAAAAAATGATAATCACACACAGTACCACAAATCCACCAGACCATGAAAGCTAATATTTACTCAACACTAAATACCTAACGGCCATGCAAGTCTCTGAGGAACCAAATCTGGTTACTGCTTTACTACTTGGGAAGCCAGCGCTTCAGAGAAAATAAATTATTTGGATTTTTTACCAAGCTATTCAGGCTTTACATTTTTCATCAAACAGTTGCAGCATACAGTTTTCCATTATTAGTGCTTTCAGCACTTAAAATGTCAGTAAAATGGATTTTCACCTTTGCACTTAGTTTTGCATTGGTTTAGCACTGACACAGAAACTGGAAACAGAAAGGGAGTGATGAACAATGCAGCCCTTGAGCAGAGTCCTGCCTGTGCCCCAGGAGGCAGGGAAAGAGCCGAAGGAAAGAAGGGGCCCTTGCTGCACCATGTGTCCTTCTTGCACCCCACTTCTCCTGACCTGGTGGCATTTCCTGCCTTGCCTTCGTGAGGGGCAGCACGAAGAAGCCTCCATCCACTTCTTATCTGTTTAAGGAATTTGCATGGCCATACTATGGCCCTAAATATGCCACATAAGCTTTAATTATTATTATTATTACTTTTTAAATCAATTGTTAACTGTAATCTTTATCACTGAGACAGAAAAGCATTACTGAGAGCGAGTTTTCTTCTCTGACCAGTTTCTGTACAGACATGCTAGCACAGTGCAGGGCTATGTAAGAAGCCCCAAGGTAGCTTGGGTACCAGGAGAAGGACAAACAGATCAGTGCGGTTCTCTGCTTCAGCAAATGTCTCATTTTCCCCTCACCACTTGGCATTGCTTTGTACAGCAGCAGCAAAACCTGAATTTGAAGAAATTGCAATTTACTTGAAGCAGGCAATAACTGAGGCAAAAATCCTTCAGGTAAATTATTTGCTCAGTTCCACCCATTATGCAAAGATAAATGCTATAAACAGCAGACAGAAAGTGAGCTGCTGTGGGATGCTGGGAAATACAGTGTCAGTATATGCAACAGGCTGTACATGGATAAAACCTACCAAGTTTGTTTGTACACAGTTACATGATCTAAAATATCCATTATTACTCAGAAAGAGATCTTGGAATCATAACACGGAGTTTTCTGAAAGCATCAAGTTGAATGGTCGGGGATGGTAAAAGTGAAAAACAATGTCAGGGATGATCACAAAAGAAAAGAACACCATCTCTCTGCATATAAACTGAAGTTTTGCCCACATCTTCAATACTACACACAGTTCTAAAATGGATTTGCGATAATTACAAAAAGACAGGGAGAAGGAAGACATAAATAGCAGAGGTACGAAACAGCTTTCTTTATAAAAAGAGATTATCCAGAGGACTTATCAGCCTGCAAGCGAGACAATTGTGGAGAAGAATATGATTATTGTCTAGTATCATGAATAACATAGAGACAGTGAGTGGGAATGACTGTTCTCATGATGCAAGAAATAGGGGGCACCAAATGAAATGATCAGACAGTTAGCTTAAAACGAGGAGCCAATTTTGTTTTTTTTATTATACACTACATAATTAAGTTGTGGTACTTATTGCCACAGGATGTTTTGAAAGCCAAAAGCATAAATGGATTAAAAGAAAAGCAATTAGAGAAACTCATAGAACAGAGGTCCATCAGAGGCTATTAAATACAATGATGCAGATACAACCTCTGGCCCAAGTAGTACCCAAACAGCTGACTGCCAGAAGCTGGGAAGGAATGCTGCTGCTGCTTCTCTACACTGGCCAGTAGCAGATGCTTTGGGAAAAGAGAGTGAAGGACCGAGCTATTGTCTGAGCCAGGACGTTGGATTGGATGGGTCTCTGCTCTGGCCCAATACAGTTGTTTTGATGCGCTTCTGAAATGGACTAATTTGTCTTTGAAAATCTGATGCTTATTAATATCCAAACTTAACTCCTTCCCTATAATAAGAGGGGGTGACCAGAAATATTACAAACAGCAATTATTTAAAGTAACGTAATTACCTATACTTCATACTTTTGGATTGTCTCTAATCTGGGAACTGCTACATGACTTAAAAGCCACTCAGCTAAACCTACTACTGCTTAAAAGTTTGTGTCATGATAAAAGCTTTGCACGACACTACAATAATGCTTCTATGTTTAAATGCACATGAAAAATATCTTGTTAAATGCACAACAGTTATTGCTTGGAGGGAGCGAGATGTATAAAAGCAATGAGAAGCCCCATCTTCTCTCACATAAACTAAATCAACTGCACTGAATTTCCATAGATCAGCAGTGCCATGGAAGGGCAGGATCACCTCATAAAAGCCATTAAGGACAATTTACATTGTTTCCACAATACAAATTAACGTTTTAATTCTTGCAAGTTTCTCTAAGGGCAGTGTAAAGTTCCAGAAAAACCAATTACTGAAATAATATTTAATCAATAATTCAAGGCTATGCAGAAATGCATATGCACAAGGCTGCATAAATCACTGTCAACTTCTTGAGTTCTGTTTCTGCTTTAATACTTCCCTTGCATAGTTTTAGCATACCGAGTTATTCAGCTGGTTAAGGAACAAGATGAAGCAATTTCAGCAAAGTGAGATTTGTTCCTCCTCTGCGTTTTCAAAAACCAGGAAAGATAAGATTCAGGTAGGTGGACAGATTTGAAGTGAGAGCATTTTGCACTAAACCTTTTACAACTTTGTAAGAGTTTTCAGTTTCTAAGAAGTGTCCACTCCACTTCGTTCAGACACTCCTCCCAAGACAGGCTGGAAAGGGCCTGTCTGGATGTATTCCACAAAACATTTGTAGAGGAAAAATACATACAAACAAAGCAAAATGTAACATCACCATGAAAGCATTGCTTTTAAGCTCAAGATTCACATTCAATAGAATTAACATGGTTGGTCTCTAAAGCAAGTCCCTAAAATATGCTGTAATACATGGGACAGATTAACTTAAAATGGATCTTGACAAATGTAACACTGGAAGTTCTCACAATATAAATGTGGTCTTAGCAAAATGACAGAGGAAGATGAAGGTAGGAGAGAAACAGATGCTGCAATGAACATACCCACAAGAGAAGCAGACGTTCCTGACCAAAGCTGCATTCTAGGTGTTCACTTCTCATTGATGTAAATCCCACCCCCGCCACAGCTTTAACAGGAGAGAGTATTCATCCTCACACCCCATCCTAAATTGCTGCATGGCAAACTGCAGCTTAGCCGTCCTAAATGACTGTCAGATCCCACCACACACAACACAGGGTTTTGGTGGTGGGAAAGGAATGATTTTGGGGTGTGTAATCAGTATGTTGCCTCCAATGAGAGGGAGGATGACAAGCAAAGATAGGAATGAACAACCATTTTTACTGAAAATGGATAATCCTGACAAAAGGGATGAGAATTCTGTGTTTCCCTGGGCCAGGTGAGTCCTCTAAACATTGTACAACAGAGTAAGTCTCCTTTGCCCACTCCACATCTCCATTCTCCTTTCTGTGAAGTGGCACGCTCCAGCAGAAACGTGGAAATGTTTCCTACCACCTTATTTCCTGCTTAGAGACGACTTCAACTTCACTGTGGCTGAGAAAGCTGTTTCATGCACACCGCTCCTTCAAGCTGCGGACTCTGGATCCAGAGGAGTGTGTGGGCAGCCAGTTGCCAGCTTCCAGAGGGAGGATGCTATGCAGACATGACACTATCCATAGCTCTCCCTACAGGCAGAGGGTGGATGCCCCATACCCAGCATGACAATGGTGTAGAGCTCATTCTCAAAGGCCTTACCTCCCAAAGTTACACGCAGGGGAGACTGGGAGCCCAGTATCTAAATCTTAATTCCTCTGTGGGCTGAGGTCCTGAAACATTTGGTGCACGTATTACAAAATATTTTATGGTATCTGTAAGCCAACATCATTAATTACTTTACACATTAAAATATTGAAAGCACAATGCTAAAGCAGATAAAGGTCATGGTGCAAAGTTTCCAAGCTCAAACAAGATATTGGTTGAACTGTCTAAGCAAACGATCAGAAACACATAAGCTGCACGCCCTACAGCTACACGGCAAGTATGGCTCTATTGCCAAAATCCCCAGTGCCCACAAAGCATCACATGGTTTTCTTCATAGCTAAGAGAGATCAGGTTATCCTTCCTCGTTCTCATGTTGAAAAATCCCTGCATGCAGATCAATACGATTCAAACATAATGAGCCCTTAATGTTGGATGAAGAAGCTGTAGTAAGGGACCACAGGAAAGGCACAGCTTCAGCTTCCCCTCTGGCTCTGGGTAAAACAGCTTTCAGTTACCATGGGAACACATCTTCCCACAGTACCATCATCTCCCATCTACCATGATAAGGGCAATCCAGCATCCTGAAACAACTCCTGCTTTGAACAGTTCACCCTCTCCTCTTGCAAGGGCACACAGAAGCATGCACGCGCATGGAGGCACAGACTGACAACAGCCTGACTCTTACACTTTTCCCCTGGGCCAGATGTGTGCAAGACAGGCTGCCTTCTTCCACTCCAGCTTTCTCAGGCTTCGGTCTTTTTCAGATTTGTGGCAGATGAAGATAGATTAGGCAAAAGGGATGTTTTAGTAGTTTCATTCCAATCTGATCTTTGCAATAGCTGAGGCAGACTCTTTGCTTTGCCTGATACTTCCTTTCAGGTGAGTCATTTCTGCCTCTCTGTGCCTCAGCTGTGCAGAACACAAACCCAGTGCTTTTCCCTTCTGAAGGAGACGGAAGGAAGCATAGCATCTCCTGGCCACAGATGGAAGCTGCCAGAGCCCATCATCCTGTTACACAAATTACTGCAACATTTGAGGTTTGTGGGTTTCGGGGACTTTTGTTTGTTTGCTTGTTTTGGCACCACTGACATACATCTGCCTTCAGATCCTGAGCCCCTGGCCATCCCCCTGGAGCAGCACAGCCCGAGAGCTGGAACGATACACGTGGAGACCTGACAGAGCTGATGAAGACAGCCATGGAAAATAAGCAGCACTTTGAACTGCTGGATCCTTGCTGCTGCTGGTTGGGATGTGCAGGTACAACAGCGCCAGAGCTATGCACAAAGCAAGGGAAAAGCTCAAGGAAAATGGTTTATATTTTAACCACCTGACTTCAGCTTAAGGACAGCACAACCACAGCTTCTCCAAAGGAAATCCAGAGGGTCAGAATGCTAGCTAACGAAGCACAGCTTGATAGGCCTTTTTGCACATTCCAATCTTGTTCTTACAAAGAAGCCTGAAACTTTCCCAATTGACCATCATCATAAGAGTATGAATAGTTTTTTGAATCTCTAGACAGCGAGGGCATATTTACAGCATTTGGGAGCAGCAGCTGTCCTCTGATCATCACCTATTCGAGCAAGAATCAAATTAAATTCATCCAACCTTCTGCTTTAAACACACATCAAGTCCTATTTGGAAACAAACATGTTTCATGTGGAAGCTTGGAAATGTGTGTTGGGGGCAGGGAAGAGAGGTTATCCATTGGGTCCAGTTCATTTAGGACTGTACCTCACACATTTGACTAAGCCAGTTGGTGAGGGACAAGAGATGGCCCATCATGCCAGTTGTTCATCACAATGAAACTTATTCATCATGCCAAACTGCGATTAAGTGTATGGACAATTCAAACTGAAAAAGAAGCAATTTCAGGGAATACTTACAGCCTTACAGAAGATGATTATTCAGTATCACTAATTGTAGTGATTTATAACTGATGAGCTTTCTGTCTCTAGACCTACAAACACTCAAATTATTAAGAAACAGTCTGATTCTAGACAATAAGACAAGATTGCAATGACTGAGGGAAGTTACTTTATCAATAAACAGATGTCAGTATTCAGCACCAATAGTCTATGATCCCTTTTACCTCTGCGCCTCAGAGCACTTTACCAGCATTAATGAGCCTTGTGAGATAGCTCTGATACCCATTTCATGGGCACAGAGCAATTACACCTACTTTCTGGGCAGACAGCAGTTGAATGGCACTCTCAAAGTCAAAGAAGAGTTCTGGTATCCACCCACCAAATCTGTCTAGCAACTCACTCCACTAGCAATATATTTAATCCTTACTTATTAGACCAGTTCCTATGCTTGGGTGAACTATCTGATTGAATTTTAGGGGATCTGGTATTTCCCACAGGTAGAAAGCTGGGAACTGCAAAGCATTCCCCATTGTCTCAGAACTAGCCTTTGAAATCCGATTTTCCCATAATTGCAGTCAATACCAGCATTTAGTGGACAACACTTAACATCGTATAGATAACCATTGTGTATTCATTCTCCTCCTAACCTGCAGCCTAAATAGCATTGAGAGGCTATAACCAGCCAACACTGCTACAAAACTCAGTTTTCCATAAATGACTGCCAATGCACTGTGGCTGAGAGGAAGCAGGAGAGCTACCAATGAGAAATGAGCCTTAATACAACTTTTCTACTAAAGCGTGGCATAGGCACGAAGACAAGTTCTGCTCAGTCTATCAGCTACAGACAGATGTTTCCCTCTGCCGCAGAGGTGAGACGGAGCAGTGGACAAGACACTCAGATGCACGACATTTTCAGTTTTGTCACCAACTTGTAGTGCAACTTTTCATATGCTGCCCTTGTGATTGTTCCCTCTTTAATAAAAAGTGATGGAACAACTCTTTCTTCAAATTCAGCCGCCTCTGCTTTTCAGTTTGGGACATCCCTGGCCATTCAGCAATTCAATTACATATCGAGCTGCACGAATCAAAAACTTACCTTTTTTTGACAAAGCTGTAACCAAATAATCAAAAATCCTACCCAAAGATGTTATTTTTTTTTCTTTTTGTTGAGACACACAAAGTGATTGCTTTATTATTATTATTATTACCTTCAGATACCCAGATCCCTTTTTAAGATTCAGGTCAATTTAGAGGTAACGACACCACTTCAAAACAAAACAGAAAATGCAATTTACATCTCCTCTCATGCTGTTTTTCTTCTTAGACAAACCTGAATGAATTTGTGGATGAGTCCAACAGCTCTAACTCAAAAGCTGCATTTTCATCATCCTTTTGGGCTTGAGAAGTTCATTAACAGTTTCTGCCCAATTTTACCCACTTACACAGAAAATAAATCAGCATTTAATTAGGTGCATGTGACTAAGCTACTATGCAGTTGCACCATGTGGAGATTAAGAGGATCTTAATGCATCACAGCTACCCAAAGCTTTCTCAGAAACCCTTAGATTTTAACATTTTGTAGCTGTAAATACATGACATGCCACAAAACCCCTTCCAAAAATACCTCCTGCAAGCACTGGCTAAACAACAGGATCTCGGGCACATTTGCAGGTATGCAAAGTACAGAAAGTGCTCTTTGACACGTTAGAGGGAGGACTGGATACTGTTAGTAGAACAGAGCATCTTTTTTCCCTTGCAATTACATTCCAGGTTGCTTCAACCAATTGGGCCATTCTTTGCATGGCAAGATAATCTGTTTATTTTACCTGCTCAAATTCTGCAAGTGAGTATGTATTATAACTTCTTTTCTCCTCAACAAATGTATAAATCTATGGTCTAAATACTAGCCAGTTTCTCCCAAAGAGGAAAGTCTCAGAAAGGGGCAAGGCTTGAACATAACCTTTACAGAGACACAGTGAAAAGAACAAGCTCGGGAGCTCCTGGAAGCCATCAAGCTTACCAACACTCATGGAAGAGCAGCTGTGAGACCAAATTGCTGAGTAAAGAAAGGTGAGAGGAAAAACCCACGACAGTAAGGAAACACCAGTTCCCTTGGGGATACTCCGCTCTGTCCTACCTCTCCTCACTCTCTTTTCATCCTGTGACCACCAGTGACAGCTAGCTGAGCTACGCAGGCTGGTTCTGGCCTGGTGACACCACGCTTCGGGGTTCAAATGCCTTCCCACTGCTCTCACCTGGCACAAGACACCAAACCTGGACTGCCATTTCCCTCAAATTAGAGAAAGGCAGGACAGCAGGGAGGCAAAAGGATATATACAGGGTGGTGGGCGCTTCCAGGATCTTCCTGTAGCCTGGAGGGTGGAGGGATTTTAGCAGATGAAAGCCATTCCCAGCTCTGCACTGTCATCTTCTACACAGATCATGCACAAACGGGAACAAAAGAGATGTGTTTGTTCCAGTTCTATTAGAAACACAAAGACATTGTTTTGGTGGATAATTTGTTTGCTCAGGAAAGCTCAGCTCAATTGCAGGAGTAGCAATTGCTGTGACGTCCTGCAGCTGATTTAAACAGATAGATAAAGCTAAAAACCCCACGTGCAAAATTATGTTGAGCAAGACACAAAAATCATAGGCCTTATTTTTAACATCACACAGAAGTGACCCTAGTTTGCCTGTGCAACTACCTGGCTTTTCCACATAAGACAATGGAAATTAGAAGATGTGGCTTCCCCTTAGATAATTTGCAGAGTCACTATGTTCATAAGCAGCTGCACCCACAATGGATACTCATCCTGCTTGGAAACAAGACTTGCACTAATTCTCCCAACGTTTTGTCCATGTACAAACAGCACACACTTGCTTTGCTCTGCCTATCTTGTGGATTAATCCTTAGATGACACATTATGTATGCATGTCTTTCCCACATTGTTTCTTTTTTATATTTCCAGACAAAAATGCATAAAACCTAGAAAAAAAAGCACAAACAACTTTTTAGAAGTTGTTAGAGCTGCATTCATTTTTGAAGAAAAAGCAGTCACATCTGTGCTACATAGGGACATGTTGGAAGGCCAAGATACAATTATCTCATTGGTGGTTTAAATATAGATTTTGCCAGAGTGAGTTCATCTTCACCCATGCTGTAAATTGGGTTAATTTTTCAGCATGCCAAGCAGCAATTTGTTCTCTTAACATGAATGGCTTTTGTAACATCAGCTGCAGCTTCACAATATTAACATCTACCCTTCAGAAGAACTCTGAAAAATGAATTATTCACCCTAACTTGAACAACTATTTCATTCTCAAATCAAGCAAGCAATATTAACTCTAAATTATTCTGCATTAGAGTAAGCAAGAGCTGTCTGAAACAGGGATTAAGTTAGTATTTACTCCACTGAAAAATCAAGCATCTGTTTAGACATACAAGTCTGTGACAGGTGTTACCTACGAGAGTGAGAAGTGCTGAGCTGTGAATGCGTAAAATTCTGCAAAGTGACTGCTCAGCTAAAAAAGCATTGGCTCAGCCCACACAGAATAGAGAAAAGTATGTATTTATTTAAATGAATTGCAAAACTAGTGGTGGAGTAGTTGGCAGGTACTTCCACATACGTAACAGAAAATGATGGAGAGTACGGAGAGACTCCAGCCTGTGTCACTCTGCAGGATAATAGTTGCACCTGGTTTCGTAGTTTACAGGGAAAAAGATCCTTCACATCAACAAATCCCACTTACTGCATTCTTGCTGCTGGGCACTTCATAGTCACTAGACTGACCACAAAGAAAAAAACCCAACCCCTCTCCAAATATTATGTGTCTTTATGTGAGAGATGAGGGAGGGAAGTGGCTGTTTTCTAGTCGCAGAAATATTTGGCATACACTGGTGAAGGCAGCTAGTCTGCATTTCCGAAAAGACAACTTTAAACCAAACTTTTATTGATTTCAGTGAAAGTTCCATGATATGAAAAAAAAATCCCAGAAGTGTTTTCCAATCTTGTCTTTTCTCCTGTGGCAACCCAGATTCTAAAACATAATTTTCTACCACGGAAAGATTTTCTTCATGTTTTTCTTGCAGTTGCCCTATTCAGTTTTGCCAGTATTTTATCTTGCCTTTTTAGAGTATATTTGTATTTGAGGGCTAGACTACTTTTGAGTGCAATGAGCTGAGATCACTTAACTCTACACACAACAGGTAATAATCCTACCTCCAGAAATATTATGTCTTCGAAAAATGTTTGGAAACTATTTTCATGGATAACCTTTTCCTCCTCAAAATCTCTGATGGAACTACAGGTTGTTCCGAATGCATTATTTAGCTCTTAATGAGCCTGAAAAGTGCTACACTCTCCTCTTCACATTTACACCTCCAGACTTGTACACCTACATGGGTCTGTACAAGCACGGAGAGACAGGTCAGGTACATCTGCTCCTCAGAAATCAGAGTTGCGACAGGGGAATTACGCTACTGCACAAAGGCTTTCCCATCTTAATCCCACTTGATACTTCATATGTGCTACAATTGTAAAAAATTCCAAGTCTCAGAAATTTTTACATTTCATCCTCCCTAAGGAGAAGGGAAACGAACATCTCCTCCAAAGCATCTCCAAAGCACGCAATTAGACTTTTCTCGATTCAGGTATTTCTGACTTCTAAGAGAGGAAGAGTCTTCCTCTGCAGGAGACAGTGGAGGTATTCCAAGCATGTGATGGAGCCACCTGTATGTTTTACATCTTGTCCCATCTTCCCCATTTAACAATCCAATATGTCCAGTATGACCAGGCTCCACACGAACTGTAGGAAGCAAGGGTACTACCACCTCTCTGTTAGAAGGACTGTGTGTGCACCAGCTTCCTTTGAGACAGAAGCAGATGCAAACCTGGTGCTAACACACTGCGGCTGTCAGACCTGGTCCAGAAGAATTAGGATTATCTGAACTATTCTATTTTCAGAGCCACCTTCATCTGGGAAGAAGGGGAATTATTTCTACCCAAAGCTAACTGATAACATGAGGTCAATTCAGTGCAAAGTAGCAATGCAAACAACCTTGAAGCACTACTACTGAAGTGAAACTTTTATCGTTCAGAAGAAAGCCCTGCCTCCTTAGACACACCACCTCACCCTTTTCTTGTTCTCTCCTGCCCATCTTTTTCTGACTATAGGTAAGTATACATTTACATAAAGGCTGGCAAGGATAGGCCCTCCCTGTAATTTAGTAAACAAGAATTTATCTTTGGAGTTTGGGTAATCACCAGAAATAAAATCTGGTTTAAATACTATGGTTTATTTAACATTTCCCTTATTCAAAATGTAGTGCTCTATTTACAAGCTAATTATAAGGTTTTATAGTGTTTAAAGAAGAATCTATTCACATTAGCAAACTATCAACAACACAAGTCTTGTGCAGATCTCTATAAGACATCCAATGGAAGTTGGCAGTGTCAATCACCTGTCTTTATTGTCAGTATAGTTAGTATATTATTACTACAGCACAGTACTTGAGCACAGAAGATCCAGATTTAAGCTAGGAAAAATAATGAAAGAAACAGTTTGAATGAACAACAATCTTCCCTGGACCCCTGAATATGCATGTATTTAACAAAAATCTCAAAGTTCTGCTTTTTGTCTTTCATTGGCATCACACGTGATAGAACAAATGAACATAAGATACTGACAGCTCCACAAAATTCAAACTCCTTGTGCATCACATGCAGTGGCAGTTTTAAAGTCTCCCCTAGGCTAGCTCGACCTTGCAACTGACAGTGAACACATTTTAAACGTGTAATTTTTTCTAGGTCTTGGGCAAAGGTGTTACATTAATCTATTGACCTTGGAAATCCATCAGGCACATGGAACATCTGTATGAGTGGAAAGGCCAGTCTCTAACCTCTCTGTAATGCATCTTTGGGTTTGATCCTCCCACTTGCAACCATCTGAGCATGCCCCACCTAAAACCAGATTAGCTGCTGTCCATTTTGCAACCTATTTCCTAGCATCCCTGGCTCTCCACTGCGGATAAGAAATGATGATTGCAGAGTCTGGCAATGGGGTTCTGACCGTCAAAGGTGAGTAACACTGATGTAGGTGCAGCTGCCTGGATACCGTTCTGCCGTCTCACACTCTGGCTATGATGCTAAAAGGCTGTCAAAGCAGGAACCTGGAGTCCAGGTCCATCCTTCCTCTGGGTTACAGAGCTCAGCATGCACACAGTCCCCTCTGGCAGCAAAGGTGTACCTAAATGCTCCCTAATTAAAATCCCCTCCAGCAACACACACTTATGGTAACTTGAAATGACAGACCACCATACTGTAGCTACAAATCATCTGCACTGTGCTGAACTGTAACTTCAGCGTATCTGCCTGCAATGTAATCTGGGTCTGTGTAACAGAACCATTTTGTATCTGTGATCGCATGTGGGAGGAGGTGTGGGTGGATGGATGACAGGTGCAGTAAAATAAGGCCACAAACTAAGCAGTGATGAGGTTACCCGTAAATAAAAAAGGTCTTTGGGTAGCCATGTTTCTCAAGAGCAGTGGCAAACAATCAGCCGTAAACAGATGACTTGAAAACATCCCTTGCAATCCATTTTACAAACACTTCTCCCAATATTTTTCTTATCCCATATTCAGAAAAAGAAGAGCTTAAATCCACTATCCCAAGACCACCAAGCTATCCAGAGAGCAAATAAACAGAGAGCACAAATTCAAGAGACAGCACTGGTAATGTGCCCACAGGGCCTCCAGCTAGCGAGATTGGTGAGCACACCTGTAGACACAGATGAAACTGCAGTTTAAGATGAGTTACCTGTCACAGGCTGAGACATAATTGTGTTATCGATTATTACGGTTCTCTCTCATCATGATATTACAGGATGCCTAAGAGACACCGTAGTGCAAACCAGTGTGAGCATAAACAGTGGAATATGGTCCACCGAGCATTAGGCTTCTCCTGCCAGGAACTGCTGTCTCAGGCTGTTTCATTTGCTTTCTCAGCTTTGCTCTGTATCCTTTTGTTTATTCCAATTTCAGTATTTCTAGGGTTATTCTCCCTTGGAAGGTTTATCTACACAAAGCCTTTACTCTGGAATGAAGCATAGTTTTAAAGTTCAATACCCATTTCAGCATATGAAATAAGAAAATTACTCTTGCAAAGTAGTTTATTTTGAAACAACTACTTTGGTCAGCTTGCAGAAAAACTTGCTGAAGTTTTACAGGAAAGAACAGATGAAGGAAAGCATCTCTCCCTTGCCAAGCCAAAATAGATTGATTTGTAGTTCAAATTCAAGTGTCTCAAAACTTTGTCTTTGGAGATACATCAGCTCTTAGAATTTGCTTGTTTCAATGAAAAGTATCACCATCCACAGCCACTTGCCGCCAGGCCCTTCCTAGGTATGGCAGGAGAAGATCTTGCGGGAGCAGTGGGGCAGCAGCCGCAGCAGGCAGCCCTGTCTTCCCTCACACCGCAGGACGCAGAGCCCACACAGATGTTCTCCATACCCTCCACGGCAAAGGTGGCAGGGCACATGGGTGGGAAAAGTCCTGCATATTGCCTTTAAATGGTTTGCATGTGACTAGAAGCATACGTAGTTCAGCTTAAGGACCTCTAACTCACAGCTTCAGAGAGCTTCAGGGGTTTGAGCTGTGTCTGTGCAGAGGATGCGGTCCCTAGTCCTGAGGCAGAAGAACTGCGTGGGCAGAGCGGTGCTGTCCGTGACCTCCAGCCCTTCCGAGGCTGCTGCAGCGCTGCAGGCACAGGCAGGGCCATCGGGTATGAATCCACGGTACCTTTCATCGAGGGACCATACTGCACACATCCTGCCCTACACAGCAGGGTCAAACAGCCCGCCCAGTGTATCAACTCAGTGAATTGAAAACCAAAGGTGACCCATGGCAGTTTTTCTGCTTCCCACAGGCTTTTCCCCTGTACATTAAGTCATGCTGTCCCCTTTATAAATCAAACAATTTACCTTTCTTAACATAACACTGGCCATTCGTCCCACCTGCATTATGCTCCCTTTTAAGCAGAGTTAGTATTTCGCCTTTTTTTATTTCCCTCCAGACATTCACTGGAGCCCAATGAAATCCCAGTGTCTCACCCTTTCAGTCACCTCCTCCGCCTCAGCAGAGAGGCTGGGATGTCTCTAACGTTTGACCTTGCCCCTACACAAATATGCAGTGTTGCTTCGTTTCCCTTTTATGGTCTCTCTGCTTATTGCTAATGATGATAATTTCAGTTTGCATCGAATCACAGCTAGATTGGTATCCTGTAATGTTTACAGTCTCCTATAATCCATATTTTGGAAATGCTAATAAAAATAATTTTTGAAGAGGAGAAAGGAATGGCATTCAAACTGCTCACAGAGCGTGAAGAAAAAAAAATACCATCTTGTCAAGCTTAGCTGTGGGTCTCTAACACTATCCTTTAATTATTATTGAATGGCATTGTCACAGGCTCACATGGGGGAAAACCCAACTGAACCTTCTAAAATTCCCAACCCACTGTTCAAATTTGAAGCTCTATGGAATGTGGGCTTTGAACCTGTCCCTGATACCCAATGTGATCACTGGTTGCCATGAAAAGATTGTTTTCGTTAAAAACTGGAGTGGTCTTTTCGAGAAGCAACATGCTGTACATTCAACATGTGCACTGAATACAGAGGCAATTCCAGGGGAAGCAACTGACACCTGAGCACTATGGACACAGAATAGCTGGATCCCGCACTCTGCTGCCTTTCAAAGGAATGCCCTGCACAAGATTGATTACATTGTTCTTCTCTGCACAGAGCACAAGAATAATTTTTCAGTCTAAATTAACAAATATCTACAGTATTGGTACTCTTAGAGGAAACTAATGAACTGTTCTATATTCATCTTTCTCATTACAGATTTGTTACAGCTTATCACATGAATAATATTCCAACTCTTTAGAGGAAAAAAAAAAACATGTCAGACAAAAATACTTTGATATCTCACATGCACTTAAACACCAAGTTAATTAAATAGTAAGAAGTCATAAAAGTCACTTTAAAGCTGCTAACACAAGATGAACTCCTGCCTTATCTGTGCACAGGATGAATTTTTTAAATGATGTACTCACTAGCTGCTATCACAGATAAGGCTTTCACAACAGTTTGGGACAGAAATTGATGTAATTTTGCAGCATTATGCATTATTCTGGGAATGAAATAAGGGTAAGATTTCATTCTACATCCCTAAAAAGAAGTGGTTCAGAATTCAGAGAATAAGGACAGGACAAACTGCAGAGACTTTCTGTTACCTGTTGGCACTCCTGCTTGTGCTCTCCTTTGGCTGCTTCAATCTTTGGGCCTTTCCGAATTACAGTAATCTTGTGAGGATGTCCTATGGCCACAGCACCATTCAGACTCTGTACTGCATTATGGATTATAGATGTGCCTAATCACATCAGCTCTGCCTACAAAATCACTGCCCTCTGAAGCTTTTATGCTGCAGTGATCCTGCTGCAGCCACAAAAGCAAGTAGGGCATTTATAGCTCTCGGTAGCAGTTTGAGATTGGAGGAGTGTCAAAGGGCAAGGATTTAATCCAAAAGAGCCAACAAAATGGCACTTACAAACACAATGCAGAGTGTTCAGGCTCATCCAGTCTGCCACTCGAAGAACAACATGAAGCTACAGGTAAAAATTATTATTATAACTCTGCATCAGGGAATATAGTCACACCTGTCTATGCAAATCCGACAACATATATGCAAGCTGCATAGACACAAGTATAGCCCTTCTGGGCTATATACCTCATGAAATTTATTGCTAATGTGGTTAAAAATAAGAACAGTCCCAGAAAATCACGTCTCCTGAGGTAGCCAGATGTTCAGTTCTCATTCTGATTCAATACAGAATTCAGACACCCTGAAATCAGCAGGTTTCCAAGTCCACCAAGCCAAAACTGTTTGCCACCAGAACCTAGAAGCTGCACCTTCAGCAAAACAAGACAAGACAAAAAAAGTTAAGGCTAAATGGAGATAGACATCTAGCACACCTGGATGCATTTCACTGTCACTGACGTTTTTAGTATAACACTGGCTGCCATCTGTCCTTTGAAGAGAAATACAAGCAAAACCATCAAACAGCAGCTCTACTCTCCTGTGTCCGTGAGAAGCAGTTCTGATGACCAGGAACAGACGACCAAATAGCCTTCAGAGGTCTACCAGTACTGAGGTGGCTCTGGACCTCACAAGCACCACTGAACTAAAGAGTTCCACAACTAATAATGGTTGGACTTGATGATCTTGAAGGTATCCTCCAACCTAAATGATTCTATGATTCTATGAAATAAGGCACAGCCAGTATTGGATATTAGCTCTGCTTGCACCTCCAGGCAAATCACTTCACTCTCTCCCTATCATACTCTCTGTCCTCTATTTTAAGTGTAAATATGCCAGAACAAACACAGCTTCTCTCTATGATATTGCTGACAGTGAAGATACAAAGCCCAGATTTCACTTAGGGTCTTGAAGCACTCAACTGAAAACAGCATGGTGTTTAGAAAACATCCTTTAAGCACAACAGGGATAGCTTCTACCCCACTGAAACCTTAACAAGGCTTCCATATGCTCAGAAAGTTTACCTGTCCAAAGCTGTTACCACACCTGAGCAATTTTAGACTCACAGACTGTTGTCTATGAATCTTTGCTATCTTAACCAGCTGAAAGGCTTGAAATTAAAGAGATTGGTATTAAGGATTTAGTTTGGATTAGAAATTGATCTCAAAGAATTACTCCAAATACTGTTCAATCTTTTCTAAACAAAATAAATTATTTTTAACATTGACTTTTTCTTATCTAGAAGTCATATAGTCAAACAAAAATTTATTTATTAAAACTTCAAATACAAGTTTTCCCTGATTACCAATTTAAATTCTCTAGTTAAAGCACAAACATTCATTTACATGCAACACAATCACTGTTTTTTGCCCACTCTGGTATAAATATGGTTAACTAGATTACTAGAGCAGCTACTTGCTGAAAGTCAAACAAATTTCTCAAAGATATCAAACAGGATCTTCTAAACAATAAAAAGACCACAGCTTTCATCTCCAAAAGTCACAAACATCACTGAAGAGAGAAATAGACATTTAGGAGAGCGAGAAAGGTGTTAAGTGTTCAAAAGTTCTTTTGATATCAAAATTGATTGACGATGTTTGACCTTAGCAGTGTGGATCAATCAAAAAATGAAAGCATTTTGAAGGATTCTTTTAATACCATAGACCTGTGAGAAACCATAAGAATTTTCAGCCGTGGGACTGAAACTGTTCAACGTCCAGAAGGTGGGAAGTTTGCATCCTCATTCAATGTGACAAGCAGCTACAATATTCCTAATAGCTGAATGCATTAAGTCAACCTACTTCAAGATATATAAAACTGGACAAGGTGCAAAAGGAATAAGGCTCCAATAAATTTTTCTTTTATTATAAATTATCTTTTATTTTTGAGAACTTCAAAGTTTTTAGAACTTGTGACTTCCAGGTTGTTTTGGTAGCTAGAAAAATCACTCCCAAAAAACCACTGTAAGTAGTTCTCCCTATGTAAATGATGCGACTCAATACAGCAAGCAACGTATACCTAAAATATATTAATTACTCTAGAGGCCTCACTCAGATAGATAGTTTAAGTTCCAGCCAAATCTGTATACCACCAAAATAGGATTGGTATTGTTTTTGTAGAGGTAAAAAATTGCTTCAAAGTATTAGAGATCAAAATGAAGATTAATCTGTGCTGAAATACATGCTTGGCTTTCTAAAGACCTGTGAAATCTGGACTGGTCTCTATTTTCACCCAGGGTGTATCTTTCAGTGAAATGGGAACGGCAATGTTAAATTTCTGCTTGCTGGTTTGAGGTTTTAAAGGAGGTATGTCAATTACTCTTCTATTTATTTAGGAAATACTTCTCTGAATGTACCCAAATAAGGGCTTAAAAGGCACTACTCCATTTTATGAATCTGAATAAAGAACAGCAGGGTACAAGACTGATGCTAGTTACACCCTGTAGTAAGATCCCTCTCTTCACCTGGTGCTCTGATTACTCTTTCCCCATCTCATCTTTTTTCCTAGTTTCCCCATTTCTCTGCACTAAGTTTAGCTTCTGCTTACCCCATCTTTAAATGTCCTTTTTTTCAGTCAGCTCCCCTTTCCTCGTAACCTTTTCTTCTTTGTTTCTCACCTTCCCGAGCCAGCAGTATCAGTGCATAAGAACTTTCCACAGCTTGAGAAGCACAGCTGACTGAAAAGCTGCTAAAAACTGAGAACCTCACAGGAGCTGAAAACCACAATATCAACACAGTTCTGTACAGATGGTGTTTTGGACAGTGGGCAATGCTGGCAGTAGATTCTAATCCACTATCTTTCCCTTGGGAAGGACGGAATAATGATGGAGCTTGAATCCATCATTAATCTTTGCCTTCTACTTTCATCCTTCTCCCAAATTGCAGTCGACACAGTTACCATTGAGCATTGCTTTTAAGTGGGGCTACGAACAGGGCTGTTTTAAGCTAGTATCATTCTTTGAGTCTAACCACTCTACTCTGGGCTCCTTAAGTTTGACAAAGTTCTTTTTTCCTAAACATTTTCTGGAACTCATCATTGGGTAAAAATAGTAAAGCATTATTCTGCGGAGCATTTTTTCCTGCCTGTTCATGTATTTCCCGATAGCTCTCTGTTGTGAAGTTAAACACGCGCTCAGAAAGGAGGCTCTGCCAAAGAAGCTCCCAATAGCTCATCAGTTTGAAGCAGACCTGGTGTTCATTTCTTCTGACAAAGCATCGTCCCTGCTTTGAGCAGTCAGGCAGTTTCTTTATCACATGGCATACGAAACATCTGTACAGCAAGGCCACACTGCTCCTGCTGGGTTCATTATTTTGATAGCTTCCCAGCCAAAATTAACTGCTTGTCACCATATTAATTGACTGCCCCACAGATGAAAATCAGCAATAATTACTGCTCATCCCTCCATCACTCTTCATGGCAGTTCCCACACTTTATCTTCATGAGGTGTTGTTATGCCACTGCTGATGCAAACAGCTGGTCAGTTTTTACAACGGGTGTATTATCATCTGCTGTTACTGTGCAATCTGTAATACATTTGATTGCCTTCTCTCCTGCCATCAGCAGAGCCCACACAAACTTTCCATTAGAAACACTTCTGCAAAAATTAGATGATAAAGCACCATGACATAAGATAGACTAAGAGAGTAAGAGACAAGTCTTATAATATGCAAGACCATATCTGAATAATACATTTAGCCAGATGTTATATGGCCTAATTTTCAGCAATCCTTAATACCACCCACAAGTAAAATCTGAACCAGTGTTTTGCAGAGAAGCCATTAGCCAGGCCAGACCACTGTACGCTTCAGGATTATAAAATAACAACAGTGTCTACTGAAGTAAGTTATAGCTTAATAGATACCGCTAGACGACTAACAGAGGAGAGGTAAGCGGGCAACAGGGATCAAAGTAACAACAGGATGCTTCAGTACTTGCTAAAGTTAAAGCTCACTGAATTGTTTTTTATTTCACGTTACTACATTACTTTGAAGACTCACATGACAAAGCACAGAGAGCTCGCTCACCTTAGACACAGTGCTAAGAGTTGTCTCCCTGTCCCACCTGTGGTCTCCATCCTGCACCATCCTACTACTGTACAGGAATGAAGTTCGAGTGAAGTGTTTGTCAGGTAGAGGAAATGGAAGGCTGAGGAACGTGGAGAAGTGAGGAATGAATTCTGCAGAGACCAGCCTCAGCGCGTGGTGCACAGACCATGACGGCAGCCCAAAAGCTTTACTTGAAGTCAAGCCTACCTAACTAGCCGGGTACGTTTTGTGCCACAGCAAGATTCGAATCAACGTTTCTGAGTCTACCCCGGGGCTTCCCATGTTCTGGGTAACTAGTTCATATTATAATGGCTGAGTCAAGGAGCTGAGGACAATTACATCACATAACACCGTTTTGTGGATCAATAACTCATTCAAGTAGTGGATGAAATAGCACAGCAGAACACTGGCTGACAGCCCCAGTGCAGGCCACAGAAAAGGATGCTTTTAGCACAGATTAACTAAAAACATACAAAGGATGAGTTTGGCTGAACTCCACTGACATGAGCAGAGCTCTACTAAATGAGAATCTGGTTGAATATGGTGAACAGTTATTTGCAGCACACGGTTGCAAATTCACAACCCAGAGAGCTACAGAAGCTCCAGTAATCTCAGATTTTAACTTTTTTCCCTTGTTTCCAATCTTGAAATTTCACAGACAAAGGTCATCAAGAAAACTTTTTAAAAAGTAGCAAATGCCTTTTGCATTTTGATATTTCCATGGAAACCTTTAATATGTTGCACAGCACAATATGTTCTTTAAATGCACTGAACTCATGAGACTGCACTTTGTCAAGAGAAATGGATAGGCTTGTATTACTGCTGGCAACACGCTTCATATAAACAATGTCTTGCATTTTCCTTCAAGTATGTTTACCCTACGTTTTCCTCTGAAAGAAAATGACCTCACAATATGGAAAAAGGATACCGAACCCCAGCAAGTGGTTTAGGGCTGCCTCATGCAGCAGAATTGCCTGATGCAATTCCTCTGTGCAGACAAGCTGCAGGATGGCTCAGACAGCTGCTCTCTCACATGGGTCTGGCAGCCTATTTCTCCCTGGCAATTTGTCCATTAAAAAACCTGGCACTCTTACTAGCAAGGCTAGCGAAATTGTGCGTGGGTGTGGAAACTGAAGCTGCAGGGCTCCTCGTTCCAGGTCAAGGTGAGCATACATTGTGTCACAGACACCTGGAGACAGTCTCCGTGCTGCTGCCTGTGCCATCCACGCTGTGTTAACAGAGTTACACTTCACTTACCAGAGGGGTCGGTCCAATACACATCACAAACATTAAGAAGAAGTCATTAATATAAATTACAGCCACAGCTGCCAAGTACTGGAAAAAGCTTTGCATAGCTGTAACTGATAATTGTGCAATGCTGTCAAAACTGTATCAGCAACTAGATTATCACACACACCCCAAAAGAGTACCCTGTTCCACCTCATTTTTGTTGTAAACAGTGTGAAGAAATTGCACTTTCCAAATAAACATGTACTTCTTCCTGATCATCTCTGTCGCATTTAAACATACATTCAGGAATACCATGGGTTATCTGTTCTTGTCTCATACTCACTAGACCCAGGATGCATGCTGCAATGTACTCACTTGCACTTCTAGCTACTGTAAATAACATAGTAAGTTTGCAACATAAAAGATCAGTAAAGGTTATTACTAGATATTGCAACCAACTGAATAAATTTAAGCAGTCTATTGCCCAGCGACAGGACAAAGGGCAATGGGCACAAACTGAGGCACAGGAAGTTCCGTCTGAACATGAGGAAGAACTTCTTCCCTCTGAGGGTGACGGAGCCCTGGAACAGGCTGCCCAGGGAGGTTGTGGAGTCTCCTTCTCTGGAGATA
>Ga0065711_1005709_pt1 | contig 24021 bp, 14 predicted proteins | sample Hoacrofraction12_FD_59098 | JGI IMG/M metagenome (GOLD analysis project Ga0065711, IMG submission 59098) | Hoatzin crop microbial communities from Cojedes, Venezuela - Epithelial fraction 12 v2 (version 2) | ecosystem: Host-associated > Birds > Digestive system > Esophagus > Crop | place... | reverse complement strand
TCAGCTAGTTCTTAATAATTCATGTGTATAACATACACCAAGGGCAGAAAAGGGATTAACCACTTTAATAGGTCAACCTCTTAATTTGTAATCTGGATCAGACAAAACTTTGCCTGGAAGTGCTCCTTCTCCCGGTGCACCTAGAGATTTGGTGCTAGCAAAATGTTATTGCCCACATTGTAACTAGACCAGCCCTGTCAGAATACAGGTAATTAGCATCTACAGTATTATTTGATAAAAATGTAATAGTACAAGAACATACAGAGACTCACAAATCACTGAATCACATGGATAGAGTCCTGCAGTGCTCTGGTCGAAAGCAAATGCATGAAAAAAGACTGGAGAAAGAGCACTGACCTTTGTCAGCTTAGGTAGAAGTCAAGAATCAAACAGACTAGGAAGCAGCACAATGCTCTCATGGAACAAAATGAAAACAGAATTCTAGTATCTAAACAGTTTAATACTAAAGAGAGGCTGGGACACTACTAATATTTTCAATTTGTTAGATACAAATTTCCAATCATAGTCAAGAAATTACCGACAAAATACAGAAATTTTGCTGCTTACCAAATGCATACACAGACTCATATTTTTTCTCTACTGCACAAATTCTTGACTCAAATTCAATATGTGCTTTTCTCAGAGCAGTATGAAAGTCTAGCATTTCTTGTCCTTCGACAGTTCCGTTTGCACGCACAACCCAATACATATCTATATGGGTAATTCACAAGAGTAATTTTGCATCGTTACTACTTCCATTTGCTTCTACAGCAGTAGCACTAAGGTGTTGTTGAATAATAGAGACGCTGCACAGTCATACAGTGCATAAACTTACTGAATCCTTCACAATCCAGTTAGGAGAGCTTCAAGTTAGCATAAACACAATCAAGTGTAAAGAGCCTCTACAAAAGACATGTCAAGGGACATCACGCAGGTAGGTGGTAGTTATGTGCAGAGATCCCTGCCTCAAAATCATTTGAACCCTCACTTTCTTTAAAAAACAAATATACATCAGCAAAACTCCAAACGCTGCTCAATCCACTAAAATTACCAGTAGTTGCCTTAAATCTTATAGATGTCACAGAAGCAGGTCTTGAAGATACAGCTCTCAATATAAGACTTTTTCCCCCTCAAAAAGCTTTTATATTTAAAATCATTTGCAAAATACGGAGGATACAGTACAAATTCCAGAGTCCTAGATCTCCAGGTCTTCAGAGATGCCTCACTGTTAACTTGGTAAAATAACCTCTGATATATTCTAATCCATCTCCAATTTGGTCCAATAGCCTTACTTTCTGTACAATACGGCAGGCGGTGATGTGTCATCCGGAACTGTAACTCACAGAATAACTGGCTTCTCTGAGGTCCTTTGAAGTGATGTTACTATTCTTGGGATATTTTCTGAAAGCCCTTGCTAAATGATCCACACCCTCTACTGCAACTAAACAATAACTGGTTTTTCTGTTCTAAGCACTGTCCCACTGCCAACATATATTTCTCATTTAAGATGCTGAAGCATTTTGTTGCCTCTCCAGCTTAATCTTGCCTTTCCATAAACTTACTTTATGAGCCTCCCCATCTGTTTCTGCGAGATGTGTGTGCATGTTCTGTATGAGTATCTCTATATATAGCTATTACCCAGACAGGTGTATGTTTGCTGACTGCACAGCATGTACACAGAGCCTGTCAGGAGCTGCTGTGACAATGCTGTAAAATGATATTCCGAACCTGCTTCGCTGCTGATCCTGCTCCCCGTTTAGTATGTGTGACCACGGTGAATTATGTTGGACATCCTGGCTTCTCCTTACTGAATCACAGCCTGCAACATAACATCTCTCCCTGGCATTACACAGATTGTTTTGGGATTATGAGCTCTTTGTGTGCATTTAAGACTCCATTTTTGGTCCATTACTATTCTGGATTTTATGCTGATAGTAAAGCAGATTGTTAGCATCACATTCCTCTTTATCTGTTTGCCAATAACACATAACATCGAAATATTGAGTGAGGAATCTTATTGCACTGCCCAACCCTGCTGCTTAATGTTAGTACCCTGGGGAGATGCATCTCACACAATTAAATAAAAGGTCAGTCCTAACAGGGTTTGGTCCTGAATAAAATGGATCCTTCTACCCCTGAAAAAAAATCATTAATGTTCGTAACATTAACAAAAAGCCTCGTATTGACATGCCGTGGTTGTCAGGCTCTGAAACCAGCCCACCACACCCCAGGGGTGGACATCAGCTCAGCAGTTGTATAAAGCCTCAGGAGCAAGACTTAGTTTCAAGGTCTGATTCATTATTGCAATAAGCGCAGGATGCAAACCCACAGTTTATTTTAATGTTCTTGGGATGGCTTTGTGTACTTGGGTTAGCTGAAGAGAGTAGCAGCCAGATATCTTCTGCTCAAAACGCTCGTCCCAGCAGGCAGTGTTATTCACTGGTAACCTGTCACATTATGTCTTCACAGCATTGTACTCGTCACTGTTCTGGCTAGGGTTTAAAGTGAATGTACATAAGGCTCTTCTTCCACAGAAGCTCTGCACGTGATCACCCCAACACCACAATGCAGGGTGCAGGCACTGCAGTCCCAGCTGCTTCGTTCTGCACGCATGATTAGGGTTAAAACACAGCACCAGATTTTGTGTCTTTTTCTGCCCTTCGGTGATTTTTTCATAACTGAGGATGCATTTCTCTTAGGTCCTCAGCTGGGAATTTCACCTCGCTAAGCTCCTGCTATTACAGGGACCTACGAACTTTAGCACGCCTTTGGGCCCTCCTGCTTTTTTCTTACAGCACAGCCGCAGCTTCTGATTTTTTCTGCAGGTCTTGAATCCGTGTAGGGAAGTATTTTGTGCTTTATGACTATGTGAAGCCACAGAGGATGGATTCTTCCAGACACTGCATTTATCCTCGCCTATCTTTCCAGAAGTTGAAAGACTCTTGGTTGGAGTAAACAGCTGAAAAGCAAAATCACTCCTTCTGGGAGTTTGCAAACCAACATATTTTTCTAGGAAGCCAGCATTCCTCTCCCTGCAGATTAAACACTGATCAGGATCACCAGCAAACATCACTTGATCGTCAGGAAAACATACACAGCACCTCAAAAGAGTGCGTGTCCTTTTAGGATGGGTCAGGTTCCTACTTCACCAGGTCTAAGGACAGTAAGGTTAAAGTGTCAGTAAACACGCTACATCTTGACACGTTCCAACAGGCACTCGTAGGAAGGTCTCCTCCAGTACTGAGGCCAGATCATTAAATACAGCACGGTGTTCAAGTGCTTGAGACCCTATTTTAGTTCAAGTATTCCATGCTTCAAAACACTGAGTTTACTTGCCCTAGAAAGGGCAAGATCCAGTCTGTGCCTGGTACTCAAGGCAAGTGTTCTTAGGGAAGCATTTCTGGATCCACCTATACTCAATTTTTTTTTTTTTTGTATGTCAACACTTACTGCAAAAAAAAGAACTTGCAGCCAAAAGGGCCTTTATTTTGCTACCAGACACATTTTCCAGACACCTTCTGCTGTTGCTACAGCCAGCCACGTCGGGTGCCACCAGCCCGTGGCCGAGGCTGGCAGCCGGGCCATGTGTCCCCAAGAGGCAGGGCACGGCACAAAGAAATAGGGGAGCATCTCATTTACTCACATTGCCCAGACTGTAAAAAGCAGAGGGCAGATGGGAAAGGGAGGGAAGGCCATCAAACTAAAAGGTTTGCTTTGTTGTTGTTTTTTTCCCCTCTTAACAAATTAAATAGTCTAAAGACTACAGCTTGCATAATTTAACATGTCTATAAACATGGAACATGCATAATTGATGTTAAACAACATGCTAATCACCTCATAATGTGAACAGAGGGGCAACCTACCCTCAGTTTATGTATAAGTAACAAGATGGAAGCCTGCTGAGCTCTGTATAATAGCACACACACACCCCCCCTTACATTTGTGTCTCAGCATGATGGTAAGCCACAGCTTCGGCAGGAAACCTAATGTATTATTTATGCTAAGCTTTGAACTGAAATGCTTTTCTCTATTTTATATAAATATATATATATTACTCCTTCAAACACAGTGATTGCTTCTGTCGGGTCACTGTAAGACTGAATTCCCTACTATAGTTAACGAGGGGACAGCCATGCAGCAAATGTCAGTAGCAGGGCGACGTGCTCCTTCCTCAGGGCAGGGCACCACACATGGGCCTAATCCTCTTCCCATTCCTGTAGCCGCTTTGGAAACCTCAGAGGTCTGAAGAGTTATATAAGTGCCCACACCAGGGAGCACTGCAAGAGATGCCAGCATAGATGACCCAAGATCTTTTACCTCTGCCAACTTTTAAGACATCACTGAATCCACCGGGGAGTAAAGTACTGCCAAGAGGATCCAGAGCTGTTATTACTTCTAAGACTAAAGTCCTGATTTTCTGGAACCAACACTGACCCTTGCAAGACATATGTCTCCAAACAGTTTGCTTCGGCAAACTCCAAAATCATCCTCTGGTGGAGACAGATGTTGATACGCAGACATCCTGACCCACAATCAATGCTGTTGCAAATACAGGTGCCATCAGCAGTGAGGTAAAAGCACCTTTCCTCTAAGTATTGCCACTCTGAATAACGGAAGTAGGTCTGTCTGTTCTCACAGAAACTGAGGATTTCTCTTCAGGGGAGAACAGAGACATTATTAGGGAAATAAGGGAAAGCATGAAGGAAGTAAAACCAACACTAAAAATATACAGAGCAGGAATTGCAGAGGGAGAACAACAGGCATGCCCTGCTCCAGCCAAACAGCAGGCATCACAGGGAAGCCAGAAAGCCATGAACACCAGGATGCTGAAAGCAGGACAGAGCTCCTGTTGACTTCAGAAGGAATATGACTGAGCTTAGGAATAAATTTAACATGAATTTTATCACATTTGCTCCTCCCAAGGTGACGCAGATGGGGGTCGAGTTGGACTAGGAGGTATTGCACAAAAACACAGCAATGAATCCGCAAGTAGCTTCCATCTAGCTAACAATACATATGACTCCAGCCTTGTCAAAGGTCTCACTTTAATTAAAATCTATCTTAAATAATTTACATGGCATTTCATTAAATGCATGCTGAGTTAGACCAGGGCACTACCAGTGCAGTTTGACATATCCAGGATATGAGCTGAGAAGCTAAGGTCGTAACAGTGCATTCCTCTTTCTTTGTCCTTTTTGGAATGTGCTGTTTAAAGATAAAACACTAAATAGTTTTTCACCTTGCTCCAGGCAGACCAGCTCTCTCATGGAATATGTTAGTCAGACAATTAAAAGACCACAGACAGCCAAACAGATGCGAGTCATCCTGCTTTAATGCCAGAGCTGTTTCACCAGTGGTGCTTCAGAAGTTTGACAAGAATTCCAGCATGCCCAGATTGTACTCTCAGCTGAATATGGGATAAATATTTAGCATGGGGGGGACAATCAAAAAAGGAACAAAACATTAACAACAATGCAGAAGAGAAACAAAACACTGTAATAAAAGAAATTAGTAAAAACCCTAAAGGAGGCAGTCAACATAGCTAGGACCAGTTGAACTGAAGAAAATGTGGCTTTTCTGTCTCTGAAGTTATAGGCATCCCTTTAGGGCGGTGGCTGGACTGGCTGGAAAAGTTAGTTGTGCAAACTCTAGCTCCAGGCTCACTCCCACTGCCCGCTCATATCTGTCGGGGTGAATCCTCTTTAACTTGGTTCACTCGGACTTCAACATCTTAAGACATGAAATATCGTGCGTTTACTAATTTGACTGATTTTGGTGGAGGTGGGTTCCAAAGCTCTTGCACAAGTCCTTGCACTGGCAGCTTACAAGGATGCAACTACAATAGCAGGCAGGCAAAGAACAGGGGTAAGAGGAGAAGCATCTGCACTGAAAGACGAAGGGTTCGCTGCCAGGGAGGAGAGAGCACACAGGACACTTCCACCGGGACCCTGAGGGGCTCTGCCCTGGAGCTGCAAAGGTCTATAAGGCCAGCTCGGCTTGCTTAGGTACCTTTGTGCACAAAATCTCTTCTCCCCAGCAGACATGGGATAGATGCAGTAGCTCCAGATCACCTAGAGGAAAGGTTATCTCTCTGTCCACCATCAGTTTTCAGCTTCATACATCGGCCCTTTTAAGGAGCAGAGACATACTAGATACAAAGGCACCTTTACATTCCTTTCCCATCTTATACCAAGGGCAGCCCTGAGACCAGTATCTCCAGCACACCTATATCGAAAACAGGTTTTGCTCAGTGTAAGTTAATCCTCCTGTGGCAAAACATTAAGCGATGGGGGGGAGGGGGGGAGAAGAAGAAGAAAAAACATCACGATCTTATTTAAGATCTGTAAAGTCAGTCTCCCATTAGAGAAACCTGCAAAACACAAGGCTTTGAACTGCAGGGTATTTGCCTCGGCTCCTCCCGCACCCCTCTGGGAAGTAGCAACTGCTCCATTCGAGCACAAAGCTCTGCCTTTACTCGCAGCCCAGGGGGAAGCAGGGAAATCTCCATCAGGAAGAGCAGGGAAAGCATGGTGCTTTCTAGCTGCACAGCAAACCTTTGCTATGTACAAGTCAATGCAAGAAACAGACTGCGCACATGAGAGAGATGGATTATGTAGAGGGAGATTGAGGCGAGAATTTCATTGCTGGGAATGAAATTCATCTCTAAGCCAGATGGAGCCGACTCTGTTTACGAGTCTGAACTGTGATATCCACTCAGTCCATCTGGCCGACGCTGAAGGGAAGTCCTCTCAGCAGATACCCTGGAAGTACCGTTCTGCCTGAGCTTGCATTTCATCATTCCACGTTAATCAGTGTGTTATCTAGACTAGTGGTGAGCATGTCACGTAGAGAAAACACCAAGCTGTGAAATTCAGCGCTCTCTTCCTGATCAATACTAATAATTAAAAAAAAAAAATCTCTTGAGCAAACACTGCCAAATCTCTGCAGCAGTATCTCTGCAAAGTCAAGCCCCGAATCTCATTTATGTAAAGGGTCCTTTCCAGCCCTCTTGCAACTTGCTGGTGCCTTATTGTGGCTGTAAACTGCCTTAACATGCCAAATGCCCTGTTCCACTGCCAGGGGATTTAGAGATCTCAAGATGGACAGGAATGTTTTTCTGGACTATGATTTTTCCTGCAACAGTTGAGGTGTCCTGACTGTAACCACACTGACATTCAAGCAGGAAGATACAACACTGTGTATTCTGCCACAAAGTACCAAGAGCCTTTAGGAGGTTGTTCTCATGAGTACAGTCAGCAAGTAGCCTAATAGGAAAAACAAACACACACCACTTCTTCCTCCTTGTCATTGCAATGAGTTCCTGACATGCAATAATAAACTGGATGATGCCCATCTGAATGAGACGAATGGCTCACAACAACCATGAAGAAAGAGCTATGTGCTACTAAAAACCATCTATCTTTACATGTCGTAAAAACTTGCTGTGATAAAAAGCACGCAGAGCTGAGCAAAGACATCTGAGAAAATTTCACTGCAATTTACATCCAACTCAGTCTGGCCACACAAACTTTTAAGCAGATTTCATGTTTGGAAGGAAACACTTCAGTGGGGTCAAACTCCTCACCTGCTTACAGAGTTTTGCCAGTGGAGTAGTTTCACACTGTGCATAAGCAGACAAATAGCAGAGCTTGCTATGAATGCTTCTGGGACAGCAGAACCTTCACTGCTGAATGGGGAAACAAGATTTTCCAGAATCAAAAGCCACACACCGTATGACAGCTTGGTTGTATAGTCCAGACTCTGCCTGGGCTACCCCACTGCATCCCCCTACGGATTCACTGGTGAAGGGGCTTCATTTTGTCACAAATGACAAACAGATTATACAGCAAACAGGTTATATTGCTACTCATTTTCCACCGGGAAAGAGAGCTTATCCCCAAATCTGCATTACCAAATACGATTCTTGTTAGAGGACCTAAAAATCACGGTACGCTTCCACAAAGATGTTTTAGAAATTCAAAAAATTTTGATGCCATTCACCAGGGAATGATAAGGAAGCTCAAAGGAGACAGTGTTATGACTGTAGGCCCAACAGCTCAGGCTTCTGGGAAGCTCTGTTTGCTTGGGAGCTTCCAGAAAAGCACTCTTGTAATGCAAATCATCTTCCCACAGCAAGTAACTGAGCTCTGTTGCTATACTGGACAGCTATGTGGAGAGTTATTAAGATTTTGTTGTTGTTTCTTGATATTTTTTTTTTTATTTTAGAAAAAGTCTATAGGGAACCTCGAGGATTACTAAAATTAGAGTTCTAGCTAATAGTCTGTGAAGGCAGGGAAACAAGGTCTTACGTAGTCACCTTTCGAATAAGAGTCTGGAATGCATTTCATATGAATCACAGTCTCTCCACTGACTTCAGAGGAGCAACACAGAGGGAAGAGGTAGTCCTTTGAATAAAGCGGCATCTTGTCAGCATGGTCCAGTTCTCCAGTGGACCAGGTATAGTTTTTAAGCTTCATTCAGCAGGGAGCATCACACATTATTCCAAATAAGTTTTCACAGTTCAAACACCTGTTATAATTACCAATAATAAAACTCAGTGAAGGCACCCAAAATACATCCTCAGTGCTGGTGCCACAACCTTGCTAGCCTCATTTCTCTTGAGTGACGCAGGCTTAACACCTGAAATTAAACAGAATGAATGAACTGAAAACAAGTACCCTTCTGCTTAATATTTGCTGTGAAAAATGCCTCTTGTTTCCAAGGGAAAAATAAAAACAAAGAAGAAACTTAAGTAGGGTAAAATCGATGATTATTGCTGTTAATTTAGCAGAGCCTGTTCTCCACTGTGGGTGCAGCCAAATTCCTCCAGAGAACACCCACTTTCAAGCACAGTGGAATGAGTCTATGAGACAGCACCGTCATCTAGTGGGCATGTACAACAATAACACATTTCTCCCTCCTCCCTTCAATCTCCTTCTGGTCTGGGACACCACAAAAAGCGCGCCTCTAATTTGGTACCACGCTCCTGGGAAACCAAACTCGGGGTCTCCTCAGTGGACCCATGCCAGAGAGCTGCTCTTTGAGCTCCCTCGTCACCTAGTACAGAGCATGGTGGACTCCCAGACATAAGTAGCCAGATTTCCAGGGAGAGCGCTGCCCTTATCATACCCTCCCCTACTAAGTCTCAGATATTTCTTATTGGCAATCAGTAGAAAGACTCCTTTCCAGTAAGGATTGAAGAGTTCAGGCTGGAAAACAATGGACTTACATACCTGGAGGCTTTTTTTCTGATTAAAGCTTGCGCAGCACACCAACCTTAGAGATTCCATTAGTACTACTGCCCTCCTCAAAATAAAGCTTCCCAATAAAGCCATCGGAAGAAGCTTTTCTTAATAGTGATGCTAATCCATCACTAAATTGTCTCTTGGCAAAAAACAGTAAGACTGGCAAGCCTAGAAGGGTTGCATTTCAACCACTCCTGAATCGCAGTGTTTATGTCTGCGTCCAAATCGTATTCTGCATGTTCATTACTAAGTCCATCAGCTATACTCCAACACGTATCCCCCCAACGCAACTCTCCTGCCTTCCTCTAATTCGCCGCCCTGTACCTAAAGCAATATTGTCACCAGGCCCTGCCCTTGGGCTGCTGAGCATCAGACTGCCTTCCAGCTTAACTTAGCAGTAGGGTTGCCTTCCTTGTCTTTAGCCAAGGGAAGTAAGAGCATCAAAGTAATAAATTTTTACTATAATTTCACATTTTGTTTTGTTCTGCAATCCCACTGGGCAGCATTTAGGCCTGAATGAGGATGGAGCTAGGACTGGTAGTGTAATATAGAAGTCTTTGACGCACTGCATCAAGCTCCTGTTTGAAAGTCGAGTGCTTGCTGTCAAGACATCTGCCTAGTTTTCAGTCGTAGGGTTTTTCTTCCACATTCCCACTCATTTTTCTAGCAGACCCTCTTTCTTTTCAGTTTTATCTCGTGATCATGATTTCCCTTTATAACCCAGTTCACTTCTCCTCCAAAGACATTAACGCACTTCATTTGCTGCCTGCTGGGTAAAAAGATAAAAGGACTTTGCTTGTATCAATTTAAACTCTCTTAATAAAGGGAACCAGAGCATTTATACCAGCAACTATTTACCTCATTATGTGGCATTATAGTCACATACGAGCTCCAAGTTTAAAGTGAGTGGCTGAAATCCATTCTCTGTTTCTTTCTCTAAGAGAGGGAGTGCAATCCATTACTAACAAGACTCCAAATTCTTCATTCCCAGCAGAGGACAGAGCTATATTATATATACACAGCTCAACAGGATAAGAAAACATGGAGTCTCAATTCCAAAGCAGACACGTATCACACAAATTAAAGAGCCAAGATTAATTGCGTTGCATTGGGATCATCAAGTTTGCCATGTATATTACACGATCTTCATCAGATCTTACGGGCTTTTAAGATGTAGGAAGGTCAGGCACGCGGTCACTGTCCTCAGAGCATTCGATTCTCCATTGTACACAGCGAAGACCAGAACACTCTCAAAGATCACCTGGAGCTGCTTTTACAAACCCCTTCTTTTGAGGGCTACAGCTACTTATAAAATACCTCTGGGTCTGAATCAGCCAGGTTTGTCATCCAGCTGTCTCACTTTCAGATGACCCTGTGTATCAAACAGAGAGAAACTTCCCTGTCCTCTTGAAACAAGAGGATGCCATCACAAATACCAATTCTTACTTTATCCGTCCTCCAAGTTCTACCTCTCTTGCCAGATTACTAACTCTGTACCAAAAAAAGATGAACTAACACCTTTAAAAAAAAGCTTTACCTCAAGTTTCACCTTTCTAAGTTTCAAATGCCCGAACACAGTCAAAGTAGACTCGCTCTGACCCTGCGGAACAGGTGTTTTTCCACTCTTCCCATTGTGTAAGATCTCATCTTTTACTTTTCCTGCTCTCAGATAAATCAGCACTGGAAATACCATGAACATTGCCTTTACTTTCATTTTGACTTAAAGCAGCTAAAGAAAATGGAAGTATGGGTTTAGTTTTATTGAAACTAAAATGTGGTTGTGATCACTGAAACCAGCAACAGCAAAGCAAACCTGAAGAACAAGCATTCATCTCTCAGTATTTTTTAAATGGGTAGGTGGGAGGGATTCAAAATTAGGAGTTGGATCCCTAGCATAAAAACAGTGAAGGAAAACCCTGATAAAAGTATTCTCACCCAAGACTACCCCACAAGCCTCACTGGAAACCACTAGATGTCATTGTTGGACTTTCAGTTGAAGCAACTGTGTTTGGAAGGGGTTTTTTCCACCCCTCTAGCTGTTATTCCAGTTGCCACAAAGAATGAAAACCTTGCCGTCATTTTACGTCTTAATTTAATATGAAGGTTCCACAAGAGTATCAGGCTTAATGCTTATGGGAGAAGACACATGCCAAGATCCCCATATATGAGGTGGGAACTGGTCTGCTCACAATCCAGCTCAATCCATGATCTTTTTAAAAGGAACACTGGCTTCAAGAACTTCTTGTTTAAATATTGATCTTATCTTCAGCATCGTTTAATCCCTCTAGAAACCCTAGAGGAAAGCAGTACCTTACTGTGGGATTTTTCTCTCTTTTTTGGGGGTCATCTTCTATTTGCCAAAGCTAGAGGTGTAGAATGTAATGTTTCTGGAGTTCTTGTTATTTAACGAAACTCCAATGGAGGCAGAGTGCACCACTGACCCCACTGCAAAATACTTAAAATTTCCCCCTGTGAAGAGAGCAGAGTATGAGGACTGGAATAAAGCAGCAGGGTGGAAGAGCAGCAGGAGTAAAGCGGGAGCACAGCATAGCAAGCAGACCAAGGAACCGGAGCGTATTCAGAGAAGAAAAAAAAAAGAAAAAGCATTCTGGTGTCAGATCCAGACCACGATGCTGTAAAAGCTTAAAACTCCAAACAGCACTATTCCAGTCCAGGGCTATAGACAGCCCTCTAACACACACACACAGGCTAGGCTAAGTAACCTTTTACCACGAGGGTTACTTAGATGCTCGAGTAAACCCATCTGACCCTTTTTCAAGGTTGATTAATCAACACACTGGATAAACATTCCCTTGCTAGCAGCAAGTGCCACGGAGTGACGCACCCTCCAAGCTGATCCCAGCCAGCAAAGGTCACTGCTTCACAAGGCACGGCCTCGCCTCAGTCCAGGCAGCAGCTTTGACATGACCAGATCTCAGCAAAGCACAGGTTTCAATCCTGGCAGGATTAACCCAGCTCCTCACCCTGCAGTTTACCCACGTTCAGTTCTTTTAGGGAGGGGGCTGCACGGAATTGGCTGTAAAACCAGCAGAGATATCTGCCGGCTCCTGCAGTTGGGGTCAGTTCCTCTGGGTCCCTTCTTCCTTTCTGCAGCCAAGCAGGAGTTCACTGCTCACAGCTCATTGCATTTCTCCCTGCATAACTGAAGGGAGAGCAATAATCAACATGCATAAGATACGCTGCTTTCCTCTGAAGTGCAGAAGGAGGATTCCCACTGCCAGCAGGACCCGAGGGTGCCTATTCTCAGTAAAACAGCAGATGTGCTCCAGCCATCTGAAACCCATCACGTTTGTGCTGGCCATCATAACATCCCTTCCCTGTTCCACTTCCCACAAGATCTCCAGTGTTTAAGCATGTGGAAGTGATGATCTAAAGAACAATGCTCACACTAGGGAAGAAAAAAAGTAAAAAAAGAAACTGAAAACATAAAAATTCTGATCTACTCAACAGAAAAAAATAGCATCTCACAACCAAAGCAACCTGATTGCAACAGACTGGTACAAGAAAGCTGCGCACAATCTTTACACAGGGAAACAACTGCAGAGTAATAAACAGATCTAAAAAATGCAATCTGTTTGGAAAGAGAGTGGGATTTTTACTGAAGCAAAAACATGCGTAACATTGAATTGGAAATCATTCATTCAGCACCAGTGAGAGGTCCCATGCTAGAAGCACTTTTTCTCCTGAAGCATCTTCAAAAGTGAAAGACCCTTTCATGCAGGGATTGTTTCATTTCTTGCAAGCTCCAACCACCAGCCAGGGAGAGCCTGGTGACCACCGACCACTAGCATCACATGAGTGTTCAAGATGCAGCTGAACAAAGATACTTCTCCTGGACATGAAGTGCCTGAACTTAAAAAAAGCACATTCTGTAGCTGAAGAAGCTTCAGTGGTCCTTATGATGGACACATAGCTGTAATCACAGCTAAGCAGCTGCTTGCTCTCAATGTTGGCTCAGTCTTTTTTATCATATGAAGCTGCTTCCCATATAAGCAATCAACTTGACAAACAACCCAGATGTTTTCTCCCTCTCCTGCACTGTAGCAGCTACCTAAACTATGAAGTTCTTCAGCTTCAGCACTCCTTCTCCTGCCCAAGAAATAGGACATCTGCAGTTGTAATCGAGGACAAGGTATTACATACTTCTCACCCAGGCTGACAGCATGTCCCGGTTCTGCTTCGGTGCTGTGAATACAAGGGGCAGAGCAGCTTCACCGCCTGATTAAAGAAGCCTTGATTTACACTGACAGTAGACTGGAGCTACAGTAAACTGATTTGTAAAAACACAACACGACCATGTCACAAGGGGTAGCTGGGGACAAGTTTAGGGCAGGTGTTTTGCAGGATTTGTACTCTACATCTGTATCATGAAGCAGACAGTTTATTTAAAAGGACACCAAGGTTGTGGATAGAGTCTAAACAGTCTTTTTTTTTTTTTAATGGAGGGGGTCAGAATCCAGCCAGCATTTGCACTGAGCCAGTGGTCCCACTATACTTCTAACATGCTTAACATAGGGGAAAACATCTTAAGGGAGTTTGAAGTGGTAATGGGCCATGAAGCATATGGCAGTGTTGTGGCATCTCGAGAGCCATATGTACAGGCCTACAAACTGTTGGGATGCGATACACTACAGATAATATCCATGATAAATTATTCACTTAACCAAAAATTGTACATCAACTCTCAACAGCTGGTAAAAGCTGGATCCTTGCCCGGTACATTAAGGAAGTTTGCTTCCTCAAAGCTCTACTGTTCTTTGGGGGATTTGAATTATGCATGTTACCATGAAAGCTAATGCTGTACATATGCATTCAAAGTTATTATTAACCTCATCAGGCAGAGAAGGAGTAGAAAAGGCAGCTGTTTTTCTAGCTCATGTGCTTAGAATGTGATGATGTTTTAAAGGACTTGCTGAGAACAAGGATATAGGAGAAGAGCTTATTTTTTCCTTCAGAGTAGTTTGACATTAGACAGCTCAACCTGAAGGGTCTCCTTTAGAGTGGTCACTGACAGTGCTCAGCCTCCTCTTCACTATTATTATATTAGAAGAACTAAAAACTAAATTTTTTTGGTGTTACCTATGTTACAGTTGTACCGTGCCTTTCATCTAAGGATCTTAAAATGCTTCCCCAACATGTGGGGGGCAAGGCTGACCCAGTTCCCTAAAAGCAGAGCTGCTACATTTAGTGACAACACCAAACTCCACTGCAACTCCTAGAGATCCTTGCTTGAAGCGTACACCACTGCAGGATTTGATCTTATGTAGACTGACTGTACTGTCTTTGCTGGCACCCACATTAGCAAGCAGGGAACTGGACCTCAAACCTTCAGTATGCAAAGAACAAGACTGTTATAAAATTCTGGTGCATCTTTGAAAGCTGGAATGACTTTTGGGCAGATTTTGCACATGACTGCACGGCTCAAAAGGTGGGAGAAAAGTGGAAAGGTATTCCACACACAACTACGCTAGCTCTGAACTAGCTCAAGCAAAAACTCAACATCGACTCTCAAACATCTACGACAGTGAATGGGGCTGACATAACAGCTCCCATGTCAGCAGATTGGTACTACATTAGAGGCAGGAGCCAGGAAAAAATTAAGAAAAATTACAGCTGCTTAACCTCTCTCTCCACCCCCAAAACTGTCCCTGTTTCTCTCTTGCCCCTTGCTCTAAGACAGGTTGAAAGTTAAAATGGAGCTGTTTTCTGTTCATCTTCATACACAACCACCGCTCAGTCCTCCATCCCAGACAAGGTCCAGAATACAGGAAAACAGAAGGCAGTTTCTCCCCACTGCAATATCCAGTATTTTTCCCAGCCACTAGTTCACTAGTCCCCCATTTTTCAGCCTCTCCCAGCACCTGGGACCACTCTCCCCCATCTGCTTTAGGAATTGTCTCCTCATGACAATACCACAAATTTTCCCTGAAGAGTTCAAATCCACCAGGCTCCTACCTTTGATGTGCACACTTCATTATATCAGTTGAGTTGAATTTATTCTTATAGACACAAAAAACACTTTAAGAAGCTTCAAAAACCTCTCCCCATCCACACCCTGAATTTCACTGGGAAAGCCTAACTTCCGTTAAAAAGACTTGGATTTTCTCTGCACATCTTTATGCTGCATCTTCAAACACTGCCTGCCTGCCTGACATTTTTCTCTTGATCCCGAACAGCAGGAGCATAGCTGTGGCACAAACCGCAGATGGAGTGCCTGGGACAGTAAAGGTAGCACCATTATCTCCTGTTTGGCATACACATGCTCTTGGCATTTATTTTCTGTAGCACCCCCAGCCGCTCATTTCTCTCCCTTTCAAATATTTTGCTCTGCCAAGAGATTCAAAGCCAGACTATCCGGATAAATGACCAGCTGGTGCTAGAGCACAGAGCATCATTGGCTAGAAATGGGTTTAAACAACAGTTTGGGGGCAGTTTATATCCCTCAGCCAAATTAGAGAGGGAAGACAGACCAGACATGCTGCTGGGACCTGGAATAAGATTTTGCAGCATTAACTGGTCTATTCCAGCAGCTGCTAGATAGAGCAATAATCTTTGAACATGACTTCTTGGTCTCTTCTTCCAGAAAGACAAGCTAATTAAAAAGGGGTTACAGAGAGATTATGTAGACTAAGGGGAGATTTCTGAAAGGCACAAAGAGCTGCTCAGCAGCCAGATCTCCCCAAAAGTCAATGTGAATTAGGCAACTAACTCCCATTTGTCCTTCAAAAAACTCCACTCGCAGCTTTTAAAGCTTGTCCTCTGGCTAAAATAAATAAGTAAATCTCAATTTCTTCTGGCAAAGCTATGCATCACCTAACACAAATTTCTGATCCTTTACAGGATCAGTGTGCAATCACTGTACAGCAATTTTTGGTAGTGCTATTCCCTTATCCCATCACTCAAGTGATCAATCCTTTAAACACAACCCAATGACTCTCTCTCCATCTTTAGTGAAAGGGATTTAGCAAATAAAGCCAGCACATCCTCCGTCCTTCGCTCCACACGTAAGTAGCATTCATTGCCACTGGTCGCAGAAACCCAACGATTAAATCAGTGTGTCCCTAGGTTTCCCAGAGACATGAAAGGAAGCAAAAGGCGCCAAAGTGAGAACAAGGCTCTGCTTGCTCATTCTCCTTCCCAAACAGCAAAAGGCTTGAGAGGCCAAGGCAGCACCTGTTGCAAAGGCAGCAGCTCTTTGCTGCGGGCTCTTCTCCTGGGAGACCCTAGGAGGAATTAGCAAGCCCCTGCAAAAGCCAACATCTCATCTTGAATGTCAGTGTCATTTACACAGTAAATGTCACTTAAAGCTAACACCAGAAGGAGCTTGTTGGTATAATTCAGCAAGAAGTGGCAACAGCAGCTTAGCAGCTCTTTTCCCACCTACGTGTATACATAAACATATATATATGTAAAACTGGATTTAGACTCTGAAAGGTTTTCTAGTGATGACATCAGAGCACCCAGCTCGAGTTTACAGCAATAAAGCTTCCCACATGGTACAATCATGTGCCACTACCCATACATTTTTTAGACACAATGCAGGCAGTTTACAGTCAGTATTGGCTAAACCTTTGGCAGCTCTGCTCAGATAAGGAGGCCAGCCTGGCCGGTGGTTCTCAGGTTTGATAAACTTGTCCATCCATAACCGGACTGAGAATTGTTTGCACATTTTATACTAATCACTGAACAGCAATTCAACTAAAATGACAGCCAGTCACTGCTAGTCTGGATTTTAGCTAGGAGCTGGAAACAAGAGAACAGTTCTTCTCTAGCAGACTTCTGCTGTCAGGGCCAAGCATCAGAGCTGCACCTCAGCATCTTAAATCAACCCATATCCTGATCCCAACACAGCAAACACAGTTGATCTTCCTGCAGAGATTCAGACACTTCAGCTAGTGTTTCTGATAAATGGAGATAAGAGGAGGGAAACCCAGCACACAGATTTCATCCTTCCTGGCTCACAAATAGCAGAGAGCATGGCTGCAGCTCATTTCCCATCCAGACAGGTGTAAGCGAAGCTGGCACCGTGCCTGGGGAAGCTGTTTCAGATGCTGAATTGACTGGCCACACACCTTCAGTCCTGAATAGATGATAAAGGTATTTACAGCATTTCTTACAGAGAGAATCTGAAACTTGTAATTAACCCATCCCTTGAACCACTAAATCATATGTTGGTGTCTTTTGGGATATGCCCATCTCCTTTCAGGCTCTTTCATGCAAGTTAGCAGGGACCAGTAGAGTAAGCATAAGGGAAGGCTCAGGAATTAAATACAGAAGCGCTGTTCATCAGACAATAAGGTTTTGTAGCCACATGTACATTTTGTTGCTCTAACAAAACTCATGTGCTTGAGGCGTACAAACAAAATGTCCACCCGTTGCATGGCATTACCTACGGCAATGTGCAGTATATTGTTATAGAGTAAAACACAGACTTGAGTCTTCGTTTTCTCCTTCCTTGACATAATGCAGCTGCACAGAATTGAGACATAACGCAAGAGCCTCATGAATCCAGAGCTAAGCTGCAGGAGACCAGAAGCAAATAAATATTTCACAAAGTGTTAGCACAAGACATGACAGCATAAATAAAACAGAAGTGTGAGGATAATGGCTCCAAATGCAATTTGGCTTAAGTCATCTGTGCCTTCAGAAATAGAAAGATGATTTATTTCAAACCTGAATGACCTGAGAGGGAGGCAGTGCGGTTTTCTTGGGTTATTTATTTTTTTTTAATCATTATCTTTGACCTTTATGCAGGCAGTAAAGGGAGCAGAAGCAGTGGGTCACTGATACATTATGTAGGTTAGCATTAGATACATTTCTCAGTGGACTGACAGTTCCATTATGAAGTTAGACGAGATGACCAGTGCAGTCTCCAAAGCCCCTTTTGCTGGAACTTGTTAACCATGCCCGTGCTGCAAGCCCATGCAGTGGCCACAGCTGATGAAAGCTTTTATATTTAATAGCCCTCAATGGACATTTCTTCCTTGAATTCATCCAATTGCTTTTTGAGCCACATAAAAATTCAACATCTACAATACCTTACCCCAAGGCAGGCCACAGCTTGGCAGGGCATCATGTGAGGAAGTACGTCCAGTTTGATTTGGACCTGCCATCCGATAGTTTCATCTGATGCCCCTTAAGTCACATCCTGGAAGAGAGAATGCATGGTCGTTCCCTATTCAGTTTTCATATTTCACTCAGGATTTTACAGCCCCTTGCTCATATCCTTTCCAGTTATCTCTTTCCCAGGAGGCAAGTCCTGGTCCTTTTCTAGATCTACTGAACCCTGTTTGAATCAGAGCAGGGCCCAAAACCAAAACACAGTTGTTCCACAGCAGATGCCCCACGGATTCAGACAGTGGCAGAACACGGCTGGGCATGTTGTAGACTAAAACAAACCAAACTGCTACAGTGAGGAACACAACGCTTCAAGCAAAGGCTTGTTAAAACAGATCTGACTCGCTCCAAGATCCAACCCCAGGTCCAAGGGCTTGAGAATTACAGGAGAGTAAAAATGTTTTTAATGTATTTCTTATCTCGGAGCTTAACCTGTTTTCTCGTATTGCCCCAGTTCATACAGAATTAGACAATATAAAAAGCAGGGTAATCTTTGACAGTCATAAAGCCTTCATAAAGTATTAGTCCCTAATTGGAAGCACTGGAAAATAGTAATGAAACTAACACAAAACTCTGGAACTCAAAACTGAAATTAGCACAAACTCGGACCTGCAAAATGCTATAGAGTCAGCTTATGAAGTAGAGAAGTTTAGGGTTTATTCACAGGTAAGCGTGCTGCGATTCTCACTTGCACACACAAATCCCCATGCATTAGAGGAATGAGCGTGTGTTATATATAGCCACATGCTAAGTTTTCTACTATTTGGAGCCTGATGGTGCTTTAGGGCACCAGCAGCCGTCCACGGCTGCAGAGTAACAGCTCCCCTTTTCCATCAAAGTGGATGGAATTTACCCACTCTGATTTCNCACTGCAAGAGGCACGATGGGAGCTGGCAAGTTGCCACCCTCTTTCATACACTAATCTCACAGCGCTGAGCCAAAGGCAAAGCTGCACTGGCACCTCCAGCTCTCCAAGCAGCAGAAGATAAGAGCATGGTGCAGGAAAAGGCAAAAGCCACATAACACTTCAGGTAGGAGGAAAGACAAGGGTTACACACAGGCTGGCGAGTGAGTAATTTCCATTTAGCCAGCTGGAAGAATAGTGGCAACTCGGTCAACACAAGCACCTTATCTCTGGTCTTAATTCCTATCACGGGCTCAAGCTTGCTCTGCAAAGAAGACCCCACTGGGGAATGCTGTTCTTGGCACTGCAGCTGCTGGGGCAGCTACTTTTAGATGTTCTCTAACGTTAGAGTAGGAGGCAGATTTGAGGAAGAAGTGAGCCGATAATGATTTCCTCCTCTCAAATCCCTGCTCAACTTGGCAATCCTACAGCAAACGTTTTAGTGAGAGCCAACTAGAAGACCATCCCTTCTTCTGCCTTCCTGCTTTGAACGACTGGCAATAACACATCCAAACCCTAAATAACCCCGAGCCAAAAAAAAAAAACAAAAAACAAAAACAACAAAACAGTAACTGCACTCCTAGAAGCACAATATCTGGTTTGAGAGAGCAGCTCTTAGCCAAAGGCAACCTGCAGTTTTCCTTTGCACAACCACAAAGCAACAGTCGGTAGTTGACCACCTGCAGTAGGGTTGAAATGCTACTAAAAAGCGAACAAAGTGCCAAACAGCTGCCATGTGCACACAGATGCATCCATGCATGCCCAGTAGTTCTGACAGCACATGGCAAGGCCATTGGAAAGCCAGCCAGGAGGCAATACTTTACTCCTTCAGTGCTGCATTGCTTCTCAAGAGCCATCCCAGACGAAGCCAAACCAGAACCTGCCATTCCCAGGTAAGCAAGGAAATGCACTGTTGTGGTAAAGAAGGTGTCTTTTACTATTATTTTGTAACCTTCATTGGTTAATACAACAACATGCAGGCTCAAGGCCTGATCCTCAGGCAGCTGTAAACCAGCCCAGCCCTGCTGATTTCAGTGGACTGAAGCTGATAAGCTTCGATGGAGGACTAGATCCTCAGCATCGCAGCAGCAGCCTAATTGAATCCAACCCATTTGACTCTGGGGCTGGATGCAGTAACACGACAAACATCCCTGGACTGTCGAGAGAGCGGAGTTAGGCCAAGGCTGGATGCTCTGCACATCCTACCCTGCAGCTATCACAAGGGTTGGCTTCGGCTCCGGAATTTAAGAGAACAGCAAGGGTTAGAAATGCAACTCAGTAAAAATGATGGTCACATTCTCAGCTGGTATTATCTGGCATAACTGCACTGACTTCAAGTGGAGCAACAGCTATTTAGACCAGCTGACAATCTAATCAAATTACCCTGATTGGACTGAGAGAAGGTACACAGTTCTCAGCCACAGAACACAGCCACATTGATCAAGGCCGTGTATGCACACGTAGGAAAAAAGGAAACTCTGTCCAAAAGAAGTTGTAAAATCTTTAATGAGATTACTATCTAGTTCATACTGTCTTATTGAATTACATGAAAAAGATGTTATAAAAGACTCACACTTGCCAAGGGTTGTACTTTAAGCACTTTCCCCTCCATCTCTGCCTGTGCACCCTTCCCCAAAATGTATCTTCTTATCTCCTGTGAAGGCATCGTATATGCTTACAGGGCACAAAGTAATGCCATAAAGAGAACCCAGTTACACCCAGGTAAGGTTTAAGGAGAGAAAAAGCTCCACCGAGACAAATATAACAACTAAGAACAATTAGCCCTACCTGGACTCTGTGCAAGTTCAGCTACACTGCTTTTAGTATCCAAGCTGGATCATTTAAAACTAGCTAGAATTCCCCATGGCAATCTCTGCTTTACAGCCACATCGTTAGCCCCCCTTCATGAAGATGTATAGAAAGTTATCTTTGATCTAAGAGTGGTCAACCTTTTTATAGTCTAGTGGGCTTCAGGTTGCCTCACTTGCAACACGTCTAGGTGGTGTGATTTTCAACAGAGGATCCATAGCATTTCTTGAACGTGAGGCTTCTTCAAACTGTCTCAAACCCTCAGCAAACACTGGAAATGTAGACTTCTATTGTCCCAAATGGCAGGGCTAAACACTCTGCCTTCCAGCAGGAAGTTGGACAGTCCGTCACTACATTAACATAACATGTGACATCTTCCTCTCAGATTTTATGAGATACTCCACAGGCCCACACTACCCAAGCAGTAGACTTTAACTGCCCTGTGTACAGAACAAATATACATATTTCCTTTAAAAGTACCAGTTATCTAGCTTCATCATTGTTTTAGTTGCATGTTCTCACTCCATCTCCAAAGCTAAAAAGTAATGGAGAATCAAAGGCAGATTAATTTCTTTAAAAGCTGTTCTTATACTTTACTCACACATGTTGTCTTGGTTCCTTCTTTAGGCCTTAAGGAGAGATGAGAAAGCTTCTTGGGAAAGCACTTCAGTTCAATCTCTGCAAAGTGCCCATGGTAGGGATCATCACAACACAGAAGAACATTGAATTTCCATTGAAAGCTGGCCATGCTCCAAGCAGAGGATAGACTAGGTAAACTGCAAAGGTTAATTACAATTTCTCTACACCTGTGTGAAATTCAGTCCACTATAGTCTTACTCCGGTTAAGTACTCTTAACTAAAAGTCTTTTTAAATGATACAACCAACCAATCTGGTTAATAGGACAATTAAAAAAACCAACCCAAAACCACTAGATCAAGTAACACTCAATGTCCAAAATTAGCTACATTACAAATATTGTTTTATTCACTGTCATGATTTATTGGTCTCCTCCTCCTTGAGAGCTTCTATTGACCTCAGGTTCACCTCAATGAATCTTGATTTTTGAATGAAAACAGCAGTCAATAATATTTACTTCCTATTGACTTCATCCTCAACAGCACAAGGAAAAGACTGAACTATTCTTGACCTCCCTGTCTCAGTTCTAACCACAGTAGTAAGATCCAAGGCACCGTCTCTGCTGCTCAGAGAGAAGTAACATCCAACAATGACCCCCCCATAAGGCAATGGACAACTCGCACATCCAGCAAGTTTATTTATGCAGGAGGCAATGAGTTTCATGAAATCTCATGGCCAGTTCTGTGTGACAAGAACTTTAGTTTATAAATTATCCTGCTCCTATTGCTAGTCATCTCTGTTAAATCTATTATCAGGGAGCAGCAGCTTCAAACTGTGATACGAAGACTTGCTATGAGCATCTGGCAGTCAAATTTGCACTGCCAGAGTGATTCAATTGCATTCCAAGGTTACCGCTTTTTATTTACACCTTTCCTGTTGATCCAGTGATTTTAAATGGAAAAGCTTCCATTTGCTACTCCTCACCCACTAATCCTTCCATCATCAGTCTGACCATGTGAAAGATAACTAAGTCACAGGTTAGCTTAACTGTGACTAACAATGGGAAACTCAAACTCTTCCCAGCATGCATAATGAAAGGACAGAAAGGGTTTTCAAGCACGGAGTTTGTTTTCTGCCTGCAGGATCATCTGTAAACAGACTTGTTAGCCCCAATTCAGACTTGATGGGTCCTAGGGGACACATCAGAATCTCTTGCAAATTCACCCTCTGCATTTATCAGCAATTTCCTTATCCACTAGTCATGTTCTGATTCATAAGTTTCTTAGACTCCCTCCTTCAAATTCACCCTGTTCTTTCCCTGACAAGTGCCATCATTGCACTGACTACGAGTCTTGCGTTCAACACCCTCCTTTATTCCCATAAACAGATGCTACGTGTCCTGCCATGATGTGTCAGGCACGAGCTTGGTAAGGTAAGCCCAGGTGCATTCTCTAGCCACCTCCCAAATCACGGCTCCTGCTCTCTTCCTCCCCAGTTCTGCTGCTGTTTCATAAACCCGAGCTCCCAGACTGCAGCGCATCTTTGCTCAGCTTGCCTCTAAACCACCCGCTTGGGTTTCCTCTTCTGTCTCATCTGCCTCTGAAGAACTTTTTGTCTAGACACAGTATTAGACTTTCTTTACAACCACACACACTAAACTAAGCTTATATCCCTCGTTCCTGGTGTGATGGTCTGCAGGCAAAGCAAATGTTGCTGTCAGGGCATGTGGGCAAGTCCCATGTGTCCAGCTAGGCATAGCTGCGACACCAGAAATCATCCACTTGGGTCCAGCAGGCACTAGCTAAAATAGCCCAATTGCCTACATTTTTTTCCCCTTGGTACATTCAGGCTCAGGGAAGCAATTCCAGGTTACCCCTCATTAGGCAGATGTTCTTTAAATGATTTATGCTTCTATCAAGCTTGATATCCCCACAGAAGATTGTTAGTGAAAAGCTCTGTGTAATCATTTATAGTGGGATTTATGATGTTTAACTTAGTAACTCTCCGCAGGCCCTCTAACAGGATGAAGGTGGGCTGTGGGCAGTAAAAGGTCAGTCCCAAAGGAAGCCAAATACCATGCTAAAAGGAAACTCGAATAGGGCTCGAAAGGGCTTTGTTCACATTACAGGGGAAGCAGCAGAGACTTTAATCATCCCTGCCAAAGGCAAGCACAGGCGAGAACAGAGAAACCAAGCAAGATTTTGCCTCAAATTGTCAAGGCTGGTGGTAAATGTGGTTTTAGATTGTTTTTTGGCTTAATCTTGCCCTCGTTTCTTCCTCTGTGTATATTATTTAAGTTGCCTCAATTACAGTCCTGTGTTAAGCAAGCAGCCAGTCATGCAAATATT
>Ga0065711_1008180_pt1 | contig 24022 bp, 35 predicted proteins | sample Hoacrofraction12_FD_59098 | JGI IMG/M metagenome (GOLD analysis project Ga0065711, IMG submission 59098) | Hoatzin crop microbial communities from Cojedes, Venezuela - Epithelial fraction 12 v2 (version 2) | ecosystem: Host-associated > Birds > Digestive system > Esophagus > Crop | place... | reverse complement strand
ATCCCATCCCATCCCATCCCATCCCATCCCATCCCATCCCATCCCATCCAATCCCATCCCGCAAGACCCAGCCTAGGATCCCCAGGTGGATACTAGGCACCTTTCCCCATGTATGGGACGTGCACCACACATATGGGGACACATCCCATGTCTGGGACACTGTTTTGAGCTGTGGCTCAGGCCGCATCAGCTCCTGTTCTCCCATCAGTGAGCGCAGCCCCGGGCACTGAGCCGCACTGGCCCCCGCAGAGCCCAGGGGATGAACAAACAGGGGTTGATGCTGCCTTGATTTGATCCTGAGGGTCCAAACAGCCCTTTCCAGACAGCAGCTGCTCAAGGGTCTTTGGGGATTTCTCAGACATCCCGGAGGGACAGAAAATCCCCTTCCCAGAGCTTTGCCTTTCAGTGGAGGAGAGCTGGGCACAGGAGCAACCTTGGGCTGAGCAGTCACTAGCTGATTCAGTGCAAATTAAATGTGAGGATGAACAGAGGCAGGTCAGTAGAAGAGGCTCTTATTTTACAAGTACAAATTTTAATGAATGAAGAGGACTAAGGCCCAGCTAGCAGGACCTCTTCCCCCTCCTTTTTAAATACAGGCTCCGTACTTGCTGTTCCCCTGTGGTCCCCAAGCCTCCCAACAGGTGCTGGATCCGTGTAGAGTGGGCTGCACTGCCAAGCCTGGGCAGCACTGGGGTCTTGGGACTCTCTCTTCCAGCTCTGCTGTGGTCCCATCCTTTTCCAAGGCAAGGAGTCATGGTCTCTCCAGACCCCTTACTTGCTCTGGGCCTCTTGCCAAGCACCAGTCTGCTCCAGACGCTGCAACTCATCGCAGAGGTCATTCCCTCTGCTCTTGAAGTGGAAGAGGTGCATGGGGTGGGCTCACTAGCACTGCTCAACCCTGGGCACTTGCTATCCGAGACTCATAGCCCAGTGGTCCCCTTCCCCTGTTCCATCTAGGAAAATTTCAGCATCCTTCATTGCTTTCTGACTGTCTCAGCCACTTTCCCTTGTTGTTCTTGTTAAAGGCAGATCTCAATAAGTAGTTCACTAACTCAGCCATTTGAGAATCATCATTAATTTAATATCCTTCCTCATTTATTAATGGGCCTACTTTGTCTTGACTCTCCAGTATTTCCTTTTCCCCTTGATATATTTGTAAAAGCCCTTCCTATTCCCCTTAGCCGCATGGCTACCACTAATGTTTGCTTTTCCTGCTGTCTTTAACATCTCTCTTCAACCTTAAGTGACATGGGCTCCTCCAGCTGCTCTGAGCTTCTGTGCAGGGCTTTTCTTCTCCACTCCAGAACTGTCCTGCTGTGGGACAGCCCCTGGGAGACAGCGGTCCCCTGTCTGCAGCACATTCCTCTGGTAGCTCCTAGTTGGACCCTGAGGGAGCTGGAGGATTTGTTCTTTCCCTCACAGAGGGTCCTGATGGAATTGGCAGGACAGGATATCTGCTCTTTACGTTGTGAGAGCTTCCCAGAGAGACTGTCTGAACAGGAACAGGGCAAGCATCTCTGAACCCCTCCCCAGACACGCATCTCCTCTCCCTGCCCTGGCCCACAGGCAGTGCCTCATAGAGCTCAGCCAGACCCCAGGATAGGTGACTGCCCATCCCCCATTTGACCCACAGCACTGTGTGAGGCTGGCTTTGGCTTTTGTGGCATTGCAGCGAGCCTCGCTGGCCCTTGCCATGATACCTGTAGCCAACACTCATCCTCACAGGCTGTGTTCACCAGGGCCTGGCCATGCACCTGCCAGGAAAGACAGCAGCGAAGTCCAGTCCCCATCACACTGCTGCTTCCCTGCTCCTTGCCTCAGCAGCTGCTGGAGATGGGGAGGTCCAGCATCCAGTGCTGGTCAAGAGGAGCCCAAAGACTTGATCATTCAAACCCTGTGGGAGGATAAGGTGTGGGAGCAAAGGGAACAGCCAAAAAGTTACAGGCAGGGCTGCCGAGCAGGTGGAAGCCCTGAGCACATCCAAAGAGGAGGGTCGGCTCTGCTGTGCTGTTGCCAGGGTGATGGGAAGCAGAGGGTTGTAGAAGTGTCTGTTCACATAAGAATCGTTGATTAATGAACATACAGGCGAGATAATGAACCAAGGGCCTGGAGGTGCCGGAGTTATCTCTCCATCGCAAGGCAGGCAGTTTAGCAATTTGGCTGCAGAGTCTTCCCGGTGCACCTCACTCTGCACCCCAGCCTGCATGTCCTGACAAAACCAGGTCCAAGACAGAATGCAACAGCGTGGGGACCCAAATCTGTGGAAGAAGACAGCCCGCATGTGATGGACTTCACCTACCTGTGCCCCTCCGGAGCCACACCAGGGTCTCCAGGCAGCCACAGCACTGAGGTGTTTTTGCGGGCAGCTGCTGGGAGAATGAATACATCCCAAGCTCTCTCCCAGCAAGCTCAGGAGAGCACAGGCCACCCCACTTGCCACCAGTGCTAACGGAGCTGCCTGGTTTTTGGGTGCACAGTGGAGCCCTGACACCTCCCAGGTGCCCTGCATGGGTGTTGAGTAGCCGGATGGGAAGCCCAAGCAAGCCCTGCTACCCACCAGCCTTCCAGGTTATCATGTCCCCTGGGTCTGCCATGCGATAGTCTGTGTCCTACCCACCACCCTTCAAGGTCACTCTCTCACTCTGGGTTTGCCCAGGTACGGCTTGATCCCATAGCCTGCCATAAGCAAGATCCTCTGCTCACTTGGACTGCTGGATCAGTTCGTCGCACCGCTGGTGTCTTCCAGGTCACAGCCACCAGAAACAACTCATGCAGCAGGGCTTCCCAAAGAGGTCTGGTGTTTGTTAGCACCTAGCAGGTGATTCTTGCACTCCCACCTTGATGACCATGTGTAGGGAAACCCTGTATGGGGCTGCTGTTGTCAAGGATGTGGAAGCTCCTAAGCCCCCTCACTGGCTGGAGGGAAGGCAGGTGAGCTGCATACAAAGATCACATCCACAACAAGCTCCTCCAAAATTACCAGACACCACGTAGGGAAGACTACGGATTCAGCATTTTCCAAGGCCATGGACAAGCTGAGAAATGTCCCTAAAATCTGTATGCTGGTAAGATAGTGCCACCACTTTGCAGAGTCCTGGCCCAGCATAGCAGCACTAACTGTTTTGCTCCCCCTCCCCAGGATCCCTTCACTGCCCAAGACAGGCAGTAAGGAGGGAGAAAGTTTTGGTCTCAGGGATCCTCTGCCTGGCCTACCCTCCCTGCCAGCACCCTTACCGCTGCCTGCAGCTCCAGGCAGGCACCCAGCTTCCACCTGTCCACCACCCAGCTCATGGGGTTGCTGTGGCCAGGGGGGAGAGTTAGGGCACCCATCCTGGGTACGTCATGTCTAACAGCACAGAGATGAGTCTGCAGGAGTCAGCAATCACCCAGAATCCGGGCTGGCATCATGGGTGCCTGGTTCCCCCCAAGGTCCTCCCTGGATGCAGGTCCTGAAGGCACGTGGAAGCTCACAGGCAGAGCCTGCCACAGGGCAAACCTACCAGCACAAACCTCATGGCCAAGGGGCAGCTGCCCACATCTGGAGTGTGAGAACTTGGGACAGGCTTGGGACATATGCAGGTGGAACAGCAAGGGCACACATGGCAGGAGCATGAGGAGGGCAGCACACCAGGGCATCAAGGTTGGCACTTTCTATGCATCACCAGTCCCCAAATTTCTATGCCAAGTCTCTTTCCCAGCTGATGTATCAAAGCCCAGTGCTCCGTATTTCAGCAGAAAGCCCCTGTCTTCTCAGAGCTAAAATATCTCTTGAAGCCTGCAAAAATCCTGTATGCTCCCAAGCGGGCACCAAGTGCTGGAGCAGGGGAGGGGCAGGAGAAGAAAGAGGACACTGGAGAGTGGAGAGGTGCTGGGAGCAGGGATGCTGTGCTGGGAAAGCAGGATGGTACGGTGGAAAGGGATGCAGTAGGCAGCAGGCTGGGCAGGATGAGCTTCAGAGGAGAAGGAGAAGGGCTGGTGGAAAAGCCCGAGCAGTGGACCCAGAGGCAGAGCCACACGTGGGAGGTACAGCCCCAAGTGGGTACTGGGAGCCTGTCACCCAGCCTGGGTGCAGTGCTGGGGTGGTTTCCACTGCACTTTCTGGCTGCTGCTCTGCCTGCTCCGAAGGCTGTGATTAAGTGCAGACAGACCCACAATTACCACGGGGCTGCTGCTGGTGGGCACACCAGCTCTGCAGGAGTGTTCGGGGCCCTACCTCTCTGCACCTGCCTGTGTGCAGCATGCCAAGGGCGATGTGAGCTGCTGCTCTGCTGCCGGTGCTGCCTGTGCTGCCTGCACTGTCCCCAGGCAGGGCACTGATCAGAGTCCCCATGGCCCCAGGCAGGGCAGGGATCAGTGTCCCTGTGGCCCCAGGCAGGGCAGGGATCAGTGTCCCCATGGCCCCAGGCAGGGCAGGGATCAGTGTCTCTCCATGGCCTCAGAAAGGACAGGCATCTGTGTCCCCATGGCCCCAGGCAGGGCAGGGATCAGTGTCTCTCTGTGGCCTCAGGAAGGGCAGGGATCAGTGTCCCCATGGCCCCAGGCAGGGCAGGGATCAGTGTCTCTCCATGGCCTCAGGAAGGACAGGGATCATGATGCCCACTGCCACTTGGCAGGGCAGGAGTCCATGTCCCCCTGCCCTGGGGCAGAGCAAGGATCAGTGTCCCCATGTCCCCAGATGGGGCAGGGATCAGTGTCCCCAGGGGCTCCCAGGACATGCAGAGCCCTGCGACCGGGCAGGGAGGAGACAGGGGTGTCTGTCCCCTTGGGGACCCCTCCTTGCTCAATCCCCACAGCTCCCCATGTCCCCCATGTTACTCTCCACGTGCCCCATCCCTGTGGGGTGACCCCTCCTCCGTGACACCCAGGTGGGGTGCAGGTCCCCAAGGGGGAGCACACGGAAGCAGCCGCCTGCGCAACTGGAGCAGAGTAAATGCTGTAACTTTGAACATGTCCGGAAATAATGACTTTAAAAATGTATCATTCTGCAAACTAATTAAGGCGCACGCCCGCGTCCCCGGCAGCAGAGGAAGTGAATTGTAAGTAACTCTCGCAGACCTGGAAGCCCGCTTGATCTTTACAAAATGTGCGCAGCGAGTGCTCCTGAATATTTAACCCCGACAGCTCCTCGGGTGCTCCGGAGGCTGCAGGGCACACAGAGGGGATCCTGGAAAAGGGAATGTGAGGATCTTGGTAGAGGAGGAGGCTCCTGCTCCTCATCCTCCTCCACAGGTGGGCACCTGAACATCCACAGTCGCTCTGGGCTGGCATCATTGGTGCTAGGCTCCCTGACCCAGACCCATGCCTGCATGGGGTAGGCTGGGTCCCCGGCCTGGGTGACACTTTGGTTTGGGTTGGGATATCCCTCCCAAGTCTGTTCAGGTCCAGTTTTGACAGCGCTGGGATGGGAGAAGGCTCAGGAATGCTGCTCCATTCCCGCCTTGCCTGTGCTGGGAGTCAGGGCTCTGCATGCCCAGCCCTGGGGACAGGGAGGGAGTCAGCAGGTCCGTGGGAGAAATGGAGACACCAGTGGCACTGCCACCCTTCCAGGCAATGCTGTATTCATTCATCTTTAATTCCCAGCTGCAGGCAAGCCAGGAGTGCAGGGCTGGGCTTTGGTACTGCCTGTGGCTGACCATGTCCCGCTGAAACCCAAGATGCCACATGCTGTGGTACCCCACGGTGCTCCATCCCACGGTAACCCACAAGTGCCCCATGGTCCCACATGATAGCTGATGTGGTGCCCCACACCCCGGGGTGCCCCACAGCGCTGCACCCCACTGCCGTGCATGCCATGCCCGGTGCCCGGTGTGTGCCGATGCCCGGTTTGCCTGCAGCACTGCGCCCAGCTGCAACATCTGCCTGCAGCAAGGCACGGCTACCCGCAGCCACCCTGGAAGGGCTCATCCCCAGCAACGCACTGGCCCATTGTGAGATTAATTCTCAAGAAGGAGCTGTAATTACCTTCCATCTCCCCCTTCATAAATATGTAGAAATAAAAGCAGCGCACTCTGCCGAGCCCACCAACACTCGGCGGTGACCTTTCCGAAACAATATGTGCTGCGAGGCACATTCGCGCGCCAGGCAGGCGTTGCCATGGCAAAGTGGGAGAGCAGCAAACACACCACAATTACGGGGGAAAAGCTCCCCGGCAGCACCACGACGTTCGCCGCAGAGCCACGCGCCTGCCTTTATTGATACGGCATTTTGCGCAGTGTAAATGTCGCCGGGGTCTCACCTGCCTCCCGCTGCTTGCTGGGTACCAACACTCCCAGGGCCGGAGGAGGTGGGAGGTGGATGCTGAGCTGGGTGGTGGCCCCGGATGAGGGAGGACAGCATCCTTGTCCCGCCTGGCCATGTCACCTGCATCCACTCTCATGCATCGCTCAGCTCCATCCCCATCCTGCCTAGCCCATCGCTCCCAGCTGGCTCCAGGAGCTGATCCCTGTCCCCAGCTTCAGCTCAAGGCGGTTGTCATTCTTGATCCCTTCTCCCTCCTCTCTGCTGGGGATACTTGCTTCCTTCATGCGGTGTGGTTCAGCTGCAGATATGGGAAGCACCCATACCCCCATTCCCTCATATAAACCTTCCACCCCTCCTTCCCACTCTCTCTCCCATCTCCTCCATTCATCCTGGGGAGCACCGTGCTTTGCAGGGCATGCCAGCCCGCTCAGCTGCCAGCACAGAGGTCCCATGAGTCCCTGTCCCCTGCCTGCCACCTCCCCAAGTGCCGGAGGGTTTCGCAGGCACAACGGCAGGCGCGGGGTCCCTGCTCACGGAGTGCGAGCAGGTGGCTGCCAGCACAGCGCAGCACAAAATCAATCGACTGCACTCACTCCCAGAGACGTATTTATACAGAGAACAAAAGGTCTAAAAATGCGCCAGCGCTTCCAGCCTGATGGGAAAGCTCTTCATGCACAGCCAGCGGAGGTGCTTACCGGGCCTCCAGCGCCGGCTCGGAGGTGCACGCCGCAGCGTGCCGTGCCGCCCTCCTCCTGCCCCCCCTGCACCCCGCTGCTGTGCAGCTGCACCAGCCTGGCTTTCTGCCCCTCACTCCCTCCTGCTTGGGCTGCCATCTCCCCAGGGCACCTCTGCTTCCTTTGGGGCTGCTCCCACGGGTGCTTCAGGTCTCGCTGAGGAGCAGGTGTGTGCTGATGTCCCCTTGCCAGGGCTGGAGGCTGGCTGGAGCTGGTCAAGCTGATCCAGAGAAGGGGATTTCAAGGCTTACCCCCCAGTAATGATGCTGCAGGCCTTGGATACTCTGTAGCATCCCCCCCCCCTCCTCTGACCATGCAGGCAATTTCCTTTTCTCACAAAATGATGCTGCTGCAGCCCTGGTTGCGGAGCAGGCAGAGGCAGTGCTGCATAACACCAGGCAGGGTTGAGCAGCCGATGATTTGCAGAGACACGATGACCCTGGCTGCATCCTTCCCTGCACCCACTTATTCCATCCCCATACGGATGGGACAGCAGCAGGGCCATCGCCACCCCATCCCTGGGAGACACGTCCGGAGCCGGGGCTAACGGGAGCCAGAGCCGGGAGCTGGTACCGCCATGCGCTATACCTCGCTGCTGCTCGGCTCCGCGCCCCCGGGACACCAGCCGGTGTCTTGCCTCGGGCAGAACAGCTCCAGGGCGGCTCTGCATCCCTGACATTACGCTCGACACGCGGCTGGCATGATCTTTTCCGATGCTTTTCAGCCATCCCGTAACATCTCCATCCTCTGCTGACCCAGGGCGCTGACGGGGGGGTCTCACCAAGGCGTCACTGCTTGTCTTTTAAAAGAAACCAAAGGCGAGCGCGCTGCGCTGGCGCTGCCTGCGTGCAGGCACAGGGCACCTGGGGCAACCTTGCCACCTGCACGGGTGTGGGGTACCTGTGTGACCAGGGGTGACACGGTGTGTGCTGGCATCACTGTGGGTCTGGGTGCACGGCTGCGTGTACGCCCCTTCACGTGCACATCACTGGGGAGAGGGTGAGTGTGACAGCTGGGTGTGGCTGCGTGTGCCATCGTGTCACCGCGACGGTGGCACAAGGTGAGTGCTGCCCCGCGTGTGTGTATCCTGTAGGATTACCGAGCGCTCCTCTTAGCTATTTATTTAACCTTGTTTTGGAAGCAGGTGAATTCCCCTTGCAGTGATGCGAAGCTTTATTGCTGCCAGCCCATAAATCAGGGAGTTTCACTCCTTTCGGATGCCGGAGGATTGCAATTAGCAGCTCTCCCGCTCTGTGCCTGATGCTGTGCAGGGTGCCCTCCCCACTCCAGGGGGGGCATCAGGGCTGGTAGGAGCCTCCAGCACCCCAGGGGAGGCTGGAAGGAGGTACCGGGAGAACCCCCTCCAAATTCTAGAGGCTTGAGGGGTGAGGCTGGGAAGGGGTGAGGCTGGGAAGACCCCCTCGTTGCTGCATGCCAAGGGGTTGCTGGGTGGGCATGGGGCAGCCCCAAGTGCTTTCTCTGCCCTGCACCAGCACTGCCCTAGGTACAACCAATGCACCCTGAATGAATGAGGGGGGGTCTCCATTTCTGGTTTTCGACCTGAAGTGAGAGCAGGAGTGATTTCCCTGCCCCTGTGAAGAGCATCACGGAGGCTCCCAGGGCAGAGGAGGCTGGTTCTCATGTTTGTAGGCAGCACCAGCCCCTCAGAGAAGGTGAGGGTCTCCATGCTGGCAGAGCCCCTGGCAGGTAGGCAGGGAGGCAGGTCCCCTGTTTGGCACCTGCATCTGCCAAATCCAGCTTCCCAGCAAGTCCAAAATTCCTGCACGCTAAAGAAGGAGACAGTGTTTCTGTAGAAACACCCCTGTCAGGGAGCTGGAGCTAAAGGGGACCTTGGGGACATGGCTGGCCAGACTCAAAGGTCCCTGCACCAAAGCAGAGCCAAAGCCACAACACGATGGAGTCCCCCGTTCCCACTGTGTCGGTGTGTGCTTGGTGGCTCTGCAGACACCATCGGGCCTGGCAAAGAGACAGGTGAGACTCTCATGGAGAGCACCCACGATAAGCAAAATCCTGCCTGCAGCTCTAGGAGAGGGAAGGTGGAGGAATTCCCACTGCAAGGACACGTTTTCCAGTCAGCCCTGCAGCAGGGAGGTGGGCGCAGCAGGTGCCCAACCCGTGGAGGTGCATGCAGGGCACATCCACACTGCTGCATGGCCCATGCATGCACCCGGACAGTGCACCCAGCGCCCAGCAGACCCCAGCCCCGTGTTCAGCGGTGGGTGACAGTGCCAGAGGGGCACTCTTGGTAGCAAACCTCCTCTTTGTGGCACCCCAGGGACAAGGATGGCCGCTACCACGTGGCACAGTCAGTAATAAATGTGCCACGGCCGGGGCAGGGAGCAGCGCGTGGCGGGCAGGGAGCTGCGCCTCGCTCGCTGCCCGGGGCTGCTCCTGCGCTGCCGTCAGAGGAAGCGGAAGGTGGCTCTGTTTCCAGCTCAGCAACCCGCAGCGAGCTCCCATTTTCCACTTTGTTAGCCTTGCTGCTGGAGTGGCAGCCAGGCTGACAGCACGGGGCACGGCTTCCCCAGCCAGCCGGGATACGGCTGCGCGTTTCCCAGCCCGCTGTGGGACCTGGGCCCGAGCGCTGCAACCATGATAAAGGCAGGAGGGGATCATGGCACAGCAAGCCCTGAGATGTGGCAGGGATGGTTGTTTGCAGATATGGACACATCCAGCAAGGCATCACTTCAAGGATGGAGGAAACCTCTGGGTTGCACTGCGGCATCTTTTTAGCCCTGTGCCGGGAGGCTGAGCAGTACAGGGGGCAAGGAGCCAGGCTGAGGGGCTAGGTGGGTTGTAGCACGGCTTGTCCCAGCCATGAGCCCTTCCCTGGCTGCAGGGATGAGTGCAGCAGGGCTGAGCCCAGTGCCCGCAAAGCACTGAGCAGAGAGAGGAGCAAGCTGCGGTGAGCCGGGGCTGGCGAGCACGTCAGACTTCAAAGGGGAGCGCGGTGTAAATATTTCACCAGGCCCCGCGCAGAGCAAAGAGACAGCGGCAATTAGAGCCGGGCACGTCCGCTCGGAGCAGGCAGGGGAGGGAGATCAAAGCTGCCTGGCAGGAGCTGGGCCAGGAGCTCACCTGGGCAGCGTACCCGGCTGCCCTCCCCAGGGAAAGCTGCACTGAGCTGGGCGCAGCCTGTGCCCTCCTGCAGCCCATCTGTCCAGGGGCTGGCACTGCCTGTCTGCAGCTGGGGACACCCAGGAGCTGCAGCTCGTGTCCCCAGCCCCGCAGGGAGCTGCTGCCCAGCCGAGCACCTGGGGGTGGGCACGGGGCTGCCTGCCTGAAGCAGTCCCCTTGCAGCTGGGTGCTGTGGGATGTCCTTTTTGGGGCAACTGGGCAAAAATCTCACGCAGCCATCGTCACAGCCTGGAGGAACGGCAGGAGCCATGAGCGTGGACAGAGTCCTTGTGGCATGCATCAACCTCGAGCCCTGCAAATGGGGTGCTGCGGGGTGCAGGGTGGCACAGAGCCCCGTGGAGCTGGGAGCTGCCGCGATAGAGACAGCGCTCCCACCTGCGATGCTATTCATGACCCCAAATTAAATGGAATAATTCATTTGCTTTGGCTTCAAAAAGGCATTTGCTGGAAGTCCTGTGAAGCATGCCCGGACCCTGCTGCCATGCTATTTCCTTGCACGGCTGACACGAACAGGAGGGGGGTCTCCAGAACATGGTCTCTTGGCCTTGACACCCTAAGGGACTGTCCCCAGAAGGGTGGTGGGGCTCACTGGGGACATGGGACTGCCCCCCAACACCGCGTCCCCAGACCAGCTGGAGGCAGTTAGATGTGGGGGAAGCACCCTGTGTGCCAGCAGCTTGCTCTGCCCATCCCCATGACAGTGCAGGGCTGGGAGGTGGCACCACCCACCCGGTGCTTACATTTCAGTATTCTCGTTAACAATACAAAGCTCCTGGTTCCCTCATCTTGGACAGGAGGAGAGGGGCCAGGGAGGTCCCAGCAGTGCTCCGAGCTGTGCTGAGCTGCTCTGGCACCGGACACTGCTGCATGGTCCCACCAGCATTGACACAAAAGGGCTGTGTCCAGGATGTGTGGTCACATCCCTGGTGACACCCTTGCCCAGTGGCCCTGGCATGCATGAGCTCTTCCTAGCACCAGAAACCCAGTGCTAACAGGGCTGCTGAGCGCCCTCAGCCCTCGGTGCCACCACATTCACCCTGTCCTGCTGCTCCTGGGGTTCTGTGGCCCATGGGATCTCGGGTGATGAAGCCGGGAGGTGGGTGATACAGGGAGGCTGGCTGGGCAGAGCGTGCTGGGGACAGTGGCAGGGTGACATGGGCTCTGCCTGCACATGTCTTTGTGTTGGTGGGTGTTTCCAGGGGTATTCTGAGTCTGTGTGCGCACGCGGGCGTGCGTGCATGTCTGCGGGTGCATTCGGGCTGTAGTGCGCACAGCAGGGCGGTGTGCAGGCAGTGGGGCTGTGCACAAACAGGGGAGCAGGGGCTCTGGGTGGGCCGTGGGTCGCAGCGAGGCGCGTGTGTGCAGCAGGGCAGTGAGCGTGCAGCGGAGCAGTGGGTGCGCAGTGGGGCTGGGTGTGCCATGGAGCTGGGTGTGCAAAGGGTCTGTACATCTCCAATGGGGCTGTGCATGCAGTGGGGCTGGGTGTGTGCAGTGGGGCTGGGTGTGCAAGGGGTCTATATGTGTCCAATGGGGCTGTGTGTGTCCAATGGGGCTGTGTGTGTGCAGTGGGGCTGGGTGTGCCGTGCAGCTGGGTGTGCAAGGGGTCTGTACATCTCCAATGGGACAGTGCATGCAGTGGGGCTGGGTGTGTGCAGTGGGGCTGGGTGTGCAAGGGGTCTGTATGTGTGCAATGGGGCTGTGTGTGTGCAGTGGGGCTGGGTGTGCCGTGGAGCTGGGTGTGCAAAGGGTCTGTACGTCTCCAATGGGGCTGTGCATGCAGTGGGGCTGGGTGTGCAGCAGGGCAGTGAGCGTGCAGCAGGGCAGCGCATGTGCGGTGAGGTATGTGTCAGCACTGGGCCAGGCAGGGGGAGAGCAGACCCCCATGGGCAGGGAGGGCTGTGCTGGGGGTCCTGCTTGTTGGGGACTCACTCGCTTCCCGGGGGTGGGTTACAGCAGCCCCTGATAGCTGACTGCAACCCCCAAGCTGCAGCCCCCTTGGGTTTCAGCTCACTTGAAAGCTCTCCTTTAAAATATGCTCCAGCTCTAACGATGTTGCCAAGATGGTCAGAGAAGAGCTGAGCTCCCCACTGAGGCACCCAGCCCCTCCTGGGGCAACCACACTCCCCAGCACCCATGCCACTGGGGGGTCTTGTGTGACAGGGGCCATGAGCAAGTGCAGGGTGCAGCAGCATGCTGAAACATGCTGCAGTCCCAGGGCAAAGCCTCCCCCCACACCCCAGGGAACTGGGACAAGCACCCTCCCAGGGAGGTGGGTGCATGGTGGGGGGGCAGCACCCTGCCTTACAGCAGCGGGAGGGGATGCTGCCTCCAGAGAATAAGCCCGCAAGCAGAGACGTGAAGCCAGAAGCAGGTTTCTCATCACCAGCCCAGCAGCACATGCCATACCAAGTGATGGGGTCCTGCACCCTTCCCCCTCGCCCCGAACAGGTTTCGCTTGCCGGCACAGCTGCCACGTCCAGATGTTGCTGGTATTGAGGGAGGCAGGCTGCTCAGCCCACAGCTGCTCCCTGCTTCGCTTGCAATTGCTTTGGAAATATTGTGTGTGCTCAGCTCTTTAGAGCTAATCTCCATCCTGCAGCCAGGGCTCGGGGAGCTGCCCACGCCAGCCCGGCCAGTGGGGAAGCTGGGGAAGGGGAGGGGACCCTGCCAGCAGCCCCTGTGTGGGGCAGGGCTGAGGCAGCCGTGATGCTGTGGCAAGGGGTGGGCTGGGTACCACCCCAGCAATTGCTGCCCACTTGATTGGGGCCATTAATCCTGCTCTCTCCACCAACCTGACAGAGTCTGTAAGTGTCAGCGTGTGAGCGATCCGCTCACTCGGCACCATCCATCAGGCCCCTGGCAAACACCATGTGACACCCCCTCCCTGATTTATCTGAGGCCAACGGAGTCATGAAAAACAGCTGGTAAATCCTTCCCCATCAGCCGGCTGATTATTAATGCAGCCAAGTGTGGAGGCAGCAAGCGATTTGGAGAGATGGGCTGGGCCAGTGCTGATGAAAGGCAGCATATGGCCCAGTCCAGCTGCCCCCATGGCGAGGTCCCTGCCTGCAGAATGCTGCCTGCTCCCTGCCATGGTAGGAGCAGAGCCCTGTCTGCCCCTCGTGCACGCAGGCAGTGATGCAGTGGCTGCAGAAGTGCCCCGTGCTCCTGCCTGCACCCACAGCTCCTGGCTTTGGTGTGGAGGACACCTTCTGCCCTGGGGTGACGGAGCTGGGGGGCCCAGTACCTGCAGGAAGAGCAAGTCATACTGCCTCTGCTGACTAAATGGCCTATGGATGGGGGCAGCTGGCACAGAGGGTCACCGGGGCTTTTCCAGTGTGAAGGCAGGTGCACAGTGTGGCTCTGATGCCAGGGCAGGGGGCTGCCCAAAGGAAGGAGGGAGAAGACAGCATCAGCACTATAGGGAGCCATGGAGCGGGGCCAGGTGCCGAGCGAAGGCGCAGAGCCCCAGACTTGGCCTGGTGACACTGGCTGCAGAGCCTGGGCTGTGACAAGGGAACATGCCTTCACACTGTGAGGGTGATGGAGCCCTGGCCCAGGCTGCCCAGGGAGGCTGTGGAGTCTCCTTCTCAGAAGATATTCAAGACCCGCCTGGACAAGGTCCTGTGCAGCCTGCTCTGGGTGACCCTGCTTCGGCAGGGGGGTTGGATTAGATGACCCACAGAGGTCCCTTCCAACCCCTACCATTCTGTGGTTCTGTGATTCTGTGATATGCACAGCCTCTGTGCACGGGTGCAGGATGCCTGGTCCCTGCCAGCCCGTGCAGCCCATTGCATCCCCCTGCAGCACCCTACAGAGAATGCACGGTCCTGGGGCACCCGAACCTTGCGGGCACCATCACCGTGGCCACTCTGAGACACAGCACCCACATGCACCACTGCCCGTACCCCCATGCACGTTCCACCCCGCTCTCCCAGCCCTGCAAAAAAGCATCGCCCCGGACCAGGAAAGCTACTCGCCAGCTTTTAGAACCCCAGTCCCCTTGTTGCATCCCACATGCTGGGGCCCAGCATGCTTCTCATGCCCTGTAAGGCTGCTGTGCCCTCTGCATTGACGTAACGGCTTGGAGAAAAAAAACAAATTGTGTGAGTGGGCTGGAAGGAAGCTAGAAGCAGCATTTTTGTGGCTGTGTGCTGAGCAGGTGCAGCTGACAATTAGCTGTCTCTTCCCAGCCTCTTCATTTAGTTCCTCAAGGTTATTTTGAAAATTGAATATTCGATTAATGAAAGAGTGGCTTTACAGGGCTCTCTGTGCTCCTTTCCCCAGGGTGGAGGCACCCTCTGGGACATGCTGGGAGGGGAGCACATCCTCTTCATCACAGCCTCCTCCCGTTAGCCCCCCTCCCCAGCCGTGTTTCGAGCACTCCAAGCCCCAGATTTCTGCTGAGAAGATGAAGCGGAAGAAGTCATCACGGTGGAAATAGGTGACGTTGAGTCACGTTCGAGTGTGTCATGGAAGAAGTCATGCTCCTGCCGCCAGCGAGCCTCCTCTTCGAAACCCAGCCTGCAAAAAGCCCCGTGCCCCAGCCCCCCACCAGCATCACCCCAGCCCACCTGATCCCCCAAAGCTGTGGGGCTGCATAGGAGGGAAGGGGAGCAGCTCCTTCCCTCCCTCCAGCACATCCTCTCTCCCATCCTCCATTGTCTGTTTTATTTTATTTTCTGCCACTTAAAATATCATGCGATGATAAGCCTGGATTGCTTGGAAACGCTGGTGCTGCTCCACTGGGTCTTGTTCCCTGGTTCCTTGCCGGTGCCTGGAGCAATGCTCTCCTCTGCAGCAAACACCAGTAAAATGCTCATGTTGGGTCACCCGGTGGCACCCTCACGACCCGCTGATGGAGCAGACAGTCCCTTTTCTGCAGCTCTCCTCCCCAGGACTGGTCCTCCTGTGCCTGCTGCAGGATCGGGGCAGACTCTGCTCCCCCAAATAAGACCTCAAATTAGACCCTGTGCCCCGCTGGCATCTGCAGCTCAGAGCCAAGCACCAACCGAACCTGAACCCTTGCTCCATGCCATGGACGTGTCACCATCAGGACGTTCTTACCATGCTGGGACAAAGACCCTTAGCTTTCACTTCAAGTGTGGCCAGTCACCAAGCTGCGGACAAACATCCCTGGATGGGGGCAGCACAGAGGTTGTCCTTCCACCATGGGATCTGGGAGTGCTGCCCTGATCCCACACCATTCCCAGCTTCCTTTATTTTAAATGAAGAGCCCTGCACTGCTAGCAACTCATCAGCATCATGCTCAGACGGGCGGTCCCCCACTTTTGGTCTTCCTCATTGCTGGACTGAGAAAATTGCCCTTAAAGCCCAACCAGAGAGAGGAGAGACGAGCTGACCCCCAGCCCAGCATAGGTCAGAGGGGAAATCGAGTCACGGAGAGGAACTACAGCCCAGAAACAGCAAAGAGGCGGCAATTCCCCCAGGGAAGTGGCCGCAGCAGATTGCCAAGGTGGCTGGAGCAGGTGGCAGCAGCGTGGGGACACCTCTCTGCGGTGATGGACGAGCGCTGGCTCAGACCTTTGCTTCCTCAGCTCTTTGCAGAGAAGGGATTATGGGAGAGGCCTGAGAGATTTATAATGAAATACCACTTGGTGTGTGCCAGTTGGGTCCTGGAAATGCTGTGTGGGCCCTTTGCAAGGAGAAAAGGTGCTCAGTAAGGGCAGGAGCCCTGGTCTCCCCTTTGCTGGCCTGCAGGTGTTCTCCTGCAAGGTGCCCCCAGCAAAGTCCCCGTAGCTGTGTGACCTTGGGGATTGCAGATGAACCTGTTGTGAGACCTGTATCCTTTCTGTGAGCCAAGCAGATCTTGCAGCTCCTCCAGCATGGCTTTCTCTGAGCCCCTCGACTCATCCCAGTCAGGAGTGCTCACTGCGAAAGGAAGATTTTGCTTGGGAGACACTGTTGCCAGTCCTGACCTCTGCCTACCCCTTTTTCCACCCCAAACCATAGAGGGCCATACATCTGGGAGGGGACTTACCAGGTCACCGAGGTGTGTATTGCCTGGATTAGGGATAGCATGCGTCGCAGGGATGCTCTGGGCTGTGTCAGGCCAACCTCCCAGCTCAGGGTTCATCCTGGATCTCCTCTCCTCTCTCTTGTCCCCTCCCCATTTCCCGTTCCCAAAGCCTCACTTACATCTTCCGTATTATCCTCCTCCCCGCGTTATCTGGGTCACCCTCCCCTGCCATTACCCCAGATAACTGCGAGCTGAACAGAGGCCACAGGCAACAATCTGGCAGGCAGCCCCTGCGCCGTCACCCCAGCACCGGGGTAAGTGCTGCCTCCATGGACATCTCCCTGCCTTTCTCACCCCCTCCTCCTCACGTCCCTCAAGCCAACCCGGTTCCTCGGCTCTTGGGAAAGGCAGGCAAGCAGGCAGGGCTGCAGGCAGGGGAAGCCTGAATCACTGGGCAAAATCACTCCAAAGGGAGCTGGGGTCACCATGTTCACACTGCCTCATGCAGCGAGGGATGTTTGCTAAGTGAGGAAAAGCCTTGGAAGATGTTTCAGGGAATGGTCCTTGCTGCAAAGTTGCTGTTTCTAGATAAGAAATACCTGCGGCTGAAGGCAGGAGGGCTCTCAGCCCAGCGCTGTCTGCATCGGTCTCCTGGGGTCCTGCTCATGGGCACAAACAGATTCAAGCCTCACCCAGAAAAAAAAAGATAAATGGCACCATCTGGCACTCAGCAAGCTCTTCCCCCTCCCATCAGTGGGAAGAGGGTAATCCGGGATGGGAACCAGGCCACGCTGCAGGAGCGGGCCACCAGCCTTGTGTATGGCGGTGGCCAGGCATCCCCCTGCCCACAGGCTGGCTGGGTGGAGGGAAAAGCCCCCACCATGGCCAAGCCAATGTCTGGGGTCCCCAAAGGTTGGCATAGTCCCATCGAGTGGCAGAGCTGGACACGGCTCCTCCCCGCAGGGACAAAACCAAGCTCTTTTTAGACATAATTATATCTCTAAAACTGGCCCGGCCTCCTCCCAGAGCTGGTTTTAGCTCAGCTAAACCCACGTGGAAATTCAATCTGTCTGGGCTGCCCGAGGACCCCATCCCACTCCCCTCTTGTGTCCAGCTGGGATGTCCCAAACCCTGGGCAAGGCAGGAGATGGAACAACCTGCATCCTGACCTGTCAGAGCAAGGGATGGGCAGTACGCTGGGATTTCAATACCTCCTCTAGAGGTTTAGTAGAAATGAAGTTAAACAGAGGATGAGAGGAAAACCATCAAGCCTGACTGGACCCCAAGGCTTTCCCCTGTCAGGGCATGGTGGGTCCTGTGGCATGGGGCTGCTGCTGCCCCTCTGCCTAGCCATGCTGTGCCCCAGCTGCCTGCTCTGCTCTGGAGCTGCCTGCATTTCCCCTGCCTGCGTTTCCCCAGTAAAGCCATGGGGAGGAGGCACCTGCTCCCCGTGATGGCATCAGGGTGGCTGAGTTTCCAGCCTCCGCAGGAATGCAAAACCATCAATTAGGAAATAACTGCCTCGCCTGTCCTTGTTAATCCCCTCCTCTCTGGTCTGTTATTTATTATTTATGGTGAAGGCGCCCCGGGATGCGCTATCGGAGGGATGTCTGACAGGCTCAATCTGTACCATACAATTACATCCCCCTTGCCAGCTGGGGAAGCCCTTCCTTCACTCCCACCACCCCGCTCTTTTCCACATCCTCCACAGGGCCCGAGCTGGGGTTATCAGACAACCCCCGCTCTACCACTGGTGACCAACCCCACCATCCCCAAGGGCACTGGGAAGCCCTGGGGACATCCTATTGTCCACATTCTGGGGTTGTCCCCCCATATACAACAGACCTGGGAGCACCTCAGCCCCTTAGGTGCCTGGCATGGCAGCTCACCCTCCCTCCTCTCTTTGCCCTGGCACGGTGCTTTGCCATGGGCACAGAGGCATCCCATGTTGAGCCATGGGATGAGGCTGCCCCACTCATCCCCTCTCACTTGCCTACCGGCAAGCGCAGGCAGCAGCCTGGAGGGGGGCCCAGGCGAGCCACTGCAGAGGCATTAGCTGAGCCAGGATTAACATTCACGAGCGAAAAAATAACTCCATCCAAGCTGTGTCTGTTCTGGGGGCCTCGTGTGCGGCACGAATCGAAGCGCAGGCTCCCCTGGGAGCCCCGGGGATGTGTGTGCTGCAGCCACGTCAGCTCTTTGCAAGGGCTGCTGATGTCTTGGCTAACAAGCTCCCAGCTGAATGTGTCCTACGCACACCTGAGGATGGAGCTGGATGACTTCACCTCCTCCCTGCCCTTCTCCCAGCTGCTGTCCTCTGTCCGTCTCCTGGCAGTGCCATCACGTCTTCCACCCACCCCATGAGGGGTCCAGTCCTCAGGCGTGGGGTCTGTGCAGGCATCTCTTGGGGACATGTGGGCTTGATGAGGATGTGTGCAGGGGCTCGGAGGCTGGGCAGGCATCCCGGGGCATTGCACTGGCACTCAGGGGTATGTGGTAAGCTACTCCGTGGTTAAGAGTTTTTCAGGTTGGTATCTTACAAGGTCATGTGGGATTGGAGGGCTGCAGTGTCCATACAGGTCCTCAGAGTATCCTGGGGAGCTGCCAAGAGGCTTGGGGGCTCATTGCTGACCTGCGTGGTGTACAACCCCCCTATGGATGCGGGCGATGAGTGCCCTCCGCACTGGGATGCTAGGACAGCTCTGGCACAGGTGGCATGCACAGCAGGCACTCAGGGGTACTCACCAACACCTGCAAGCCGTTCCTCTCCTCTGCAGCAAGTAGGTGCCCCTGGTGCACGCAGGGTCTAGCCCATCCCCATGCCGTGCACTGGTGTTGCGTCGTGAGGCGGTATGTAGGATCAGCTGGATAATCTGCACATATTTGTGTGCATGTGTGTCTTCCCAACCCAGGTGCATAGTCGCTGCCCTCTGTCTTGGAAGACACCCTGGGGAGCTGCTGGCATCCCACAGCTGGGCAAATCCTCGGGGTACTGGCTGCCTGCAGTAGCCCGAGACCCAAGAGGGGTTGTGGGGTGTCTGCTGGGGATGTCTAGGGGTGTCTGGCACATTATTTGCCTGCTGGAGCTGCTAAGCTCCTGCTCACCAGCCTTTCTGTACTCCCAACGTTGGCCATCGGTGGGTTGTGCCTCCAGGAGAACACAGTGCCCTGGAGCATGGGCCATCTGCATGGGCAAAGACTGCAGCTCCAGCTGCAGTGGGCACTGCAGGCCAGCGCTTTAATAACAGGCTGAGGACAAGAGGGATAAAAATAACCCCCAGTACTGCCTCCCACACTCCAGTCTGTGGAGAAGTGGTGCCTTGCCACCTCAGCTCAGGTGGTTATTTTTAGGCTGTCACCTCCTTGCTTCTCTTGTGGGTGGCTTTTATAAATAGTTGGTGCCTCTGAGTGGCTCCAGTGCCAGGCAGGAGCTTGATGTGTCCGTGCCCAGCAGAGCCAAGAAAGACTCTGCCTCACCTGCTCGGCTGCTGTCCAGCCCTGCCCGCTTGCTTCTGTCAGCTTGCCTCCTCTTCCTCTGGGCATGGACAGCAGGCACAGAGCTCGATCCCACCACTCACCCCTCCCTGCCAGCCCCCGGGGCTAGGGCACAGCTTCTCGCATTGCCAGTGCTCGCATGGGTACTCTAGATGTTGTCCCCCAACCCAGGGCACCCCGTCTTCAGGCTGCTGTCCCCACATCTTTCTGACTTCTGCCGCACCATCTTCCCTAGCCCTGATCCCCATTCTCTGCTCCTGGGCTCCCCAAATCCCATCTCTGTGCTCCAGCTCCTCGCAGGGTCCAGCCCTTGCTCTCCTGCAGCTCTGCCCCTTCTCCAGGGCCTGGAACATCCTCAGGACTCCCTGACCTTCCTGCTGTTCCTGGTCTCCAATCTATTTTAGTAGCCATACGCCGCCAGGTGCCCCTTGCCCAGTAGCATCTCCCTGGCAAGATTTTGCCTGGTGCGGGCTCTCTGTGGCCGTAAACACTGCAGAGTGGTGACCGCGGTGCCATAATTAGCCAGGTACAGCAGGAATGCACTTGCAGCCTGACAACTCTTCTGGAGTCGAATGGGAGCCAATTAATCTAATTAAAGCAGCTGCTGGCTTGTTATCCCTATACAGTTCACAAGGCTACGGAGGTGCCCCATCCTTGTCATGCCCCTGTCCATAAGCCACAGGTGGGTGCACACGGGTGGGTGTGAAAAGCCACGGCTCGCTCTCTCTGTGGATCTGAGGGACACAAACTAAGGGGGCACAAAAGCCAGGTGCCCATGGTGGGGTGACTCTGCCCTGTGCATCAGGCATCTGGAAGTGCTGGCATATGGCTGGGGTGCCAGTGGTATCCGTGGGAGCTGGATGCAGGGGGCTGCACCCCAAGGATGCCATGGCCACGGGGTTTGCATGCCACAGGGCTGCAGTGCCAGTCGTGCCGGCAGCTCCAGCAGCGGTTGGTGGGGCCTGGCACCACGCCATGTCCCGGCGAGGAAGAGCTTTGTTTCCCAGTGCCAGAGCAGGTCCTGCCAGGCGACGTGGCAGCATCCTGTAAGCTAATTACGAGGCAGGCCGAGGAGGAGGTCTGTCTGCACAGGTGTCTGTCAGCAGGGTGCTGGCACTCACGCCGCCTAATTAGACACCCTGCCAGCCTTTAATGAGAACAAATGAGAGGCCAGCCAGTGCAGGCTGGGCTGTGGCATCCAGACCCCGTCCTGCATGATGGCTCTGGCCCAGTGCCCTCTGAGATCCAGTGACCACTCTCACTTGGGCATAAGGAGTGGTCTGCAGTGGCTCAAACCCCGTGCCAGGGAGTCCTGGCATCAGGGCAGAGCTTAGCTGGCCCCACCATGCCCCTCTGCAGCAGCCTGTGCCTCACAAGGCACTATGTACCACCCTGCATGCACCCTTCTGGCAGCCTCTGACCCTTCCCCATCCCCTTACCTCTCAGACAAGCACTTTTCAGAGCTGGGTCTTTGTGCTCCATCACTGCAGGGTGCCTCCAAAGCAAGGTCCTGCCCTACCCTGCCATCTCCCTGATAGCCCATCTCATTGCAAAGAGGGGAGCTTGACACCAGGTGGATCTACCTGCATAGGCTGAGTCTCCAGTTATCCTCTCATCACCTCAATAGCTGCCGGTGCCACATGGGACATCGCATGGCGTGCGGATTGTCACCTCCATGCGCTTGCCCTGACAGCATCCACCCAGCTGCACCATGGGACTCAAAAGCTCTTGCTTGGATGCTTGAAGGATGTGCACAGGCAGGGAAGGAGTTAGCCACATGGTCTACTTGGGATCCCTGTGCAGCTTTTCCGTGGCTCCCTGTAATCTGAAGGCAAAGAGACTGGTGTCCTGGGTTGAGTACGCAGCAGACTGGAACAGCACGTCCCTGCGCCAGGAGCCTCTCAGCACAAGCAGGCTCCCTTCTTGGAGCAGGGAGCCAGATGGGCAGTGTGGCCAGGACAAGTTGGGAGAATCAGGTGTGCTCCGAACACCTCAGTGAGGCTTGGGTATGGGCTGCAGGAGAAGACCTCAGGACACATGTGCATCCGCAGGGGGAAGTTTAACCCAACAGCAGGACCTCAGGCGAGCCTGGAGGCTGCAAGGGGGCCAGGCAAGCTGGAAACAAGGTGCAGAAGAGCAGGGTCACAGACGAGGGGGGTGCTGCCAGGAGACAGTGCTGGAGCCAGCCATTCCCTCTGCAAGCACATTTACACACCAGCAGGCACCGGGGCATGGCGGCAGGCGTGTGCCCGACCAGGGATGTGGGGAAGGGAGCCCAGCTGGGCTGGGGGGCGGCGGGCCCCCACGCAGCACGCCGGCTCTACAGCAGCCCTATAAATAAACACACCCACACACCGCAGCACACATGCCGGGATGCTGGGGGGGAGCGACTGTGTGCGGCTCCCAGCGGGCAGCGGGGAGTAATGGGACGAGACCAAGCACGGTGAGGTGCCATGTGGGTATTCGGAAAAGTCGCCTGCCAAAGGAGCGTTCGGGAGGAAGGCAGATCCCCAGGGAGCTGGGCAGGCTGCCTGCTCTGCAGGGCACGGGCAGGGCTGGGGCAGCCCTGGAGCCCCGAGGCCAGGAGGGTGTCTGAAATGACGCAATGCTTGCAGTCCTGAGGGGAAAACGTGCCCTTAGGGAATATGAACGCCCCCGCATCCCCACCACACACACACACACGTATGTGCACACATACATCCCCCCGTGTGAGTGCACACACACAGCTCCATCCCTGCGTGCAGCCCTGGGTGCATGCAAATTCCCCTTTTCCCCTGCGCTCACCCAGGTGTGTGCACACCCCGTCATCCTGGCATGTCCCCGCCATGCACACGCACCTTCACTTCTCGTGTGTCCCACGCATGCACGCCTCCATCCCTCCTGCTGCACACGTCTTAGCCCTCGTGCACCTCTGCGTGCACACTCCTTCCCGTGTGCATCCCCACCGAAAACCCCTCTCGCAGCACCGGGGATGGCAGCCTCCCCAGGGCTGGAGAAGAACAAATGGATCCATGCCACCACAGCTCTGCCAGGCTGGCTTCTCCCGGCAGGCTGCCATCGCGCCGTGACTTAAAGAGGTTTAAGGGAAAGGCGGGGAGGTGCTGGGTCGGAGGCCGAGGCCAGCCCCTCTGTGCCAGGCAGGGGGTGGTGGGATTTGCTGGAGTGCCGGCCAATTTCCCCGCCGCTCTGCTCTGTCCTCTCATTTTCGCGGTGGGGTCTGAGTGGTTGATGGGCAGGTTGGTATTGCCGGCGCAGCGCTCCTCCGCTCCGCCAGCGACGCTCAGCTGCCTCCCAGCCCGCCCAGTGTGTGCTTGCTTGTTCGCAGGAGGAGGGGGATGTGGAGCAAGGGGCTTTGCCGTGAATTTACAAACCTTCAGCGTGGGCAAGGGCCACTCAGCATCACCAGCGGACCCAGCTCCATCCAGACACAGCCCCACTGCTCCCACAACCCTGGCAGACTGTGCCAGGGCCGTGCAGGGTGTCCCTCGGCACTAACCGCAATGGGAAGGTGCAGCGGTTGTTACCAGAGGAAAATGGAGGCAGCTGGGGACCAAGATGCCACAGCCAGGCAGGTCCACACCAGCCAGCCACGGACCAGATGCCAGGGTGCCACGCAAGGTGGCACTGCCAGCGGGGCAGAGGACTACGGCAGGCAGGGGTCCTGGAGCCTCAGCACCTCTTCAGCTGCTTTCCAGGGAGGCTGGGCGCTGGCCTGCAGGGATGATGGAGCAGATGATGCTCTTGGTCTGAGGCGAAAGGCAGAGAAGAGTTGCCATGGAGACAGGCTATGTCATTTTAAGGAGGCACGGAGGCATTCGCACCCATTCCTCTCGGATGAACCCCAGTAGCCGGAGACAAGGGGAGCAGGGTGGGGGTGCCCGGCATCCCCATAAATCCCAGGTGGGTTGGCTGTTCCCCAGGAGTGCCACCCCATGCAGGAGCCAGTAGCAAGACTGCAGGCAGGGCTGCATGCCCAGGGCGTGCCTGGGGGCCAGTCTCCCTTGGGGACAGCTGGGAGCAACTGGTGGCACTGGGACAGCATTAATCAGCTACCAGCGCAGCCTGAGCAGGCAATAGTGAGCAGCCTGCAAGCATCAGAGGTCAATACAGCCCCCTCCAAATTTTCCTGAGATGACCCAGTGTTCTGGGGAGGAGCTGTGAGTGCTGACCAAGGGCCTGGGGTGAGGTTCAGGGTGAAGGCAGTAATATCCTGGCTTTCTGGATAATTTAAGCTTTAATTAATATGGGCTTTATGTATTAGCAGCCCCCCCTTCCCTGCAAGCGGCAGGAGCAGGACCGCTGCTTCTCAACCTCCCGGTGCCTGCGGCCAGCTCTGGTGCCTCTGCTGGGGTCCCCACCGCATTGCCACGGGCCCCCCAGCTGCTGACACAGAGGGAGAAATCATCTGGGGGGG
>Ga0065711_1007036_pt1 | contig 24023 bp, 12 predicted proteins | sample Hoacrofraction12_FD_59098 | JGI IMG/M metagenome (GOLD analysis project Ga0065711, IMG submission 59098) | Hoatzin crop microbial communities from Cojedes, Venezuela - Epithelial fraction 12 v2 (version 2) | ecosystem: Host-associated > Birds > Digestive system > Esophagus > Crop | place... | reverse complement strand
TGGGGGGTGACACAGTTGTGGTGATTTTTTTTTTTTTTTTTAACACCCTTAATGTATCTGAAAATGAGCACTTGTGAGGTTCATCTTGCTTGTTGCTAATTGAGCCTGATTTCTCTCAGACATTATTACCACTCTCCACAAGGGCAGCCTTAATGACTGTGCAGGGATGAGTAAGAGGATTTTTTAGGTTATGCTTCCACTAACACAAAAGATAGTAAAATCCCATTAATGAAAGGGGCCCAAGTTGTAGATTCCTACTCCTAGCTGCAGAAACAGATCTGAACTGTGTATATCCTTCAGTCATTTGGCGTCAGAGTAGCTTTCCTAGGTTGTTTTGGCGTGGAGAAAGCCTGGAGAATTCTGTATCTGGAGAAAAAAAAAAAGTGAGATGTTCCCTTGTGGGGCATAAAGGCTGAGTCTATTAAGCAGAGTCTCAAGCAAGTTACTAGCTCATCAAGTACAACAAACAGAGTCGGAGCTGGAAACCACGAGAGGAAGGGAGCAGCCAGCATTTATGCAACATGATGCTTTTTAACTTCTGAATTGCTGGCTGCTCTGTGTGTATGTGGTATGTTTGAGGCATTATGTGGTTTGTGTCTGCCAGCAAACGTTTATTTCATGTAAGACGTTGCTGTGTTGCCATCTCAAACAGGTGTAATGTGAAGCATGGTAAAACATACTGGAAGTTAGGGTGACTTTAAGGCTCCAGTAATGTGACACTTGGGTTAGTATTTTGGTCAGAGCAGAGGGATAGGATCTCTCCTGTGTCTTACTATCCGATCTGATAAAAAAGATACTATGATCCTTGTTAATACCACTTCATCAGAGGAAGGGAAGTATAGTTTTGCAGGAAATGAAGTTTGCATCAAATAAAGCCATTCTGTGTGAATGCATTCATTGTGCTTTCAAATTAATAAGAATTTTCTTGGCAGTTAATGAACATTTACTGAAGAAGCCTAATGTGACATTTGAGAAGTTCAATAAATAATTTTTCTTTCTTGATTAAGGCATCTTTTAAGCTGTCACTTATACAACCAAGAATTGTCACTTTTTAATGCATTGGGGGATCTTGTTGCATACTGATTTGGCTGTTATTGCCTATTAAACAGTTCAGACTTCATGAGCTTTAGTTTTCCTGCCCTTAATTATTTTAAGCAGCCTCCTTCTATAAAGACCATTTGTATTTCCATAAGCATTTATTACATGTACAAGACATGAAAAATGGACACATTGAAATACATGGCTTAATATTTCTCTTTTTTCTTTTTTTCCTCCTCTGGGTCAGTTTTGGCATAGTCAGTCCTAATACTCATCCCAAATGTTTAAAGACACTACTTCTTCAGGCTTTGCAAACATCAAAAGTTAAATTTCTTATGGCCTTTTTTGCTTTGTCTTGTGTCACAAATCATAGAGGTTGTTGAAGGTAGTTGTTTGTAAAGCACTGATAGCTCAAGGATACTCAGCAGGACATGTCTAAATTTGGGCCGTTTCCCCCCGTTTTTTCATTCTCCTATCTGGACACAGAAGTTATCTTATTTTAACATTAATGGGGTTTATACATGTGCAATGAGGGAGTAATAAATTTAAAAGGCAAATGCTTGTTGTTTTGTGGCATGTCAGTGGGGGCTGCTTCTGTTGATGACTATCGTCAGGGCTGCTCTAAGGGTGATAAAAGGTGACTTGGACCTGGTTCAAACGTATGTATGTATGTGTCTATTACTGTTTCTTGAATATGTGTGATCTTGATTATTTTTTTTTTAATTAAAAACTTGTCAAGTGTCAGCAAATAGAGGTGTCTTTAAAGAAAAAGTCACCGGACCAGAGGTTTTTCAGTACCATAAATATGATGAGGAAAGTGGCTTTTAGTGACCAAAGTCTTTTGTCACCAAAGTAGCAATAACTCTACAAAGTAGCAAATCTAGACAATTTGGAAGAGCTTTTGGCTCTGAAGCTTGCATGTCCCTGCCCTTTGTCACGTCTCACCTTATGTAAGCTGAAAAGCCTCATAAAGATGATCTTATCCATTGGCAAATGTCAGGGTTTCAACAAGAAAGGTTGTCTCATGAGCAGCTTGGCGTCCCTCTGCTAGTTACACTGCAAGACAGCTTGTGTCTCATTGAGCTGCTTAAACTCATTTTTCTCAAGCAGACCTGCTTGACTGTTCAGGGATTATTGAACCAGCTTTGGGGCCAACAGATTGTGTTAAAAAGCTCTTACACCTGCCTAAGTGGGAAAGAATAAGCAACAAATGTTGTATGTATCTGGTATTTTGTTGCAGTGCTGATGCTGATCTCAAATGACTGATTAAAGTTTGGGCATGGTAAAAGAAAGAAAACCCAAACAAGTTATTTATCTTCTGCTTTTCTTAAAGGAAAAAGGGAAGACATGGGCGCAGTCAGACTGCAGGTGGTGTGAGGGCTCTGTTTGGGCCTCCTTTAGCTGCCTTGCCTGGGCAGGGATCACGGGGTCTCTAGCATGCTATGCATAGCATGGTCAGATCTGTGCTTCTACTGGGCATCATCTGGGCTGCTGCCCTCACAAAGGACCACTGTATCTTCTGCTGGCACTTGCTAATGTGTATTGTCCCCCCTCAGCTTGGCCTCTTGCAGCTCAGGAGTGGTTTCCTGAAGCCACATAGGAAAATCAAGGCAGGCATGATCTGAAGTCATGGGTACAGAGCCCTGCCGGGTCCCTCAGCTGTGTGACTGGTCTCTGCTGATCACAGAATGGTTTGGGTCTTAAGGGAGCTTATAGAACATCTAGTCCTAACCTGCCTGCCATGGACAGGGACATCTTACACTAGAGCAGGTTGCTCAAAGCCCCATCCAAGCTGGCGTTGAACAGTTCCAGAGAGGTGGCATCCACAGCTTTTCTGGGCAACCTGTTCCAGTGCCTCACTGCCATCATAGTAAAGAATTTCTTCCTTATATCTAATCTAACTCTACCTTCTTTTAGTTTAAAGCCATTACCCCTTGTCCTATCACTACATGCCCTTGCAAAAATTCCCTCTCCAGCTTTCTCGTAAGCCCCTTCAGGTGTTGGAAGGCTGCTCTGAGGTCTGACCAGCAATGTTATAACGGTCTGTGCAAGGCAGCTTGCTTCATTTTGAAAGTGGATTGAACTACTTCGCTATACATAATATCCTAATAAATTATGAATGTCTGTGTAGGAACTAGTTCAGAAGACCTAGCTGACCGAAAAGTTACATCCCAGTTTACTATGCACCAGCTTCCCCTTGTTAGTAACTAAGGGCGTATCTCAGAGCAATGCTGTAGACATGGATTAGTGAGCAGTAATTGGAAATCTTTTGTAGGGAACAGAAAATATGGAAGTGTATATGATGTTAAGAAAAAGTGAGAGGAAAGAAGTTGTTTTAACTGTAACTTGAATGTTACGATGTTGAATGAGCATTACAATGTTGAAATTTTAATCTATTTTTACATTTTAAATTGCGTTGAATCCCAGAGAACTCAGTTTTAGTAAATTATTGCTTTCCTAGTTGATTTTTGAAAGATTGGAGTTAAAAATTGTTTTTATGTTATGACTAAAAATACAGTTCTTGCATGAAATTACAGGCTGTCATGGACTCTTTTAAATCAAGTTGCAGGATTTCCATTTCGGAAAAAAAACCCAATTGTATTTCCACTTCAATTTTTTCCCATGGGAAGCAGTGAAATCTCAGGGATTCTTTATATTCTATGTGGGTCACACATATATTTGTCACTTCTGTCTGAACTCAGCCTCCTGAAGTTGTTAAATTTGCTATCCCATGCACAATGCCTGTGATTGACTTGGATGTTGCAAATATATTCACTTTCCCGCAGAAAAAGGAACGTTCATTATATGTTCATTATGAATGTGCAAATTCTAATTAAAATAAAAGCCTTTTTTTTTTTTTCTCAGATGCTTCCTACACTGGTGGCAGATGTTAAAAATTAAAGTGTGCGAACTGAGAGAATCTCATTGGGGTCAGGGAATTGGGACTTCCATTTTATACTTGGCATGTGCCGTTTCTCAGTTTTGCATCAAGGTGAATTCCAATTTTCCACAGCCTTTCTTCCTAATTGGAAATGTTACAGCATGAATCATTCCTGCAGTTGCTTGATTAAGGCATTGAGAAGTTGTTATTAAATATTAGCATGAATTCCTGAGGTTCGGATGCATAAAAATTCCCGATTCTTGTTTCTTAACTTTTGTCTGCTTCTTTTATTATTATTATTATTTTTTTTAGCATATCCTGCCTAGTGCTGTTGTGTAGAGCAAGTGCTTGGCACGCAGTGAATGGACACAACATGTAATGAGCATTCAACTAATAGGGGTGCCCCATCAGAACTCTGGAAATGTCTCTGGAAGCAGAACCTCTCTCCTGGCACAGACCTCGCATTCCCAGTCAGATACTCATCGCTGGGGCTCCTCTCCAGGTTTCTCTCTCTCCTCCCAACCTTTCCTTTCAAAGTGGGAAATTCAGGTGTGGGACGGAGAATAGGACCTGTTTGTTGTGCTGTTGCTGTTCAGCACTAGCAGGGTCCTCAAAGAGTCTGTTGAGGGGCCTTTGAGCCTGGATACAAGTGCTCTCGTTTTCCTCGGGTCCTGCTCTATAAAGGTCACGTTTGCATTTTTGCAGTTGGAGGATTCCTGTGTGTGGGAGGCTGTTACACACCGTCTGAAGGGAAGCACCTGCCTTGTTTCCTGTCCACATGCCTGGTCCGTGATGTACCTGCAAAATAAGAACAAGTAGTATAGGGGCAATTGCATGAGTCCTACCATACCTGCGCCTAGGTTTTTTTTCATGTGGGTGGCTTTGCCAGAACACAAAGTCAACTGCATCTTTACTTGGCAACAGGCTTGGGAAATGAGTTTACTAAGAAACAGTGTATTTTGCCTTAAAACTGGAGTGACTTTACTTCAGTCATAGACATACAGAATGCGGTGATTAAAGAGACAGAAGTGTCTTTAAAGATCGTGTACACTGAGGGACTCAAATAGCTGCACAGTACAGGACAGGTTTGTGTGTTAATATACACAATATGGCACCACAATAATTCATTAAACATGATGGTGTGGAGTCTTGACACTGAAGTTCACTTGTTTTCCTTTGCTGGAATGGAAACAGTGAAAGAAAATACTGAAGTATTCTGAAAGAAGAATCATGACTAGATCATACAGAATGAGAAATTTAAACTTTGTTTCCGATTAGTGCTGGCAATTATTACTGCATTTGTTACAAAGCAGTAATTGGCCTTTGGCCAAAGCCAGCCTTTTGCATTCACTTGAATAGTCTGTGGTGCCAGTACGGTGTAAACTGAATAGGATTTGGCTCTGACATTCAAGCACAAGCTACTCTTTCAAAACCACCCTGTTCTGTTTCTGCCTTTTCCTTGTTAGCCATAAATCTCCCTGGGCATTTTATTCTACTCTCCCAAATGTTGTCAGAATGTGCCAAGTAGAATTCTCCAGTTTCTTTTTGTAGTGCAAGAATTTTAGCAGTGGAAGTTTCTATATGTTTATGGAAACACAGATGCAGCTTTTATAATACTTGATAGTGCTTACATAAAGATATAGAAACATCTGAAAGAAAGTTTATTTTTTCTGTACATTATTGCAGTGCCAAAACACTTGTTTTCTGCTGGAAAAATAATATTGATCATAAAAATGGAATGCTGGTTGGAAATGCATAGGCTACTGTAGTAGAATATTTCATTCAGGATGAAATGTGAGAATTACAGGCTTGATTCTGCTTCTGCTGAAGCCAGTGGCTAAATGCCCAATTGCCTTCAATTGGAGCAGGATTGAGTCTTCTCTTTTGCAGAAGGGTATATTGAACAGTCCATAATCCTTAATCTCTGATTTAAAGCAAATCCATTTGGTAAAGTTTTAGTGCTGTTTCAAGCCTAGAGCCATTTGGCTAAAATTGCATTTGATATACTTTCTGGAAGTCTGTTTTCTGAGTCTGCTTAGGAGTCTGTTTCTGTATTCTTAAATGGAAAGGAATGTATTTATTGTAGCCACATCTCTAGGTTGTTTGCTTATCAAGTTTGAAAACAAAAAAGATATGTATGACAAGATACTGTTTCTATGAATTGCCCTCCATGTGGAACACATTCCCTTAGTGCAATCAGGTGTGTTTGAGACAGATATGTAAAAGGCCCAAAATTCTTGGAAAATAATGTTTTGAGCATTTGAGGTATGATCTTTTTTTTTTTTAAAGAGACGGCATGAATTATCAGCTTATAAAGACTGTGTGTGTCTTTTAGCTTGGATGCTGAGCTCTGAGAAGGTGTTAAAGGCAGGCTGTTTAACTTGGGTACTGTGACATAAAAAGTGAACCTTGAATCCTTTTTGGACTTTTATCATCTACTTAGTTGTCCTCTTCAAGGTTTTTACTGCAACCACGAGGAAACACACTTTTAGTAAAGAAGAGTTTGGTATTCTCCTAAGAACTACAGAAGTCAGACAGTTATACATAGAAGATTATGTATCATGGGATTTGCAGTAAAATCATGAAGGAGGGGAACAGTGTATATATCCACCAGTGGTTTGCAAAACCTGAAGACTTTTATTTCAGAAAATGTGCATGCTTGGGGCTTGATTTAGCTGCTGATTGTGAAATAGCTGTTCCTATTAATTTCCAATAATAGTCTTATGGTATGTTCCAGGGCAGAATGTAGCTCAGCAAGTTCAGATTGAAATGGTGAGTGATAACAAAAAAATTATTGAGAAAGTGGTAAATAATTGTGAGGTGTATTATTTTATTAAATATAATGTGGGCTAAGTCCCGAACTCTTTGCTGGAGCCTTACACAGGTAAACTGCTGTTGAAGTGAAGGCACTTTCCCCTCCTTTCCTTCTGATCTCTCTGCTTTGCCTTTGTTTCACAGACTGTGTCTGAGGCTTAATACAGATGTATTGGGACTAGGGTTAGGTGCTCTCCCATTTTCCAGAGGATGTCTTCTTCAGGCTCCACAGTGTCCTATGGAGACTGTAAAACTGTGTGCAGAGGTGAACAGACCTGCTTCAGATAGGGAGCTGTTGTTAGACCCATCACCCCACCCCCTAAGGACCTGGTAGAAAAAGTAATGTAAAACTCTGGTCATGGAAGTAGTAGTATCAGATCTCTGTGCATAAGTAGAAGTAGCGCTGATGGAGTTACCAACAGAAAGCTTTTGCACAGCTCTGGTTCTAGCGGAGACCCAAAGGGTGGAGCAGAGCACACAAAAAAAGAGTGAGTTCTCTTGGTCCGCTGTCTCTTCTTATTAGAACTCTGGTTAGTACTTAAGGCAGCTGTTTATGCAGCCAATAACTAACTCTCAATCCAAAATGCTCACTGCTGTGTCTGCCCGAAGGCCTGGTGCCTTCAAATTCCTTGTTAATACCTGAATGTTGAAGTCTTGAAAAGTTGACCTACCAGCTTATGTTTTCAGAGAGAAACCTCTAAGACTTTTTCAAAGCTGCTGTTTCAGTACAGAAACAGCTTCTGCTGTGGTGTGCTGGGAAGCATGATGACAATCGACATTTCTTGATGTCTGGGATTCTCCCTCTTTGCCTGTGGAAGATGTAATACTGCTCACCTGCTTTTTCTCTGTCTGTCCCACAAGAACATTTATGCCTCTTCTGTAACAATATGCTGAAGGATACTCCATTCAACAAAAATTTGTATATTGCCACTTTGGATTAAAAATAGAAGTAATTTCAGAAATGCAGAGAGTGGGAGTCTCATTTTTGTCATCGGCTTTATGGGAAGCCTGAGGTTCCATCTCATGTTAGAATTTGATCTTGTTTGTCATATGTCTCCTGATAAGTGAAAGTAAACTGAATAGCTACTCTGAGTCATCGATAAATAAAAGCTCATGGGATTGACAGAGTTTCTTTCAATCGATGGACCTCAGTCATCTACCTTTCTAGGCAGCATTGTTGTTTTATATCCTCCCGTGCATGAGGAACTGTAATTATGATAAGTGTGATGAATGTGTCAGACTGCAGTGTCTGGCAGTCTTCTGGAAATTCAGTTATTTGTTTAGACTTGTGAAAAAGCTGCCCTTCTTCTATACTTTACAACTGGAGCAAAAAGCAAAGCAGAATATAAAGTTGTTTCAGGCATAGAACTTTCTCCTTCGCACATCCTTACGCTTCCACCATTCTCATTGTAGATGAAGACGACCCTTCAAGGCAATGCTGCCTGGCGTCATGGATCTGGCTATTCTAGGATGAGATCAGTGGATAGGCGCTGTCTGTAACCCAGATAATTTGGATATGGTAGTTACTGCTTCTCCTTTCACCACTATACTGTTTCAGATGTCTGTTCCTTTGATATCTCCAAATGTCTCACTTTCATCTTTATCCTCAAGTTGATTAAAACTGAAGTCCTGATCTTGCCATAGGAAATCAATACATGAAATAGATACGTGGTTGCCACTGTTGGCCAGTGTCTTATAAGCATCTTGGGTGTGCTTTCAGCAGTAATGTAAAGAAGGAAGTAGCAACGTGTTTATGGAACACATCAGGAGAGTGCGTTGTGTGGATAGGTGAGGGAGAAGAAAGATATCATCATTGAAGTTGAATAAACAAGACAATCTGCACAGCAAATTACAGTAATTAGTGATTAAGGGAACTTAATAGGATAAGGCCAGAAAGGAGAGCAATACAGGTATGTGATATTGACAGCAATCTCGAAAGGTTTTATCTTCGTGGAGAGTGGGTTGGCTCAGTGAAACACTTTGCAAAAGATGCATCAGACTCAGAGCAATAGGACGGGGGGTTGGGGGGTTGGACTAGATGACCCATGGAGGTCCCTTCCAACCCCTAACATTCTGTGATTCTGTGTGACTGGCTGGTGGGAAGGAGCAGCATGAGGATATGGGAAATGAAGCTGGAAATTATTTCTGTGAAAAAAAGGGGAGCAGGAGGGGGATGCCATGTGGAGGCAAATATTTTCAGTTAAGAAAAATGCTTGTTATCTTGCAGTTTATTTCTGTTTATCCAGCTGTATCATGTTCTAGGCCAGAACTGTGTTTTCCTCTGTGTTTGGAAGGTGCCTTGTATGCTTTTGTATGCTACGGAAAGCAGTAGATACCATACAGCAGTAGGCTGTTCTTACCTACATAATAACAATCTAGGTTTGAAGTAAAGCATCAGTTTTTTTGTCTGTAGAGATTCTTCCACCAAAATCTAGGATTTTTGTACATGTGGAAAGTCTTTGTGAATGTCTTCCTTAAGCTGACTAAGTCTTCAGTAAGGAAAGAACATTTTTTTTCAGTTTATGATTTAGTGATCCAGGCCTTGCTCTAATGGTGAGTTAATTATCTTACAGTTGGTATTTGCAAACAGGAGATGCTCCAGAAGAAGAATGCTGTTTTGGTGGATGGGGTCATCCTCAATGGTCCTATAATGGACTCAAAAGCAGGAGAGAAGTTTGTGGAAGAGGCCTGTAAGATTATAATGGAAGAAGTCATCCAGAAAGCTGATGACGTAACAGAAAAGGTAAAGCTATAGAGCATTGTTGAGAATTTGTAACAGAGATAATGAACAGTGAATCAATTTTTTTCTAAGCTGCATTTTATTGCACTTTAGCCTCAAAATTGCTTCTAGTCTGTGCCTGGCTCTGAAATAAGACAGCCTTTCAAATTAAGAAAAATCATATTATAAAACCTTTCAATAACATAATCAGCATACATATTTGTCAGAATATAATGAGTTTTTTCATCTCAGAGTACAATGGTCACTTTCTTTGAGATGACAAATGGGTGCAGTGTTTTCCTGCTTGGGGTGAGGGGAGTTATTTGTTTTCTCCTCAGGGGTACTGGTATCAGAGAAGGAGGAACTGTGGATGTGGTACCACTGTGGAGGGGCAACATAATTATATTGCTCTGGGTTTCACAGAACGCATACTTAAGAGGGTGTATTGGAAGAGGAGCTGAACATGAAGTGTGCATGCCTTTGGTCATGCACTGACTGCTCCCACCCTTTGGCAGAACAGCATCTGAAAACGCTGTGACTGCAAATCCTTAGCTAAGGACAGAATTTTACCTGCAGGCCTCTTACTCCTAACTAGAATACATGAGCCATGAAAAGACAGATTGGTTTTCAGACTTGCGGCTGGCTTTCTACACCCCTGCATTCCAACAGGCACACCTTATTCTCCTCCAAGTCTTTTCCTCCTTCCAGCCTTTCCCACTCTAGTTTTTATGGCCAAGGAGTACCTGAGACACGATAAAGCCAAGATCCCATGAGGCCAGTTTACCAGAGATATTTTCTGGTGGCATGCTGCACTGCAATGGGCAGTTTTGTGAAACCTGTGCTGAACGTGATGCTTATCCAGTACCTTTATAACCTCTTCCTCTTGGTTAACCTGTTCGCTGCTGGTGTCTCCCTCCTCCCTCTCACTAGGTTTGTGAATGGCGGGCTCCCGAAATGCTGAAGCAGATTCTTGATCTGGAAATGAGGGACACTGGCGAATCTCATCAGAAACTCTTGCAACTCTGCCGGGATGTTATACAATACAGCGTCAAAACCAGTACGCGTGTGATTTCTGCTGCAGTTATTTTGTATGCTAACCCAGGAAGACAAGATAATGTTTACAAAGTTCTGTCACCTTTCAGGGAATTGGGGGCGTGAATGTTTGTTTTATGCCTGCCTATACAAGTATGCAAACATTTGGCTGTGTTTCAGTTGTTTGACTGAATGCTGGTCACCATAGGTTTGACTGAAATGTGTAATCATGGCAAACTAATCGAAAACTAATTTCTGTAATGCCATCAACATTAGTGGTAAATTCTGTCATTTGGAAGTCTGGTGAAAGTTACCTAGATGGGTATGATATAACAGTCTAGCAAAACCAGGCAGGAGAAAGACCTCTGTGTGTGATTTCCTGCTGTCTGAGTGGAGTCAGTGTCATTGCCCTCATACTTTCTTAGTGATGATTACCCTACATTTAATATTGCTCTTTTTGAGAGATTGTCTTATAGGGTGTCAGTTTGCTCATAGGCAACAATTCCTGTTCCAGACACTGAGAAGGCAGCCTGCAGTGTTTCAGAGACAGTACACCACAGCTCTGCAGGATTAGCTCTCTACAGCTAACCTTTCTGCAGCATGTGTCGTGCAATTCAATCGTAGCAAAAAGGGATGAATAACATCTGTTCAGGAAATAGCTCTGGAGCAGTAGCTCAGGATTTCAGATGTGACATAGCTTAAGCTGTGTTTTGGAAAGGGAGAAGGACGTTTGATATAGTTAGTTGTGCATTTCCAGGACATGTTCCTTGCTACAGTCACTATTACTACAAAGTAAAATGGTAAAATAATTCTGAGAGTGAACGCATGCCTCTGAAAACCATAGAAAAGTAGCAATACTGTTCTACAGGGGAAGTGCACTAATAATATACAGATAAAATTACTGAGTTACTGGCAGATATCCTGTTTAGATTTTGCAAATTGCCTTTAGATTTTCATATTACACTATGTCATCTTAGAAAGGATATTGTATATAAAAATAAGCTGTACAAATAGTCTGTAATCTAAATATAAACATTTATTGAAGCCCCAGATATAATTGGAGCCATACAGTTTACCTGGTTTTGCATGCAAAAGTACTGTGCTGTGGATGAAAATTTAGGTGGTGATCCCACTGCTGAACTGACTTGTTTTTATAGTCAGCAATAATATATACTTTTCTCATAATTAGTCATATATCGGTGTTTCAAGGCAAGTCAACACTGAGCTTGTCATTTTAAGTCTGCAGCAAGTTTTTCCAAGTGGTTATACTGCCTCACTCTATCAATACAGAGACTTTGGTGGGAGCACAGGCACAGCTGCCTGGGACTGGCAGGTTTGTGCAGTCTACTGCTTAGCAACATTTGGCCGAACATCTATTGTGGCCTCTCAAGACCACTGTTAAAAGCCACTGTGTATACTCAGTTGTCGATCCCGTTTCTTTTTTTGATTTGTAAAACTTGTGAACAACCCACATTCGTTCAGTGCACTACTTACATCTCCCTTGTTTTGGGACCTGAAAGTGCTTATTAAATTTACTTTCAAAGGATTGTCTAACCTAACAAAAGGATAGTTAGTCCAGAAAATGCTGAAAGAATGATGGAGTGAATTGTGATTTGCAGTGTTCAGCTGAGAGGGCCTGTGATATGTTCTCTTTTCATGTATATCCTGTCGCTGCTTTTCATCTGTATTTTCAGGTCATCCAAGATTTTTCAATCAGCTGTATGCTGGAATAGATTATTACTCGTTAGTGGCTCGTTTCATCACAGAAGCACTGAACCCAAGTGTGTAAGTGTAGTTCCTTGCCCTTTTGATGATAAATTAGCACGTGTTTTGGAATAACAGCCTTCCCCCCCCCCCGCGATTTCAGTTTTCAGTGTTACAGAGGAGGTAGGAATTGTGCAGGAATTTGGGATAGAGAACAGTCTGGATTGGCTGGATAGCTCAACAGAAACTTGGCTAAGCTCATGAGGCTTTTTTTCCTAGTTTGTGAGGTGGGGCTTAAGAGGAGAGATCTCTGTTTTTCAACACACTTAAACCTAGACTTTTTTTTTTACTTAGTGCATAAAGGTGAATTAATTGGACTTAGTTCTTCACTTCCTTTGAAGCATTCTGCAGAGTTGAATGCAAATGGTTTCCTGCCTACTGTTTACTTGCAAATGTAAAGCCTAAATGAAAAGTAATTGCTGCTTGCAATAGATCATTATAACTGAAATTTAAGCCTGTGACCTACATTAAAAGCAACTTCTGATGTATTACTTCGAGAGTGGAAGTGTTGATGTGATGCTGTCAGGAACCAAGTAATTGTTCTACTGGGTTGGATTCACAGTGTTTTTGGTTTAGAGTTTTACTGCTGATGATGGTCACCTTCTGATAGATTAGAGAAAGGTGCAAGAAACTTTTATCTAGTTTTAACAGTATTCTTTGGTGTTAGTTCTGTAGTCTTAATACCAATCATCATGCTTTTATTTTTGTTCAGATATACATATGAAGTATCCCCTGTGTTTCTGTTGGTGGAAGAAGCAGTCATCAAGAAAATGATTGAGTTCGTAGGCTGGGAAGAAGGTGATGGTATATTTAATCCAGGTAGGAACAGTTCAGATTTCGAGCTGAGTCATTATAAGCCTACTAACATCAGTAATTCCATGAACATTGTACTCGTGTAGAATATTTGAAAATGCATGCAAAAATCCAGTGATGCACACACATAAGTATTTAATCCAGGTTTATCTTGTCTGTTTCTAGTAATAATTCTGTGAGTCTGATCAGTGAATAAATGAAAACTGTTGTACATTAAAAATAATTGTGTGGAAGCTGTTTATAACTGATGGTACTCCTGAGCTCATTAACAACAATACCAACAGCCTTATTGGACTGAGTCAAATGGGTTGGCAGACAGGGAGCTGATTTATGTGCTAGACACCGACCAGTGGTGCCTGAGGGCACTGGTCTCTGTATTCTGCCTGTCAGCTGTGGGAGCCAGAGTTTGTCTTAGCGGGAGTGTGATGAGTTTAACTCCTTTGGGTTTTGATTGTTTTTTTAAATGTTACGAGAAGGCCAACCAAACAAATATTTCTTAAGCTTCTTGATAAGCCATGGTTTTCAAATGCTCTGTAAAGCAGCGTTCCAGCCTACTGTACTGAAATAAGGAAGCATGATGATGCTATTCCACAGATTATTCAGGTACCAAATTATTAGGCTAGATGTGAAGCTCTTCTGTCTAATTTGGGGGTGAGAAGAGAAATGAAATTAGTAAAAGGATTTAAACAGCTCCCTTCAAAAACAAAACCAAAGTCAGTAATTCTAGCCAACAAGTGAGTAGTAGAAAAATAAATAAAATCCCCTATTTTTTTAAAATATGTTAATAGTATGGATTTTTTTTAATGTCAGATTTTATGTGTATTTTCAGTAGAATCCTTGCTTTTATGGCAGGATTGCCTAATTAAAACTTACTGAAATACTGTCAAAAGATAAATGAATTATACTTTTTTTGTACTAGTTTTGTGGAAGTGTTTTTCATATTATTTTGGTTTTGTTCTTTTAAGTGAATAAAACTAATCCAGATGTTACCTTGCACATCTTCCATTTCCCACTTGCTGAGTGTAGTGTTTTTTGGTTTTTTTGTGTGTGTTGGTTTTTTTTTTTTTCTTCCCCAGTGGATATCTTTTCCCTGTAATACTTTGAGGCCTGGTTGCCCAAGAGATCTCCTAAGCTCTGTATGCTGCAACCACAGCTGAGCTTGGTGCGTCCAGCTGAGCTGGCACCACTTCAGTGTAAATAGGAAGGAGCTGCTGCAAGGTGTCCCGTGTCAGGGAGGGCTGTTTGGGTACAGTGCTTATTCAGCAGGAAACATCCCCAAACAACATTCAAACACACTCTGTTTCCATACATGCTGCAGAGCCCAGAGTTCAATTTATATCTGTCTGTAGGCTTTTGGGGATGACACAAGCTATGATGGATGCATCTATAAGCTAACTGTATGGTTTATTTTTTTCCCTAATAGGTCAAGCACTCAGACACAGGACTGGTGGTAAGGACTGTGGGTAATATATTTGTATGTCTCTCTCTGCAGGTGGCTCTGTTTCTAATATGTATGCTATGAACTTAGCAAGATACAGATTTTGTCCTGAGATAAAGGAAAAAGGGCTTTCGGGTTTGCCAAGACTAGTCCTGTTCACTTCGGAAGAGGTAAAAACAAAACAAAAAAAAGCTTTTTGAACTTTATTTTCAATGGCTGCAAAATTATATCATTTGCATATCTGATGGGGGACTGGTGCAATAAATTTGTCATCAGTGTATGACGTGGAATACTGGCGCCAAGTGACGAAGTCCGATGGTAAATATCCCTGCAGAAGCTTCCTTGCTTTCAGAAAACACACACTTGTTTCCTGCTCCTGGAAATTACTGATATAACAATAGGTTTTATGTGAGGCGTACCTGAAGCAGAATGCATGTATTGTGTTGTGGAGGTCTGCAGCATCTGATTTCCCACAGCATAAAGTCTAGCAGGACCATAGGTAGGTTTTCAGTGTCAAAGTTTTTCTCCTACAGGTTTAATTTGTACTAAGCTGAGCACTTGTGGACCTGTGAGACAGTTCTCTGCAGCTCCCACTCTGCTTTATACCTCAATATATACTGGCTTTTGTAGAGAACCAAAACCACCATAAAGCATTTTGGAAAAACCTGCTGGATATTTAGACAGGTCTTCTTTAAGTAATTGAAAAATATGTGGCTAGTGTTAAAGTTTTTTGATAATATCTGTCCAAACTGTCTGTGAAAAATTGAGTTATATTCATGCATTTATTCTGAAGCTAATTGTTTTAGAGGCTTTTTCTTTCACCTGTCCCTCCAATTTTAAGAGTTTATAGTTTGATTAGTATGGAGTTGTTATTAATTCTGACTCCACTGTATAGAAATCCCAGTGGAAGTGAGAACCTTATTGTACTTGGGAGTATATAGTTACTAGAATAATTTTAGCTCTTAAGTTTATGCTCCAAACAGTTAGCAATGTAAATAGACAAGAGAGGCTTGTTTTGAAGAGGCCTGAGGGCTGAAGGCATTGCATAAGTAGTCCAAGACAGCACATGTATTTTGGAACAGAATCCAAATGTCCTAAATAAAGGAATTTTTTTCCAGGCAAAATATATTTAGTTTTTTCTTTCTGAAAAGTGTGTATATGAAATGACATGCCTGTTCATACTTAATCCATCATGTTACATCTTAAAAATAGCTAAGGAGGAAAAAATGAGGATCACGTGTTGCTTTAATGCGTTTGAGATGAAGTGCATAGAATTTTTATCATAAAGTTGCAAGATTTCATTGCAAGATTTAAATAAAAAGTACACTGTCTTACTCCAAACCAAACAAGCATTTAATTTAATGACAAAAAATTTTGTTTGACTCACAGAATAAATTTATTTTGGTATCTTTGCTTCATCAGAAAGACCAAAACCAGAAAACATGGAACTGACCAGGAGAGAGAAATTGGTAACTTAGTTGTAAGGCAATGATCTTCATCTCTAATACTTTTCACAGAACCATGTTGTCTTCTGTACTCAGTAATCACTTCCTGTAAAACTGCCATTTTTAGTAGCTAGATACTGGGACAATTGTCTAGTGTCTCTAGTATTTATTCATTGTTATGAGGGAGGAGTTGTTCATATTCACGGATCCTTATTTTAGCACCACCTGTACTGAGTCCCAGTTACATTACCTTTTGGAATTTTATTTAGTTTATATAGGTGATACTATTGAGAATATATTTAATAAATCGCCCACACTGAAAATAAGTAGATAAGTGCTTGTGTCACACGCTCTTCATTTTTTTAATTATTTATTTTTTGTTTTTTATTTGAGCCTTTTTTCCGTGTGTGTATCCTGGAGGACACAGACTTGTTTTGAACCTGAAGTGATTAAAAAAATGATCCTGTTTTTTTAACTCCTGGAGGAGTTAACAACCTGTGTTTTTCTTTGAAGTGAATCGTGCAAACTGTTGGCATGGAGCAGCCATGAGGCTATAACAAACTGAGAGTATTGATAAGGATCAAAAAAGGCACTTGTGTCATTTTAGGGCTTGGCTTCAACACTGTGTTCAAATGAAATTATTTTTGCCTTCAGTTGCCAAGTCCCAAAGTTTCAGTCCGGCACTTGGCAAACCGAAAGAGTTCCTTGCTGTAGAGCAGGGGAATGCACAGACTTGTCAGTGACTTGATTTGATGTGATCTGTGGCTATGTATGTATGTTCTTGGATAACGTGAAGGTGTATGTTTAATGCATGGCCCACCCAAGGTCCTCATATGGTCTGACTGGCCTTCAGGAACAAAAAAGCTCTTTGTTCCTACACATAAAATGATTAGCAATTTAAAATTATGGTGATACACAGTGCACACTGTTTATGCTACTGCTCCATAGTTCTCTTGCTGGGCCATTACAGGGTGATTCCTTTTGAGACAGTAGTAGTAATAGAGAAATTGTTATAGCCCGCTTTCTTGAAGCGTGATTTGTGTTTCTGTAGGAACTGAATACAGTTGTAGTTAGCCCACATTTTTATCACTTTTTGCTGTTTGAGTCCCATCTGAACTTTATTGTGACCCAAGAATGTATTGCATTGATCTGAAAGGTAGAAATCTGCTAAATTTGAGGCAACTGAAGGTAGAAGAGGATGTATAAACAGTTGAAATGTGCATGCTGATATGAGCATTTTTTTAGATGCAATGGAACTAAATTCCTCCCCAGTGCAACTTGATCATGAAAGTAATAAAGTGAGAGAAGACAACATTAACTCACTGTGTCGTCCTCTGTTGAAATTACAACAGACAAAAATGAGTAATAAAACAATCTCATAATAATGTAATTGCATTATGCAATCATGTTTCTAGGAAACTTTTCAAAATCAAGAAAATACAAATTTATCTTCTGTTTTAATGAGCACATGGGGAAAGTACCTTGTCTTTAAAATGTTATTAGGAGGAGAAAATTATGTCTAGCTATAGTTAAAATAGTACAGCAGCACATCTTAAATGCACTATTCCAATTTGATCTTGTGCACAAAAGCGTTCATTTCTTACTACAAATGGCTACAGAGGTGGTAATGTGTCCAAACAAACAGAACAGCAAAAGACAAGGTGAGAGTCATCTGAACTCACCATTTTTAAAGTTATTTAAAATTACATATATAATCTAGATACAAATAATACCTTTTATCTGGATATTTCTTTCTCTTTTTTTTTTTTGAAAGGGAACTATGAACAAATGAATTAGTTGACACTGTTGTGACTGGAGCTGCTAAATGTTCGCTGGTATATTTTTTTCTTAAAATGATGCAGTGTAATTTAGCATAATGACTTCTAGTAGTGATAACAGGGGAAAAAAAAAAGAAATTCTTGTATGTTTTCAACTAATATAACTGAAAGACTACTTTTTTTATCTTCAAAGAAAGCATATTCCAAGTCTATGTAGCAGTATAAATCTTGCCCCTTTTGTGTCCTACTGAAGACTGAACAAAATTTTCCGAGAGGCGCAGAAGTGCTTGTGGAGGCGAGAAATAATGTATCTTGCAGCCTGTTTTGTTTAGGTATTCCCTTTGTTCTTCTCTTTCCCTCTGCTTTTTGGCGTAATCTCTCAGGTGCTCAAACCTCTGTTATCTTTCTCCCAATCTCCCATACCATTTTTTATAATAAAATACCTGTTTTACTGATTGCCTGTTTACTAGTGTACTGAATTTGCAGGTCTACCGCTTTCTCAATTTGGATCAATCTCATTATTCCTGGTGATTCATACCTTTCATTTGAACCTAATGGATAGAAATAAGTGATGGAGGAAACTTGTATTTGAAGTGATTCACTAATCAGTTGAAAACATCTCCAAACTTCTACTGCACAACACACAGCCACTCTACAATCATTATTACCATTATTGATGTAATCTGATGTAATGTAAGACTAATTATCCACCTATGTACGTTATTATTCTTGTAAGAGTCTAAATGAGTGAGCCCTAAAGGCTTTGTGGATGTGTCATGTTACAAAATTAAGCTTTCTTATAACTACCTGATAGTATCAGGTAGCGTCTTTGTATGCCTTTTTTTTTAAAAGTGGGTGATGGTGTGGAAACCTTTTTGTCAGAAAGACAGAGAGCCCTTTGAGATGATCCATCTCATCAAAATAAGCGTGACAGGCTTTAATACCCTTAATATATTCATACCCACACGTTAAAATGTTGTACATTTTTCATAATTATGTTCTGCAGTAACTGCATTTGTGTGAACTCTCTGGAAGAAAATGGAATTAATTAACCACCTGGCTTCACCTCCTGTATGAAAAGTAACAATTCTAGACGTCTTCACGGTTGCTGGAGTATGCGTTATTTTAACTCTTCAGTAATGAGATGAAAAAAAGCCAATTTTATTTTTTGGGAAGAACAGTGATAATCCAAGGCAGCTTGGATGATCTTGCTTCTGAGAAGAACTGTGTAGTCCTATGGGATGCTGCATACTCTCAAAACTGACTCCATTGTTGTGAGGGGGTAGGCACTTGGCATGCTGCAGGTTATTCAGAGTGGTTTTGACATCTAAAAATAGCTTCAGATTAAGAAAGTTACTGTATCTTGAATTCCTAGGCTAACCTTGAAGATGGATTAAGCTGAGATCAGCATACTCTTATTCTGAAATAAGACAAAATGTTTTTATGCTGAAATAACAGTATCCACAGTAGAGCAGGTGCTTATGGAGGTGAATGTTGGAAATATGGGAAGATGTACCTTGGGTATTTGTTTAACAGAAAAAAAGCTTGTAAAAAGTACGGTGGACTGTAGGCTTGAGTATCCTTTTTACCAGAGCCATTTTACCACATTCTGATTTGAATAAATGCCCATTTCTGACATCCCTTGAGCAGTCAAAGGGGCCTCTTCTTTTACACTCACTTCATAGGTTTCATATGCTAATGCCCTTTATTCAGTGCAAAGTGAGAAGTGGACTGGATGTGTCTGTGGTCATTCAAAGATGCCTCTGTGATGAGACCTAGCTAAAATATTGTGCTGAAATAGTAACTGGTCCAAACTGGAACCTTCTGCAAAATCCATATTGACTTTTGAAGACGTGCTGAGTTCTGTCTGAAGTCTGCTTGCTTTTGTAATGGCTTCTAAGAGCCGCATTCATGTGAACAGCCTTGGTATCTAAACACCAAGATTTTCAGGTCCTTTTGCAAGGCTTTGGAAGCTTTGGAAGTCCCAATTGTACTGCATCTAAAGGCTTTGGTAAGTCTTGGGACTTGAGCTCCTTGATCTTATGAAGAGAGGTCAATTTGGCATAGTATCCTGTCTCTGGCAGTGGACAACAGCTGTGTTTAGAAAAACCATATAGAAAAATCACAAGGATAAAGTGGTAGAGGCTTTGGATATATCACAAGGTACATCCTATTTAAGGGTCCACCTTCCAAGGGGTGGTGCTTTTTGACTTTCAGACCTACAGGTTGCTTCTAGGCTGTTGAGTTCAATTGCCTTTGGATCTTTCTTCTCGTGCATATCCTAACACTTGTGCTCATCAATACTTTTGACTCAGTTCTATTAAAACACTTTGAAACAATAGTTCTTCTCTGATGACACTTCAAAATTTGTGTTTCATTATAATGCAGAACCAGCTTGAAAAAAATCATATGGAATAGAGCTTTTTATTATTTCAGCCCACACTTTAAACATGGTGCACATCATTTTTGTCTTATTTTCCCCAGTCTTCAGTGTGTGTCATGAATTGTTAAATACAAGATGGTCTTGGTGCTGTGTAGCTTTGTCGGTTTGCTTTTTGTGTTAGGATATACTGTTGTCATGCCTGTTAACTGCTATTAAATTAATTTCAGTGTCACTGTTCCCTATTCTAAGGAATTTTTCTTTCTTTTTAATTGCATACTCACTTTTTTTCATGTCTCTTTCATTTACAGTGTCATTACTCCATGAAGAAGGCAGCCTCTTTCCTGGGTATTGGTACAGAGAATGTTTACTTTATCAAAACAGATGAAAGGTAAGCAAGCAAAAGCCATGGCTGTGGTCTCTGAGCCTTTTTAAAATGCAGTAGCGCTGTACATAACCAGCCTATTTGAATGTAACTGAAAAAGTTTTAAATCTGTGTCCCTTAGAGGTAAGATGATACCTGAGGAACTGGAGAAACAAGTCGAACGGGCCAGGAAAGAGGTGAGAGGGGGAGAGAGGGCATGAAGGAGAGAGGAGAAGTGTATGCAGACTGTGTGCTTGTGTCTGAGTGAAAGGAAGGAAAACTAAGAGTGAGTGAAATCTTAAAAAGAGGGCAGTTAATGTGGCAGTGTCTTTTTTACAGGTGCAATCTGTTTGCCACAAACTTGTGTAATAAGGTGAGACTTTAGGTGCTACACTCTTATGAGGGAGAAAAATTGCACAAGGTGTTTACTGCTAATGAAAGCCCTGAGTACAACACTGCTCTGAAGTATTTAGCACATTTCTTCTTAGGATTTCTTTTCCCCTTGACCCTTTTTTTAAATGAATGCAGTATTTGTTTTCCTTAAATGGTAAATGATAACTGTAGGTTTTTCAGTTAATTACAGCAGATATCGCTCTGTCCTCTGCAGTGAGCAAGAGCTGTAACATGTGGCTTAGAAAACTAGCATGGAAGCTACAAATGCTGAATTTAGTCCTTTCTAGCATTGTAGCCAGAGTGCAAGGATTCTGTCCTGTGCCTCTTTTTCCTCAGGGACTTTGCCAAGTAGGAAGCTGAAGGCCAGCATTTGGAAATGTACTTATGTGGGCATTTAGACAACATTAACATACATTCATACAATCTATAAGACAGCACTTACCGTAGTCAACATAGTTTATTTTAGAGCTTCGAGGACTGAAGCTGAATTCTAAGGCACAGAGCATCTTCTTTTGGCTTGGTTAGCTCACCTTATTTCTCACTTCCAGTTTATGCATGAAAGCAGTAGGATTCGGAGCTCAGCCCTTAGTCCACGATCTGTGAATACCAAGCAACTACTGCAAAGTCCAGGGTGTCAACAGTGCCTACCGTGGAATCCTATCTTGAGAAACCCTGCTGTTGTGGCTGATAGAAAAGCCAAGACAGTGCTGTCCAGTCTTGCACTGGCATGGCTGCAACAGCTTTCACTAGGACCTGATTTAGATACATCTTCTGCCAAACAGCCATCTCCTCTTTGAGTTTTATGCTAGATAGTGTAACTATTGATACATGGTGACCCTAATTACCTAGCACTTTCTTGCTTTCCTCTTTCTGTACTTTGCAATATTCATGGAAGACATCTGTACTTTGCCCATTTAAGAAAAAAAGGACTGATATAAAATGGAGCAGGAGGAAGCAGGCTGACAGGAGAATGAGCTCTTTGCGCTTAAAAAAACAGAATTTTTGTTTGTAGGTGTAAAAACAAATTTAGTAGTTATTTTAAAAAATCATCTAGCATTTATGATTAACAAAAAAAGTTAGCCTTAGTATGGTGCTCTGCAGTTTTAAAACAAATGTTCTATATTTAAATGCTCTGCTTACAGGAGGAACACTATTTCACTTGCATTCTAATGGAAGCTACAGGTATATTGGAAGGTTTTCATTTCACCAGAGCTTCAGGAAGTGTCTCTGTCCTTGATAAAGTGCTGTTTTACAACCTTACGGAAGGATACTTCAGTGAATTACAGTAAATATTCTAATGACTCTAGTCAACAGAAGATGTATTTGCGAGTGGCAGGAGCACAAAATGATCACTGACTATGAGCAGCAAGAGTCTTAGGCCTCTTTTTAGAGGATTTAGTCAGGAGGGTTTATTTAACTATGTTGTCAAGAAGAATAAAAATGTAATTCCCTTCTTTGTTACCATTACCTTTTTCCCCACAATCTTCGGAATTTGTCGAGATCCTAGACTTGTCCCCATATTCAGTTGTGTTACCTGTTGGCTGCTCGGGGAGCTTTAACTTTGATGTAGCTGTGGGAGAAAGTTGATGAGAACGCTCACAGAAACTGTTAAGTTCAGCAGATACATCTTTCCCTCACTTGCAGGTGTGTTTTGTACTCGAGCTTTAGGCTGTTCTGTAAGTTTGACTTTTGTCAGTTGTACTAGGAATGAATGACCAAGAAGTGAATTATAGGCTGGTAATTCTTTTTGAATGTATGGAATTAATTTAAATTCATTACAAGGTTACTTTCCACTGTTTTAGCAATTTGTAAACAAATTTTGAAATACAAATAAATCATAATTATGCACCATTCTAACAGCCATCTACGCTATTAGAGAAGTATAATACTGTCAGAGTGTAAAAATGCATCAAACCTGTCTCTGAAGTAGATGTTTAAAATAGCAACCCTTTAAAAAAAAAAAGAGAGAGATCAGATTTCAAAGACTCATGAGTAGACTTTGATTTTTCAGCTTCACCACAAAGAGAATCACAGAATGGTGGGGTTTGGAAGGGACCTCTGGAAATCATCTAGTCCAACCCCCATGCTAAAGCAGGTTCACCTAGAGCAGACTGCACAGGACTGTATCCAAGTGGGTCTTGAATATCTCCAGAGAAGGAGACTCCACAGTCTCTCTGGGCAGCCTGTTCCAGTGCTCCGTCACCCTCACAGTAAAGAAGTTTTTTTTCTCATGTTCAGATGGGTGATTCAGCGAAGCTACATTGAGTTACATCAGCAGAGAGATTTGCATCACCTGAGAGATTTAATGCACTGCAAATGAACTCCAGGGATCCCAGACTGTACGATTTAATAACAACTTTAGTGCCTGTTCAGGAACTACATTGTCATGCTGTGGGCCAGATGGTGAAACGTGCAGAGGAGATCCTTCAGCATGTATTTACCTGCAAGTGAGACTGCAAGTCATTGCTGGGGCTGATACCCTCAATGTTGTGGAGCTGTTACAGACTCCACCAATTCTTTTCCCTGTTTCAGTTTCTGCTCCTAAGTAGGCACAGGCACATACATGTGCCAGGCTACATGACCTAGTCTGCTATTGTAATTGCACCCCTGCTATTAGTTGAATGAAAACTGTCAAGAGATTTCCAGTGATCTCTCTCCTAGCACCCAGTTACCATCTGCAGCCCTTCCTATTTTCTAGATGGAGGTAGGAGCAAGAGAAAAGTGCTTTGCTATAGACCAGGCTCTGGGGTCAGATAGTGATGACTGTGGCAGTCACTGGATGTGCCCTGCCAGCGCTGCTTCAGGCAAATCATGTTACCTTGCTGAAGGTTCCCCTTCACCAGGCAGAGAACAGGACATTGTAGGGACAGCGCAGGTGGAACCCCTAGAGGGACAGAGTCATTTCCTTGCATGGGTAGCCTGCTGGCTGAGCTGGTAGCTCTATTGCATTTGGCAGAATGGCAGCAAATATGGTAGTAAAATGTGCAAGACTGAGAAATGAAAATCAGCGTATAAAGAGAGATGTCAAATATCTGTTATGTTTTGATCTTGACAAAAATAGCATCTGTCAAAACAGTCTGACTCTGGTGAAGTCTGCCCTAGGATGGTGCTAACTGGAAGTGGGAAATGCCTTTTTTTTTTTTTTTTTAAAAAAAAAAAAAAAA
>Ga0065711_1034286_pt1 | contig 24024 bp, 12 predicted proteins | sample Hoacrofraction12_FD_59098 | JGI IMG/M metagenome (GOLD analysis project Ga0065711, IMG submission 59098) | Hoatzin crop microbial communities from Cojedes, Venezuela - Epithelial fraction 12 v2 (version 2) | ecosystem: Host-associated > Birds > Digestive system > Esophagus > Crop | place... | reverse complement strand
ATTTTGCTAACCCACACCATGTGCGCTATCAGAACTTTCTCAATGGCTATTCTTAGCTGTCTTTTCCAGCAAGCCTGTTAAATCACACTGTTTTGCTTAAGCAGCCTAGTTATGCTAATTCTCAAGCTACATCGACCCCAACCCCCAACACACTACTAGGGAAACATTATGCAATTCACATTAGCAGCATTGAAGCAGCAGCCCGCACCAGCACAGAGGGTCTTTACTGATAACAGCAACCTTCAGCAGTCCAAGATCTCTGAGAAACCCAGGAAAGCCTGGAGCAAGAAGTACTTACCCTCAGTGGAGGAGAATTGGATTAAGGAACGTTTAAACAAACTGGACGTACACAAGTCGATGGGACCTGATAGGATGAATGCACATGTACTGAAGGACCCAGGTGATGTCACCACGAGGGCACTCAATTGTCTTGGAAAAGTTGTGGTGATCAGGAGATGTTCCTGTGGACTGGAAGAAAACAAATATCACTCATATCTTCAAGAAGGGCAAGAAAGAGAAACTATAGACTGGTCAGCCTCACCTCAGTCCTGGGAAGGTCATGGAGCAAATCAACCTGGAAGCTGCTTCCAGCTATTTTAAGGCTTTTGACACTGTCTGCCATAATATCCTCACTGACAAATTGATAAAATACAAGCTAGATAAGTGGGCAGTGAGATGGACTGAAAACTGGCTGAACTGCCAGGCTCAAAGGGTTGTAATCAGCAGCACAAAGTCCAGCTGGAGGCTGGTCACAAGCAGTGTACCCAGGGGTCAATACTGGGGCCAATACTGTTTGACACCTTCATTAATGACCTGGATGATGGGAAGGAGCACACCTTCAGCAGGTTTGTGGATGATAAAAAATTCGGAGGAGTGGTTTATACACTAGAGGGCTGTCCTGCCACTCAGAGAGACCTTGACAGGCTGGAGAAATGAGCCAACAGAAACTTCATGAAGTTCAACAAAAGAATAATGCAGATACCTTCACCTGGGGAGGAACAACCCCAGGCACCAGTACATGCTGAGGGATGACTCTCTGGAAAGCAGCTTTGCAGAAAAGGAACTTGGGGTCCCGGTGGACACCAAAGTGAACATGAGCTAGCAATGTACCTTGGCAGCAAAGAAGTCCAACAGCATCTGGACTGAGTTAGGATGACTGTTACCAGCAGGTCGACGGAGGTGATTCTTCCCCTCTGCTCAGCACTGGTGAGGCCACACCTGGATTCCTGTATCCAGTTCTGGGCTTGACACAGACAGACTGGAGTGAGTCCTTCAAAGGGCCACAAAGACGACTGAGGGATTAAAGCATCTGTAATACAAGGAGAGGCTGAGTGCTGGGGCTGTTCAGACTGGGGAAGAGAAGGTTCAGGGGGAATCTTTCTTATCAGTGTGTACAAATACCTGACTGGGGGAGTGGATAAAGAAGATGGAGTCACACTTTTCTCAGTGGTGGCCAATGACAGGACAAGAGGCAATTAGCACTACTTAAAAACCAGGAAATTCCCTTTAAATTACTGTGAGAGCAGTCAAACACTGAACCAGTTCCCAGAGAGGTCGTGGAGTCTCTGTCCTTGGAGACAGTCAAAACCTGACTGGACACAGCCCTGAGCAATCTGCTCTAGTTGATCATGACCTGCTTTGAGGGTGAGGAGTGGTGGTGGCTATCTAGATGATAACCAGAGGTCCTTTCCAACTTTAGTGATACTCTGATTCTGTAAAATCCTGGTTCTGACATAGGTTGGTGAGTTTTGTTTTCAACTTCATTTTGGGAACAATGCAATAGCAGAAGCCATTGCACATACCTACACTGAGGATACCCCACTGATTAATATGAAAGTCCCTTGCAATTAGAAAAGTGAATTGTAGTCTTCCCTTATAGATTATCTACAGGCTAAGAGAAGGTTAATATGCTGTGCCTATTATTTAATCTTAATTTTTATACATCATATGCAAATTAGTGAATATATGAAGTATCAGGAAATGTCAGGAACACCAGGATTCAGATTCATTCCATCTAAACTTTACACCCTTAATTTTGATGAACTCACTTAAAAGTGCTATCACAATGGTATCCCCCTAAATTCAGTGTAGACGGGAGACAGGCACTCTTCCTCTTGTGCCCATGGTGGTACCTCCATGCATGAGCATGTGCAAGTGGAGTATTGGGTGTTACTTTGCTATGCATTGAAACACATCACCATAGTGATGGATCTGTCAAACATTTGTGCTGAGATTCATCCACTTGAGGCAAAGTGGTAGTTAAATTAGCACGGTAGAATTTGACCATTCCAACAGGTGACTCTCATCGCCAGGGTCCATGTGGTGATGCAGGACCCCCAGAAGCATACTAGTGTTTTGTCCAGATATGTAAAACTAAATTCTTAGTTTCCAATGGAGGGAGTCAGAAATTTACTGTTTGAATTTTGTTTAGAAAAGCTTTTCCCTCTAAACAAAAATCTTTACATTTGTGATGGATATCTGAGGCATTTAGTTCTAAGAAATGCTTATTTTTTAATGATTAAAACAGAAGAAAAGGCACAGAGAATATATTTATTTCATTTTCATTTCACTTAAAATTTGCCTCGGTAAATACTTACCCATCTGTTCTAGTGCTCAATATTTATGATATATAATGAACATTAAAGGACTGGTGAAGTACCTCCAGGCTTCATTCAGTATTCTGAAGATATTCCTAATTTTGACATGTCAATAGTATGTGGATAACTGTTCTAGTATACAAATCAGTCTCGAGACCCTTTTATTTTGCTTTTTCTGAAGAAAAGGCCTAGTGTAAGGTCTAGTAATAATTTTATTCTTTCTCTTCATTCTATTAATTCTTGGCCTTCCTAAATGGGTATGAATCACAGTACAACATTACATTAAAAACATTTCTGTATAACTGAATTTGGAGATGAACGGACTGTTAGAGGATGTCTATTCCATCTTCCTGACAAAGAAAACTGCTGAAATGAGATCAGATTGGTGAAAAAAATCAGGAAATCTGTGAATTGATTTTTTTTTAAAAAAAAACCCACGATGGAACCCCAAGGGTGGGGTGTTCCAGGTGTTTAATCATATTGAATGAACAAAGAATCACCTTGTACGTATTTATTGTACAAGTATGTACCTGAAACCCTCAGAGCTCGTGGATTTTTAACGTGGAACATATGCATTTTCATTGTTATTTTTGAGCTGTTCTTTTTTGCCTTTCTCCCATAGGTGGGATTCTTGCAGAAATCAGTGGGGGCTGAGAACATGGATGTAATGGGAAGTGCAAGACTTAGGCAAAGCAATATGCAGTAAAAGAGAAAGGAATCCAACACCACACAATGCAGAAAAGATGTGTAACAAAACTGTGTTTTCCAGTAGAGTATTTCCAGCCTAGTTCAAATGCCTCCTAACTGTATGCTCTTAATTACTTTAAAAAGCACTAGCAATCCAAATTAAGCTCCAGGAATATGATGTTTGACTCAGGCTTTCAGAGCTGACATAAATTCATTAAATCTTCCAAACCAATCCGCTTTGTAACTTTTGGCTCATCTGCAATTTTTTGTATAATAAAACATTGCATAAAGGGCTTAGTAAATTGCATTTAGCACCATGCCAGCAATGTAGCCCACAACTATAAATGCTCCTAAATTAAACCTTTGTCTTTCAGATTTGAAGATGTTTAACAGGGATCTCTCTCTGTATAAAGTGTACATACATATATATATGTATATGTGTGTGTATGTGTGTATGTATATTATATGTATGAATGCTGACAGATGCTGCATCTGAAGTATAAGTGAAGATAAGCTTTACTTGTTATTCACTTCAAAAACAATACAAAATGAAATGAAAACCCCAACCTCATAACCAATTTCAGCTTTTGGAAATGATGTCAGAATCATATTGCAAGGATACTTATGAGGAGAGCAAAAAGAATTCATCCCACTCCATAGAACAGAAATGAGTTAGAAATGTATTTTCACCATCTGCTGCTCTCATGAAATCTAGGGCTTTGTAAACGGCTGTTTGTACAAGTAAATCTGAGATTTGGTGACTTTGCTGCAGAGTCTGTGATCTTGAGACAATGTTCTGCTGTTTTAGATGTATGTTTTGTACATTTTAGATTAAGCATCTAAAAGACTGGGAGAGGTAAGTAGTCTGAGCGGATATCTTTGTCCTCCTCATCTGTACAGTACACGAATATGTGAACAGCTGTGGAGATCTGGAATGAAATCTTTGTAAAAGAGAGTTGAAATGGTAATTGCAGGTCATCACAGCTGATACTCCAGTCTCTTGCTTGTGATTCAAATGCTCCCTATCACTGCAAAATATTATCACTCACAGTTGTAAGCAGATGTCTTTTAAAATTAAGCTCACGTTGGGGGAATATATTTTACTCTGTTACAGGAGGCTACCACAAAATCTGCTATGCTAAGTGGCTCATTAAAGGTAAAGTTCCTGCCTCTACACTGCACAGTCTCCTGCGCGTGTCTTCGAGAGATGCTGCCCGTTGTCCTGCACTGCGTGGTCTTATCTGTCACAAAACAAAAAGGCTTCCGGAAGTCCCCAACTTTATTTTTCTCATGTACCATCTCTGTGGTAACACTGGGAGCAACAGCAGCAGTTCCCAGTCATATTTCTGCGCAGAAGGAAGCTGTTTGCTTCCTAAGCATTACTTATGCATCTTTCATGGCAGTTAAGTGTTACGCAGTTTTAAACAGTACCTCTGATGTTGTGGAGCTTGTCTTAGTCTTACCATGAAGTTTTGATTCTTACAGCCAGCATTCCCTGGTCCACAGCTAATTGGGAGCCCTTTCTGCTCCAGGTGAGAGTGAACTTCCACAGTTGTGTAGATTTAGAAAGAAGAAGGTTCTTCATGGAAGCACCTGAGATACAACCTTCGCTAGACCTTGAAGTAGCACAGGCATATTTCATGGACTATAATGCAGCCCAGATCATTTGGGATTTGGTGACTATTCCAGAGAGAAACTAGCAGAGGTAATCTGCTTAAGTGGCCATTAATATTTAATAAACTTTATTCAAATGACATCTGTCAACTAGACGAGCTTCATGGGCATCTGTTGTTCCCTGAGTTGGCATTCAGTTTGCTTTATGTATCTGAGATGTGGATCAGATACCAATACTCTCAGTTCACTCTTCAACACTATAAATAACCATGCGTGCAAGCAATTGCTTAAGCTTTCAGCAGTAACATACGTGACCCTGTAGATATTTGACCTCTTGTCTATCAGCATAATATCAGCTGTTCTCGTATGTTTCAACTCAGCATTTGGCAGATCAGCTGTAAAAGCCATTAATAAGGCATTTGTACTGAAAGGATCCAGGAGTTCCTTTCCCAATTGCATTAAGGTCATTAAGGTTTCTGCTTTTGTAGATGCTGTAGTTAAGACACATACCCACACACAAATACGTGCACAATCAGATTATGTCTTCTTACACATTTCCGAAGGGGAAGCTTATAAAATGGTAAACAGGTATTTTAATGAACTAACAAAATGTAGTGAAAAGATGCTCCTGTGAGAATAACTAATGTCAGTCTTCCAGCTTGGCAGGCTAGTGGAGAGCAGAGGAGAAGGATGGGGATTTTTTTCATTTCCAGTTTGTTAATAGGTTTTTCTTCATATAGGATACTTACAGGGTGTTTCTGCCATGGAAGAGGTATCAAATCAGTACATTATTCACGTTTTCATGTTTTTGGTAGAACTGCAGAAAGTGCCTTTCAGGAGGGAACAGAAGGAAAAGTCAACAATTTGTTGGAGATATTATCTGATATTTGTTAGAGATGTGGGAGAAGGTGAACAGAACTAGTGTAAGCCACTCCAACCAACTGACCCGTAGACCAGTTTACCCATCTCAAGCCTTGCCCTTATCTTTGATGATTTTATTTATTTCATTGTGAGGAAATGAAAATTATTATTAATGTGATAATCCAATTCCCATTGAATCTAAGGGCACTTTTTACCTTTCTTACTGTTGCAAAAAGGTCTTGCAGATATAAATCGTATGTAAAACTAATGATCATTGAAAAGAATAGATTGTATTCTTTAACCATGTAAAGAGCACTTACTGCTACACAGTGCCCAGAATTCATAAAGGCCCTCATTCCCTCTAAAAGCACTCATATAAAAGCAATAATATATGATACTAAGCTTTGACCAGTAAAGACAGCATCCCCATCTTCCTATCTTTCCATTTTATTTATTGTGTTCATTCAGTATCAAGTTTAATCAAGATCCAGATAAGAGTCTGCCAATTGTCTGCAAAGAGCCCACTTCAAAGTGAATGACATTCTTCTAGCAATGCAACGTAAATAGTAGTAAATAAGGAATTAGAAAGAAAACAAGCTATTCAATGCCACAAAATCACGTCATGCAAAGCAGTACTTTGTAGAGGTAGTGCTGTTGTGGTTAATGCTAACAATTGGTCCAGTGTGGTATCATTTCCAGAACGATTTAAAAATTGATAGTAATAATATCAGTGCAAGTGCTAAGACAGTGGCCAGCACACCCCCGAGTGCCTGTGTGGCAGGACACGAACAGTAACAATAACCATAACCCCATCTTTCATTCCTGCATAAGAAACAGAGCCAACAAGATGCTGTGCTTTAAATGGGAACTGATCTCTGAAAGTTTATCGAATGCCAAACATAATTAATTGATCCTCGTAAGACCAATGTAAAGTTGGCAGCTACTATACAATAGTTTTTATGTAGAAGTTATATACAATAGGAAATTTATAGCTCAGAAAAGTGGGGCCATAGACGTGACAATCCACAGCCTTCCCAGGTGCTCTTTGCATTTGATTCTGTTGAAAATTAAATAGCCTGTATCTAGAAAGGCCACCTGGTTTTTAATTTTGGGACCTGACTGTAAGTTTTGATCACTCATAGGTCATCAAAGCTTAAGGCAACAGTAATGCAGAAGAACAAATTCCTTTCATAACTTTATTCCCATGCAACTTCTGACATGTTTAATAAATCATAGAGAATGTTGGCATTTTATATAAAGTATCTACGCCTATATATTTTCTACTTCTTTTCTAACTTGCATTGTCTGAATACTATTTGAAGAAAAAAAGGAATGATAACTGTTTAAGCCAGATATCTCACTGAAAAAAATTTGTTCATTCACTGAATTCAGAATTGTACTGCTGCTACCATAATTCTACCAAGTCAATTTTTAAGGGGTTAAGATTTTAGTTTAAAGCAATGGGGCTCTTACAGCTAGGATTACTGTGGCGATCAGATTTTGAAGCATATCTTGATGTAAAAATTATTGATCAGAAAAGTGTATTATGCTGATAGTGTTACAGTCACACAAATATATTCTTGGTTTAGCTCTCTGGTCAATTCCAGCATTGTCAGCCAGCAAAAGGCATATTAATTTATGTGACATTATCAGAGCAGTATTCCACATGCCTTAATAGGTCTTACCTACCTCTAACTTTTATGCTTCACTGCATCTAAATAACTTGAAATTTACCATTTTGTGCAAAAAAACAATAATCACTGTAGAGGGTGCAGAAAGAGAAAACTTAAGAAACAGCTAAAGGCTCATTCTTTTGAGCCAATTTAAGACACAGCACATTGAGGGAGGCTTTTGATCCCTGACACCTGCTTTACAGGGGCCTTTGGCTCATGAAGTTAGTGAGAATATTCCAGCTGAATTCTGTGGATCTGGATAAGGACTTTTGCACTGCAGAAAATATATTTGACCAGGAGTAGTGAATTCATTCACAGCTGGCACAGAATGCTGCAGTTTAATCTCTTGTCACCAATGGGCCAAGGCTTACATTGCTTAAGTGCTAATATGCTAATCCTAACCTCTGGTACCAAGAGGTTAATATGATGCCTCTGCTTTAGTAATTATCACTGAGACTGACTTACACATTCACGGAAAATTGATGAAACTCTTTAGCAATTGTAACACCCTCTGGAAAAAATGTACAATTCATTCCTAAACTAAATCTGATAAGCAAATAATTTAAGTCATTTGTCAAATTCAAAAGCAATTCAGAACTCCAAAATAAATATTGCTTTTCCTTCCAGCTACAGAGTTGGAAACTAAAAGAATTTTAATATAAGAACAATGCTTTGTATTGGAGAGGGGACTGCAGCTTTTTCTGTTTGATAGGGTGTATCAGAGGAGACATGTTTTGCTTTGATGTGAAGAAAAAAACCTAATCCCCTTCATCCCAGCTTCCAGGTTTGGTGTGCAGCTAGTGACCCTACTAACATTGCTGACGTTCAACACTTTCAGTGCATTTTTATTTTCACGTTTTCATGTTAGCAATGATGTTCATCATGTTGAAAGACTAACTGTAAGTGGAAGGGTCAGACAATGGAAGAGCATCTGTTACTGACTTTCTCTACTGGCACCAGTTTACTGTTTGGATCTCTGATTTCCACTGAGAGAGATTTGGAAACTGTATTCCTCTTTTACGATTTCACATGCCTTTAGGGGAATTTCTTACCCAAACCATGCTGCTCTGAAACAAGCCTCCTGCTAATAAAAATCCATAGAAATTACTTTTCATCTTGTTGAGTTACATATAGCATGCTTCCCCCAACAGATGCATTAAATACGCACAGTAACATCACACCGTTGCTGTATGAGTGCTTTCTCTCATAAATCAGACTCGGTGTCAGATTGTAGCCATAATACGTACATTTGAAAACCTGTTTGTGACAGTGATGAAAATGTCTGTCCTGGCTCAGCCTGAGCACATAGACAGGTCACTCAACAGTCCCTCCCTTTTTGGAAGTGTCAGCAGGGGCACCTACAGCAAAAGGGCCTGGTGCAGAGGTGGAGGTCATGGGCAAATCTGGTCTAAACATCCTTGTTCCTGCTTTTAGACTTCAATGTTTTGTCCATCTAGCTCTCCTGGAGTATATTATCAAGAATATTGGTCTCATCTCAGAGGGAGGTGATTATCTGCTGCCAGAAGGAGCCTGGAAGTGAATGAGGATTTGGAAATGAAGCAGGGAGCTAATCATCTGAGCACAAATGTATCCACCAACGGTGATGTTATGGCTGATGGAGGATGGTGTGTTTCCCTCAGCGACTGAGTTAATATAGTCCCATATTTCTAAATAATGCCAGTCTCAAGTCAAACTAGATTCCTTTTGAAATATTGCTATTAAGACAAAAGATGAGATATGGGTTCTGTTAGAGGCAAATATAAACAGGAGCTCAAAGATGAGGAGTGTTTTCTTAGATGCTGAGAAATTCAGTTCACAACTCAAGATCCTGAATTTTGAAAAGCACCTCAAATGTTCCTATGCTTTGACTCCTTAATCTCCACATCACATGCATTTCTGCATCTTCTGTGACAGCAAAGGAAGTATTGCCACTTACTTGCTTTCGGACTAACATTAACTCTTCTGTCGTGATGTCAAACGTATTGTGCTGACGGCAACAAATCACCACCCTCCCACTTCCTATCCTTTAAAGGAGCATGGGATGATTATAGGAGCACGCACTTCCATGGCTACTAAGATAAATCATTTTGCAAAAAAAAAAACAAACGGCAGCCGCGGTGCTGTTGCTATGTTTCTATTAATAGCAGTGAAATACATCAATGTCAGTTAGCTTATAGGTATAGTAAACCACGTATTTTCCCATAAAAATGTCTTTCTCGTTAGATTATTCACAGAAAACTAATTGGGCATGAAGGACCCAGAATAAGGCACAAGCATTATAATCTGCAAGGTCAATGATAAATAATTCTTTTGAAAAAATACAGCTGTATGTGTACTTCTCAGAGAAACCATACATAACAGTATACAGTAATATTACACATATTCCTTATACACAGTGGTTCCAGTTTATTCCAGGTGTAACTGACTGGTGCCTGAATTATACTGTCCCCTTTGCGTATTGCCATGATTCTCTGTAAACTACTAGACGTCACATGGTTTTGTCATATATATTCCACAGTAAAAGATTTTTCAAAAATATTTACTTTGTTTTGATTAGCCCTTCTGACTGAATAATAACACAAATTTTTGTCTTATGACTTTCTCATGCAGTGCTATCCCTTATCATAAAGATCATGCAAAATAAAGAATCACATTGCCCTTACAGCAAATTTTTGGTTTTCTGGTGTGGTGGGGTTTTCTTGTGTGGCTTTCAGGAAGTGGAAGTAGATGTAATCAGTGTGTAGATAGAAGCAGTTGTAAATACCCTAAAGCCTCCATTCCAAGTCTTTATCTTAAATTGCCAGATGCTGGCATTTAAGAGACAAAAACATATGTATTATGAAATTGTCAGCTACGAAAGGTACTTCCTGAGGCATAGCCAGAGTACAATGTATTTGTTCCATGTTCAAAGGTTCTTTGAAGATTAATTTTGTTGTCCATAACCTTGCTGCAAATAGTCTCATTATAGCTGTTCATACCTGACAAATTTATTTTCAGGTTTAGTTTCTTGTCTTAAGCTTGATTGAGCTGTAGAAACTGCTGTAGAGCTGCAGTCATGGAAACCTCTGGGGTTTCTGTGGCCTGGCCATCATTCTGGCAATCGGGAAGATTTGACAGACAGTTTGGTCCTTCTTTTGCAACTGTTCGACACTGATTTCCCCTTCTACAATCAGCTCCTCGTTGTCCATACATTTGGGGAACCGCTGTGTCTAATAATAAGTCATTTCAGGGTAAGACCTGATATTTCCTTCTACTACTTCATGTTCTGCTTGGCTCCTACAAATGGCCACCCTCTGAGGAGGTGGAACCAGTGACAAGGGCACTAATGACTCTCAGAGACTGGTCATACGTGCCTCTCATCACAGTGTGTCTGGAGCATAAACCTGAAGTAAAAAGTAGCTCAGCTATGGCTCCGCGTAACAGTAGGAGAGGCAGCCATAATGTGTGGAAATGTGAACACACATGGGAACTCTGTAATACGTCATTTGTCCCTGATGCAGTGCTCCCTCCAGCTGGAGAAATTCTGTTTCCAACATAGACCTGAGTCTCAATGGCAAAAAAAGCCCAAATGTACTGCTTTGGTTCATGTAGCTTGCACTAGTTTGCTTAGATGCTACATTCTCCTCTTCTTCCGAAAGCAATACATTTGTTCAAATGATGATCAAATTATAAGAAATTATTTAAGAGAATGGTTATGTTTAAAATACTGTAAAAATACAAGAACTCTTTCAGGGTATATTGCCCAGGGAAGCTGTGGCTGCCCCCTCCTGGAAGCCTTCAAGGCCAGGATGGATGGAGCTCTGAGCAACCTGGTCTAGTGAAAGATGTCCCTGCCCATGGCAGGGGGGTTGGAACCAGATGAACTTTGAGGTCCTTCCAGCCCAAACCATTCTATGATTCTATGTGGGCACAGCTATCATCTAAACTGGGCAACATTTTTGTCCTCTAAGTTAATATGCTTATGAAATTTAATTAGTGTGAAGTACAACCATAAATCCTAACAGTTTCTGTAGGGATTTCGACCAAAGCAGCACCAACCCACAAACAAAAAGCTCTGATGTAGTTTATGGCTCAGTGCAGATCCAGTCTAGCGTTTTTTCTCTCTGATGAGCTAATCCAGGATTTCAAATATAAAGATACTCAGGGAAACATCCAAAAAGCTCGGGTCCTGATATTAAATGTACAGACTACTGCCATGGGACAACAAGGGTACAGCCAAGAAACAATTAATAGAAATCTGGTGTGTTCTTAGATAATTCCTAAAATTCAAGAAGTTATGATTTCTGAAATTACATATCTTAATTTTATATTCAGTTAAACTAATATAATTTGAATACAATTTTAAAACTGCTGATCTCTTCTGTAAAGATCTTAGAAAAACTAAATATATATATACTATATGTTTTGCAAATGATGAGGAAAATACAAAATGTCTGAATAGAATTGTATCACATTGATATTTTCAGTTAGGTGTGAATGTTTCAAATCATCTGCATTATTACTCCTGATAGCTATAGACACAGAAATAATATTAGCTAACACATTCATGAAGCAGAGAATATAATTCATCTATCACAACTTGGAATTTCCTGAGGCACTGTGCAGAAATCGAATGCTCCATACTGTTCTGTAAGCTGGTTCAGAGCACCTTCCATGTGATAAAGCAAGTGTACTATATTTATTACATTTTCAGATGAATGTCCATAGAATGTCACCGATGCCTCTTTTGTCCTTTCAACATTCTATAGGACATTTCCATAAGCATGATTTTCAAAGTTGCTTAGCAGCCAGAGCTCTCACTAAAGCTTCCAGCGGCTTAGGTTGGTCAGAAAATCAGCAGGCTATGCCAAGAGCATTAAGTCGGAATTTTTTCATTCGACTATATTCATTCCATGGGAAACAAATGGTTTCTTACTAAATATGTGTTGTGACAACAGGAATTTTGTGTCCTTGTCAACAACTGCGTGATAAAACAGAGACATCTACTGGTTAAAATACAAAATAGGAAAAATATCAGAACATCATTTGTGGAACGCTGGACGGAGGCCTGTCAGACTTCCTGCCTTGGCTTCCCCTCTCCACTGCTGAGGTCCAGAACCTGCTGCGCTTTACACAGACAGCCGCCTTCCCTTGGTGATCAACACGTTCCCCGTAAAGCTTACCAAGATACTCAAACTCCACTTGAGCACTCTGGTTAAAGGCAACAGCAAAATTCCCTTTGATTTCCTACGAACAAAACCAGGCCTGGTGACCATGAGTGTTTGAAGCGTAATAGACAGTTATATGTGACCAGACAAAACCAGTTGTTTCTGTAAAGCAGTGAATATTCAGCCCTTCATCTGGCCAATCCACAATTTAGGAAAAAAAAGTTCCTTGGACACCCTGTTCAGCCCCTGCTCAAGTTGTTCCTGCTAAAAGCCGAGCCTAAATTACTGCCCTAAATGGCAAGGCTTGCATAACTTACAGACATTTTCCTATCTAGCATGCTGTTAGTCTGAGCTCACAGCAGCACGAGCAGCATCTTTCAACAGTATTTTTTAAATACATAACACATTTTGTGCATCAGATCTTCATTCAACTACAATTTGACCTTTCTAAATATGATGTGAGGACATATATATTTGTTTCAAGAGGATTGGTACTCTCTGGATATGTTACAGAATAGATCACACCTTAATAAAAGCTTGAAACTGGAGTGTTACAGATGAAGTTTCAAAAGTAATTCTGGAGGGATATCTCACTTAAGGAAAAGTTTCTAACCCAAATTCTGAATATGAACTCTGTTGCTTAACATCCAACCTGGCCAAAGAACTATTCTCAGTCGAAAGCCTACCTTTGCAAATGTTGGCTGTGTAGCCGCAGCAGGAGGTAAAACTCCTAGCAGCGTAGCTTTCAAAGTCACTGGAGGAAACAAACATTCTTACCACATGAAAGACAAACCTACAAAGGACTGTAAGGAAGTCTACTCAAAGTATGTAGCTCTGGTCCCGGATTCATCCCATCAGTCTTGTGATGGTAGCTCTACCAGCAGCGTGTTCCCTCGGGTTAAAAAAAGTCCGAAACAGGAGCATTCCAACACAGGTTGGCCATCCTCTGCATCAGCTTTCAAAGAACCTGACTCCATCTTTTCCTGAATGTTTCAAATTCCTGGAGCTGCTGGAGTTGAAAGATTAGAAGTTAATAATCACTGGATTCACTACCAGTAACAGCTATAAGATCTGACGATATTACCTGCTTACATTATCTGTTAGGGTCAGGATGTGCAAGATTAATATTTACTGCACCTTTAGAGGCTCTCTGAATCTGGGTCTAGTTTAGGCCTTTCTTAAAGTATCCTATTTTCCACAAGATGTCTGATGCTCTGGAGTGCCATTTTAACTATCATTGGCAAAACTCATTCTTCCTAAACTACATCCTTTCTAACAGAAACAAGGTTATAAAAGGTCCATCATCTGAATGATTTGTGTTAGGCTAGCTCTCACCCAGCTAATTTAATCACCTCTCTCACTGCTATGGTTCATGGTAGGGGAAATCAGAGGTTGAGTTCCATGAGTTTACTCAGCAGACCACTTTCTGCTATAGTGTTACTCCAAACAGCCCTCATTCGAGTTATCCATCTGATTTCTGATGATGTTGATACTTAAGCTTCTTTATGTAAGAATCACAATTTCCATGCTGCAACAACTACATTGTTTTTGTTGTGCTTGATGGTTTATGTAGAACTAGTTTCAAAAGGGCTCCACTCCACCTCAGTCTGCAGTGTAGACACAGCCTGTGAATGCTGCCTTTTATTTTACATTTACAGAGTACTTTGGCTTTACTAACTACTTAGTTGCTTCTCCTCCAGTTTCTCAAGTTGTCAGCTTTGCTTCTCAGTAACATGTCTTCATGGTACAAAACTGGTGAGAATTTTTTATAATGCATTCACATCTAACCAAATCAATCTTCTTTCTTTATTGTTTGGATTAAGACTAGAATATTATTTAAACTGCTGCACATTTTTTCATCCCCTAGAATTAATTTTCCCTAACACTGTATTTCACTTTTAGGATTTTATTTAAGAAAAGAGTTTCTAAAATTTAAAAGTTAATCAAGAGCAATATGCAGTGAACCATGGACAGAAAAAATACTTTAAAATAGCAGTAGAAGATCGAACAACTAAGCAGTTCCTACTTTCATAGGGAAGTCATTAATGGATTATCAAGTGATCATCATGTTATTTGATGAGTGTGCTATCAGTACATTTTGGTAGGATTCTTATGTAGTTAGAATAATTAAACTTACTGTAGAAGAAATTAAAGCATATTAAATAATAAAACATACTGAAGAGAGAAAACACGAATTATGGGGAAATGAACATTCTTTAATGTTTTATACAATATAGGCATAAACCAAAAATATTATATATCAGAACATGAGAGTTAAATTAATGTTCTTATTTAGATATATTTGTAGTAAATTTTAGTAATTCAAGGAGCTGAAAACCCCCACAGAGAATTAAGTCCTTTAGGATGTGAATGGAAAATGTATAGATGACAATTTCTTCCAATGGGATAGGATTAATTCCTTCCAAGAAACGCAAAACACTAAAGGCATATAAACAGGTCTATCTGTTATCTTCAACTTGATATCTCTCTCTCTTTTTTCCTTTTTTTAATCTTTTTTTTTTTTTTTAATTTATATTAGATAAGCCCATAGTACCCATGGTTATGGGCATAGTCTTTGAAGCATGAAATGAACGTAAGTAATAAATCAATGTCTGCTAGAATTTGACAGCATCCTAAAACATGTGAGCTGATGTGAAAGGTTCCTATATTTCTGTCAAAGCTATAGTTAATATTTTAAATGTCATAAATGTAAGCCTGTGCAGTTATGAGAAAAAGTATTATATTGCATATATTTCCAGTGGAAGTCTAAAATGGTTACAGGGAAAAGGGAGAAAGAAAGGAAAGTCACCTTATAGTTAGTATAAAAGAAGACAGTTAAGATGTGCAGGCCTTAAACTACACATGACTGTATTGCAAAAGAGGAAACAGCAGTCTGGATTCATTTCCCTAACAATTTCTCTGATTCCACAAGTGTGGGAAATATTGGCATAAGCTTTATATAAACCTATAGATTGATGTAGACATTTTATATAGAGCTGCAGTTCTGAAATATATATAGAAATTGACATGAAGCCAAGACAGAAAAATTATTTTGAAAGTGTGAGTAAAGATTATGTCTGAATTTTGTGCTTGTCATAATTTCAAGTAAGGCTGAGTAGCAAATCTCTGTGATAGATAACAGCAGTCTTCAGGTGGGACATCTTCCTTACTCACTGTATTATATTACTGAAAGACAATCTCAGTCGATAGTAAAAAGATGATGGAATGAGAAGAGTTTAAACAATAATCTTAATACAGTTGTCAGCAAATTAGACTCAAGTGTCCAGTTCTGAGGTCTCAGCTGTAAACAAATTCCGTTAAAACTAAATGGCGGATACAAACAATGAGAACCAAGAAATTTAATAACTAATTTCCAGAGCATTTCAAAATCAGTTACATCCAGGTTTCTGTTTTAAGTTGAATTTTAATATCCAAATGAGTAGCGTCAGAATAAATCTGTACATCAGGTGTGTTGATTTGCCCCATTATATCCATCCAGCAGCCTACACTACAACTTCTCACAGCTGTTCAGTGGCAAGCAGTAAAAAAATGCTAAGTCTCACTTCTGGTGAGATCCCAGCCTACTTCGACAGTGTTTTGTCTGAGAAACAAATATCGTGCCAGCATTGTCTTTATTTTGCCAGCAGTGTCTTCATAAGCGGCGTACTTCCATACCTCCGCGCATTTCAGGCAGTGGGATAAAAGCGTCCTACAGTGCACGTGGGTGCACTACGATGGCTCCGCGGCTCCCACGCTGCCGAGGGCCCGCGTTCAGCACCGGGGCCGGGGACAGCTCCGCCCCGGCCCCGCCCCTCCGGGCCCCAGCGCCCCGCCCCGGGCCGCGCCCCCTGCGCCAGGGCACCACCTCACCAGGGGCTGTGAGGGGAGGGGGGCTGTTCGGGGGCTTCCATGAAAATGAAATGCCTGGACATGAAGCCCGCATTTCCTGCATGCAAGGAGCGCAGAACAGACCTTGCGCATGCTCTCGCTGCGCGAAGGAGCTGGAAATCATGTGCTCTTTGTCGTGGCTCAGATGGAAATCTCTTGGAAGGGTCTGGTACGTTCTTCCCAGTAACAGCAATCAGCTTTCACTGCCCGAAAATTAGGCAGCGAGCACAGAACGCGGCTGAAAGGTAAGAAACATGCCAGCTGTGATCACCGAAAGGTTTAGAAAACTTCTGAATGAGGACATGCAGGGACTTCATTAAAGGCATCTCTTTTAGTTTCGATAACTTTAGCTGACTGTTCTTACACACATGGGTAAATCTTTTGATCTAAAAATAGTATTTAGGGAGGTCAAAAAACTCTGCAGACATAAAGCTATTTTGTAAATAAAGCCTTTTAGCATGGCTCTGGAAGTTAATTTTTTGTGTTTGTAACGTTGAGCTACATTTCTCCCATTCATGCATAGCAAATAAAGCTTTAGCTAGATATACTTTTTTTTTTTCAATGTAACATACATTATATTAAATTATTTAATTGATTAAACTGGTTAGACTATAATTTCAAGCAGGTACTAACTCCACTCCTGTCAATAATACGACAAACAAATTCATGGGCTTATCCAATTCCTAGTGAAAAAAATAAAGCAATTCCCATTCACTTACACTGACTCTGCATTTGCCATTTCTTCTACGTGAAGTACTAGTGGGCAGTTTGTAATTTATCATGAAATAATTGATTTCATGTCTCCAGCTGAGAGAGCCTTTTGCTGTTCAACAAAAAAAAATTAGAACTGCCTTGATATGGATTTTAATCTGTCAGCAAGCCCAAAGTAATGCTCATTAGCTTTGTGCTAAATAAACAGTATTCAGGGTTGTCTCCATTAATGCTGAACTGAATACATGCCTCTTCCCAGAATATGAAGACTGCCTTCATCTGTGACTACTTAAGGTCTCCCGTCTTTGCCAGTCAAAGAGATATCCCCAGCAGCATCCTCAGCTTCTGCTCATAATTAATTGCAGCAGCATTCTTCAGGGCAGAGCTGAAGCTCCAGCAAACAGTCACACTTGCAGTCTATTGTCTATTACTTGTGCCTAGTGCAATTTCTCTGGTCTCCAAGATCTCTGTCACCACTTTTTGGTCACAATCTTTGGTAAATACATCCTGCGAATTTTAGCAATGTGGTGCTTGATTTTCTACTGTGCAGCTAATGTGCCACTGGTGTTCTAATAGGCTTCAGTGGCCCTTGTGTTCAGATTCGTAGAGACTCACTCCTCATTCCCAGGGTTCTCATTTTCCCATATTATCCACTGGAAGACTGCCTTATACCAAGCCACCTCCATATTCAGCCATAATCAAATGCTCAGACTCACATTCTACTAAATCCTGATGCTGAAATTCTAGGCGCTGCAAACCCCAAGCCCATCCTTCCCTAAAACAGTAGTCAAGTCATTAAGTAAATGCAGTTTGCCCACCACGGAGTGCAGGAGGGATGTATTCTGTTACTGTCATCCTAACAGCATAAATACAAACCCCAGTAATTTACCTGTAACAGAAAGCAGGAGAGATGTATTTCACTACTGTTAATTTAAACCAGAAGTATACCATGTTGCTCCCAAAGAACATAAGATTTCTTCCCAAGCAGATTTACCCCCTCTGAGAGTCTAGGTCTTCTAAGGCGAATACTGGTCTATGGAATGGGAAGGTCAGCACAAAGCAGAAGAGGGAAAGACTTTGTGAAAAAAATGGAGTTCCGGCAGGGCTCTAAAGCAGGAAGGGTATCAGCTGCACAGAAAGTCTTTATGACTGAATTTCTGAAGCGAAGGATGTGCCAAGACAGTAGTAGTTTCTCAGGTCAGGTAAACCTGCCAGAGCCGGTTTCAAAATGCCTTGCTTACGTATAGCTGTGCTTGAAGAAATTAAGAGTGGCCCAGTGGTAAAATCTCAGCTTTAACTACCTGCTATTACCCATCCTGCTAGACTTATCATCCTTACGATCATGCTGACGTTACCACCACCAGTCTCCCATGCATACTGGAATGGGCATGCAGCAGATTGCTCCCTTGAGCCTCCTCAGACACAGACCGGCAGGACACAGCACTGCAGAAGCGAAGGCAGTCCCACTGCCTGCCTGCCCTCGGCTCCACTCCTACACGCATTGGCTCCCAGTTTGGGGGATCTTGATAGGACAGCACATCCCTGGACGTATGTCACTTCAGAAATGACTACGTAGGTAGAGCCACCACCGAACTTCATGGAATCATGGATGAACATATTAGAAGTACTTGAATTCACTAGCTTAATGGGAACTTGGGTCTATCAAGTTGAACTGAAGGCAGGGCAGTGGCTGCTCATCTACTAATGAAATAGTAGCCACTTCTCATATCTAAAGATAAGAGCAGGAGTGTCTGTGGAGCTAGTCACGAAATCATTAGTGAAAACCTCCAAAATGAGCATTTCTAGCCTAAGCCTTTAAGATGACATGCATCCCAGTGCAAAGAGACAAAAAGAAAAGACTGCATCACTGAGGCACCAGATAGGTACAATACTAAGACTGTAGCCTTCATATACAAATGTTAATGTCAGGCTTAATGAATATCCCTGAAAGATCAATGCAGAACATTGAAATGGAGTCCTTAAAAATATTAATAATAATGATCTAGGAAAAAGTGGAGATGAAAGGTCGGAATTCTAAATAATATCATCAAGGAAGGAGATCGAGAGTAGCAGAGAGAAGCTGTTCAGTGATTATACATGCTGTCAGAGCCATTATCAGATATGTTCCTGAAAGGGCAATTGTGATAGAGCTGTAAGCTGAACTAAATTTATGTTATTCTGCTAAATTATTCCCCTCTCCTCCATCTTACTTTTCAAAAGTTAAACACTGCATTGTATGTGGAGCTGTTAGATCTGCGCCAGGAGTTTGCAATCAGAGGTTATGCTAGAGAGGTAAAAAGAGATGAAAGGTGCACTCTGAAGGAGTAGATTTGCATAAGCAGTGGCAATTTTCCCCTTGAAATGATGGTTTTCAGGCCCTGTAACATAACTACACAGGATGTCTGTTTTGAGACTTAATGACAGAATGATATAAACTTTTTTCTTACCATATCATGAAATTCTGTCTTCATTCTTGCAAGTACTGATGCAGCTCTAAAAATGACAAAGCAGGGGCTGAGGTCAGAGTGCCTGACCTGACTGGAGGCTGATTTCTTATTTATTTCTCAGTAATAGTTTTAGGATAATTTTAAATTGGTACCTAGATCTAATTTTAGTAAATGGCAATTAATTTTTCCGTGACTTGAGACAAGGAGTATTTGAAAACATACACAATACATCTATTCTTAGATAATTTAAAGCGTTGCAGAACTATGAAGTTTGGCTAGAATTGGCATCTTTAATGCTTGCCTTAACTCCATCACATTCCACTTTGGACCAAATCCAAGTAGGGTTTGTCCCTATTTGTTTCTTTTTTCACGTCTCCTGGCCAAGGACCTTACGTTAATGAAGAGCATTAGCCAGTAAGGGCCATACCCTGTTATCAGTAGCAAAATGTCTTGCCTCTTTGTTGAACTTTTTCCCTGTTGCCTGTTGAATCCACATTCAAAGTAATAGACCCCAAGTCTGACAGACTGTTCACGATGTGAGCTGTGGCACACTGGTACGCATTTTGAGTGGAGAACTGCCAGCAGGCAGGTGTGCGCTGAATACAGTCCTCTCTGCAGAGCAGCGTGATGTAGAATCGTGGGCCAGAAGCAAGATGTGATGCTTGCAACTGGGAAGTCCCAGGGACACCATGAAGGGAGACAATGAAGAGACCAAGGACAGAGATGCTCTCGTAACCTTGCTCTGCACCGTCCAGCAAGGAACAGCGGTGGCAGCTGCTGAAGGCAGTGCCATGGTGCTCTACTGTTACATGCCACTGTTAGCTGGTAAAATATCCTTGTACATATTCAGTTTGTACAAATGTAAAAATGTGCTTTTCCTTTGCACTGCTGAAGAAAAGGATAAGGGCACCTTCCCCTAAATATCTACAGACTGAAGTCCTGACTATCCTTGAAATTCCTCATGTCATAACACTTATTCTTGGAAGGCAGCTCAATTCGCAGTGTTGTCTTTGCTGCTCCAATGAGCATCTCTCTTTGGATAGTCCTAGGTGTCAAGAACACGACACACACAGATTTAGGCAGATGTCCAAGACTGCTTCTATGGAGCAAAACTTTTTGCTTCATTCAATTACAAACTCAATATCACAGTCTGAAGGATGTTGACTGTAAAGGGTGTTGCTGATTTAAACCAATTTCCATAAACTTCCCATCAAGCCTACAGATCTCTCTTCCACTTTCATGGGCGTAGTCCCTCAGAGAAATGCAAAATTATCTGATCTGACCTTCTGCCTCTGCCAGTGTGGCTGTGAGTCGGTGGACTGCCTGGGCACAGCCTGGGAGCTCTGTGCTGCAGGCTAACGTACAGCATGTCCCACTGGCCACAGACCTCGGCAGCTCTCAGGCTTCTCTGAAGAACCTAGACCAACTTCAGCTATCTGCCTGCCCAAATTGAGATCTAAGCACCTCTTCCCCAAGGGCAGACGCTTCTGAGAATATATAGCATAGTGCCCAAGAAACCTGATGCCGTTTTCTAGAAACTGCTGTCAGAAGTCTTTCAAAAGCAGAACAATGACTATTTTTTCTCATTTTTTTTCTAAAGCCAGAGCTAAAGATACTGCCAGAGCACTTTATGTGAAAATAGTATCATGAATTTAAATGCAGAAAGAGACAAATATGTAACAGTCTGATAAATGTCAGTGTCTGTGGAGGCTAGACATTTGAAAAGTAGTGAGACTATATTGCTGTCTGTTACTTAAATGGTCTAGATCCTACCCTGAAACAAAAACTAAGGAAACAACATTGCTAGTACAGTTTTGCCTCGTTACAGATTGAAACCTCTATTAATCCAATATACTGCACTGGCTGTTAGGTATGGCTCAGCTGAACTTTCCCTGAGCAGCAATACTTTAGTGTGAACCTAATGTATACTTTTTCTCTGCTTTACATAACAATTACATTGGCATGTCAGTTATGTCAGAAGCCTTTTCACAATACTAGTTCTTGCAAAACTGCAAGGAGCAATTTGAAGCCTATTCCATTGCACCTTTCTCTTCTGCCCCAGTTTGTGTGCTCATTCCATGCAGGAATCCTCACAGTGTTGGCAATAATGAGTGCTGACATGGGTGCACAGGGGGGAAAAAAAGCCAGGTTTTAGTGGCAATTTAATATGGGAAACCACTACATTTTCAGAAAATTGCTAGCAGTCCTTGCTCACCCCCCAAAAAAAAAAAAAAATCAGAGACAACAGTATCAGGAGCAGCCTGGTAAGCCTGCATCATTAACTCAAACAATGTTTTACTATTCATTGCATCAGCAGCAGATTCAAATGTCTCAAATCCAGTCTACAAGAAATGAATTTAAATACGTCCGTTCTTTTAGAAACATTTTGTAATTTATATGGAAATATTTTTAAAGTTTAACAAGCATTGGATTTTTATGTGTTTTTTTGTACAACCATAGCTAAATGACATAAGCTGCCAGAATCTCATTTAAACAGAGCATTGTTTATATTCTGAAATGCAGACTAAAAATAAGTATGTCAAGAATTATATAGCCAAACTGTGGTCATAGATTGATTACCTGGAGTTTGCAAAATTTTCCCGGCATTTCAGTCCAGAATACAGTTCTAGAAACATGCCCAGAGGACAGGAAGTTTTGCTGGTGAGAATTCAGTCAGCAGAGGTTTTATTTACTCTTCTGTATCAGCATAGCTAGTCGATCAGATTGCTACAGGCCATTTCTATAAACTCAGTGCTTCTGTTAATATAAGCTACATCTGGTCTATGATGATTTACCAGCGTAATATTATCTGCAAAGAGTCCTTTATGTAGACTTAGAATAGGGAGTCCCCTCGTTCTTCTTCTGTTTCTCATAGTTGCTGCTGTTCTTCCTAGTGATCCCCTGCCATTCTTTGCCTAATGAGTTGTAAAATCTAATCAATTGCAATAATTAAAACATACTGTGTGTGAAATGATGCACAACTTTAATTACACAACAAAGTCACAGCCAAACAAAGGCTTGAGATTCTTACATTAGAAGAAACCAAAATACTCTGCTGTAAATTTTTTTCACCAAGAACAGACTCATGCGTATAGATGATACATATAAAATACTAAAAATTCCAGGCTTGTTATTTTGTAGATTTTATTCAAATAGCTGGCAGAGCTCAGGCTTGTGTGTTAGCAGCATACAAACGAACGGCTGGAACAAACAGATAGATGGTTGTTGTCAATAAAAAACGCCGGGTGGCAACTCTGAACAGGAGAGTTTTGTATTCGAGACCCATAAAATGCACGGCATTTGAGCACTGCCTCATAGCGTATGAAGGGGTGCTCTGCATTGACTCGCCTCTTTTCTAGGATCTTTTGTATGCTGGTGAACCTTTAGGCGTAAAATAAATGCCGTCTGACAGACTGATAGGCCAGTGTTTCCTCATTAAAACCAGTTTGATGACAGTCAGGCAGATACATTCTCCTGCTTTTATTTTCCAAGAACAACGCATGTCAAGTAATTGTGTCCTTGTGTTGTACAGCTTTTTCGTATGCTGTTATTTACATTTTGATGCTGGCCCCAACAAGGAAGCCATCAGTTTGACAGAAACTGCAAACTCAACCATTCAGATCTGTGCCATGCTTATTTGTTCTTCGAATTCTGAAGTATAATTATGTTACTGATTATGTTAGAGAATACAAGCATGCATTAGTTATTTCACAGTAATTTCAGTGAAGGGGAGAACCTAGTATACTTTATTTAAGCTTCAAGATTTTTCACAGTGAAATCTGATACAGGCAACTTTCATAGTTTGAAAGGTACTTATTGCTCCACAATAGAGTTGCCTTTTGTCTGCCTCTGTCCTAGCTATGGGACATCAAATATTTTATTATTCACAGAATCACAGAATCACAAAATGGTAGGGGTTGGAGGGGACCTCTGTGGATCATCTAGTCCAACCCCCCTGCCAAAGCAGGGTCAGGTACAGCAGGCTGCACAGGACCACGTCCAGGCAGGTTTTGAATATCTCCACAGAAGGAGACTTCCACAACCCCTCTGGGCAGCCTGTCCCAGGGCTCCGTCACCCTCAGAGGGAAGAAGTTCTTCCTCATGTTCAGGTGGAACTTCCTATGCTTCAGTTTGTGCCCATTGCCCCCTGTCCTTTCACTGGGCACCACTGAAAAGAGTCTGGCCCCATCCTCCTGCACCCACCTTTCAGATATTTGTAAGTATATATTAGGTCCCCTCTCAGCCTTCTCTTCTTCAGGCTGAACAAGCCCAGCTCCCTCAGCCTTTCCTCACAGGAGAGATGCTCCAGTCCCCTCACCATCCTCGTAGCCCTCCGCTGGACTCTCTCCAGTAGCTCCTCATCTTTCTTGAAGTGGGGAGCCCAGAACTGGACAGAGTA
>Ga0065711_1034283_pt1 | contig 24024 bp, 9 predicted proteins | sample Hoacrofraction12_FD_59098 | JGI IMG/M metagenome (GOLD analysis project Ga0065711, IMG submission 59098) | Hoatzin crop microbial communities from Cojedes, Venezuela - Epithelial fraction 12 v2 (version 2) | ecosystem: Host-associated > Birds > Digestive system > Esophagus > Crop | place... | reverse complement strand
CCACCTGGACAAGGTCCTGTGCAGCCTACTGTAGGTGACCCTGCTTCGGCAGGGGGGTTGGACTAGATGACCCACAGAGGTCCCTTCCAACCCCTACTATTCTGTGATTCTGTGATTCTGTGAAACTTTGATGATGATTTACTTCAAAATTATGCAGCTTGTAACTGAACAACATCAAAATATCTAAAGTGGGTGAACTGTAAATGGTTATAAATCTTACCGGACTGAACTTCACCCTTGGTTTTGTTAAATATGCATAAGCAATTCGGATAAATTTGCCTTGGTGAAGGCTCACTGCTTGTAAGCATGCTGAAACCTGCTTTGTAACCTGGACAGGTGAGATCCTTGCTGCAGGTCTACTCTGAAAAAAAATGTAGAGGTTCATCTGCCTAATGTCCTACATCTTTCTCCCTGCTGAGAAATCTGAGAGCTCAGTCTTCCCTTCTGTGTTAGTACCTTCTCTAGACTGTCGGTTCTGTGGGATTTGAGGGTTTTCATGAAGGAAAAGTACTTTGAGACTCAACTTCTAAAAACTCAAAAAGCTGTCCCTTTTTGTCCCTGAAAATGTGCCAGGGAACAAATCACAGTTATCAGTGGAAATGAGCAGGACAAGAGCAAGGCCATTTCAGAAGGGACGTGGAAAGGATCCTAATGGACAACTTCATATGTGTAAGTCAGGAGATTTGCCCCTCTGGTGTCTCACTATTTTCCATGGAGAAAGAAAACTTTTCCGGGGTGATTCAGAGGAGAAGCTTAACTTAGGGTGGTAGGTTAGTAAAGTTAGACTTTGTGATACTTCCAATACGTCTTGATTAAATACTTTTTAAAAAAAATTTTGTAATTGTTAATGCTTAAAGAGATCATTCCAGTTTTGTCCAATTTTACTAAATAAAATTAAGAAAGTTGATTATTAACTGGTTGTTGTGGGAGTAGCAGAATGCAGATGTCAGGTGTAGGGTTGGTTTTTTTTTTACTTGGAAACTGCCTGGGGTTTTTTGTTTGTTTGTTTTAATGTCATGTTAAACAGCCTGTTGTAACTCCTGAAGAATTGTAGGGTGTTTTCAGGTTTAATTCAGTTTGAAAATTCAACCAGATTTCAAATGCTTGAATGTCTTTACAGAATGGAAAGTGTCTGTTTTTTACGAATTTTACATGGATGCGCATCTCATGCTGCTTTAGATAATTTGCAGCATTTTAGCTGTAAATGCCTCTTTGTAGTGATTAAAGCTGAATACGGATTTGGTTACTGGGGCTATTCTGTAAATATTCTGGTGTGCGTGTGATTAGGTTTTTCATACAATGACTTAGTAATACCCTACAACTCCCATCAAAACTGCAAACAGTGCACCTCTGTAGAGGTTTAGCCCCAGCCAACAACTAAGCACCACACAGCTACTGACTGACTCCCCCACAGTGGGATGAGGGAGAGGATCAGAAGGGTATAAGTGAGAAAACTCGTGGGTTGGGATAAAGACAGTTTAATAGCTAAAGCAAAAGCCATGCAGGCAAGTAAAGCAAAGCAAGGAATTCATTCATTGCTTCCCATCAGCAGGCAGGTGTTCAACCATGTCCAGGAAAGCAGGGCTCCGTCATGCATAATGGTTCCTTGGGAAGGCAAACGCCATCCCTCCAAACATCCCACCCTTCCTCCTCCTTCCTCCGGCTTTATATGCTGAGCATGATGTCATATGGTCTGGGATATCCCTGTGGTCAGTTTGGGTCAGCTGTCCTGGCCATGTCCCCTCCCAGCTTCTTGTGCACCCCCAGCCCACTCACTGGTGGAGCGGGGTGAGAAGCAGAAGAGGCCTTGACCCTGTGTAAGCACTACTTGGCAATAATTAAAACATCCCTGTGTTACCAGCACTGTTTTCAGCACAAATCTAAAACATAGGCCCACACTGGCTGCTGTGAAGAAAATTAACTCTACCTCAGCCAAAACCAGCACCACCTGAGAAACAGTTCATATTTTCTTGGTAATAGCTTGTAATCATATGGCAGTCATATTCTTTGCTGTCTTTTTTTAATATATATATATTTCTATGATACTGTGCTCTCACCAGTGTTCCCATCCTTCCGTCCTCTTTTCTGATGTAGTGCTACTAAAAACGACTGCAGTTTTCAAGACATGTTCTGTAGTCATTTCACCTGTTTTATTTTTCCTGATGAAGTTCAAAAGCTTATTAAAGTTGTCAACATTTCAGTTTTTTAGACTTAAAATAATCAGGTTTCTGCTCATGAGCTATTCCTCCTCTCCCATCTCTCATTCAGAACTTTAGCACTTGTTATCCAGCTTTGGTCAAATAAAATTAAGAGGAGTAGCAGTGTCAGGGTTACAAATACCCCTCAAATTTTCCTCTACTTCTCATTTTTAATGAGGGATCCAAATTTAATGTGTGATGTAAAATCTTTCCATAGAGAAATTAAGAGAAAAATTGTATGAGAAGTTCAGTCAAAATTGAAAAGTGGTGCATCTCTTTTAATTCTGGGGGATGCCAAACTGGTATCTGCATTTGACTTTCTTTGCAGTCCTGATGCTCAAGAGTTTGAAGGGTCTGCTGTGTGCTTCACATCAGTCCCGTTGTCTGTGCTTGGACATCCTCTCCAGCCTCTCACCTCTTGCCACTGTTTCAGTTTTTGTATGGCATTAGCAAGCTGCCATGGAGTCTCCTTCTCTAGAGATATTCAAGACCCGCCTGGACAAGGTCCTGTGCGGCCTGCTGTAGGTGACCCTGCTTCGGCAGGAGGGTTGGACTAGATGACCCACAGAGGTCCCTTCCAACCCCTACAATTCTGTGATTACCAAGTGTAATGGGTTCACGAATGCTGTCGTCAGACGTGAGGAGAGGCCATTAGATAGTTACAGGTTGTACATTCAGTGCAGTTACCAGTTCAACCTTGTGTGTTCTTAACCCCAGTCGTTCTCAGCTATCTCGCCAGCTGTTGCCACATCATTTTTGCTGTTTCTTTGTATGTCATGTCTAGTCTGTCTTTCACTTTAGCATCTTACCTGTATGTTGTTCATTTGCCATCTTGATCAACATATTAGAATTGTACTTGTCTATTTCTTAGGAACCCCTCCGTGCTGAAGGCAGATGTTACTTAGCGATGCAGAATTGGTTCAGCATAAGACAACGGAGGTGGGGTTTATTTAACCAGTCTATTTAACAATATGTATCTGCTATAGATTGTAGCATTAAGTTACAGAACACCATGTTATCCCACAGTGGGCAGGTAGAGTCAATTTTTTCATTGCTGCTTTAGTTAACTGAAACTTTACCTGGCTTAGTATGAATCGGTCTCGGAAACCTACAGGCCTGCATTGCCTTTGCAGCCCAGAATGTAAAAAAGACAAAATCTCTCTGATTGTGTATCACTGATAAGAGAAGTCATTTATTTGACCTAAGAACCTTGACTGTATCCTGTTAAGCCAGGGAATTGATTTATTTATTTTTCTAGGTTATAAGAGATTGTAGCTGGCTGTTTGCAGTTTTCTAAATGCCTGCAAGTTTTTTGTGCATAAGTTTTATAGTTCATTGAACTAGCCCTAGAAGTTCATCATCTTTCGTGCTACTATAGTATTCTCTGAATGTTCTTGTGTGTGTTAAGCAGATGGTGTTTGCTTTGATGTGAGTTAGAAAGTATGACCCGTAGCAGAGACTGTGACCTGTTTGGTTGTGAATAGTTCATGTTATTAACAATAATTGCATCCACATATTAATGATAAAGTTGGATTACTTTGTAAGATTCTATTAAGATAAACAATACTTTATAAAGTACATACTAAGTCCCAAGACCAAGGACCTTTGGGTTAAAATTTTAGAGGCATGGAGGACTTATCATAAAACAAATTATGTTCTTCTACAGTAATAATTGTACCTTCATTATAGGTATAATTTCTTATAATAAAACCATATACCTTGGTTTTCTTGAATGCAGGTGAGAGTGCACCTGGATGAATTGTCTTCCAGAGATTCTCAAAGTGAATTAAAGATAAAACTGTGTGAATTTTAATAGTAATTTTGTACAAGTTCTGTTCTCATTATTCTTTGATTGGTATATACTGAGGCATTTCTACCTGACTTTTTTCAGTGTTTCTATATGTTTATGTATTTTTAATGTCTTCTGGTTTAAATGTTTCAAATAATATGTTTCATCATCGTCTGTTACAGGAAAAGAATATGTGCTTGATTGAACTTGAAAAAGAGTTCAGCCAAATTTAAATTCTTTTAAGAGTCTACAACCTATAACCATCATGTACAAAGACAGAATTTCTAATTTGCAGGAGATATTAACTTTGAAGTTGACATTTCTTTTCTCTAGCAATGATTGCAACTGCAGATTCTGCATAAATGGCATATTACGTAAAGTGAAAGTTTAATTATAAGGGGAAACTTAATTGAATATTTCTGTTTGATTAATAATAAAGAAGCAGGAACATCACACTTGATTTTAGACAAGCCATGTAAAGGATGTTGAAATACCACTGTCATTGAATTAAACGTGGTACAATGCTAAGATGTGCTTTCTTTCACTGCGTTTCTCATGACTGAGCATGGGCTGTGACCTTGCTGCTTTCATTTCTGCTGTATGTGGTATTAAGAGCATAGTCCAAGGCAGACAAGAGATAGGTCATAAGGCTCTTACTGCAAACTCTCTCAGCTGGTTGTCGACATACTGTCTTCAATTTAGTAAAAGCAGCACTACTGCCTAAAGAAGTAATACAACAGCTTTATTTAACTAATTGAAAACATGTTGAAATGGTGAAAAGTCATGAGTAACCAAAACCACTCGTAAAATGCTTTAGTTTTCCTTAAAAATGTCTGTCCAAAAAATTACCCGGCTTAGTACTTGGGGCTAGCATCTCGCACAGTTACAGATGTGGATGTGGTATGATGTGATCATATCTTATACCCAACACAGTCCTATGTGGTCATCTTTTTTTTTTTTTTTGACTCATTAGGTACAAAAAATGATTGGGGGCCAATTTCTGACACTAAAAGGTGTAAGAAGCACAGAAGAAAATTTGGTTTGATTTTCAGAATATTGTTCAGCTTCACAGGCTGGTGCTTGTAAATGGATACCAGTTTTCCTACAAAGTTAAGTATTTCTGGAAATATCCATATTTAGCAGAGCATTAGCACTGCTGGATATTTTGATAAATGAAACTGCCCTCATGATGATGCTTTTGAATCTGCACCTTAGGAAGCTTGTGTCTGCAATGTATCCAACCCATGTATCTAACCCATACCTTTTTGCTGTAAAAATTGAAATAGAAGCCTCATAATTCATCTAAAATATATGCCAGGACTCCCAGTGCATAAGAATAGCCTGATGGTGCTGCGTGTGAAGGAGGAGAAGCTTCTGAACTTTTCAGTAGGGGATTGAATGTATATTATGGCAAATAGATCATTTTAAATTAGTGTTCTGTACGTTTAGGATAGAGTGTATTTTTACTCACACATAAATTGCCTCTGAACACAATTCAAAAACCCAATCTTAGGCTTAGCAATGAACATTTCAAAAAAGTAAATTAATGTCTTCACGGGGAAGAAATGCGGTTTATTTTAGAATCACCTACTACTGCTGCTATAATTATAGCTTTGTCAGTATTTCTCTGAAAACTTTTTTTTTGAGGGGTTCTGGAAAAATCTTTTCCACAATAAGATGTAGCACAGCCTGCAGTTGGGCTGAGCCAGAGGTCTGTCCTGTGCTTAGGGCTCTGAATAGGCAAGTTTGACTCTTCTCCTGTGAAAGGTCCCACTAGAGTTGTTGGGACATTCCCAGAGATGCTGGCTTTTCTGTTTGAGGAGCCTTTTTATTATCTTAAGTAGAGAACCATTGTGCCTCGGAAGCCCGTGACAGACATTTCCTTGCTGACAGTGTGAGTGGCTGGTGTCGGGGCCGTGCCTTGTTCCCGCCAGGCTGGTGGTGGCCGAGCAGAGGGAGAACTGGCCTCCTCTCATGGCCTCCAGCCACACCACTGGTGGCTTTGGGGACCTCTGCAAGTGGTTTGTAAGAGGATGACCCTAAATCCAGGTCTGCTGGCTGCAGGGGGTGGCTGCTGCCCCTCAGGCTTCGTTACAAGTTTCTGTTCCCAGCAACACCCAGTCTTCTGTTAGGAACTTCCCATCTTTACATTTTCCAAGGTAATGGATCGCCGTCTTCTACCTGATTTCTCAGCACCTTCTAACAGAAAGGCCAAGTTTTCATACTGCATGTTTTAGGGCACATTCTCAGATGTTTCCAGGTCGAATAACCTTAATTTTGAGTGGCATTGGCATCTCATTCCAGGGAGACCTTATAGCGGCCTTCCAGTACCCAAAGGGGCCTACAAGAAAGCTGGTGAGAGACTTTTGACAAGGGATACGGATAGGACAAGGGGAATGGCTTCAAGCAGAAAGAGGGCAGATTTAGATTAGATAAAGAAATTTTTTACAATGAGCGTGGTGAGGCCCTGGCCCAGGTTGCCCAGAGAAGCTGTGGCTGCCCCCTCCCTGGCAGGGTTCAAGGTCAGGTTGGACGGGGCTTGGAGCAACCTGGTCTGTGGAAGGTGTCCCTGCCCATGGCAGAGGATTGGAACTGGGTGATCTTTAAGGTCCCTTCCAACCCAAACCATTCTGTGGTTCTGTGATCTGTGTGGAACAGTACAGAAAAAGGGCCCTAGGAAATACTGGCTGTGTACTATAAGTAATGAATGAGGAAAATGTGGAAAGAGTTTACCATGAAAACTATTTTATTTCTTTACTTTCCTTACAATAAACTAAGGATGGCCTGTCTGCAATTATCTATTTACTACTGGTTTAGCTTAAGAAACTGCACACTGTTGCTATATCCACTGGAACAGAAAAGATACGGAGTTTAGTCTAAATGTATTTTCAGTGCACACACAGTAAAAGGGTAGTAGTCGATACTGTAAATTACAAAAATAAACTTAATTCAGATTTCAAAGTTAGTTATTAGCCCAAGAGACCTATAGAAGTTTGTGAGACAATTTGAGTGTATTAAGCGGATGTTATTTGGCTGCACTGACTGCTTTAAAATGGTGACTTTAATTTTCATCTTTTCTTCAGTTGACAATCTTGACTTCGTAGTCTGTAACGGCCTTGTGGTTCCTAAGAAACTCTTCTAAAGCTAATAGAATGAGAACTGGATTAAAAATGATGTTAAATAAATGAGATGGAAAGCCAGACCTCCTCAAAGTAAGATTGCTGGAAGTACTGACAAACTAATAGTGTGAGAGCACTGATGTCTTCCAGTGTTCTTGTAATGTGAGCAAAATTAAAAGCAGAAAAATAATAATTAGAAATTTAAGAAAAAACATCGATCCTCCATTTTTTAATCTGCAATCAGGCAAGCAAACTTTAGTGAGCCAAAAGTGTTTGTCAGGATAAAAATAGGTACAGATTAGAAATTTTGTGGATTGTAGCATATGTAAAAAGAAAACCAATGAGGGAATTTTGAATGATCAACTAATCCAAATGTTATTTTGCTTCATTTTATAATTGTTAAACCCGCTCCCATTGCTGGAATTTGGTCTCATTGAAGGACCTAAACTAAATGGGAAAGTTGCATAGAGCTACCCCTCATCTTTAATAGAGAGTTTTCATTTGTGTGCTCTTACGAGCAGGGAGATTCCTGTCTGTGTACAGCCAGGAAATCCCGTTTGGAGCAAAGGTCTGTGGAATTCTAATACTGAATGGAATTTTTCATCCTTGCTCACACTGCTGTATCCTGAAGTTAGTTTTCTCACAATTTCTACATTGGCCGAAAATTTCCAAGTATGGGAGCATCTTGGTGATAAGATGACAAATAAAAGGTATCAGGACACTTCCTTTGTTTTCCGGTGAAACCATGCCCTGGTTACTGGGAGTAAAACAGAGAACCTCAGGCTCAAACATGTTACCCACGGGCTTGTTTGGAAGGGAGTCTGAGTAAGCTCAGAAATGTCTTGAGATTGTTTGTTTGTTGTTTTTTTTTTTTTTTACTCCCAGCAGGCTTGTGTTTCAGTGCAGAAGCAGCCTAGCTTCTCTAGGAAATGCTAAAGGGAGAAGGGAAAGAAGGAGTTAGGAAAAAGGAAAAAATTAGAAGAAAACAAAGGGAAAAGGAGCAACAAGCGGCATATTTCTGTGGGCAGTGACTAAGAGAAAAGAGAAAGACAAAACTAAAAGAAGAAAGGAACCTAAACGTGAGAAACCAAGGCAAGTATGAAAAATGAAACAATGAAAGGGTACGGCATAGAAGCAAGAAGGATGTGGTGCAGAGAAAATTCAGAGACTCTGAAAAATGTAATTAATGAACTTAATTTCCAAGTCATGTATTTTAGTAGAACTTATAATAAGGCAATCAGACTGCAGCACCTTGGAGTTACCGTCATAACACATTTAAAAAAAAAAAAAAAAAGCTTTGGCTAGAATTGGTTGGTTTTCTCTTCCAACCAGAGCACTAGTATGAGTGGAGAAGGTGAGACAGAAGACTGTCTTCAGTGCCTCTTCTCATGGTTTACTGAAGACTTTGTAACAGTAATTTCAATCAAACAGAATGACCGTAACTGCATTATTGTTAGTGTCTAATCCCCAGTGCACTAGGCATTTCGGGCAAGGTGCATGTCCCACTCAGTCCCTCCCTGCAGTGGGGTGCCGTGGGGTGCAGATGGGCTGCACGTCCTGCCCAGGAGCCTTTGCTCACACAGCGCACGGAAAAGTCAGGGGCAAGCAGCTGACGGGAGGAATGCAGAATAGCAACACTGCAGTGTCTGGAGGAGTCTCGCAGGAGAAGAAAGCTTAAATAATAATAAGATTTTTATTTATTTATTTTTAATTTTTTTAGTACTGTGATTCTTTTGATTAAATCCAGGAAAGGCTCTGTGGTAGCGTGCAGCAGGGAGGCAAAGGAAGATGCAGAGTCACTTTGAAAGTGAACATACTCCATCCTGTCCTGGGGGTCAGAGGGGTAGGGCAGGGAAAGTGCCTCTTCTCCTGCTTCATGAGCTTTGGTTTAGGGAGTGAAGAAAGAAGACTTAAAATTCTTCCATCCCTCCATCAGAGATCATTGCATGTCAGGCATCCCAATAAAGCAGTTTGTTCTTTCCAGAGAGCTAAATGTGAAGTTATACATTCACAAGTAGAGTTTTCCTCCTTGACTGATAATGGCATCTGAGTGTTATCAGAAGGTGTTAATGAGTGATTAAAAATGGGCATGATTTACTGTTTAAAACTTCTACTCTTCACAATTTGCTGTGTGTGTTTAGGTATTAGTAAAGCTCAATCAGTTCATGAGGAAAAGGTTTTAACTCTGAGGAAAGGAAATCCTAGGGAGGATTTTTCAAATCAGAGATGTATTTGCTTTATTTTAGTGATTCCTTAAACAAGACAGGATTTGTTGATGCTGTAACTTTGGCTAGAGAAAGAAGATGGGCTGACTCTAGGTTGTGATGGTAACTTGATGGTTTCCTTAAAGGGATGTTCAAAATCACGCGGAAAATTATGGTCGTGATGTGTCAATTGCGGAGTAATGTCTGCCATTAGCACGAGGTTGGCAGGAGCTCAGGATGGATGATTATAATGGTCACTTTTGACCTTAAAAATGGAAGAGTATAATACTATTCTCTGTATTCATACCTGACACGGAAACTGCAATTTCTGAGCTCTATTTAGTCCTCTAAAATACCAGAAACTGGATACCTTTTCCAGTTCTGTTTGTTGCCTGGGAAGAAGTGTGTTTCCTAATGCCTTAGCAGTACATCTTGAGATCGCAAATAATCAGTTTGTACAGCTTACCTTTACTTCTAATCCTTAAATTACACTCACACTCTAACTAAAATCGTTGAAAGTGGCTTTCACAAATACAGGAGGGCACAGCTCTGTAAAGTGGCAATGCAATTTAAAAAGAAAGCACTTGAGAGAAAACGTGTACTGTAAATGGCCAATGCTACTTCCCCATTCAGTATACCTTGGGGAATATATGTATTCTCTGGTGACACCAGCTAAATAAGCAGAATTAGTAGTTAAGATACTATTAAATGTGAATAAGGCTGCTATAACCTGAATTTGCAACAGAATAAAGGGAAGACAGAAAACACTGGCTGAAAATGGAACATTAAAATTTGTAGGGGTAATACTTCAGTGGTCAATAGCTTGCGCTCTCTTTTGTCATAGATTAAATAAAGACTAATACCGCACCTGAATAGTAGCATTTTATACCTATTTTCTGTGAGGTAAAGCATTTATAGTAACCCAGCCCTAATTTACAATAGTCAGAATATTTTATGAATTTAGCTTTAATTTCTACATGATTCAATTGTCTTCAAATTTATTTTAAAAAAGCAATGCTTTTTAAAAATGCTTTAAATATAGGAAAAAATTTTATGCTAATAGGTGATTTTAAAATTTTGGGGGTTTTTTTACGTGCTCTGGCAGAATATAAAAGTGAATCGTCCAGGACTTCTGTCATGCATGTGAGCACGATGAGCCTTGTGGTACTACTAAGATAAGAAAATAAACTACTAGTATTTTAAAGCAACATTCCCCAACATTTTTCTAATTATAAAATTACCTCAGATCACTATATTATTACTATGAGCTTCTTGGCATTGGCCATTATATGTAGACTACTTGTAAACATTTGAACAAAAAAAGGATGTTTGGGCAGCTGACAGAAGACACAGGAGGCAGAGTTTTTCTGGAACCAGCCTTAACCCAGGTTCCGTTTTAATCCCAGGTGTGCCATTCTGGGATTGCAGAAAAAAGACTTGCCCGGGAGGCTGTGTGCAGCAGTGGGTGTCTGTGGAGCAGTGTAACCTAGGAAGCGTCAGGTAATGCTACTGCTTTTCCCCATGCCTGCTGCAGGGGAGAGCCAGGCCATACCCGAGCCTAGAGTCTCAGGAAAATTGTGCAGTTCTCTCCTTCTGGGATTTCATTATTGCATTTAGGATATTTCAGTTCACAACAAAGGCAACCAAGCATCTTAGGCATGGTTATCACAGTAATACTTTGAAACACAGAATGACGTTGGAGTTTTTTGCACATTCCTTTCATCTTCTGCAAAATGGGGTATATCCTATATTACTATGAGTAACCTGTGGCAATTCCACATCTTTCTCTTTGATTTCCTAAGATCATAAGAATATGCAGAGACTGTTTTATATAATGGTTGGTTTAATGAGTATGGAGCTTCAGTTTCAATTTCTCTGCATCTGGTAACATTTCACTCTTATAAAATGGAATATTAAATATATAGATGCATATTCAGTTTTCCCATTTTTCTTTCTTTTTTCGTAACTGTTTATATCATTATTTTCAGATGTGCCTAAAGTAAAATGGAAGCTTATAAGAAGAAATTAAATTATTTCAGTAAAGGTAGTCTGACCAGTTTGTAGCAGATTGTGTCTGGTGAAGGACTGCAGAGTATGTGATGGTGTGAGCGTATGCGTGTATGCATGTAGGGAGCCCTCCTCTCTTCACACTGTCCTTACCTTGGGAAGAGGATTCATAAATACAGTTCCTTCTTTCCTCTCTGGAAAAAAGGAGCAGTGTCTTACTCCAACCCAGGCCCTGGCGCAGGTTGCCTAGAGAAGCTGTGGCTGCCCCTTCCCTGGCAGGGTTCAAGGCCAGGCTGGACGGGGCTCTGAGCAACCTGGTCTAGTAGAAGGTGTCCCTGCCCTTGGCAGGGGGATTGGACCTTAAAGATCACCCAGTTCCCTTCCAACCCAAACCATTCTGTGATCTCTGTGGAACAGCGTTTTGTTAGGCTCACAGCCTGAGGCTTGCAGAAATGTCGGGTTCATCTAACCCTGAGGAACCAGTGCTGCTGATGATTCTTTGAGAAGTCTTTTGCTGCTGTGCCACAGGCTGTCCGCTGTCTTCCTCTGCTGCTTCACTGAGTGTGTCCTGGATTTGTTCTCAGAAATGGCAGAACTGTTATTCCTGAAGCCTTCAATAATAATGAAAAGCAAATCCAGTGTTATTTTGGTGGAAGGCCCCTGTACTGGAAAAAAAGTTCAATGAAAATATTAATGTTCAAGGTCTGCCAGTCCTAAGCATGTAATGCAGTGTTTCTAGAGGTACCAGCCAACTGTAGCTACAGGCAAATATTATATAAAGTGACTTCTACACCTTTGTAAAATATTTAAGTGTGTTTGAAGTGTTTCCTCATAATGAAGAAAAATTAGTCAACATACCTGCTTTACTTTACTCCTTTAAGTTTGAAGGGTCTTTTAATTTGAAATCAGATGCATGTTGTTTCTTGTCTCAGTGTAAAATAAAAAAAAAAATCAAATACAGGCAAACCCATAGACTTTATCATGTTCTTAGGGTATTTTTTCCACTTCCCTTTTAGCTCTTTGTACAAAACTTCACACTTTGAGTGGATTTAATTCTGGAAAGTTATCAACTTTATTGCATAACTGTGGGAGATGTTTCTCTAAATGTCAGGCATTATCAGAGCACAGCACATTTAGAAGAACTCAGACTGTATAACCCCAAGGTTACACATATTTAAATCTGACTTCATTACATTTTATACAAGATGGAATATCTCTGTGTAAAAAGGCCTGTGATTTTTTTTTTCTCCCATTAGTTGCTATACTTTAAAATTAGTAGAAAAAGTCTCAAAAGCAGAGCCATGAGGGCCAGAGCTGCACAAAATATTGACCTGTTGAGGTTGTGTTTACTGAACAGTAAGATACAATACTGCGTTAAGCTAAAAAATACTTCTTGAAGAAAGACTAATTTCTCCTCTGGTAAATACTGACAGATCATGGTTTAGTTATTTATTAAGATGAAGTCTTCCCACTTAGTGTTATAAGTTGCCTGGCTTGAAAGTAAATTTGCTCAGAAAGATGTCCCTGTGAGTCCAGTTTAGAATTACTTGGATCTTTGAAATGTCCCTGAAGTGACTCGGGAAGCTCTCCGAAGTTTGGCTTTGAAAGCAGGGAAAGCTAAACTCAAAACAGGCTGGAGGAGGAGGCGGCATGTCTGAACCACATCCCTGGTGCCCAGACTCATCATGGCATGAGCTGCTTCCACCTGTGGTCTCCAGCTGAGAACCCTGCTCTGTCTCTTGCTCCAGCTGGTTGTGAACCACAGCAGGAGCCCTTGGAGTCCTTGTCCTGTTGGGTGTGTGAGCAGTGGGCTCTGGGGTGGGCAGGTCTCTGGTGCAGCGCATCTTCAGATCTCAGCGGGTGAGGAGAGAGTGTCTGCTGGAGGCAGGGAGAAGACACCCCTTCTGGACACCCAGGGGCCCGTGGCAGCCAGTGGGTCTGCCATCATAGTCGCCGCCTGATTGAGCAGTGTTTGAAAGGGCAGCAGTGATTGCTGGGGCATGGCATGTGAGGGAGCAGTGAATAATGGTCTGAGGGTGTTCAACAGCAAAGAGCAAAGAGTTGGAGATATCAGCTGTATTTTATGTGTGGTAGCCAAGCAGTTTAGCACCTGTTTCAAAGCAGTGATTTTTTATTTTTTTTCCTCTTTTCCTCTGTGTGAAGAATTTTAATGTAAAAAGGACACCTCTAGGAGCAGTCAATAACTGAGTTTCTTCCAGTGATTCTCTTTTCCCCCAGGGCTGCGATATTGGGTTGCAGCCTAAATTTTGCCTATGATCCACTTTATAAACCGGAGTTCTATTTTACATCTGGCTCTTAACTGAGACTGAGAAATGCATCCTGTATTCACGTAGAATTCCATCTGAAATTAATAAAAAAATTGAGCACATGGTCATAGAATCATAGAATGGTTTGGGCTGGAAGGCATTTTAAATATTTAACTTCTGTCTGAGTCTTGATACATGGGTGCTTAGCTAAGCCACCACAGCATGTGCAGCACGGTTGCTATAAGCTGCCTGAGCGGCCTGTAGTTGTAGAGCAACAGCTGGTTCTTTTTCTCCCCTTGTTCTTTTCTTTGCAGTTTTGTCAAAACAGTAGCTAGAAATCAGGCGGTTTCTTGTTATCTCCTGTATTTGTTCTCACATGAGCCTTGCTTGAAGTCTGGAGAAAATGGATGACCCAAAGAAAGAAATGCCCTATGCTTAACTTTGTACAGAAATAGTATAATGGAAGCAAGTAGGGAAAATCAGTGAAATACCATACCCAGGGATGTGAGAGCTGTGTGTGAATTGGAGACAGTGGTGCTCTGGACAGGGTAGAGGATCCTTAGGACAGCATCACACTTTCCCAGCTGGCACCATGGCTGGCTCTCCTGCAGTGCGTGTGAGAGTACAAGGGAGGAGGCAGAGGAACAAGGGAACTGTTGTTCACTCAGGTTTTGTGTCAGCACGTAGTTATGATATGGCCAGGACATGCAGGACCTAGCATCTGGGATGTCCCCCTGGGGTGACTGAGTGAAGGTGAGGAGTCATTAGAAGATACTTTAAGAATAATGGAAGGAAAAATGAGGAAAAAGTCAATCTGTATCTTGGAGGGAGCAGGAGGAGCTAATAACAGTGAAGAGTGTTGATTGCTTTGCAGTAGCAAGGTTAGCTGTGATCTGATGACTAATGCATTTAATGTCAGCAACAAATAGGTAAGAACGTAGCTTGAGATAATGAAATCTTTAAAAAGTTAGAACCGCTCTTCTGGCTGTGTTAAAAATTGCTGTAGGGAAGTAGCTGAGGTAATGTGATTGATTGTTATCTGTAAAGACATATGGAAGATAGACAAGGTCCATAAAACTGAAAAGAAGAAACAGTGGTCTTCCCCAAAACGAGACCAAACAGGAGATTTTGGGGAATTTTAGTGGAGAAAGTGAGGGAGATGACTGATTTTTGGGGGGCAGTTGAAGTGCTTGAAAGTGCCTAGAAGATAACAAGGCTGTAGGTAACTGGCAACATCCATCTGTGAAGTTCAAATTGTATCAAATGAGTCTGATTTCCCTCTATAATTGTGCAAAAAGCATGTTGAGTAGATTAGGAGTGGCAGGTGTGGTACATCTTTCTTCCGGTAGATTCTTACGTGCTGTTTTCTGTGGTGGTACCATCAGGGAGCTAAGGAACCATGGTCTAACTGGGACCACCATAAGTAAAAGCAGATTGCATTCTTGTGCTTAGAAGTGAGTGCTGGCAAATAAATCATTGACTGTCAAAAAAGATGGATTTATGATTCATAGGGCTCTGGCCAGAGACCAGTGATATTCAGCTTTTTCCTTAGTGATTTGGATAATAGAACAGGGAGTAAATTTATTTGAATTCGTGGACTATATCAAACTGGGTTACCAGTGGCCTCGGGGCCAAGGTTAGAATTGAAAGATACATAAACAAATAGAAGAAGTGACTTGAATATGCAGGTTATAATTCAATTGCTACAAAGGCAAGGTCTTACACTTAGTTGGGAATAATTCTAGTAAACAAATACACAGTAGGCAGTGTATTATAGACAGCAGTATTGTGGAAAAAGACATGGGGATATGGATTAGGTCACAAACTGAACACACAAAAATAACGTCCAGCAGTTAAGGAAAAAGGAAGTATCCCACTTCAGTGTTTAAACATGTGTTTTCTGTAGGACATGTGAAGTCTTGAAAAAATTGTTTAGGTGAAGAAAGAATTGCGTTTCCTTAGCCTCAGCAAGAGAAGGCTGGGAATGTAAGTCTTCGAATACATAAAAGGTTCTTGTGAACAGTAAGATGATAAACTTTTTTTGTTTATATACTCTTATGGTAGGAGAAGTAATAGGATTAACTTGTAGCCAAGGAAATCTAGGTTTGAATTAAGAGAAATCTTTCTAACTCTAAAGAGAGTTAAAAACTGAAATAAATTTCTTAGCTTTTAGAATTTCCACCCTTTGACACTTTTTGTAACTTGGTTAAACCAATATCTTCTGAATGCTGTAGGGGCAGCTGTCTTCAGTTGAGACTATCGCGGGTTCTCAGGCAGATTTTTCTAGCACTTTTGCATCCAGCATGGATATTTTGGATACTTAATCTCATACTGCTTAGTATTGCAGTCCCCCTACTCACTTTGTTTCAATGCAGAGGATAATCCAGTAACAGAGAGTCTGTTTACACACATCTTTGGGACTTAACAAATTCCCTTTTCCTTACTGATTGCAAAACCCGTTTTAGTTGCATTAAGTATGCTGAGAACGTTGATCAGCTCTTCTGCATTAGCAGACAGGGTTGTAAGATTCCTGTTTCTTCACTACGCCGAGCTCTCTTGCAATAGCGTGTTAGAGAAATGCATACTAAGCCAAATCTGACACAGCATGGAGAAAAACCACATCATGATAGGGATAAGTAGGTAAATAGGAGGGAATAAAAAAAAATGCCAAAAGAATTAATTCACAAGATCATGAAGTAAGCACTCTTTGCCTTCAGATATAAATGGAAAACTGAATTTAAAGCTAATATTATGTAACAGCTCTTAAATTTGTTGGTGTCTGTCCTACTGAAAAGTAACATAGTTTGCTGTATTGATAGAACATTTGTGTTCGTGAATTATGGTAAGTTGGTTTTACTTTTTACTACTAGTAGATACTTAGTTAAAATAAAAGGAATTTGCACGTGAGAAGTCCACTGAAGAATGTCAAGTTCCAGGTATATTTTAAACTATTTTTTTCAAAAAGGGGGTTTTTGTCAGTTTGCACACAGTAATTTAGTACTCAGAATTACGTGCATACTAATTTAATTAGACAAGAAATTGTCTGTGAGAGAAAGTTAATGACAGCTTGTAACTTACTACTAAAACGCTGTGGACAGAGCACTCAGCACTTAAACTACGTTATTTCTTAAAATGTATTTATGGAATATAAAGCAACGCTTTGCTGTGTGATAAAAATCTTTGAGAAGATGTTGCAAAAGTCGATGTGTTGTTGTTAGTGTGGAATACAACGGATAGCCTTGCTAGGTACACTCTTGCTGTACAAAGCAGTGTAGTGTCTTTATCTCATCTTTGTATTTCAGAGTTACAATCACCAGCAGAGTAATTGCTCGAGAAGCTCTGCGGTCAGATTAGCTGCAGTAGCCACAACGGGGAGACTAGAGAATTTTAGTGTTACAGTTTGCAGCTAATGGTAGTCTAACAGAGATTCATTCAGGTAGGAGCTGTGATGGAAATGCAAATGGAAGTTTAAAAGGGTCTGCTTGGGAATTCTGGAAAATGCAAGTGGTTCTAGGTAAAAATAGTAATAGGTGTGAGTCCTGTTAGATCAGCTTTACCAGAAGAATACATACGTAAAGAAAGCAGTCTTCTGTAGGAAGCCCGATCAGTTCATAACTGGAATGGATTATGAGAGAGTTAAAATTTCTTCTGTGAAAGCAGTTCGTTAGCTGCCTGAACTAACTTTACTTGCTTCCTACGTACTGATAGAGAAGTGAGAAGAAAGAACTCAGTAGCATTTAGTTATATATATCTTAGCTGTCAGGTACCACTGACCTAATCGGAACAAAACAAAAAAAAAAGTTGAGGAAAAAAAAAGAATATGTATCTAATAAAGTTCTTAATAGAACCTTATGAATTCCTAACCCACTAAATAAATATGCAATTAATCATATAGCTTGCACACATACATAAATCAGTGGTAGGCTACAGAGGTCTGTATGCGTCCTGTATTACATCGGTAGTGCTGTGCTTGCAGGGCACGCTGCTCTTGGTGATTATCATTCTTAATATTGAAAGAGAGAAGAAGGAATGATCATCTTTTTAACAAGTACTAATTCTTAGGGTCACGTTTAATCTCATTCCCAAAGCATTCACATGTAATCCACATATGTCCGTGCTCATTAATATTAGCCGGCATGGGAATAGCGTGTGGTAAGGTCACTCCACAGACTCTTGTGAAACATGTATTTGTTTAACTGCAAGATGAGGTCTACATGTGAAATAGATGCTCGAAATGGCCCTTGATGTTTCTGAGGATAACTGTGCTCTGTGCCACTGAGGATCATGATAGTTTGCTATTGAATTCAATCAGAGAAGATCCAGACAGTGGGAGTGCGCTGAACCGGTTTACACCACTCAGTCTCAGGCCACAGAACCAGAAGGGGAATAAATCTGCACCCTGCCAGAGGGTGGTTTTACTATGAACTCTATCCCTTCTTCTCACCACATACAAAACCTTTGCTGCTTGTACTTATCTGACACACAGTTCTTATCTTTGAAAGAAGCCTAGATCATCATACATGTTTCTGTATATTGTTTTTAGTCTCAGTTTCCATATTGAATGTATAGATCTTACAAGTAAAATGTAATGAAAGGGAGTTAAGTAGGAGTCGTTCAAACTGCTGTGCCATTGTTGGCAGCAGAGGTTCTATAATGACTTTGCTAAATTGATGATAAATTTCTGTAGTGGAAGAAAGGCTTTCAGGGAACTTGATGGTCAAGATACAGACCAAACAGCAATGGCTGTTCTTCTTGAGTATGTGGCCTATTGTGTATCTCTTATGACAAATCAACCACATTTTAAAAGAGGATATAGAGATTCAAAGTGGACATAGGTCAACGGAGTCCAGAGAGTTAGAAAACAGTACAGCAACTGAGAATCTGGCCAGTGGATTGTGATAACATGGCCACCGCTTACTTGGAAATCTAATAAGCTTAATTTTATTATAGTCCCATTATTATTTTTAAAAGGACACAAATGTGAATTTTACTATGTAGTTCCTCATATTAAAGGTGCTTAAACATTTTTATAACCCCCACTACTGATATTAAAAAAAAAAAGATTGATCTGGTTTTACTCATTATGTACATAATCACTTTAGGTTTAATCATTTAATTCTGCCCATTGAATTACAAGGAAGATGAATGAAATGTCAAATAAGTGGTTATATTGTGGAATTTGCTCCGCTTCAGTATGTGAGAAGAATATGAGCACTTTACATCAGGTATTTGATGTAAAATCGCTTGGCTTTCTTTGTTTTTATTATGATAGCTTTAGCGCATGTGGAAGGGGTAAGGGTAACAATTTCCAAGGGCTTATGTGTCATATTTACAGAGGTATTTGAATGCCTAAAGGTGCAGATAAGCATCAAAGAGGATATTTAATAATCATGCTAGAGGTATGCATCTCATTGACTTACTGACATCTCATTGTCTTCATCTGACACCTAAATTCATCCATCTTTAGAAACTTTATAATTCTGTTCTGCACATATGTTTTATGCAATGAAGCATTGAAATTTCTGTCAAGTATGGCCATGAGAGAACCCTGGTGTTATAGATGTCCCTGCAAGAGAGCACCAACATAGAATAATCTGTTGGAAGTTATAACCTATTCCCATGGGTTGCTGACTATTTAGTTCACCTCCATGAACAAATAACTCTCTAGGGTTTCATTGTGCAAATAACTGAAAATCTCCAGTTGTCACTTCTTTTCATATATATATATATATATGTATGAGTGAACTACTGTGAGCCTATATGTCAACTTAATTCTAGTGCGTATTTAAATTCACTACTTGTTTCTAGATACAAATCGCACATTAATGAGCTAACCCAAGTTTACAGAGATCAATAGAAAGCTTTTCATCAGAGATATTTTTCTGTAGCCATCTCTTTTCAGATACATTCATGTCACAGGTGGGAGGGGTCAACAGGATCAGGCTGTGAACTGTTTTGTTAATACCTAGATCTGAAAGGCCTAACATGAGGATAGGCTTCCGTAACAGAGGATTTTTTTCTGCCGAGAATCTTTTCCTTTCAATTTCTCTTTGTCAGAGCATCTGCCAAAATCTGAATCCAGATTGTTTGCGTCAAAATATAATCTGCAACATTTATGTTGGGTTTCACGAACAGTTGAATTCACTCCTCACAGAGTGGCTGTGGAGCTTGTTAATCTTTGCTATAGCAAACCCCACCAGAAGCTTTGCTTGTTTCTTGAGTTATGTTGCTTTTCTAATTTTTATGGGGTTGGCAGAGAGTTTATGTACAGTTTAACATTTCTGTTTACATAGGTTTCATCCAAAAGTCACAGTTACTACATGAAGTTCATAGGCAGAACTTTTTAAATAGAATAGTTTTGGTCACTAGTGCAGAGGCTCACAAAAGAAAAGAAGTCACTCTGAAAATCAAATTTGTAACCGCGTTCAATTCAGTATCTGCAATGGTAAATACATTTGAAACCAAGCGTACTTACCAGAAAAACATTGCAAAAAGAATTCTCTGTGTAATAAATCATAGAGAGATTTAGTTTCTTTATCAAAAATTTTTTTTTTTTTAGTTAGTTAGATGAAATCAGTAGCTTTCTTACAAACATTTTGGGATCAGAAGCTCGGAAAATGTGCAAGTGACACGCCAGAAGGATTTGAAAATTGACTTGCAGCCCATGCAGCAGTGTTGAAAGAGCAACTCCAGCTGAGTCCTTACCTTGGTGTAGTGAAGCTGGATCACTGAAATGTTAAATCTGTGTACAAGAAAAATGTTTGTTATTGATGCTTGCTTAGCTGATGACTGATGTGAAAGATTCTGAGCACACTTACTGCAGCTTTTACTAAGATATTATTAGAAAAATATTTTTCAAGTGTAATCAATGATGCAAGTTTGTCCTTGTGATAGTAGCTGGAGATTGAATCTCATAGTAAAAGGTGTCCTACAAGAGCTTGAAACCAGTGCTGTTCACTGTTCACATGCCTAGCAACTACCATGAAATGCAGACAGTTCATAAGCATGATGAACTACCTTTTATGTCTTGTTTGCAAAAATCATCAGAACAGGGCTGTAATGAAATACTTGGAACTGATGTCTCTGGATGGAAATAGGGAAGCTATTGAGTTGACAGATGGGGAAATCTATAAATACGATCAACAAAATCAAGAAATGTTGAAAGACAGGGAGAAATGGTCTACCATCTCAACAAAATTAATTCTTAGGGGAGCCGTATTAATACAAGCAATACCATCTGTACTGTTGGTTGTGCAGAAATGTCTCTAACCCATACTTTTGGCATGTTCTGTACCAACCAACAGACGCAAATAAAATATGGACAGTTTTTCTATTCTGTGGAGTGAATTCTTGAAGTTGCCTTTCTCTGCTTTGACAAGGAGGTAGGTGAAGATGATGAATGGCATAGTTGCCAGTGCCCTTATAAACGTCTTAGCAAAAGCATGGTGTCAAACAAGAAGCAAACTGTGCTGCATTTTATCACATATGTTAACACAAAAGGAGCCAAATCCATGTTACATGGACGTAATGGAAGGAAAATGTTTGGTAGTAATGGAGAATTTTTCCTTCAGAGATTCTGGGAGAAACAGGCTTCTCAGTAGCCATTGCTGTGTACACCGGTAATGGTGATCTCATGTGAGAGTACTAAAAAAACGACAAAAAAGGTGTTTTGCCATTCCTTACAAGAGCTTATATCTGATGCAGTTTAACAAGTGGTCTGATATGTTCTGTGACTGTACGATCGGAACAGAAAATAGTTCTCTGGGAAATATGTAAGATCAAGAACAAAAGTAGTAGTAGTAGTTCATTATTTTTAAAATAGGACAGAAGATGTGGTTAGAGCATTTTACAAAGGAAAAGGATGAAAACAGATTTTAAAATAACACAAAACCCCAACACTATACAAGTCACTTGCCCAAAGAACAATTAAACTAGAGAAAGAAGTATCGAGCTAGCTTCTTTATCATTGGAATCTGGAATTTACTGCTACTTCATTGAAGCAGGGACAAGTAACATTCATAGAAAGCCCATGTCTTTCTAGTAATAGGAATTTATTTAGCCTGAAGGAGAAGGGTCAGCCTGACCCAGGTCATTGCTTAAAAAAATGCTAAGGCAGAGCATCTTTTCACTAGAAACACTATTGCAACAGCATAATTGAATCTGCCCTGCAAGTGGATATAAATGAGGGTGGTTGGCACTACTTTGGCTCTTGAGAAATAATTCATAATCCTGTTCTGGAAAATTTTGTTCGAGAGCAAATGCACCAAGACAAAAAGATCACTTTAGTTGTCCTGTCTTACAATTCTCTTCTTGTAGCTTGTAGTGTGGAAGGGGTATCTCCCGTCTATACTATGCATGAGGAACCCATCCCAGCTTTCTCAGAAGAGGTATTGGCTGACTGTCTCTTCTCTGACTAGGCCAACAGGTCAGTCAGGAAAGCAGATAACTCTGCTGGCATTTGCATCTCTCAACGGTGTTGAAAGGAAGAGTGCTGAAGAAGTGAATTCCTGCAAAACGAGAGTTAGCAGTTACCCTGGTACAGATAGAATGAAAGATCTTTTAAAATACATACATAGACAAAGTTGAAATACCTTGAAGTAGGTGGCAAAGACTAGACCTTTATGTAACTGTCCCAGAGAAATGTTTTAAGCCCATCTTTGCAAAACTGTCTTTGTTGCACATCATGCTTTAAACCAAGCTTCGGTCTCACGCTCTGAGGAACACTGATAGTGTGACAGACCTAGCAGATCAAATGGTTGGGTCCACTTGTTAGAGAAATATTAAGATGTGCCCCTTTATTATCCAGTTTTTGTGTTCTTTTTAAGTAAGGACAAGTCTTTTTGGGTATTTGAGCATGAAAGATTGTTAGCCTGGGGTCTTTGCAATAAATGAATGTTTCAGTGAAGGCAGTCAACCACCTGAACAAATTTAACCTTTTTAATTCTATTTATTGTCTGCAAATATAGCACCAGATTAGATGTTTCCTGGAGAGATGAGTTTGGTATGAGGTATTCATCACTTTGTTATAGCTTCTTTGAGATCACTGTGAAGTAGTCCCTTGTACTAAATGAATAGCTATCTTATCATGACCTTTTAATCGCTTCATCATGAAGAGGTCTTTTATTTGCTACAAGAGTCTACCTCATGTTACCCCTGTCAGAGGAACTATAATATCATAAAACGACCACAACAGAGACTAATACAGAAATATGGTACAATAAGAGAAAATTAGTGAAGGTAGGCCTAGTTGACTACAAGCAGCATCATGGCTTGCTAATGGGAAGTGCTGGAGTGGATAACTATCTGTGAGCTCAATTGTTGGAAAGTGCATAAAGAGGTGAGATTTTGCTCAGTTTTGTAACAAAGTAGTGGAACAGAAGGGGAACAATGTAAGCCAGCTAGCAGGACCAGCAGCACCAAAGAAATTCTAGAGATAAGGAAGATGAATAGGGCATGACCAAAAAGGAAGTTTAAAACTAAAGATGAAATCTAGCTGTAATAATACCTGTGGAACTCAGTCCTATGGACAAGATATTCTTTTCATGCTGTCTTAACATAGGTATAATTTATTGAAGATACTGGAGTTCACACTCCAGTGCAGGACTAATGTAAGAAGGGGAGAAATCTAAATTGCAGTGTTTAAATAATCTGAAGAGTTTAAACAGGATTTCTGGAGTATGATTTGGAGAGATGGAGTCCTGGCCATGGTGACTGCATTTATGACTGCCTGAGTCATAAAGGTTTGACTGCAGTACAAGAGTGTTTAAGAACACGGATTTTGAAAGTAGTTGGAAAACCTGTTCACAGCTCAACCTACAGGCAGATAAAGAATCAAAGTCAAGACAGACAAACAGTTGTTTTCTCACAAAAACTCTATAAAAGATTAAATAAGTAATTGAATACTACTGAAAAAAAAGTCAAAGAACATTAGCATACAAAATTCCCTGGAGAGTCTAGCACACAGAGATACCATTAAAGGTGTCTTGGTATCACTCTGGGAGACTCCCAGAGAAGATGACTTGCCACATGTGAAACACCCATTGCACTCCTGCTTTTCCATGTGGCATATCCATGCTAAGCAATTAGTGACAATGCTGAGCAAGGTATTGAAAAGTAGGAAGTTCATGTATTCAAGTACTGAACTGTTAGATTCCTGAGAAGAATGTTTGCCTTTTTCGTTCATGTCTGTTGCCCTCCACAAGACGAAGGCTCTAAATGCCAGTCTGCTCTGCATAAATTTCCTTCATCGGTCCCGAGAGCCTGGGTTTTCCAGCCACTGTGCCCACGCACTGCAGATCTGCTCACTGCTTTCCCTCCTGCTGCCTGTTCTCTTTTGATCTCACTCTCCTCATTTTCAGCCCTTCAAGGGACTTGGTTCTGTTTTTGTTCTGTACTTGTTCTGACTTTTTATTATTTCTCTTTTTTTTTTTTTTTTAGCCC
>Ga0065711_1034285_pt1 | contig 24025 bp, 13 predicted proteins | sample Hoacrofraction12_FD_59098 | JGI IMG/M metagenome (GOLD analysis project Ga0065711, IMG submission 59098) | Hoatzin crop microbial communities from Cojedes, Venezuela - Epithelial fraction 12 v2 (version 2) | ecosystem: Host-associated > Birds > Digestive system > Esophagus > Crop | place... | reverse complement strand
CGGGGCATCGCCGCGGCCCCGCTGCCCGCCGGAGCTCCGGCCGGGTCCCGCGGATCTGCCGGGAGACCCCCCGCCCCGTCCCTAGAATTTCCCCCTAAAGCGTTGACCTCCGCAGGCGTTCAGTCATCCGAACGCCTCCGCTCTCCTCAAGGGAGACGCGAGCCCTCAGGGTGACAGAGGAAAAAGCCTGAAAACTTTAAATCCCCAAAACACGTGTTCTCCGGTTTGTTTACTACTCTTTTTTTTTTTCCCCCTTTTTCAAAATTTTTTCCTACTTTCAAAATTTTTCCTTGAAAAAGGAAAAAAATACAAAATCTCAATGGCTCATGGAATCGTTGCAGCACTACTGCAACATTACCAGTATGTTTTGCTGTGTATTATTTCCTTCTATGACTTCTTAAGCTTCCTCCAGCCCCTCCAAACGGCTTGTGTGTAGCCGGCTTGCATAGATTCCGTGTATGGAGAATGCTCCACACCTGCCTTTGAGTCAGAGGGGAAGGTAAATCCTCTCTTTTCAGAACCCTCATCTAAACGCACTGTGCTCCCATACAGAATCACAGAATCACAGCATGGCAGGGGTTGGAAGGGACCTCTGGGGATCATCTGGTCCAACCCTCCTGCCGAAGCAGGGTCACCTACAGCAGGCTGCACAGGACCGCGTCCAGGCAGGGTTTGAATATCTCCAGAGAAGGAGACTCCACAACCTCCCTGGGCAGCCTGTTCCAGTGCTCCGTCACCCTCAGAGGGAAGAAGTTCTTCCTCATGTTCAGATGGAACTTCTTGTGCTTCCATTTGTCCCCGTTGCCCCTTGTCCTGTCGCTGGGCTCCAGTGAAAAGAGTCTGTCCCCATTCTCCTGACACCCATCCTTAAGACATTTGTAGGCATTTATAAGGTCTCCTTTCAGCCTTTTCCAGGCTAAATAAGCCCAGCTCCCTCAGCCTTTCCTCACAGGAGAGATGCTCCAGTCCTCTCATCATCCTCATAGCCCATACCATGAATTGCAGTTCACTTCAACAAATGGATGCTCAGCCCGTGACAGGACATCCCTGTGAGCGTACGGAGCATGTATGCTGTTGGGAATAGTTGTAAGCATGACAAGCCAGAAGGCAAGTTTTATGGGTGCTCCAGATGCTGGATGGTTCAAGTTCCAGCTCCCAAACCCCAGCCCACATGTGTGACAGGACTTCCACATGAGGACTGCATGAGTGCACAGTGCCAGCAGCTTCGGCATTTACTCAGTGCATTTCAAATTAACAAATCTACGAATGATGCTGCTGCAGCCATTTATCTGCAGCCATCCACTCAAGGCTTTCCAAGTACTCCTAAAGCCGTAGCCTAGTTCTCACTTCTACCCTGCTCCAGTGCAACAGCCATCTCCAGTCCTCTCCAGACTGCTCCTTGGTCCCACTTGAATATCTGTGCTGAGGGCATAGCACTTCAAGGGAGTGGTGTGAAAAGTCCAAAAATACATTCATATAGCTTGTTTTTCTCAGTACTGCCATTTTGAATTTTAAAATCAGAATAACAGTGCAGTCACTCTACACCAGGCCAAGAAGAAATATTTTCCCCCCTGTCCTCCTTCCCCCCAAAGTAAGCAGGCCCCTGTGTTTCACAGTGCCGAAATGAAGCAAATAATCCTACTTGCTGACTTTTTTTTCTACTTAAGTCTCTGGAGGTCTTTTGGCCTCTGGACCTCACCCACTCACCAAGAATTAAATTATTTCTCGCTAACTGCAGCCATGATTTCTGGAAGTTGAGCCTATCCGTATCTGTCCAAGCTTCTAATCGTGCCATTTCCACAGGAGTTAATTTTCCATCTTGTTGACATTAACAGTCAATCTCAGTTTCCTGTCTTCTGTGAGCTTCTGTCAGCTATTTGCATTGCAATCAGGACTCTGGGATTGTGCTTGATTACCTTGTTTTATTGGACCGTACATATATGATGTTCTGCTCCGTGTAACGAGGGAGATATCAGAAACCGTAGAGGTTGGAGGACAGCGTGTTTGAGTTGTCTCGGAGCTAGGTAGGTTGCAGGTCTCCAGCAGCCTCCCATAAAGCAAGCCCTGACAGCTGTTCCTCCCTCAGCAGCAAGGGAGGATCAGCTCGTCCATCTTCGCCAGCTCTGCCGAGGCGCATGAGGAAGAGGAAGAGCCATCTCCCTTGTCAGCCGCATTCTTGTCTTTTAGTTCCTGTTTTACAGGCTGGCCAGGTCTGTGCGTGTACGGGGGAGAGGAGAGGTGTGAAGAGGTGTGAAGGCGTAAAGAAGAGATAAGGTCGCTGCTTCCTCTGTACATATGTTGCCTTCTTAGGAACTTTTCATTTCCTATACATGAAAGACTGCTACATGAAACTGTGCCTGAGGCTGTGCTGGGGCTGCCCACGGGTGGGGGGAGGCCATAAAACTGATGTGGACGCTGCACACCCCTTCCCCTCCCGCCCCGAGGGCTGCCTAACTCTGTGGCAGTTCCTCGCCGCAGCACCTGCGGATGGCCGGAGGGCGACACGTCGGCAGGACTCACTGCATTTCACGGACGGCATCATGGCGTGCAAGGGGGCCCACGTGCTCCAGCGGGGTAGGGTCTGGCTGCGTGAGCCTCACGCCTGGCGAGCAGCGTGTCGGCCGTGGGCGTGAGCCTGGCTGCAGGCGAGAGGAGGCCATGGCCCGGGAGGGAGGTGGGCGTGAGCCCTGGCTGCAGGCGTGAGGAGGCCATGGCCGGGGAGGGAGTGGACATGAGGCCTGGCTGCAGGCGTGAGGAGGCCATGGCCCGGGAGGGAGATGGACGTGAGGCCTGGCTGCAGGTGTGAGGAGGGGATGCACGGTCCCTCTGAGGCACAGCAGCTCCAGCAGGTGCCAAGGGCAGAACACTTGCTGGTGTAGCAGGGCACTCCCTTTCTGTTGTGGTGGTTTTTGCACCGCATAGTCAAATCCTACGTTGTTCTCTCTAGAACAAACTCCAATGAAAACAAAGGAATTTATTATTTTCGCCAGATGTGAATTACTAATTTCCAGTTATTTCTCATTCCTCTTTTACGTGCTTTTTCTGTTTGATACATTGTGGAAAGCTTGCACGTCTTTGCTAACCTCCTTCTGGCTCCTTTCTATTCTTCTTTATTCACTCTCTCTAGCTCTGTTTTGATTTTCAGTTTAGGATTCACAAATTTCATACATAACGCAGTTTAAAGATTGCAACTTTCATACTAATAATAAACATGGAAACTCAAAGAAGGAAAATGCCACCTTAGTACTGAAAATGTATCATTTCCCGGCTGGAAACATAATCATATTATTGTAAACTCAGCACTGATTGAAAACAGGCTTTGGAAAACATAGGACAGATTGTCAGCAGATCAGAGTTCAGACTGTTCTCAGCATAATTGCTGTAAATGTGGGGTAGCTGTAACTGAAGATTTACCAAGCATCAGTGAGGTTTTAGGATGAACCACCTTGATTCTGTCACGAGATCTGTTACAGACTTCTTTTTGAACATGGAGATGCCCATTAATAGACTTCATCATGTCCACCTGAAATTAATAAAAGTAAAATAAACCTGAGAATGCCATGAAGATGCTTCCTACACTGCTTTCTTTTGAAAATGTTGTAAGGAATAATGAACATCTTTATAAAAGAAAACCTTATCTTTAAATATTATTTACTTACTGGTAATAATAAAACTGTGGTAATTAGCTGTAGTGCTGGCTTTATTTGCAGGTTCTTAATGAAACCACGTCTACGAATATGTAATTATAACACAGGAAAGCTGTCATTGTAACGACAGAAAAGACGAAGTACAGGCAGCAGGAAAGGCTTAATGAAGCCTTCTGTAAATAGTGAGTCAATCATTAGCTAGTCTTAATACACCAGTTTCCATGAGATTGCTTGGCAAGAGACAGTATAGCTTTGTTACTGAATTACAGGACACTTGTTGCATATGCCTGCAAGGTACTATCACCCTTCTTTCTGCTATGAACACGCTTTGCTGCTGAATGGCTATTTGGAACCCTTACACAGCACCCAAGTTGATTCAGGTGACCTCCTGCAGCCCGAGACTATTATGTCCTGTTGCAGCTAAGGTATTTAAACTGGATAAACTGTTTTGACATTGTGAGAACATGAAAAGTCTTGCTTTGGAGAAGACTGTTAAAATTTAGCTACTCATTTTGAACCTCAGGTTTGATCATGAAAAATCCGAGGTATTTCATACTTATGATCATGTATGAAATCCACCAAGGAATCCCTCTATTGACTGAGGACTTTTAAAATCTGGTTTGTATCATGATAATTATATGGCAAGAATAGGTTTTTATTCTTTCTGAGCAGATAGATTCTAGTATGGTTTGAGTTCAGAGCTGGGGCCTTGTTTTCTTCTCTCCCCCATTCTTTCTCTGTGGAACTGGGGTGGTCACTAGATACCTCTGTGCCATCTTTCCACATTTATGAACTGAGACGAGGATTGTTTCCCTATTTTAAGGATAAATATATAACCTTGATATTACCCCAGACAGTAATAGCACTTGTACCATCTATGATTATAGTTTGCAGACATTGATAACAACGTTTTTCAAATATTCTTTTCATACTGCTGTGTATGCAGGGTGGGAAATATTTTCTAATACCCTGTTAAATGAATGTAATTCTGAGAAAAAATCAGCCTCCTTTACCTGAAGTTATGGTGGAAGTGTATCTTGCCCTCCTGTAGTCTACCACTGGCAGCATTTTCTTCATCCACGAACAACGTATGGGTATCATTCTAAGCTCATGTTGATATTAGGTTTTCAGTGCAATTGGGACTGCAAACATGCTAGCAATTGGAGTCAGAGTCTCCAAAGTAAATTTTAAAAAATACAATATCCTGCTCAGTCATGTCAACAAGGGCTTCTCATTGTATGTACATTAGAACAAGGCCATCATCAGAAAAGTAAATACAGATTTAACTTTAAAATAATTCCTAATTAAGTAAACAAAGGTTCAGATGTAATGAGGGAAGGCTGAGATGGGCTATTAATATATAGTGCTATATTTTGCTTTGTATTTCTCTTGCAGTCCATGTAATTATGTTGCCTGGTGTCTCACAACAACTCCATGATACTTTATTCTTATGCATAATACAGCATCATTCAAACAGAGCCTAATATTGACATGTATAATCAGTAGCTGCGGAGAGCCCAGCACTGCTCCCATTCAAGTCAAAGGCAAATTTCATTATGTGAATGGGAGCAAGAACACATTGTTCCAAATGCATTAATTTGGCTTTATGTCCTGAATAAACATCAGTTGTAAATTTCTCCTCGTTGACTCTGAAGACACTCCAAAGATAAAAGCAGCTGTGGATGTAAGAGCCAGCATACACCAGGCTGTATGCTTTTCTGATGCATACAGGAAATCACGCTGAAGGAAGGCTCTTTAATTGGCTATTGTGTTGTATCTTTGGGCTCCAAAGAAAACACCATGGGATCCTGAAAATGACTGTGCATTCCTAATTATGAATTCTTCTGATCACAATCCAAAAATATTTATGTATTGGAGCATTTATATTAATGAGTTGTTGATTTGGCTAAAATAGTGTTCATTGTACACACTAAGTCAATATGAAGAGAAAGTGTGACTTACGCGGCTTCTAAACAGCCACAGCTGCAGATGTGTACAAACTTGCACCTACACCTGTAGGGCTGCTCTGCCTGGTTCCTGTGAGCTTCAAAACATGGTAAGCACTAATAGAGTGCTTTAAAAATATGCAAATATTTACAGTTAAGGGAGAACAATATGTGAGTTCTGATTCACCTTTAACTCTTGATGAACACCTAGAAGAAACAGTTACCAGTGCTAAACCTTGTAAAAGCAGAACACAAATCTCTAGTAAATTGTCAGCCTGGCTTAGTATGGGATGCGTGTACTCGCATGCCTTCATTTGCCATCTGCTACTCATCTACAGAATTTTGTACTGCAGTCTGGTGCTGTTCATTTCCCATAAAACAGCGACACTCAACCTTATCAGACTGAAAATACTGCATCCTTCTCCACCGCTGTGTTTTTGAGTCATTATTCGATACTTTGTCAGGATCCAACTCAGGCTATTTGAGAAAAATGGTACAAATTCAGTTGTTGTGTATGAACCTCTCCAACATATATGCAGTTGGGTTTTTTCCCCACCAGCATGACTCCAGTGCACAGTGGGCTATTCCACAAAAATGAAAGGTGGAATTTCTACTTTAATAACCATTTTATCCTCACTGATATATAATGTCACCTTCTTGGTTTTGACTTAATATCCTGTCTTTGGACTCTGCTGAACAAACTCTTGGTTCCTCAAAGTGTGTCAGCAACACTCCAAATAACAGTTGTAATGTGACAGTAATGTGACAGATTATACTGCAGATGTTGAGCAGTGCGGACAATCCCGGGCCAGATGGAGGCATGCCCGCTGCTGAGGCTGCGCAGGGGCTTGATAAACCCAGTGAAATGGTTGTGGCGTGGCTTGGCACACTGTTCGTCTGTTGGGCACTTTCAGACCCACAGCATACTTTGCTTGCTAAATATCTGGATCAAACTTTCTGCTATTATTATTATGGCAGGATGGTAAGATAATAATGTGATGTGTTTCAAATAATTCCAAACAGCTGTTTGGATAAAAACTGTGGTCTGCATGATCCACATTCTGTTCAAGAGCTGCCATCCATAAAGGGGCACAATTTTTCACAGTTTCATCATAATTTAGGATGTGTTTGATATGCATTGGATCTTTCAGGCTATTTAGACCATGCACCTACTGAAATCTAATCATATTTCTATTAATGAACCTGCATAGTCTATATGAAACTGCTGCGAAAGAGTAGTTTATTAGTCCTCAGTTTTTCTTTTACTTACAGGAGCTGTTATGAACTGAGCTGCATAAGCTGTACTCACAGATTAAGCAACCTTCTTGTGTATGTATTGCCCTCTTAAAAGAAATACATGGATACTCTTTGTATATAGAGTTGTGTAGCCATATGATATACGTCTACTAATATTTCAGCACTAAGTCTCAAGTGGCGCCTCTGTTTACCTGTTATAACCTGTAATTGTACCTGACTGTACACAGTTAAATTGACGAATAAAAGCAATTGCAGAGTTAAGGCTCTTTTGAGAAACAATTAATTGAGGGGCCTGAAGATTTAAGCCCTTTAATGTCCGTTTTATAAACTGGAACTTAACAAAGGGTATACTAAATCACTGTAAGATCAGGAGCCCTGGAAAGGAATGGGGTTAGCAGCAGTTGCAAGAAATAAGTGAGAGAGATTCTGACTGCAGCAAGTATAAGGTCATACAAGATGAGGGAACTGTGTTGGAAAGAGTTCTCAAGAGAAGGCAACCACGTCGACAAGGAATACAAGACTGGAGGCAGCTTCCCAGATAGGTCATTGAATTACAGGTGCTACATTCACCGTTAGAAACTCACTGTGTGCCAATTTAAGAGTAACTCATTTTCGCTGGTCTTATCAGAAAATTTGTACTAGTTTGTAAACTACTGATGTATATTTGTGCTTGTGCCAGTGCTGCTCTGTGGCGTTTCCTTGGCATTTCTGTTCCCCCGGTGTATTTCTAGACATTGTGTCTGTGGCAGCATTCAGATTAAATACGCTGAACTCTTTATATCTCCTGCGTCAAGACAGGCTCACGCTTCCCTGTATGATTTTGGAGAGAAGGACAAGTAAAAACTGTAACAGGTCCTCCTGTGGCATTGATTATTTTACAAAAAATACTGTGTGACAGTTGTCCATGGCCACCAGGGAGTTATGAAGTAGTCCCTTTTTGTACTATAGTCTATTGTTTAAGCCAGAATTAATTATTCCCAATTTCCTTGAGGTTTTACTCAGCCTGTCGCAAAACACACAGACTGGCTTTTTTGCTGCTTGCTTATGGTTGTCTCCTGCTTCTAACGGTAAACTAACAAATAGGCTGCATTTTCTTATTGACTGAGACTCTTGGACGTGAATGGCATAGCAGTGGGCTTTCAAAAGTGTTGGTCGTGCCCACTGCCTTCTTTATGGAACATTTAAATGACAGGACAGTGACCAGTGGCAAAACCTTTTACATCCCCAGAGTGCATTTGGGGGCTTCTCTCTCAATGTGAGCATAATTAAGCTTGGCAGAGGTAAGAGATCTACCAGCAAGAGGCATTTCAATACAATTTTTCAATGCATGCAAAGTTACCATTCCTGTCACGCTAAGGGGAACCAATGCAAGATGTCTTGACTGGCAAAGGCAGCACATTTGTTGTAAGCACCAGCCTGCCTGTTTTACAGCAAAATACCTTGGTAAGCTAATGTTTCTTTAACACTACTTCTTATCATCTTCAGTCTCCATTTTATGTAGGATTAGACTGAGTATGCCTTAAGGAAATGCTTATTACCAGCTAATATGGCAAATACGTCTTTAATTGCAGATAACAGATAGTGATTTTTGTGCCCTGCTGCTGGTGTTCTTGAAATCATCGCAGAGATGGGTGTGAGCCCATCTTATTCTACTGCCACAGGAACACACTCCACCCCACCTCAGTTAGCCTTCTTCATACATCTCATGGTTTGCCTCTCTTTTGCAGTAGTGTGAAACAGTGGATGAGCTTTTAAGCATCCTCTTCTTCAAGTACCATTTTTAGTTTTATCTGTTCCAATCTGTTCCAGTTTTCTCCTGAAAGACATCAGCCAATTGCCTTGTCCAGCAGTTTCAACAATTTTTGCTTTGGGGTAGAGCCCAATATTTTATTTAAAACCTTGGACTGATTGCAAGCACGGCCATTGAAACAAACTCTCTCTGCCAATATTTATCCCTCCATTTCATAACATAGAGGTTTAGCAAATATTGTATCAGTTTTAGCTAATTCTCCTTCTAGAAAGCTCCACATAAGGATTTTCCCAGCAGGGATTTAGAAGCACCAGGTTTTCTGTAACTTTTTTTATTTTACTGGTTTTCACAACTTTTCCTGTTTTGAAATATAGAAACAGCAATCCTTGAATCAAACTTAATTTGAAAGTTGTTTTTTCTTATGTTTTGTAAAATTCAAGGTGTTTACTGCCTCTTGAACTTAATGGATGCCATTGCAGTGTCCATTTACTCCTTCTGCCTAGTCTCTCTTTTTATTGTTGTATGCTGCTGTACCTACCTGGCAGATTTACCAAGTTGCTCTCCCCTGATTCAGCAATTATTAATGTATTTTCGAGGCCCAAATCAATGTCTGGAGTTGCCTCAGTTTGTGTACCTTACACTCACACATTTTTGAAACAAGAGTTAGCAACATTTCAAGGGCCCTGTGCTGGACTCTTTGTTCCTCCAGTTTAGACAGCAAGCGTGTTACCAGGAGCTCAGTGGAGTGGTGATGTTTTGCCTTTGTACAGATAAGAGTCTACTGCATTTTGAGCGCAAGGAGATCCGAGTACCTGTGAATGTTGTTGATGCCTCTCCTGAGATACGCCATGGTGCTCAGGGTCTGGTTCTGTACCAGTTTTGCTGTGTGCCACTCAAAAGAGGCCGTATGCCTCCTCCTGCAGTTTCCTGCCCCTTGCTTTGGTGTGATGAATTGCTAAACTCATAATGTTCCACCAAAGTCTTAATCCAGCCGCGTACTGGGAAAATATGGGACTTTCTATTTGACTCTGCTGTGGCAGCAGAAGAGATTTGCAATCACCAGTGGCTTTGTGGACAGGTGATCCTGCAAAGTCATTCATTCTCAGCACTATTTGTGTGCTGACTTACAGAAATTGCTAGCTATAGAGTAGCTCCGTTATTCTCAGAAAATCCATAAATTATGTCATTAGCTATTAGAAACTCCCCCACTCCTCATGCGGGTGAAGCAGTAGATTTTTTTGGAAGCATCCAGCCTTTTGAAACTTTTTTATCTCCTAGGTAAGTGGTTTTCTCACACTACAAGAGCTGCAAGGTGACGAGGCCTTTTTAGTTTCATTCAGTTGGCTTCTCCCTTTTCCTCATTTCCAGTTCAGGATTCCAGCCTCATTCCAAACTGGCAGGACTCCCACTCTCCAAAATAACAACCATGTGTTAAGATTGGACCTCATCAAGGCATTCAGACTGCACAGTTTTGCATCAGTTGTGATTGTTGTAACAATGTTTGATGACAATGGGAGCCTGGACTTGACCTGCAAGATTCCTTCCCAGTACTGTGACGTTCCTATTACAAATCACACAAGCAAAAGACCAAATGGCAAAGAGAAGAAAAAGCTAAATCACAACATACAGATAGGAAAAAGCACAGGAAGGAGTTCTCTGGGAAGGCACAGTCCCCTACCTCAACCCCATTGTCCAGTGACTCATAGTCCCTCTAACCCACATTGCACTACAAAACTTAATTACATCAGAGCTCAGATCTTCAAAACTACATAAAAAGCTGTGTAGACCAGAAAACATATTTTTTGTTTAAAATTAAAGTTAGAAGGCTGGATTCTCCTTCAAGAGTACCCTATTTTCAGTTATTTCCATCTACAGTCATGTGTGCATAGTTACCAGCAGTTCTGCTTTAACAGGAAGAACTTTCCCTAAATATTCCTAGACATCCTTTTCCTCAATATTCACCCCATCAGCGTGAAAATTTTCTTTGATTGTTTCCTTTCTTTCTTTCCCATGTGTCTTAGATCAAAACAAGCCCTGAAGATGTTTCCCGCAGTCCCACGTGGCAGAGAAGACTCTGTGGGCAGCTGGGTTGCCTAGCAGTAGCCCCCACTGCTGTGTTCATCACACGTTCTCTCATTAGCTTACCTAGAACGAGGAGGTTTGACCTACTGGATTCTGCATGCTCTCTTTCTTCCCTTATGCGTACTTTTCACCATTCTGCTGATAAATCCAGGCTATATGGCTGGAGGGATCTGGCTAGTAGGAAATTTCCCCTCCGTAGTGCAAGCTGTGGCTAGCGTGAATGTGTGAATAGCCAGGAAGAATCGTTGTTAAGAGGGTGTGAGGAACAAAATTACTGAGCTTGGGCTCAGTGGCCTTCTGCTTTCCATTCATGAGTTCTGCAGTAAGCGTAACTCAACCTGGACCAATAATAGCTACAGAATATTTGTTCAACAAGCAAACAAAAAGAACAATAACAAGAGCTTAACCAAGGTTCGTGTTTGCTTTCTGAGGTACAAATTGATAAAAGTCTAGCTTAGACATAAATATCAGTTTCATTCGATCTTTTGGTGAAGGTGATGGCACTCAGTGCGAGGAATATGACTGCTGATGCTTTGAGAAGAAGCGGCAACAGATGAGGATGCTTAGACTGTAAAAGTTGTGGCTTTCCCTCTTTATTTAATGAAATAACTGTAATCATAGAGAGGAAAGCAGACAAATGTTTCACACATATGGCAAGCTTCATCAGTCAATCAAACAATTCCCCCAGCACAATGAACACAATCTTTCCAGCTCTAGGCCTTTGCCACAAAGCTAATAGCTCTACTGTTCCGGAAAGCAATATCACAAGCCCCACGCCTCTCCCTGCAGGTGCAGCTTTCCTGATCAGTCCAACCATAAACACTGTGTTTTTGCACTCGCTTGTACAGGAGAAAGTTGCAATCCTGCAATCAGGAAATACCGTGATCAGCAGTCATTATGGTGAATTCTCTGAAGCAATGCAAAGGCACGCAGGGAATAGCCTTCCATGATCTCAAAGGCTTTACACAGGGGCTGCTAGATTCTCAGTAGCTAGTGACTGAAGTCAAATGACAGGTTATAGCTCCCCCCCTCCCCTTTTTTTCCCATCAAAGCAGGAAAGGAAAGGAAAGATAAATCTGTTTTTATGAACTAGAAACAGAATTTTGCTATAAATAAATCGGGCAAAAACAGAACAAGCAAGAGCACTGCTGTTTCTCTTTTTGGCAGGTAACTTGGTAAAGTACTGGACAGGTGGCTTCAGGAAGTAAAATACTCCGTACCGCTGCAAGTGCTTGGCGACCTGTTCAAACAGCAGCTGTCCCACTCTCAGCCATAAGGAGAAGGCAATTATTACAGCCTCAGCTATGACTGTAGGTGAGCAGACAGGTTTCAGCACAACTTGAATCGCAGCTCTTTTGCTCTTGTTTACCAGAAGCCACTCATTGCCTCAGGCATTCCAGGAAGCAAGTGGATGCGTTCGTTATCAGCCAGAAGGACGAAGGGTGTTCACTAAGGTCGGCAGTTGCCCAGACCTTAAGAAATGTGGGTTCAGTTCTTGCGCTCTCACAGACATCCCACGGGATTTTATGCAAATCGTTTAGTTTGTCTATTCCAGATACTTAAAAAGACTTGCTTTTTTTCTAACGCCTAAAACCTTCACGTGCTTCATCCTCTGAAGAACAACACACTGTGAAGAGATGGGTACCAAAACTGTGCAGGGATTAAGCTTCTAGCAAGTGTTAGAGAAAGAGTCACTCCTTTCCTCTAATGCTAGGAGACACAGACACTTTTCTGTACAAGACTTCAGCGTTTGGAGAACTCATCTAGGAGTGAGAAGAATGATTTCAATTCTTCCTTCAAACTTGCTGTCTTGAACCCTAGATTTCTGCCCACTGCCTAAGGCTGTCCCAGTTCCCATGTTCCAAGGTATGCGGGAAGAGGAAGGGAAGTACAAATGCATCAAGATGGGATGGGAAGAAGAACTATCCCTCCTACAGACTGTGTAGTGTTTTGTACTGACAGAATTTAAAGACCAAACAAGCTGGAGGGCGAGTAAGCTGCTCGTCGGTTGCACAGCATAGCTGGATTCCAGCCGTTGCTTTAATCAAGTCGTCAAGGACAATTTTTTTTGATTTAAGTATTTTTAGTTCTTTTTCGTAGTGAATATTCAATTCTTGTTTGCAAAATGGAGCTGCTTGAAACAAAGGAAGTAAAAGCATTGCTACGCCCGCATAACCCAAGTCCTTCAGGTCCTAGTGGGTGGGAGAAAGACAGGGCAAAGAGAGGACAGGAGAGCTTTGATTCTGCATGAGCAGGGGGAAGCACAGAATCCAGCCACCCATTTCCTAAGTACCACAACCACCCTGAGCATGTCTTCCAGAGAAGGAGCTCAGTGGATACACTTCAGGAAAGCCTAATTCTTAGATCGTAGTCAGCTCACATATGCGTGGTATGACTTGCTAGGCCTGAAGAGATTGAGGCAGTGGCATTTATTCACAAAAGTAGAACTGTAGGCAAGGGAGCTTCACTATTAAAGCCCTGAGAACTATGGACTCAGGCACTAGCCATACAAGTCAGAGTTTTGAAGTTCATGGTATTAGACTTCTGCATCTAATTGCTGTCTACAGACTGAGGTGGACACAAAAGCTGACCTTCTGGATCTGACCCTCCATACTTCTTTTCCTCTTCATACAACAATAATAGCTTTTACATTTTGCCAAGGCTTGTTATGAGGGTAAAAGCCCTAAAAAACACTAAATGGTCAGCTTGCATGGTAATAAGGGTCTATATGAATATCTAAATGTTGCATATCCAGTGTGGAGGGAATGTGTGACTGGAGGATATGCACCCCACTAATGTGAGCAGTGAGAAATCAACCCCATTCCTGCATCAGCTCATGCCTATGGGCATTCTTCCTCACCTTACTCTATGTAAAGGGGTACCACCTTCACCCCATGCCACTTATGTTCTCCTGATTTTGAGTCACTCCCTGGCTCCTGCACAGTGATGCAGCCTGGCTTCAGTTCCTTGCAGCCTGAGAAGGTGCAAGCTCTTGCTGTCACGGCAGGGAAGAATAAAATGGACTTGTAGGGAGGGACCAAACAGGAGTGTAAAATTAAGCAAGTTTTTATTGCCTTGGTATATCTGGTTGTGCCTGCTTTGTTTGGTAGCACGTGCTGAGAATGGTGATCTTAAAGGATTCTAGCTGTTGCTACCAACCCATGACACAATCACACTTCCAGTTGGCTGTGTGAACTGCTGAGGGGCGTACCTGCACACTGTGTATGGAGTAAAGGCGGGTGAGCCAACCTTACAGAAAAGGTGGGGCTCGTTATCAGATGTGGAACTCCATGCTGCTGTGGCTTATTTAGCAGAAGCCCAGGTATTCACAGGTAACAGAGTTGTGCTGAGCAGACACATGAGTACAGGAATGGATAATATTTTTCAAGTGAGTATACTTGGCAAAAGATGCTAACAAAAACAATCCATTTTCTAGTCAGTCAGAACTGATGCCATTGACTCCCAGTGCCTCAATGATATTTAAAATGTTGCTGACTGCTGCCGTGTTGATACAAGTAATGCAAATCCACGCACTTTCTGACAGTGAAAAACACAGGAAAACAGAGGCTCCAGGGCCAAACAGTCTATTGCAGCAGGAAATGTTTTCAGAACAAAAAGTGACTGGGTCATGCATAAGCTTTGCGATAGCAGTTATTCTGGCAGCTGAATAGTCTGCTGGGGGAGGCAGGTCAGTTCATCTCCCCTGACCTAGAGTGCTTCTTTTCTTTATTAATTGGCTGGTTTGACTTGCTGGTTATGGTCCCTAGGTTTTGTTTACTTTTTTGTGTTTTTTTCTGGTAAGAGAAGAAAGATGTATGGCAGAAGAGGGCGCAGGAATTTGTGGACAGAAATGCCTCTCCATTGGCAGCATGCAATTTTTCAGTAACCTTGGTGTACATCATATGAATGGGCTAGGAGATAAACCCCAGCCCAGGCACAGGTCACTGTTATTGCAACAATCCATCTAGCTTTACACTGGATATACAGGAAATTTTCAAGCAAGCAAAGATCTCGTGGGAAGTGGGGGGTGCATGAAGGCATGGAATCCAACTTCCATATCAGTTTCAGGGACTTTCCCTTCTGAAGCCTAAATCATCTAAATGAGAACATTCCTGAGTTAACAAGAACAAGTCTCTCACTCCAAGCCGCCCACCAAACGTCTTTAAACAAAACATAACAAGTGATTCATGGTGATATGAACTCCCCTGACACATGCACAGCCAAGACTAATATTATGGTACAATATGTTGTGCTGATTAAACAAGATGTTTTGCTACTCACTTTTGACAAGCTTTTACATAAAGCAATTGTGTCAAACTACGCATCTGAGTCAGAAAACTTTAATTTGTTCCAAGGTTGAGTGTTTACATTTTTTTCTCCTTCCACTTCCTTGTTTTTCTGGCAAGAAGCAGCTCACGCCATCGTTGTACCACCTGAATGTACATGACATGTCCAGACTGTCTTGCTGAACCTGCAAAGGGATCCCAACAAGTACAGAAGACCTCACTGGAGAGGTTCAAGGACAGTGTAGTCACTCAACAGAGAGCTTAAGGGTGACTGGGCTGTTTCTGCAGCATGCCTCTGGTACTTGGAGCGTGGGGAGAGAGCACTGAAATGACTGAGATGCTCTGGGCTGGATTAGCCAGGTTCAGGTAAGCTCACTAGCCTGGCCTCAGTGCCTGTTCTGTGGGAAGCGGGTTCAGAGTGAGCAGGAGGAAGCAGAGTAAGCATGGGTAAGGACTGAGCCCTGAGCCAGGAGGGACAGTCCTGGTGCTGCTGGAGGAGATGGCTGAGCATAGAGAGGCAGCAACAAAGATCTGGCTGGGACAGGGGCAGAACACCACTGGGCTTTTTCGCATGAGGCTCACCTAGAGGAAGGCTGATATCGCCGAAGCAGACTGGGCAATCAACTCCCCTCGCTCCCCCAACACAATTGTCTAGTAGACAAAATGTAGTAGGCAGTGGCCATTTGGAGGACCAGGGCAACTAGATGCTGAAACTTTCAGATGCAGAACTGCACAAAGAGATGGATTTGGTAGCAAGTCAGTAGGTGCGTCTTGATAGGATGCCCCACACATGACTTGCTGAAGTGAATGTGATTGTATGAGCATGGTCATCAGCTGAGAAACCAGCTGTCGCAGGAACTCTACCATGAAATAACTGCTGATGAGTTCAGCTTCCCAGGAGGGGTATGAAGCCTGATTAGCATAAGTAAGGATCAAGACTTTCATTGGACTGTGTCACCAGTCTTGACTTTTCACATGCTTTGAATTTTCTTAATTTTTTAAGATCTGCATCCTGAAGCACATAAATCATTGATAAAATATTATATGAGTTCAACCTGCTTATAAATCATCTTTAAACTGTGTCACATGCTATGCCTGCACATCTTGATCAAACCGTGAGAAAGGCAGAGAGTGCAAGATCAAAGCAGGCAGGAAACTTCTAGTGTGGCTGGACTGGTAAAAACATCTACCTATCGCCATGTTTGTATAATCACTCATGTCGTGGCCGTCAGACAACAACTGCTACTTGTGTCGTTCTGCACACCGTGGTAGCTACGGTGCTGTAGTTTCAAGAAAGAACATGCGCCAGGACTACAAAGCAGTTAATTGCAAGTGAGAGCCAAGCCTCTGCTCTTCATATGCATTTTTTCAAGTGATTCCTGCCATATCTTAGCCAAGAGAAGGTTTATTTTAACTAATATCTTCTGTGGCCCTAATTTATTACTTTGGGCTTTTATTGCCAAGAAGATGTTCAAAACAACCTTTCCTTTGCATCTTTAAAAAGAGCCACATTATGACTTGTGCCCTAGCGCTTCTGTCAGTGTAAACTACGGCTACACTGAGATCTGTGTAGCATTTAAAAGACAGACACTTTATCAAAAAGTTTGCAGACATGTTGAATTAAAGCAGTGTTTTGAAAAGAAGAAACTTTGTCTCATTTGTGAGACAGCAAAGGCAAGGATAGAACAGTTAAACTTCCCACTGAGTTGTTTTTGTTGCTGGAAATACACTTGCTGTCCTTGAATAACAATTTGGGACTTCAAGCAGTGCATAAAAATTAAGTTTTTAAGAGCAGTCTTGCTTTTTGAAACAGACATTCACTCAGCGTGAGCAACCTACAAAGTCTGCATAGGCAACATGAGCAGTTGTTCAGATGCACAGTAAAAGATTCCAGAAGAAAGAGAATTCGCTTGCAGCACTTACCTTGAGGCATTTTCTACTTCAACCTGGCAGATCCTACCTATCTTAGGTTTCTACTTCAACCTAGCCAAAATCCATGCAGAGGCCTCACACCTTCTCAGCTGCACTGTGTCATTATCAAAGTTCATCACAGCTATGCTGCACCTTGGCCATGGCTTCCTGAGAAGAGTGCATGGCGCAAGCATTGTGGAAAGGGTAATCCATGCCCGAGAAGAAACTCTGGAGGACAGATGATGAACATGCTTCCAGCAGCTTGTCTTGTTTTCCGTTGCTTGCTCCACTCCCCAGTAAAGATTCATCAGCAGTTGTTACGAGTCCGTGTTGCTGGAGAGCAGAGAGAGGCTGGACCAAGGATTCAGCCTGTTGCCTAGCGCTGAACTGGTATCTGCACAAGTTTGACTTTGTTTTCACTGCTGCTAGAGGTGAAAGGGACATACAAGAGAATAAAAAAAAAAAAAAATTAAGTCTCCGTTACTGTGCTTCTTTCCCTCCCTAAAAGTTGAGCTAGTTTAGATCAATGAAACAAAAGCAGTGTTCCTACAGAAACCACATGAATTTGAAAAGTGGGAGAAAGAAGCTTACAATTATAGCCAGACATCACCACAGCCCCAGGCAAAGACAATTTATTATTAATATTAAACTGTATTTGGATATTACATATACCTGTGTAACTTCTCTCCACCATTGCTTCTTCTGTCCATGTTCTCTGTTCTCCAAGGGGCTGAAGCAATAGCACTGCAGCAGCTGTGATGTTTTAAGGGTGTCAGAGCTTAGATTTGTTGAGGAGAGAAATTAGCCTGTATTAGGTCAGTTGATGTAATTGAAAAAAGAGAAATGCCTTCAGCTTCATAAGTTCTTGACTTTCACAGCGTTGGGCATTTGAAACCAAGAGTTAATGTCTTATTGATTATGGACCCCAAAATTCCTCTTACTTAAGCAGTACAAATTCACTTATCTTCAATAACATCAAAGGCCAGTGGTCAACAACTTGTGACACAGGAGTGTATTTTGAATGGCCCATAGTGCAGTCTGGGACAGTGCTGGGAAATTCTGCAGTTTGAAAATTCATCTATGGAAGGAAAAAGTTTCTAGTTTCTTCTGAATTCAGTGGAATCCATTGGATTCAGCGGACACAGCCAGTCCTCGCCCTTCAGAGGCAAGGTGTTGCCAGTCGGCTGATTGGTATTGTTTTGCCTCTTGGTGAGGCAGCGTCCCTCAGATCCCACTGAGCTTCTACTAGAGCTGCTCTTAACTTCTAGATTGAGAAAGAAAATACAGCTTGGCATGTGCTCTTGAAAAAGTTGCTTCTCCACCTTTAAACCTCAGTCATGTCTGAGGATGATCCATTTATTTGGGCTCAAACACAGTTTCTAATTGAAGCCATTAAAGCTCCAGACTGAACAGTGCTTTTAAAATTTGGTATATCTCCTGTGAATCACATAATATCCTGAGATCTGTGTTGTACCAAGTTGCCTTTTTACAGCTCCAGGCTAAAAACTTTAAAGCAAAGCATTTTTTAAAAGGCTGAATGAAAGAAAGGAAACACAAAGAGGTTTGTCTGGCTCACAGCCAGGCCGAGGTTGCTATCTGGAGAATATTCTGAAACACAAATCACAAAATATGGAGACTTGCCATGTCATCAGTTATTTTTAGCAGAGTGAAGAACTCGGTTTTAAGAAACATGTAAGATTAAAGATGCAGCCTTAAAATTAACTTTGGTTAAATTTGTTCCTTGAACTATTGGTGTCAAACACCGTGATTTGCATTTAACACAGCCCATGTAGATGTCTGTTGTTCTGTATACAAATTCAAAATATACCCTGTTTTTATATAGTAAAAGCAGTAAGATTGAATAAACTATGTAGTTAAAACACAGTATAAAAAAGAAGAGTTAGAATAATTTTGGGAAAAACCAGTTCAACACGTTTTTAAAGGCCTTGCATTTGTATAACTCAAGTGTCAGCTTACCTGATACTTTCATAAAATTTCAGAGGGGTGACATCCAAAGATCTACTCATTCAACTTACACCTTGCTAGGTTGTTTTACATAATATATTTCTGGCCTCTGGCCCTAATTCAGAAGATGCCTTTATTCTTTTCAAGTGCTACAGTTCTTAATTGTGTACATGCTTTAGGCTTTAATGGATCTCAAGCTGTGATGGCATTCATGCAGATATTGATATGCTTACATGAAGAACCATAAGCACATGAAGTAACACTCTAGAAACCAATTTTGCTGTGAGTCACACACACACGTATGTGGGAGGCAAATGGCGATGGCAGTGGCAGCCACTCAGTTATGCCAGATCATGGTGAGAGGGGAATGACAGTCTGTTAATCAGTTCTAGAGCTGTAGCCCACGACTTCTTTCGCTTCCGCATACTGCAGCCAATGTCTGATGGTAAACGGTTACTCCTGACTTTCACTGAACTCAGCGTAGTCAGCTTGCTGCAGAGGAAAATCCCTGCTGCTACACAGTCCCAATCTGATTGCAAACTGGTTTGCTTCTGACAAGTCACACTGCACTGTCCAGGATGTTACTTTTTATCAAAACAGATTTTTCTCCTTTAAAAAAAATTAAATGAAAGCTGATGAAGGACTGACATTCACCCCAGGCAAAATAACTGCTCTGTAAAATGAAGAAAATCTTTCTGACACAAACAGTGACTCCTGATTGCTGGTGCTTTTCTTAGGGCTGAGTGTGGCCACCATGTTAGCGGAAGGGCTGGGCGGCCACTCCCGCACTAGTGGCTGCATGCGTTTGTTAGCGAGTGCTGATAGGAAAGATGAGGGAGAGGAACAGGGATGTACAGTTTTCTCAGCTCTTTAGAAATTCAAACTACTTATCACTGCACTACTCAAGAAATGAGTCCCGGTGCATGTGCTGGTGATCTACAGGTCCTGCTGGCACACAAGGACCGTATCCTCCTCTCTTTTCCTTGTGCAAACTGAGAATGGTTCCACTGAAATTCATATTGCTGAAGTAGGACAAAGAGTCAGATCTGAGGGATTGTTTTCTCTTTTTTTTAGTTAAGCTTTTCTAGCAAATGGTCACTTGCATGTGATTCAAGATGTCCCCTTGCAGAAACCTTAAGTGCTGTTGGCAGAAATGTTACAGTTTAATTAAGCTATTAAAAAAGACCGCTACTTTTAATGCAGGAGGAGGGCTACTTTCAGGGATAGCTACAGCAGAAATAGCTTCCTCCAGCAGAAATGAAATAGCTGGGGGAGAAGAAGCCAGTAGCTGGACACTGTGCAAATGAGAATTAAATGGCAACGCAAAGGAAGAATACAGAACAGATCAGCAAGGAGGGAGCTGAAGACCAAGAAAACAGCGTACGAGTAACCGTTATAAAGAAAATGACTTCTCATGCAGGAGTAATGAAAATGCTAGACTATCTCTCTGACAATACTTTATTGTGTAAGGAAGTAATGATCTCTGTGTGAAATTATGATTTTGAAACTGGAAGGTGATAAGTGCTAACTTAAAATGCAGTCCACCTCATTAAAAAGTCTGAGAGCTCGAAAAGAATCTATTTTTGAAGATCAGATTGTACATGCAAAGGATGAAGGAACTATGTACGAACAAAAGTTCAGAAGAAATGCGAAAAATAAAAAGTTAACATCCAAAGCGTATCTTTATGATTCTGAAAGCAGTGCTTCAGACTGAATGCATGAGGAACCTCAGAGAAATTGGTGAAAGACTTCCAGTGCTAAACAATAGATTTCTGTGATTTGCACTGAATGACCGTGTGTGTATAACAAAAATCATCTTCAGTGAGAGAAAGAAGGTCAAACTGACGAAGTAAAGTAGGAAAGAAAATACTGAAAGGAGAAGGGTGAAAAAAGCAGCTCTGCAAATTAATGTAAGAAAGAGGATGCATGAAACAGAAGCTTGTCAGAGGGCAAAGGTACTGAAGAGTATGATGGAAAAAACCGAGAGTTCAGATATATAGCTGGTAATGGGGCAGTTCCAGGGTGTCTATGCCCTGCTCCAGGGATGTGGGAGGTCAGCCACATACAGCCAGTTTTTATTTTTAACGTGTTTTGGGATGCCTCTCAGCTAGTCCCAGGTATACAACTGGAGTTTAAAGAAGAGAAATGGAATGAAAAGATTGAGAAGGAGGAAGAACATAAATGGGGGAAATAGAGCTATTTTTAGCCCCCCCCCAGTAGAGTGAAAGTGATGAAATGTAATTAATACTGATCCTCTGTGATTCAGAAACTCCCGGTAGCAGCTTCTTTGAATCCATGTGCCACCTGCACAGCTGCTGTTGATTTTCCAGGGACACAGAACTGCACCGAGCACCACAAACCATGCAGAAGAGACAAGGTACCCCTAAGCATTACCCTGATGGGGGAGCTGAATAGAGGCAATTTAAATAGGCATTTAAATAGGGCCTATCACCGCAATGCTTTGAGTTGTTAGGAACTGGGGAAGGCATTCATTAAGTTGGTGCAGCAGCCGCTAACACATATGACCATGTTTGGGAGCACTCTCGTAGACAGAATATATCATGACTACTCCAAGTTGTGACAGTTCATCATGAAGTTCATCATCTGTGTCACCTGCGTGCGCCCTCATACAAAACCTCTTGGAAAACCTGCGTCCCGGGAAGCTGGAGGCAAGAAGAACAGATCCTGTGGGCTGTCACAGAAACGTGTGACCGTGTCACAGGACTGTTTCTGTCAATCCATTTTTATGACAAAGTTGCCACTCATCTGCCCAGCCACAGTAAGGCACTGCATGTCACTGTCTCCCAGCCCAACTGTCCTATCAAATTGGCTTTTCTCCCTCTGGCTGTTTTGTCTTTCACTGGCGTATGCAGGTTTTAATCCCTCCATCTGATTAGCTAGGAGAAAAAACAGCCTTAATCCGATAACAGCAGGATAATGTACCACTGCAAAGATAGGGTGATTTAATTATCGAATAATTTTTGTTTATTTACTTATGTGCTCTTCAGCATAATGCAATGGCTTTTGTTTTCAATAAACTAAAAAGTTGTCCTAAAAGCACACTGGATTTAAGAGCACTTTATGAAATACTGATATTCTCCAGTGAGAAGAGATTTCTCTGAATTCATTTCGGTAGCATGTTTTTATACTGGTGCTCCTAATGGACTTACCCTGTCCTTGGATTGTCTCTTCTTGGCTCAATTTGCCCAGTCTGGGAAATTTTGTATATTCAGAAAAATAAAACCAAGACAAATGTTTGTTTATCAGACAAAGTAGCTGCCCTCCAGAGAATTTTCCTTCTAATTATTTCCACAATGACCTGGCTGAAATGACTTGCAGATTTTAAAGCTTAAATTGATGACATATCAAATGTTTGTGTTTGTTAAACAGAAGTGATTTAGGCAGGCCTCAACATTTTAGCTATTGGTCCCTGTCTCAGACAGATTAGCTGGGAATTTGGAAACCCATTTCTTGAAATTGTCTAAGTAAGCTTCTTAGACATCTTGTAAGACGTGAAAACGGGTGTTTAATAGACCTTCCCTTTGTACTGAGGTGTGAAACCCTACTTGTTCACATTGGGAGGCACACATCTGGCACAGTCAGGACGAGGAAAGGCACATCTGGGTTACGTGATGGCAGTAAGCCTCCGGCCTGCCTCCCAAGTGCACAAAACCCCTCCAGAGGTCCTGCTGGGACCTTCTTTCCCGACATCCCTCCTGGTTGGTGACTCTAGGTGATCACCCACAGATGTCTGGCTGCTCTAATCGCAGGGGGTCCCGTGGGGTGGGGAGGCTGTGGGGCGCACAGCCATGGAGAGGCAGCTTGTCCAGAGCATGGCGTGCCTGAGGCAGACCTCAAAGGATGCAGCCAGCAGCTGGACTGGCTCAGGCGCAGATCAAGGTCACTGCCACTGACCTCAGTCAGACTGCAATTGTCAAAGCCCTTTTGAGAGTCTCTAGCTGCTTCTGTTGGCAATAGTTAGCCCTTGGATTTTAAGTGGAACATATTAAATATAATATAAATATATATTTTAATTTATCTTGCTAAGTCCAGTTTAGAGGCTTATGCCAAGGAAAAATTAAAATCACAGTGGGAATCTTCAACAAAGTGGTAAAATTGTATTGTATGTAAAAACACAGACAGACAGACACAGACAGAACTATATAGCCTCTACAGAAGCCAGGCAGAGTAAAACTGACCCTTCCATTTAATAAGCCATGGTATCATAGACTGGTTTGGGTTGGAAGGGACCTTTGAAGATCATCTAGTCCAACCCCACTGCCATGGGCAGGGACATCTTTCACTCAATCAGGTTGCTCAAAGCCCCGTCCAACTTGGCCTTGAACACTTCCAAGTAGTTTAGTGGCATTACCTTGTAGGCGGATGTAGACTTCATATGGGGGCTGACTTCTGATCAAACCAGCCCATGGCATCTCTGTGCTAAGATGTTTTGGTTTTGAGACACTGGACCCATCTGAAGATCACTGTCTATTCTTGACTGGCTCCCATGCATCCATGCCAGGCAGTCCATTGTTCATGGCGAGAGCCTTCTTCCTAATGATTTGATAGTGCCGAGCAAGCTTGACTCAGAGCACTGAATATAATATATGAAAGTCCTCTTTGAAGCTGGGTAGATAGATGGATTGATTTCAGAAAAGTCCACTGCTGCCAGACATAATTATTTTGCCATTTTGGGACATTGGTTTGTGCATCCTGTGAATGGTGAAAGGGGAATTAATCCAGTCTGTTTTCTGAGGAAGAAGAGCTTCCTAAGAAAACAATTAAAATAATAATTATGATGAGAAATGAACACAGGACATTTTTTATTTCTCAGAAAAATTAAATAGGAAATATGACTCAAGTCTCTTACTAATGGACACTTCTGGCAGTATAAAATATGGAAGAACATTTTTTATCATAGACATTGGGAATTTAGTTACAGTGAATTATTATCAACATCTAAAAGACAAGATTCTAAAAGTTAATGTTTCAAAACTAAGCGATGTAAAAGACTACATCTATCAGGGATCAAAACTACAGGGCAGGAGAGGTGAACAGTCATTGAGTTTATGCAGGATGATTGTAAAGGCAGTGCTCTTTTTGGGATGCTTCTAATACTTAATTCCATTGCAACCTTTTGTTAAAAAGAATTGAAGTCGTTGCTCCCCCCTCCCCCCCCCC
>Ga0065711_1005305_pt1 | contig 24026 bp, 19 predicted proteins | sample Hoacrofraction12_FD_59098 | JGI IMG/M metagenome (GOLD analysis project Ga0065711, IMG submission 59098) | Hoatzin crop microbial communities from Cojedes, Venezuela - Epithelial fraction 12 v2 (version 2) | ecosystem: Host-associated > Birds > Digestive system > Esophagus > Crop | place... | reverse complement strand
TGCCCGGCCATGGGTATCGCTGAGCTGGGCCCACGAGTGGACCATGTCCTGGCCTGGCCTCAGCCCGTCCCTGTCCCCAGGGAGGTGCCCGATGCCCAGGGCTGGGGCTGCCCCGGTGCCCCCCGGCTGCCCCGCTCCTGGCTGGGGCCGTGGGACAGGACAGGCTGCCAGGCCCTGCCCTGAAGGGCAACCCCCATAGCACCCAGTCCCAGGGAGCCACCAGCCTCCACTGCACCCTGACAATGGTACTTGTACTCCACATAGTTAGTACGACAGCCTTCTTCAAGGTCCTCTTTCACTAGCATGTATAAAATTCTCTTTGTGACTCAAACTTCTGCTAACTTCTTAAGATCATGCCAAATTACCTTCCATATTGCAAGATTTTTAGTAAAATCAATAGCTAAAGCTTTGAAAGTAACAGCCAAAATAACGGGAATAGCCTGGTGGAATAAGATAAGGGGCCTGTTAACCCCTATGCTCATTTGAATTTTATGTATCGTACTAATTGTTATCAACAATAGTTATGCTATATTTTGCTGGTGTAATCATCCTGACTCAGCTGTTTCAGCTTTCAGGCTGTCACAATAATTTCACAGAGGAATACCTTGCTTAGTGATTCTTAACTGAGCTGTGATTCCCTTCAAAACCTTTCTCATGCACTTTTTTTTCTATTTTAACTAACTCTTCTTGAATCTGCCCTCCCAGGTTGGGTAAGGGGGCACTAAGATATACCCAGGTGACAATACCATACAGCAGTGGTGCGGTCACAAGTCCCAAAAGGCATGTGGACACAATGTCTTCTTCTTGCATGGTGTTTCATATTCACCCCAGGGGACTGACCCCGCAGCAGAGTGATTGCAAGGCATACGCTGCAAGCAGATCCTGTGTAGGTCCCACCAGTTCGAAGATTTTGTCACACACAGTCCTTCAACAAGTTCTTCCATGACAAGGAAAATCTTGTCTCTTTGGAATAAACTGTTATCTAGCACACAGCAGGGCTTAGCCACCCAGCCACTGATCTGTATTTTGACACTTCAGATAAATATGACAAGGTGTTTTGCCTTCCATCTGATGCATCTCATTTCTCATCTAATAAGCAATTTGCTGACAAATTTTTAGCTAGGGCTCCATCAGAAAACATTCTCCTTTGTCAGCAAATCATGCAACATCTGCCTGGTAATATACTTTCCCCTGTTCCCTGATCCAGACCAACAAATGAAACATTTCTTAAAAAAATCATCTATTTCCTGCCTACTCAGAAAAAAATACAACTCTTCTTCAGTCCTGTGTTGTCTGACTCCCAGTTGCATCAATCCTTTCACTGCCATCCCCCTCTTGTGTATGCAGGTGAGCAGAGCTGCCCTGAATAGTGGGTGGCCTGGGAGGAGACTTTTCTTTTCTTAGAAGAGCAAAGAGAACTAAAGTTGGCTCTGGCTGCCGTATGGGGCCAGCAAGCCTGCCAGGTGAGCCAGCCCTATGCAGCACAGGGGGTGTAAATAGGGCAGCGTTGCCACCACTGTGAGGGCACCCACCATCCCCAGTGGAAAGGAGCCCATCCAGCTTCACTGCTCTTCCCTGTGACCCCAAGGGCCAGACACATCGCTGTTTGTATGATCGGTATGGGTCCCATCATGGGGAAAGAAGATGCCAAAACCGCAGATGCCCTCTTGTATGTGTTCAAAGCAGCTGGACTTGCAGGGGGATTCAGGGATTCTGCAACAGTCTCATTTTCTCTCCCTTAAAACATGCTTTTGGGAACATAACTATGGAAATTCCCGCACATGAGTTCTTGTTGGTATGTATGGACATTGAAGTGTATCCACAGATGGATTTATACACATTAAGAAGACGTGTAGCAGCTTCCAGAAATGTAATCCTTTCCTGTATATGACTGTTAGACCTCAGAGAGGAATAGACCGCCTGGGCTATCAGGCCACCCTGCTGTAAGAGGCAGCTATGCCTTAACACTGTGCTATGCAAAAAGCTGGCCAACGATTCATGTGAGGGAGAAGTTTTATCCAGAGGATTCATCAAGAACCTTACATCCTAAGCTCTGCTGATTTGTCTTGCATGAGAAGTGTATGTGTTTGGAGGAATCCTTTGGTCCTTTCCTGTCTCTGCCTGCAAAAACAGCGCGCAGCTGTACATCCATCTTAATTATAGCATTTGCCTTGCAGTGGTTTGCATTTCCAAAGCTGTCTTCCCAAGACAAAGATGATAGTCTTCTCTATTTTCTTCTAATCAAGAGCTGAGTCACTCCATTACAAAGTCTATAGTCCAGATATGTTACTAACACAGTTGCCCAAGTCCCCAGAGGTTCACCAAAACAGTTCCGATCCAGTTCCAAGAAATAGCTGACAGTTGCATGTCTCTATTTAAATTAACTTTAAAATCCTAAAGATCACATTGAAAGAAGCTAAACTGTTTTCTTTCTTCTTTGCTTTCCTTGTGTTGTTTTAAGGTCCAATATTACCTCTCTGTGACTTCAGCGAGCTTTTATTGATCCTAGGAATTGGGCTGCTGGAGCCATATTCAGACAGTTTCCTTATACCTGCCTACTTTAGATATTGCAGCTTCTTTTCTCCCCTTGGGATGGTCCTTGAAAACAGGCAGGCATCGCTCCCTTGTTTCAGATGCCACAATATTTTTGATGTTTACATGTGCAGACAGGCAGGTCTGGTCCAGATCCTCAGAAATATGCAGATGATTCGAGAGAATTACATTCCTACATACTTTCAAAAAATTGAATTTCCATCCCTGGAAACCGGTATTTGCAAGTGAATTCAATACTGCAAAAGTGTTACTGTTAAGTCAGCAGTATTCAGTAAAAGCAAAGTCATTGACTTCAGTGGATACAGGGGTAGAGCCACAAAATGCCCATTTGAAAGCTGAGCCTCAAATATACAAACAGTTAATGTTCACTCATTCAGAGAATCCTGCCTTCTAACTTTGCCTGGAAAATAGGCTGAGATAGAGAATAATATCTGAATTTCTTTTTATTACATCAATAATTTTCATTTGGGTATTTCTTTTCCCTAGCATCAATCCCAAACACTACTTAAAAGCAATCTACTCCTTGTCCTGATTTCAGAAAAAGCTGCTTTACTACTCTTTATACAGCAGTGAAATCAAGTTTATATCCCAATGCTATCAGTGTTTTTTTTTATATCAGACATGTACGTAGAACAAACTTCCTGGTGAACTACCATTTCTAAATGGTTCATTACTGAAATTTCAGTCTCGAGTGTTACTTCTCTTCACAATCGCCAAGTCCATTCCACTTGGGTAGCATTAATCTGCTCCATAGACGGAGGCAAGATGTTTCCATTATTCACTAAGATAACTAGTTCCTCAATTTCTGCTGACAAGGTTATTTTCCATCTACTCCAACCCAAAAAGTTTATTAGGAACATAAAGACACAACCCTCAGGATTAGTCACGGCATCTATGCAAAATATTAAGTCTTTTTATTTCTGTTCTTGTAGACCTGGAAATATGGTAGGTGGTGAAACTGCAGCTTCTATATTTTGTACTTGATACGAAAAAGCAATAAGGTCTAAAGTTGTGTAGGATCAGTTTTCTCCTGCAAGGTTGCATGTTCACAAACTGACAAAGCTGAACCGTTTTTTTGCCTAGGGGATACGTGCTTTGTACCAAATTTTCAGGCAGTTTTAAGATAGTCTCTATAATTAGTGGTCTAATTTTGTTGTGCACAAATGACTTTACCCACCCAAGTAGGAACACAAAACTCGTATTTGTGAACTCAAATTGGCTGAATGTGTGTCCTTAAACAAATGCACTGTGAGTCTGCTGCATACATAATATTAAGTATGGCAGGCTCTGAAACTACCGTCAACAAACTAATATGAAACACTGCAAAATTATTTTGGTACAAAATAGGTGAGGCTAGGAAACAGGCCAGAATGAAAACTTTGACTTTCCTAGACTGGCTCCTGTCCAAACCCCCCAAACATGAGCAAATTCTCCCAAGAGACTTGGGAGCACTCGGAAGATTTTGCAACATCGATGTGTTGCCCTATAAGGATGTTAACATTTGGTATCATGGTCTCACTATTGCTTTAGCCTACCAGGATGTAGGACTTCATTGCCGGACCTCGTCCTTCAGGAGAACCTCAAGGCCATGCATGAAGGCGGTCTATAAACCCCTGTGAACAGGGACTCTATAAAACACCAGAAATAATAGATTACTGCTAAGACCATTGACAATCCCAAAATATACTTGGACCACATGTGTTCTGCACTGGCATTCATAGTCTTCTGTGCCTGTTTCTATATTTTATAAGATGCCTACCTGTACATCTCAAATGCTGTACTCTTCCCTTGATCATCATTTAACAATTGTCCATTCTTATTTCAAAACTTCTCTCTTCTGTTGAATTATCCAAATATGACTAAAGGGATGAATTGTGGCAAAGCACTGGTTAGTGCAGACAGTGGCCCAAATCTTCATGGAAAGCTATCAGAAATCATTCTGGAAAACAGCATGTGAACCACCATGGCTTGATTCCATATATGTTTCTTGCAATATTCCACAGGGAAGCACAGTGCAGTAGGGACAATTAATCTTATTCACCTACCAAATGTGTGGGGGTTACACACCCTTCTGAGTAAATACCTTCATTTTATTCTTGTCTGCACCCTTCAGTGCTATCTTCTCTATGTAAGTAGAAATTGTAATAACAGCAATTATTATTATTATAACTAAGAACATATTTCTTAAATTGAGGCTATTTTGAGTTCTAAGAACACAAAATGCTTGAAACAGGTGGGATGATTTTCTCTAAGTATCATAAAATACAAAGCAAATTAATCTTTTCTTTAAGTTTTTTTTTGAGCTAAAAACATTGTCAAGTTTCACCCCAGAGCAAATTTCTATGGATGAGTTATAAATCTCTAAATAATGAGATTTTTAATGAAAACAAGGCTAACTCAGTGTGAAGTGTAGCAGAGCAAATTGAGTCACTATATCTGTAACTTAATGGAAAACTACAGAATATTGAAAATGTTTTCTGATTATTGCTTAATTTATCAAAATCATATCACAGCACACTCTAAATGAAGCAAAAGCATATTCGAGGATGCGACAGAGAGAATTATAAAAAGCACCAAGCAGCAAAGTAATGAGTAGGAAGAAGAGTAAGGAAGAAGAGTCACATGAGAGGAGAAAGTATTATTAGGCTCAACGTAAATCTGGGATTTCAATGGTTATATCATCTATACATATGGGAGATGGTAGGAAGAACTGAGGACAGGGGGTGGCTAGATGGAAGGAGTGCTGCTGAACAGGAGTGGAAATGGCTTTGTGACTGATGAGTTAGGAACATCACCTGTCAATGTTTTCTTCCTGGGGTATGGTATAACTGCTGTATATGAGGCATTTATAACTGGAAGCTTGAGATGCAATTAATCAAATGAACAGCTAAAACCAAAGTGTCCCAAAATAAAGAAAGGTTAGCAAATTAGCTTTGAAGTAAATAGCACTCACCATTTGTGCAGCATTTTAGATTTTCAAGGCATTGTACAGACATTGACTAATGAAGGGCCTTTTCTTCTCCCTGGAGTTCACAGGAGTTGAGGCATCTACAAATGAGCAGGAACAGGCCCAAAATGAAGTAGTGCATCAACCAAAGATAACAGACGGCAGACCAAGCAATAGCTGATGGTAAGGTAAACACATGGAAGATACAAACCTAAAACAGCCATTAATGGCACGGTGCAGAGCTGCTACAGAGCTAGCTGGTCCATTACCTGGTGCATTAACATCGTGCATCCATAGGGGCTGCACCTGAACCGAGAAGTCCTCTGTCTCAGCCAGGCACAGCACCATGCTAAGATCAGCTATTGCTCCATCAGCCCTGCCTCTGCGCCTCTGTGCCACACTTCATTGCACATGAAAGATGTGCCTGAAGGATCACATGGTGCACCGAGAGGACCACAGACCAAGGAACTGCATCCAACAGGAGCTCACATGGACTGCAGGAACAGCCCATAACCACCACACTGACAGCATTGCTCTTTCCTCTCTTGAAACTCAACCACCATCCAGGCAAGAATGGGAGATTGATGGAATGGAAAAAACTCTAAAGCTTAGTGCTTACGGAATTGACTTGCTAAGGCAACAGCCAGGTTCCTGTGCATTAATTTTATGTTGAAAACTCTTACAATAAAAATACATAAACTATTGTGGGAACAGGAGAAGAAACACTTGCCAGTGAATGTCCTTATCATAAGATGATTTTGCAAGGGCTCCCTCCAGTCTCACAAATCTTTCCATTTCAGCTGTAAAATCATCCGGTTTTCATCTTCCTCCTGTTTACCTCCCAGCCAGAAACCTGCCATAGCACCCTGGACTGTGAGAGAAGAAAGTAGAACCCGTTTTCAGCTGAGGACACCAGTAACTTGGTTTTACCATCTCAGCCAATATTCCAGCCACCAATTCTTTTACCGAAGGTGGGTGTCTCCTTCTTTTTCTTCTGAACAAAACCAGCTTTGATGGCTCACCATCCTGTGAGCTCAATAAACGAAAATGCTGCAGTGGTTTCTCTGCTTCAAACCAAGACCAATCCCCCACTGTGAATTACGTGTGCTAAGAACAAACCTACCAACCCTGACTGCTCAGGGTTTTATGTCCAGGCAGGCTTTGTGAATCCCACAGGGACTTCAGACTAATCCCACACTCAGCTGAGAAGGTAGCAGCTTTGAACATGGACAGTAGCAGGACTGTCAAGGCCAGGCAAAAGTGTATTCACTTGTGTATTCACTTCTGCTGAGGGCTTAGGCACAGTACTTGTGCCTCAGTTCTACCTTTGTGGCATTTGAAGTACCTGAGTGTCTTTTTAGATCTAGGCATGAGTGTTAGAGACAACATTAAAAGCACATCAACAAAGCCCTACACATCCTGGATGGTCAAACATTGAGTCCTTAGTAGCAGATCATCTTCTAAGCCATGAAGGCTGGATCGCAGAAAGAGATGCTGAGAGCGTACAAGTCATTTTGTGACTGTGTAGTGGCTGCTGGTGCAAAGCACGCATTTTCAAGTGTTTCCAGGACTACACAAGCCTTGCAGCTGGTTCTGACTCATTCTGAGCACCAGCAAAGGTGGTGAACGTTATAGGAAATGATCTCCAGTTACTTCAAAATATTATTCTGGAATGGAAAGTTCTGTGAGCTCTTTGCTCTGGGAGATATTTTGTGGTTATTAGGCTCATTTCTGTTCTGTTTTTACAGAAATGCATTGCCTACTCCTGCCCGGGACTTTGCAATGATAGAAACAGCTGCATCCCATGAAGACTATCCAAAGCATCATTTAAAGAAAGCCAGGAAACAAAACAACAAATTATAGCTCATCCAGCAGATGTTGAAGATCGTGTCTCATGCTGGCTCACAATGGGGTTCTTACTCCTTACGCCACTAGAGTGAGTATTCACCAAAGCTCCAAATTCACCAAATTAGAGACTACATCACCTAAGAGGACAGCCCCAGTTATGAAGAATTGAGCCAGCAGATCCACTTAGCAGCATCGGCCTCAGTTTTTCTCTCTGCCTCCATACTTCCAGGGCGATGGTCTGTTCCTTCCTGGAGTAATTTTTCTTCTCAGCTGTTCAGCCAAGGGATGGTACAACATGAACACAGGAGGTCTTACTGGAGCTGAGGAGTGCTCTCATGTCTACAAGCTGACTCACACAGGCCAGCAACTGGGACAACCTGCTAATAGTAAATGCAGTGAGGATACAAAACATCAATCTTGAAAATTTTCAGAGAAAATTTTCCCAACGCTAACTCCTATCCTATTGCAGTCTAATATCTCAAAGGAGATGGTAGAAGCTTCCTGACTTTAGGCATTTAAGCCTCGACTGCTGAATAAAACTTAACAAAATAGACTGCAGTGAGCAGCTTTTCTTTGGCAAGAAGACAGCCTCATCATAAGGGCTTGCCCTTGCGCGCGTCTATGATTTCTGACAGATTACAGCTAGCCAAGTAATTAAGGTAAAGAAAGTAGCTTAAATGGGAACCTAAAACTGTGAGAAAGGAGGATGATGATAAACAGTGCAGACTATATTAAGGGATTATAGTAAAAAGGAAAAAAAATGCCTCAGGAGGATTAAAGTGTTAAATGGTAGTTAAATAGCAGAGGGGGAGAGAGAGGGAACACAGTCTAATGCCTCTTTTCTTCTTTTTTATTTCTTTTTCTTTGTAATCCAGATTTAGCAGCAATTTTCGGATGTCTGATGCCCCAGTGTGTGAAAATTGGATGCATTTTCATGAGATTAATTTCCTCAACAGGAATGGGGTCAGGTGAAGGAATTCTGTAACTTCTTACTGCTAGACAGCCACTAGGACACTTGTGGAGGTCTTGAGGCAGGTCTTACACCTTGCTATTCTCTTCGCTGGGAGGGAATGGTTGCAGGAGGGAATGGTTGTGCTGTCTGGTTCAAGCTGAGCAGCACTGTGAGTACGGCTGTTTCCTTGCAGGGGTAGATGTGACACGAAACAATCCTTTTAGTATCTGGTATCAACACAGAAAGATAGTTTTAAAGGAAAGAAACAGAGAAGACTTGTCTGCAAGTGAAGCATAGATTTAACAGAGGATGTCTTATATGTCCCTAAAGCTAAAAAAGATGGATTTCATCGGAAAGCAATTTATGACCACAGCTGATTTACAAGGTGAGTCACTGAAGCACATACTCTAAAAGAAGGCAGTGCCCTGTAAAAATTGACTACATGTGGCAAACCACACGTCAGCCCTGCCTCAAATTCATCTGTGCTGGCCACGCTCCTGTGTCCAGCCTATGTACCAAACCTATCCCAGAGCAAGTCAACACTCCTCTCAGGCTTGGCAATGCCTTTGAAAAGATTTTAGCTTAGATTCAGCTAATGTATATCAAGCTATTTGCAGTCTGTGCCTCTGTCAGTTGAGTGAGGAAAAGAGACCAGCTGAGAATTTGTGTTTAAATATAATTTAGCCTGTCAAGCAAGAGTGCTCCTCGGCTGGGGGAGTTTAGATGGGAATCGAGGTGCTTGTCATGAAACAGCAAGGTCAAAGACACCCCCACACATCCTGCTGTTCAGGCTCTGCTTCCAGCTCCAGGACCTGGGGCAACAAGAGAAAAGCCTCAGCGAGGAGAAGGCAGCAGCTGGGAGAGCCGAGGAAGCCCTGCTGCAGGGGTGGGAGCAGGCTGATGCCGGCTCCTAGGGCTCGCGTTTCCTGAGCCCAACAGACCTTCTTGTTTTTCCTCTGCTGCTACCCACCACCAGCCAGCCTATACGCAGCTCCAAAATCATCCGCCTCCAGAGGTTTTCCCCGTGCTGAGCTCCCAGGTCTGCCTTGGGGAGGGTGCCACTTAGAAGGGAGACTTACCCCTTGGAGGCATGGGCATGGGAGCAGTGCCAGGGCATCCGCCACCTTCACACATCCTGCTCTGTACGCAGCCAGCTGGCAGCAACCTAGCTACACTAACCTTTAAAAAATCATTCCAAGAAAAACACCTCCTTAAATAGCGGGGATCTGGGTGATTTTAAAATGGCACCGTGCTGCTGCACAGATCTGCTCTCTGTGGCTGAAGTTTTCAGTACTGTCACTCATTTCCCGTTAGTACTGAATCTTGCGGCTCCAGCCCCGTGTAGTACTTTTTGAAAATTTGCCTGTATGTATCTTCCAAGATCTATCAGCTCGGTTTACTGACACAATCAAATGTTTACTGCTTTCAGCACTGCAGAGCCAATATAGCTGAACAGCAAGCTATATCTATTTCTTGCAGCATCATCAAAATTGCAAGCTGAGTTTTGATTTCTGATGCCTTATTATTGCATTGAAGATGTATGGGGGAAAAAAAAAAAAAGCAGGTTTCATTTCCAGATACCTATCTGATTCTTGAAACTGTCATCGAAACAAAAAATACCCACCCCCACCACCCCACAAAAGGGAACATATTTTTCCTGAACAGTAAATGAGCATCTAAACACAAGAATAAATTAGATAAGGAAGAACCACACAGGTCATTTTTTACTTTAACTCCATGTGGAACTAAATTCTGAAAAACAGCTGTCAGCAGTGTGAGCACAAATTTTGGCACCCATGACTTTAAGCAGTTAATAACTGAACATCCTGACATAACCCGTGCTTCATGTCTCTAAGCATCCTCTATGTATTTAATTGAAAGTACAAACTCACATGACCACAAATGTTCTTTGCAAAAGCCAGGCCGCCCCACAACCGGCGTAAGCAATGTGGGACAGGCTAGCAAATATCTGGTTAAAAAAGACCTGGTTAAAACAAACACACAAACAAAACAAAATGGGTTTTCAAAGCCAAATGCATGCAAAGCAGCATCCGAGGAACTAAAGCCTGAAGCATCTGATTTGTATGTCACAGTTCCTGACGTGGCATCTAGGACTCCTCGGAGTCTGATGGTTTGGGACTCGCTCAGCTATGATCTGCCAAAGTGAATTCACAGTTCACTGGGGATGAGAGAAAAAAGCCTGGGACTAGAGTAAATCTTCCTTTTTTAAAGGCTTTTCAGTAGGGTGGTTGTCTCCAATCCCTTGCCTGGTGGCTAGGAGTCTTCCTGAGGAAGGACAGCCTTGAACTTCTTCATGCTGAGGGTGGACCCAGAAGCAAGTCTCCCTCAGGCAGACTGAATCCCCGTTTCCCTTGTCTCAGAGTGGCTAGCCAGCACCCACAGTCAGAAGAAAGATGGGGTTTGAGAGTCACCCGTCTCTGTTGCCTGCCTGGCTGGTTGGCTTCTTTGTCCTCTTCCCCTTCACACACAGCATCACGGTCACCTCGTGCTGAAAAGCAAGGCCCTTCCCAATGAAGCAATCACCGGGGCACAGCCCAGCACTGCATTCACACACTGCTTCAGAGGTGAGTGGCATTAAGCAGTAGAGTGTCTGAGTCCTGCACATCTGAGCACACCACACTGATTTCAGATCCACATCCAGGTAGCGCTGAGCAAGAGTCAGTCCTGATTCCTTCCTGGAGTCAGGAAGGAAAGCAAACGGGAAATGTTATGGAGGGCAGAAGAGGACGCAGATGAAGGAGAAATGTATTTAGGACGGGGAGGTTGCTCCTAGTGTTGAAACCCCGTGGAGGTCTGAGGAACCAGAAAGACATCTTTCCAGTTGTAGCTGTTACCCACTTAGACCTGTCAAGTCTCAAGCTTTATGCCTGCGGGGTGTTTGTTCAGCTGCCTCCTGGACTGGTGCTATGCAGCCTGGACAGCACCAGCAACACAGATTTTCTCTGTCTTTACCTTCATTGACCAGCTATATCCAGTACAGGAGGTACTAGGTCTGAGGGAAGTTCTGGCAAGGGATAGTGGCAATGGAGTTTGCCTTCCCATCAGGCCCTCACTGGTTGGTACCCTCTGGTTTCAAGTAGCAGCCATAAGTAACATGGGATGGGCTGGATGGGGAAAATGTAGCATTAAAAGCCACCGTAGCCTTCTGTCGGGTACTCCGATACCTGAAGTTTGTTACCTCAGAAATGGCTAGGTAAAGTGATTCCTATGTTCACGTTGTGAAGAGCTTTGATTTAATCAAATAAGGCATTATTGTTGTTATTATTACTGTTATTATTATTGCTTGTTTGGCACACCTTCCAGTTTTAAAGGCCTGGAGAATCCTGACAACTGATATGGGCATTAATGTTGTCATTTGCTATGGTTACCAGCAAACCTTTCATTAAATTCATTGCTGCAAGGTAAATTTCCACATTTGCTCCTGTTCTGAGGCTGCAGCAAGCTGTTAAGGTAGGACTTGGGATTTGGCTGTTCGAATGGAAATGTGGGGAACTGATTCATTGTAACCTGGCTGTCACACTATTTAGCATTTTGGGTTTTTTTCAGTGCATACGGATAATGATTACTGCACAGACAGAGAGGTTTATGCTAACTTTCAGGGACCCTCAAGGCATAATTCTGATTCTGATCCATCTCTTGTCAATCATTCTTTCTCTTTTTAAATAACTGAAGCATGTTCTTCAATCGCCAGGCATTAAATGAAATGTATGAGATTTAAACATCTATGGTGAAAATGCTAGATGCAAATAAAAGGGCAACTGCTTTGTAGTTATAATATTAAGCAGCATCAATATGCCCGTTTCCATTAAAATATTGCACGATAAAGGTTACAGGAAAGGCCACGTTGCAGCAATAGTTTGATTTGTACCTCTTTTCTCTATAGAGTTTGTAAGTCCTGCCTTAATTTTGTCAGATGACATACCAGCCTAGGAGAGGGTATGCAATTAAGAATGAAAAAAGAACAAATAAACAGTGCCATCTTTTGGGCACAGCTTAAACTCCACATTTGTTAAATTCCTGAGACAGGTAATGTGTGAATGCTACACAGGAATGCACAGACACACTTCTCTGTGTGGCGGGTGGTGTTTGGGTATTAGCTTTATGGTCTCGTGAGTGGTAGTGACAGGGACTCAAAGCCTGAAAGCCCCCACCCAGGTCTCTGCAGCTGACCACTTTTCTGCTGTGGCATCCCAGGCTCCTGCAGCGTGGGGTGCAGAGTGGTGCCTGTTTCTGAGGCTGCCCGTGGCACCTCCCTGGTGGATGTAAAAGTCCCATCAAGAAGCAGACGGATGACTGAGTATCCCTTGAGAATTTTTGTGTGTTGAAACACAAGGAATATGAAAGTAAGGTGGAAGTTCAGTGTTATCATTCCTATATGGGGGAAGAACAGCTTGATGCTTTACCAACATGAAGTCCAAATGGATTACATGTAATATCAGACTGTTAACTTCTGGGACAGGTTTGCCAGCAGAAGTTGTGTGGGTAACTTTCCCTCTGACTGATAAGGGCTTTCCCACTGTGACCCACTCAGAGAGATATGACACCAGTCAATCCGCTCCCAGGCAGATGCAAAATAATAATTTCTCACTGACTTGGGTAGTGTGTACATCTTTGATCAAGGTCGTGTTTAGTCCTGAATAACATAACCTCTCAAAGACATAATATTCACTCCTTCTGCATGAATTAAGTACACTTCAAAGACCAGAAGGTAAAGCCCTGGCAGCTCCTTCCCTGACCTCGCTCCCTGGAGATACAGCGCTAAATCCCGCAGTGTTGTACAGGCACTGGCACACACTGGAGTCCGGCCCCCAGCTCCACCAGAGTAAGTGTGGACAGTAAGGTAGAATATTCAGAGACAGAAGTGTTGACTCAAAAGAGTAAATGTTGCAGCTAGGAACTGCACAAATACAGACAGGCTGGCAAAGCCTGAGCTCAAGATGCAGGGGAAAACAAAATGTCTTCTTCTGTGGCACAGATGTTTAAAGATGTTTAGGCTCCTAAATCTTGAGAAATCAGTGAGGCTTGGCTGCCTCTGAGACTGGGCTTTACAGCACCCAGGTTTATTTGCTGTTTTCATGTTCCTGTTCATCTCCGGTCTCTGTGCTCTCCCTTCTTTCTTTCTCCTGCACAGCTCTGTGGTGGAAAGGCAGTCGTACTCCAGTGCATTCCCAGATAAAGTTACAATTCCTTAACATCTCTCTCAGGAATGCCTACATGGAAAGTGATATTGTGGGGAAGGGAGAATTAGACTGTAAGGCACCATGACTTGGACAGGGGTCCAAAAGTAACCCATTGAATTTTGACATCTCCAGATTCCCATTGCCATTCTTTGCTGAGGCGTGATCCGGGTGATGCGTCCCTCTTCAGATTAGCTTTCTCCAGCTAACACTGTTCTGCTCTGGATTTTTTTTTTTTCTTACCATCCCCAGATGCTGAATTTGTTAATGTTTTCCCGAGAATGCAGAGAAGCTTGAAGCCTGAAGTGCTCTCTTTATTTCTGCAAATTGGCACGCTCCGCTGATTTCCTCAGAGGAGTTTGGCAGCGGTAGCCACAGCCCGGTTGCGCATGGCACATGTTGCACATTGCAGAGAGATCAGTGTACAGATATGTCTGCTCTGCTTACCAAGCATATCGTTTGCTGCTTTGCAAAGAGTGAAAGGCTTGATTAAATTCAGGTTTTGTGTGTTTGCTAACCTGGTTGAGGTCGTAGTCAGTGGAATCAAAATCCCATTAGAACTGAAGTGTACACTCAAATATAAATCTTTATCTTTTTCATCTGTAGACTCTTCACTGTCTTACGGGCATTGTTTCTGTGTGCAGTCTTTTGTCTGAATTGGTCCTCAACAAAAAACACTATATCCATCTGCTTCTTGGAGACAAGAAGACATTGTTTGACACTGTAAGGCTCAGATACATTTTCAGGTTGTTCTCATCCACACTACTGGTACATTGAACGCACAGTTTTGGCAAGGGGGATGCCACAATGGGCATCTGCTACAGATTGCCTGGTCAAGAAGAGGGAATGCACAATGCCTTCTTTAAACAGCTGGACAAAGTCCCCTGATCTCAGGCCCTGGTTCTCAAGGCAGGGCTTTACCAACTCCAGCATCTGCTGGAAGGGCAGCATGTAGCGCTCAGGCAAACCAGGAGATTTCTAGAATGTATTGAGGGCACTTTTTTACACAGGTACTGGACAGGACAGCTAGGGAGGTGCTCAGCCAATCCAGCTGCTCACAGATAATGAAGAACTAATTAAGGACATGATAGCTGATAGCTGCCTTGCCTGGGGGGACCACTAGACGGCAGAGCCTAAGATTCTGAAGGAAATGAGGTAGGCAATTAGTGCAAAAATTATTATGAATTTCAGGAGGGTGGACTTCATTTTTTTCATGGCAGTCCTAGGCAGGGTCCCATGGGGGGCTGCTCAAAAATCCCAGGAGTGCTGGCTGAGCAACTACCTCAATGCATGAGAACAGTCCACCCCAGAGTGCAAGACAGAGCACAGGGCATTGACTTCGCAGGAGGCCAGCCTGGTTGAATAGGGAAATACCTAGTGAACTCACATGCCAAAAGCGTATGTGTAGGAGCTGGGTGCAGAGACAGGCTATCAGGAAAGAATACAAAGACATTACCAGAACATGCTGGAGGGAAGTATGCTTGAAACAACTGATGAGGGAAGCGAAAGGCAAAAAGGAGCGAAATGGCTTGGACAGTCATGACTCTCTGGACTTCTACATCCTTGAGACATTCACCCCACAGAGAGCTGTTGCTTCACAGTTTATTGTGTCAGCCTTGCACCAATAACACAGAGATAGAGAGAATTATTTTAGTGCAAAAATAACACTGCCCTCACAAAAAAGGCGCTTTCCATGAGAAAATTTTCAATTTTGCTCAAAAATGTTTTGATTTTCTGTCAAGCAAATCAAGAAGACAAGAGCCCAGCTGCTGACTTGGAAAGCTCTTTCAGCTGTGTTTCATAGTGGCAAACAGTCAAATTGACCAAAGCCTGCCAAGGGGGAAGCTAAAGGCCACATTCTTCCTCCTTGGTTTTCAGTCTGCTCATCTCCCTCATTTACGGGCGTCCGTTGGGGAAGGGTGAATTCCTCAGCCCTCTGCCCTGCTGGCTCCTGATCAGCACATCTCCAACCAGAGGGCAGGAGGGGAAGGAGGGCAGCCCCAGCTGCGGCTGCTGGAGCTGTGGGGACCAAGTCCTTGCTCCCTCCTGCCCTCAAGCCCTGTGGAAACCACCAGCTGATTTCACCACCAAGAGCCTTCAGGTGAGCAGCCAGAAACCTTCCCCCTGAGGCTGCTTTGGTTCTTGACATCCCTTTTGCAATTTTCACTTCTACTTAGCATGTTTTGTTTTTTTTTTTTTTTAAATGCAAAGGCTTTCCTTCTAAGGAACCACCAGTCTCCAGGCCAGAATGACCACAAGTTGCTTCTGCTGAGCCATTCAAGGCCACATCTACACTGCTACAGAAGAGAGGCCCATGGATGAGCCTGAGGCCAAGCCCACAGATGGGCTCCCGGCCATCCTGCAGAGAGCTATGGCCCGTGCAAAGCGGGGCTGCTTGGGAGGCAGTAGCTGCAGCAGCACGAAACAAAGCCGCAGCTACGGAGCACACAAAACAAGGGTGCCTGGGCTCAAACTTGCTCCCTGCTCCTCTGTTACTTAGCAGCACAGCCGCACCCTTTGGCACAGACCAGGACCTTGCTGCAGACCACTCCAAGACATGAACCACTGCCTGACCAAGGGGGATCTTACAGCATCTTCTGAGCTCCTTTTGCCACTGGAAGAGGTGATCTCTCCCTCTGGGCTCTCATATTCTGGGAAGCGTAGCAGTAGCCCGTTTTTCCCTACCTTTGGCAATTTGTCACCTGCTCAGGGAACTGTTTGGCTCTGCTGGAAGGCTTCTGCTGGGTGGTCCCAGAGATCTGGGATTTGCCAGTGATACCAAAAGCTGTAGTCACCAGGAACAAGCAGGTCCATTTGGATGGCTCTGATGGAGTAGTGAAGTCTCCTGGAAGTGTCTAAAAATTTAGTCAAACAGTTAATGCCAAACTAAATATGGAGCCCCCATGAGCTGGTGAGAAAGACACCTCCACAAAGAGCATCCTCCCACATTTCCCACCTCCTCTTTTACAGCAGATTTGGTCCCCATCTAGGACATCTGCTGTCTCCACTGACTGACTGGAGAGCCTGGGTACAGGCCTCATTTAGATGGCTGAAACTGACGTGGCTTCAATACTAACTTGGCATCACATAACGCTCTTGATACTCTGATTTGTGTTAAAATTCACCTCCTTTTAGAGGGACAGCCCAAGGCCTGCTCACCTCTTCAGTCTCACTCACACCTCTTCTTACATCTTCTGCTCTTGTTTATGCCCTTACATGGGATTTAAAAAGTGTCTCAGAAATCTTATCCTCTTACTACTTGCATTTGAAAAGCCAAAGACCATTGTGCCCTACTAATGGCAGTCAGTTTTGTCTAATCAGTTAATGGTAGCGTTTCTCTGACATCTATAATATTTAAACATTTATTAAGGGATATGTCTTATCAGACAGCACAAGAACTTTCTCGCACCCTTTCGTGCTGCTGTCGTCCCAGGGAAACAAAATGAACAGTTAGTTTAGAAGCAAAAATTTTCATTTTTGAGTGTATATCTGGAAAATATCTAAGGACATACATGTATACTTGTGTATTTCATCATAATCCTACTGCCTAATCTACATGACACCTGTGAATTGCAGCTCCTGGATGAAAGCTGAAGGGGGTATTTTGGAGAAATAATCCACAGATAATAGAATGTGTGTGTCTACACATTTACTAGGAGAATTTAAATTAGTAAAAGCTCGTCACAAATGAGCTGACTTCAAGGACTGGAAAGCAGGTGATGAATTCAAGCCTGCGCTGAGGTTATATCAAGTAGCAGCATCATTTGAAATTTTACCAGATAACGCATTTCCTGCTTCAGATTTTTGTTATGTATTTCAAACAAGGAGGAAATTCTCAGTAGCGCAGCTGCCTTGCTGTGTTACATGACTCCAGCCTGCCAATGGCTGATTTCTGGTGCAGTTTTAGCGCTGTGGAGGCTGGCTCAGAGCGTGATAAGCAGCATAGGTCCTGGTTAACGCAGATACTTCCTTTGGTTCTGCAACTGAGGCCAAATCAGATACTGCAAATATCTCAGTATTGTCTCCTTGCTTGGTAAGAAGCAGCTGCCAACTCACTACACAAAAGAAGGTCACTGAATCTGGGCCCTTTACAGCACATCACATTTGGGGAACTTTGTGTATTTTGGGGTGAGGAGGAGATCGATAGGACAAAGAGTCTGCGTGGATATTGGAGGTATTTAGATTTTGGACACAAATCAACAGAAGGAGGCAGGATTTTCCCAGGGACAGTCACTGGAGGAGTGGGGCTAACATCCCTAACCACAGGAGATGGAAGGACCCTGGGAGGACACATATTCTTGCTTAGTCATCTAAGCCAGTGAAGTAATGCTGGGGGAGAAAAGGAGAGGATGAATACCCTCCGCCTTTCTTGGAGGGATGTGTGAGGTCCTGTCAGTGGTGCAAAGAGGGAAAGCTTTCCAGTGCAGAGATATACAAGTCAAAAAATCCCCATTTGTCTCATCTACTGACCTACTAGGGTAAGCTAGTTCAGCTCCGTGCAAAACATAGTTTAGCTTTAATCACAGTTATTGTGGCGATGCCTAAGGATTACCCAAGGACCCCACCAGACTAGGGGCTGCACTGGCACAAGGAAGCAATCTCTGTCCTTAAAGCCTGTACCAAAAATCGGCATTGGTAGGGGCAGGTAGGACTCACAGTAGACGCAAAGCAAGTCAGCGTGGCAAAGACCATATCCATGCCAAATGGATGCAGGGCTTCAGTGGGGTAGGAAAGGGGTTGCTGTGGGACAGACGAGCTAAGAAAGAGTGAGGGAGAGGGGAGGAGGACCCAAGCTGAGCAGAGGTGAAGGGATGAGGCAGCAGAGATGCCGCAAGGAGCAGGATGTGAGCAAGCAGATTGTCAGCGCAAGGAGAGAAAACGAAGGCACAAAAGTCCCTGGGGTGCTTTCTCAAGTCTGCTTCTCAAGCCACAGGCTTCCCCAGCACCCCGAACGGAGGCAAGATGTGTGTTGCCATGTGAGTCAGAGAGGTTTTCAAGTCAAGAATGTTCTCCTCCCACCAACTTAGGGCCAGAGGGAAGGTACTATTTCGGGAAAACGTGGACCTGTTTTCTCTCTCCCCAGCAGCCATCCCAGCATTGTTTGTCCTCCTGTGCAGACATTAGTCTGGACACTTCTCTTTCCACACAGCAGATGGGAAGATTCAGGGGAGAAAATCTAAGCCTGGGTTTTTCAGAGCCAGTGAAGGAACTTCAGTACTCAGTTCTCAGCAAAATTCGCAGCTAAATCCTTGAGTTCAGCTTCAAAAATCTCAGCCAGATTATTCATTGCTGTTGTTATTCTGTATTCAGATACTTTTGGCCAGGTGTATTATTTATAATCCTAAGCCATGTCCCAGTTATTGTTTGCTATGGCACCGAGTCAGGACACAATGTGAACATTAAGAAGAACCTGCAGATATCTGCCCTTTCTGGCACAGACATCAATGCTTGCAGGAATCAGCACAGAGATGTCAACATGTCAGAAGAGTTAGTTTTGGTCAATTGATTCCACAGATGTGGTGGGCATCTGAGGCTGCTTTTCCCATTAGTGAGTCCAAAGAACCTATGGAGTATCCTAGTTGTTGATGTATAATTTCCAAGAGCTACCTACTTTGCATGGTATTGTGGAGATTATTAAAGTTAAAATGATTTGTTGATGATTTTAGAAACTAAAGTTCTAAATTTCTGCTCTGATCCCTGCAAACCTGTGTGACTTTTCAGTCTGGCAGAACAAACCTCCCCCTTATTTATGCAATTTATAGGAATGGACCCAGAAAAGTCTGTGTCGAATGTTCCTGCTCACAAAACTTTAAATGACTCAGTAGCAGCTTAAACCACAAGCAGCATCAATGTTTGCACCACCAATTATGTTGAAAGGGAAATACATTTCCATTTTCATGAAGCGGAGGAAGATAAAGTGATGTTTTATGAATTTCCTCTTATGTGTCAAGCTAGCTTGGTTGATTTTTTTGGATAGCACTTAATCATGTTGGGTCTTTTCCAGGAAACAATAATTTACAAGTTTTTGAAACTCATGCTCCCGCTCTTCACTAGTCAGAAAGTATGACCTAGTTTAAGTTACAGCTCGAAGATGTGACCTAGATTTACAGGTAACCTGCACCCATTGTGCTCAGCTCAGCATTGTAAAATTTGGAAATCTCTTTGTGGAAAGTGAGCTGGACTGTCACCTCAAATCATTGCTCCTTTTTATCTGGCCCCTGAAATGTTAACAGTATTTCCTAATTTAGAAAGCTCGGAACAAAGAATTTTTAGAGGTACTTGATCTACTAGATTCAGGTCCTCAGAAATGCTTTGCTGCCCAGCCCCAGCGATCAAAAGAGGCCTGGGGGCTCTTCTGTAAATCCCTGCACAGGATGGCCAACTGACGACCGTGGTTTCAGAGTGCTTCGGTGCTGAAGACACAGCTGGGTTGCCCAGCAGTTGAGAAGCTCGGTCACAATGAATTGCTGGCCCTGCCGGCAAGGGAACAACCTGGGAGAAACACGGAGGAGCATGGGGAGAGTGCAGCTGCTGGTTTTTTCCTTCTCACACAAACAGCATGCAAAGACAGAGGAAAATGTTCCTTGCTTGTCTGGTCTCCCTATATGTAACCTCTGTTTATAAAGAGCCTGGATATGTTCACAGCTCTGATGTTACCTTCGTACAGCAGGGGGCTTATTTCCTCTGGGGCAGAGAGCACCAGTGTGCTTTCTTTCCGAATCTCTACCTGGATTAGGCAGGAGTTGCTCAGATGGGGGCAGTTCTGACCATGTGTGAAATCAGAACAATTTGCCTCCTTACAAACAAAGACAGATGGTGATGAGAGGTCCTTCTGCACAGAAATGGTCTGGCAGGTTTTCTGGGACCAGTTTTCCTCTTAAGTGCTTCGATTCCAGTGGAGCACGTCACAGCTCTAGCAAAGACATCAAAACCTTAATGAGCATGTCCTAACTGCTAACTACCAGTCACAGAGATCTCCATGTGTTTTCCTACTACTTTTCCAAACTTTTCACTGCATTAAATAAGGTTCTGCCTTAAACACTGGAAATAACTGAGAGCACTGCTCATTGTCACATCCAGGCAGATGAACAGGAAGAAGAATAATATTAGAGAGAAAAGTTTGTATTGATTAACCAAGGAAGCGCTGCTGTAATTAAAATGGAGGTTCCTCTGTATGGAAAGCTATAGACGATCACATCCATCACATCAGTGTTTTTGGAGCCATGAGCCAGTCATCTAACAAATGGCTCACTTCCATAGCCGAAGAAACACCAAGACATGCAGCACTCAAATTCAGGAGGGATGCAGAACTTGAGCCTTCAGAGGCATATATTGAGTTAATTTTCCTCTTAACAAAAAATAATTTCCTTACAAACACGAGTATGGGGGAGTCACGGTGACAGTTACATGTCAGCTTTTCTGCACATAAATAGGAATGAGTTAGGTGAACCTGGTATCGCAAGGGTTATTTGTGCCACCCAAATCTAGGTCACATCAAGAAATTCAAAGAAACTTCTGAGTTTACCGATACATTTTTAGCAAGTACCACATTTCCGAGTACGCAGGAGTTGATAATATGAGAAATACCAGTATTTCATTTAGCCTGCCTTTTCTCACTTTAAAATTAGTGCTGTGGTGAACTTTGGGGAAAAGGTTATATAATGTGAAACAAACACGTAGGAAGGGCTTTGGTCTAGCCCAAGCTCGGCTGCCTGTTTTCATGGCTGAAGTAGCATGACACTCACCGTCACCTTCAGTCCTATTTTACTCCCTGTGAGAAGCCGACTGGTGTGTGCTGGTCTTGATGTTCAACCCAAACTACTGACTCCAAACAAAAGACCATGATGAAAGATAGTTCATCGGTAACCATTGGGCAACATCAGCTATAATTACTTTGAGAGGAGGAGCTGGTATTAAACCCATGGTACATTCTTGGTGTTGGTCCTTATTTTAGTGGCTCTTATAGTCTGTTATTTTTTCCTCCCTCTAATGGCCAAGAGGGAGAGGAGATCCTGCCCTGGCAGCAGGAACTTGCTCCAGCAGACTCTTTGGTAACCGGCCCATTCCCATTGTTGATTCAGACTGTCTCGTGTTGGGAGCAAACCCACATTCATATACTTTTTTTTTTTTCTGTAAGAACTTAAATTACTTTTCATTGAATGTGTCTCCAGCCCATAATGGTCATAAAGGCCATCTGTGCTCCCGGGCTTCTGGCTCGCAAGCAGAGGACAGCGGATGCTGACTGGAGCCTCCTCTGCTGTCCGCCTTTCAGTTTCACGAGTGTCATCAATACCTGGGCAAAACCAACACAAATGAAACCAAAAAAAGCCTCCCTACCACTGAGGAAAAATTTCTGCTTGGGTCATGTTTTACACACATTGCACAATCACACTTGACAAGGCAATGTGGAAGTCTCTGGCAAGTCAGGTGTGTCATGTCTCTTCGCCCTCACTAGATTATGGCCTCAAGAGCTAGGAAGGAGTAACTATGAGCCCTTGTTCCTGTTCCTGGCTGGAATGCTGACAAAAGATGAGTCCTTCTGGACATTCGGTGAGCAAAGACAGCATTTCCATCACTTATTTGTTGTTGATGCTGCCAAAGTCATTCGGTGTCTTTCTTTCAATACAGGCACAGAAAAGCCAAAACAAGTTATAACCTTCCTTCATGGCAGATCTGACCAGAGATACAAAGAGAAGACCTGTCACCAATGAGCAAATATTATTCCCAGGGCTGTATTATTCTCAGTTACATTTAGACTATATCTGCTATATTTGAAATAGACACAACTAATGGATGTTATGTGGAAGAAACATTACTTGCATTGTTGCTATGTTTTAAAGCAGTTTATACTGCAAGGAGTGACAAATAGCAGCACACACTAAAATAGCCACCTCCTAAAAAAGGCTTAAAAAGAAACTGTCTCATATAAATCTATTTATAATACTAATCTTATTGATGTCAGCAGGAAAACATCCACTGATTTTAAAGTGAGAAGCTAAGCCCGTTCTTACCAGTACAATATTAACCAAGATTAATAAAACTGAATGAATTGTAACAAGCAATTTATGTATTTGGGGGGAATTTTTCACATTCAGCACGTCTCACAGCACAGCTGGGCCAATAGAGTTCTCAATTATCTTTTTTATGTGAGCTGCTTTGTTCCACAATCTCACACATCAGCAAAATTCTGCAAGTGTACAGATGGCATATACCAGAGAACAAGAGCAAACTTCAGGAAATTTGTTTGGCTGTTTTCAAATAAATCATGGGATCATTTCTATTTCGGTCATATTTAAAAAAAAAAAAAAGTTTTAAAAATGTAATTTTCAGCCAAATTGAAAACAAAAGAAAAATAGCCCGATAACAAAGCAGAAATCAAATAAAGTGCCATTAATCCACAGGCAGCAGAATGCTGGACTGCAGTCCAAGACACTTGACATTAATTTATAATATCACTTTTTATACTTATAATAAGGCTGGTGAGGTTTAAATGAAATTATCTCTTTTTATTCATAGTGGTATAATAGGGCTGTTAGACTTGAGAGAAAATGCAGATTCGCATAAGCAGCAATTGAACTATAGATTTACAGGTGACGATAGATGGTAAAACAGCTGCTTTCAGGAAAGAGTAAACAAATTAAAAATGTTTCATGCTGCCAGATTATTCTCTAATTTATTACTCTCTATCAGCAGTGCTGGATCCAAGAAGAGAAAGGCAGAAGCTCAGGCCTGGACCTTTGTTTCCCACGTGGGTTTATTTTAGCTCTCTTGCTGGCCCTGTTTTGACCTGCTTGGAGAGGTTCTCTCTCTCTAGCCCCGGGGGCGTGCAGCACTTATGCTCAGTTTCATGCAATAAAAACACAACTTAGTGGGTTGCAACTTGGTAGTATCTTCCGCTTAAGAGGGAGGCTGGCTTAAGCTGCAAGGCTGTATGCCTCTCCATGCCTCGTAACTCCAGCCCTCTTCCAGTTAGCAGGACAGAAATAACCTAACTATCCATTTCCAGAACTGCAGTTGTTTTGCCAGAGCAAAGATCTGGAGCCATGACGAGTGATAAACCTTTAGACCAGATGGACCTTGTTTTGTTTAAGCTGTGTTACTGCATGTGATATTCTACTGCAGGAAAAATAACTAGTGAAGCTCACTTTGCAGAATGCTGCAGGTAACCCAGGAGCTGGTCGAACTTCTGTGTGACACAGAAAGCATTGCATTTACACAGAATCAAAGAATCACAGAATAGTAGGGGTTGGAAGGGACCTCTGTGGGTCATCTAGTCCAACCCCCCCATGCCGAAGCAGGGTCACCTAGAGCAGGCTGCACAGGACCTTGTCCAGGCGGGTCTTGAATATCTCCAGAGAAGGAGACTCCACAACCTTCCTGGGCAGCCTGTTCCAGTGTTCCATCACCCTCAGAGGGAAGAAGTTCTTCCTCATGTTCAGACGGAACTTCCTCTGCTTCAGTTTGTGCCCATTGCCCCTTGTCCTGTCACTGGGCACCACTGAAAAGAGTCTGGCCCCATCCTCCTGAC